>Ga0182027_10000596_pt1 | contig 62229 bp, 44 predicted proteins | sample 712E1DmetaG_FD_121300 | JGI IMG/M metagenome (GOLD analysis project Ga0182027, IMG submission 121300) | Permafrost microbial communities from Stordalen Mire, Sweden - 712E1D metaG (Illumina Assembly) | ecosystem: Environmental > Terrestrial > Soil > Wetlands > Permafrost | place: Sweden...
AATACCTGGCAGGTGATCAGTGATGACCTGACGGCGAAGATCGACCGCAATACCTGGCCGGTGATGGGAAAATACTGGAGCACCGATGCCGTACAAAAAGATATTTCAACATCCTTATATGGAACGATCATTTCTCTTGCCGAATCTCCTTTAAAAGAAAACCTTCTTTATGCAGGAACTGATGACGGGCTCATCCAGGTGACAGAAGATGCCGGGAAGAACTGGACGAAAATCGCAACTTTCCCGGGGATTCCGGAAAACACTTATGTGAGTTGCATCTTCCCATCCCGTTTTGATGAAAATACTGTATTTGCATCCTTCGACAACATCCTTCGAGATGATTTCAAGCCTTACCTTTTAAAGAGCACAGATAAAGGCAAGAGCTGGATTTCGGTTTCGGGAGACCTGCCCGCCAATGGCACTGTTCACAGTATCCAGCAGGATTTTGTGAACCCTGATCTTCTTTTTGCAGGAACAGAATTCGGCTGTTTTTTCACCAGCGATGGCGGGAAGAAATGGATACAGCTGAAATCAGGTATCCCCACTATTCCCGTGAGGGATATGGCGATCCAGAAAAGGGAAACCGACCTGGTGCTGGCAACTTTCGGACGCGGGTTTTATATCCTGGATGATTATTCACCGCTCCGCCTTATCCAGAAAGAAAATCTTGATAAGGATGGTTATCTTTTCCCGGTGAAAGACGCCCTGATGTATATCCCGAAAGATGGTAAGTACGGACAGGGGTCAATGGTTTTTACGGCAAAGAATCCCGATTTCGGGGCCGTATTCACCTATTACCTGAAAGAAGTTCCGAAAACGCAGAAAGAAAAAAGGCAGGACAAGGAAAAAGAGTTGTTTAAGAAGAGCGAACCAATACCACAACCTTCAGAAGCTGATTTGCGTGCAGAGAAGAATGAGATCGCTCCATATCTCACTTTCACCATTTCGGATGAAAATGGCAATAACGTTAGGAACATCCGGAAGAGCCCTTCAAAAGGAATCAACAGGGTGAACTGGGACTTGCGTTACCAGGACACGCGTATCCTTGAATCCGGTGAAAAATATGATCCGCTGAAGGACAATGGCAGTGGAGTTCTTGCCATTCCCGGGAAATACAAAGTGGCCCTTTCCCTTACCAGTGCAGGTGAGACAAAACTGCTTGCCGGGCCGGTGGATTTCAATGCTGTTGTGCTCAACAACACCACATTTCCCGCACCCGACCGCGCTGCCATGGTTGAATTTAACAAAAAGGTGGCGGATCTCGCACGGGTCATGCAGGGAACCGAACAATATGCCAATCTGCTGAATAAAAATGTGAATGATATCCTGGTGTCGCTGAACGGAACGCCCTCTGCATCAGCAGACCTGAAAAAGAAGGCGTTGAAACTGCAGCTTCAGCTTGACGAGATCCTGAATGTGAAGTTTAACCTGAGAACCAAAAAGCCCAGCCAGGAAGAAAATCCTCCTGCCCCGGTGCCCCTGAATTCCAGGCTTGACAAGATCGCCTGGTCAACCTGGGCTTCCACCGCGCAGCCTACACAGTTGCAGCTGGACGCATACCAGATCCTGGAAGAGGAATTTCCACCGGTTTATGAACAGGTTAAACATATTGGTACGATAGATCTTCCGGAACTGATAAAACAGATGGACAAGATGAAAGCGCCACCGGTACCGGGATGGCTACCGGAATATAAATAATTACGTTTTTTTATTTCACCTGAGTGGCCCAAAGAAGTTATTTCCAGGATATTCTCAGTGTTTTAGGAAGCAATGTAGTTGTGACCATTTGTAACCTGGCCATTGGGATTATTCTTTCCCGTTTGCTGGGGGCGGCAGGTTTTGGGATGTATTCATCGATCATCGTTGTCCCTGTCATGGTCATCGGTTTCACCCAGTTGGGGATCCGGAGATCGGCAATATTTCATATCGGCCTGAAAAAAGACCCTGAAAAAGACATCATCTCCGCACTTTTTATCTTACTACTGATATCCAGCTTTTTGAGCATTCTGATCTGTACCCTGGTGTATCTTTATTCAGAATCACGCACCTATAATCCGCTGCTGATCGGGATCGTTTTTCTCACCATTCCACTCCTGCTGGGAAATGTATTTGCCGGCGGTTTTTTTCTCGGGAAGGAACAGATCCGGCGCGCCAATTATCTGAATTTCGCCCCAACAGCTATCAACCTTGTCTTTGTGATCCTGTTCGTCCTGGTCCTTAGATGGTCAGTTTTGGGCGCTTTTATTGCAGTTTCACTTGCCAACCTGGTGACCTTCGCTTTTGTTTGCCGCGTCCTCGTTGTTCACGATCATTACCGGATTACCTGGAAATACCATGAACATCTCATGAAAAGCATGGTCCGCCTTGGGATCATGAATGCCTTGGCCATTTTTATCATGCAACTCAATTACCGATTCGACATCCTGATGCTGAAGAAAATGTCATCGCTCGAACAGGTCGGCTATTATTCCCTGGCGACCCAGATCGCCGAGCAACTCTGGCATATCCCTTACGCCATTGAAACCATCATCCTGAGCCGGAGCGCCAATACCAAAGACAACAAGTTTGTAAACAAAACCGTTGCATCTATCTTCCGGGTTTCCTTATTGATCGGGGTCGTGGGATGTATCCTTATGTTCTTTATTTCACCTTTTCTGATTCCCCTGATCTTCGGAAGTGAATATGTCCGTAGCGTCCCGCTGCTCCAGACTATATTACCGGGTATCCTTCTGCTGGTTGCATTCAGGATCCTGAACAGCCGTCTTATCGGTATGGGAAAACCCCAGAATGCGATCTGGACTTTCCTGCCGGCACTCCTGCTGAATATCGGGCTGAACCTTCTCTGGATCCCGAAATATGGAGCACTCGGTTCAGCCTGGGCAACCAATGTCAGCTATGGAGCCGGATCGCTCGTGTTTATCTTCCTCTATGCGAAAAAGATCAAAATGCCCCTGCTGGAGATTTTCACTTACCGGAAAAGCGATTTTTATTTTTTCCGGGATTTAAAACTTTTTACAGGAGGGAAGACCAAAAGCTGAAAGCGGGTTACGAATTGTTTTCTTTCCCGTCTTTGCGGTTAAAAAACATTCACCCAAAGGTTTTTCGCAGATTTTCGCAGATGAAGCGCAGATTTCTGCAGAAAAAACTCACCACTGCACCACTGCACCATGGCACCACTGCACCACTGCACTATTTAATATTCAGGGCTTCCTAGCGTATTTCTTCCATTTTTCTGCATCACCGGCAAAATCGTTATAGTATTTTGCCTTTTCCATATCGCCTCTTGCCCGGTACACCATACTCAGGTTCGAACAAACTTCATAGCTGAGGTTCCGACGGGCGGCCTGTTCCCAGTATCGGATAGCAGATGTTGTATCTCCCTGCATGATAAAGTAATACCCGATATTGAAATAGGGGACATCCATGTTCGGATATGTTTTTATGACATCTTCATTCAATTGCATCGCCTTTCCTAATTCACCTTTCTCAAAATACGCATCGGCCATACTGAATACGGTAAGTAATGCCCCCGGGTTGATCTGCAGCACCTTCTTACAACAAAAAATGGCACTGTCGGGCTTGTTTTTCTTGCGATACACCATGGCCATATTCTCCCATGCTGGCTGCAGCTCAGGCCGCAACACGATTGCTTTCTTCAGAAAAACGAGTCCTGAATCGAATTTGGTTGAAAAATTAATATATACCATGGCAAGATCATTCAAGGTCGTATAATCATCAGGATATATCTTCAAAGCCTTGCGGAAATGGAATACGATTCGCTGCTGCAATTGTTCATCGACAGTTCCGTTCTGCTGATATTCGGGATCCTTATAAACCTCTGCCGCCAGGAATTCAGCAAAATCCACATTAGCCCTGACCGAATTATCAAGGTATTTTATATCCGATGTATAAAGATCATGAAGATTGAGCCATTCACGGTTCCGGTTGATAGTCATAGCTGTACAGGGAATGAGGATCAGGACGATGATCACAATGATATTTACCCGTTCACTGAATTCGATGGTAAGGCTCATGGGTTCTGTGCGGAAAATCCTGAAGATGACATAAACCAGTGCGATGACGAACCCCAGGGAGGCGTTAAACACAAACCGTTCGCCAACAATCCCCATTACAGGCGTAACCACATTGGAATAGATGGCGATGGCAATGAAATAATAAAGGATTGCGAACGAAAGAATATGCTTTTCCCTGAATTTCCGGATGGCATAAACGAAAAGGCCGAGGTGAATAATAAAAGAGATCAGAACCAGGATATTTCCCCCACCGATGACAGGGATCATATCGTACCCGTAATAATAGAGCAAAGGATGTGGAAAGATCAGGATCCTTAAATAAAATAACAAGGTCATCAACCCGGCTCCAAATCTTATCAACAGGCTCTTCTCCATGAACAACGGGTTTTCAATAAAGGAATCTACATGGATTGCCTTCGGAAGGAATAACCGGGGAATGAATTGGGCCATCAATCCGGCGAGCAACACTGCGGCGAATATCCAGATGATATTTTTTGGTTTCAAGCCGGTGAAGAAATACAACGCCAGCGGGTAGAGCGCCATGAAAGGCAGGATGGAAGATTTGCACAGGTAACCCAGGATAAATATGATCAGCGCTGAAAAGACATAGAAACTCTTTTTCTTTTCAGAATACCGGAGAAAAAAATGCAAACTCCCAAGTCCACAGAGAAATGATAACAATTCATCCCTGTTTTTCAGGCTGGCTATCACTTCAGTATGAACCGGGTGCGCCATAAAAAGCAGGGTGACCAGGAATGGGAAAAGGATATTATAATTCTTCAGCAGGCGCTTAAGAATGAAAAACAGGAGGGTTGAAATCCAAAAATAAAGAAGCAGATTGATGATATGGCTCCAGCCGGCGTTCTCTCCCCATAGGCCGTATTCAATGGCATAGGTTATTTTAACAATGGGACGGTAATCGGTTTGCTGGCTCCCGACATTGCCTCGAGTTTCTCCATAGAAAGAGGAAAATATTTTGGGGATCGCCGCAAATCCTTTTTTCACGAGTTCGTTCTGCGGGCCGGTAACAAAATTATCATCCACTGCCCATTTATTGAGAATCGTATTCCCGTATAAAATAACAGAGCACACAAAGAAGAAAAGAACAAAATAACGGTTGGCCTTTTTTGAATTATCCACAATCATGATCCCTTTTTCAGGAGGGATCCGGGTTTTACCAGGCACGGCGCCGTAATCACTTTTCGGATGGTAGCCCGAAGAAGAATGTGTCGCCGCAACTTTCAACGACCTGAGGTTCTTATTGTGGGAAATATCCATCGTTTAAAAGTAGAGCTGTAAAAATAGAAATTTTAACGCACCCCGATTCAGCTTATCCTTCAATGTACTGTGCCAGTTCCACAAAGTCTGCTACACTCAATTGTTCAGCACGCAAATCCAATAAGGCCTGAATTCCGGGAACAGGTATTTTACCCAAAGGGATCATTTCTTTCAAAGCATTCCGTAATGTTTTCCTGCGCTGGTTGAAAGCAGTTTTCACTGTTAAAAAAAAGAGTTCCTCATTGCAAGCCAGTTGTGTTACCGTATTTCTCTTTATCCGGATGACGGCCGATTTAACTTTTGGTGGAGGATAAAACACTGATTCATTCACTGTGAATATGTATTCGATATCGAACCATGCTTTCAGCAGCACACTCAGGATACCATATTTTTTCGAACCCGGGGGTGAAGCGATACGCTCAGCTACTTCTTTCTGGAACATGCCGATCATTTCCGGAACCGAATTCCTGTTCTCAAGCACGCGGAACAGGATCTGGCTGGAAATGTTGTAAGGAAAGTTCCCTATGACCGCAAACGGAGCAGGAATAGCCGTAAGATCCGCTTTCAGGAAATCCTGTTCCATCAGCTTTCCGGAAATTGCGGGATACTGCTGCTGAAGATATATTACCGATTCCCTGTCGATCTCAAAAAAAAACGGATTCAATGCGGGATTTTCAAGAAGGTATTTTGACAGGATACCCGTTCCCGGTCCGACTTCGACAACATTGATAACATCCCCCGAAAGGCAGCCTATGATCTTGCGGGCGATGTTATCATCACGGAGGAAATGCTGGCCCAGGTGTTTTTTCGGTCGTATCATTTCAGAATCCTTTATCACCTCTCAACGACCGGAATCGTTTCCGCGATTCAGGGACATAGATGCTGCCGGGATATTTGCTCATCAGGGATTCATAATAAGTCATTCCCTTCGCCGCATCCTTGAGGTCTTCCTCGTTCATGCGAGCGCGTTGGAATAGCGCCTGATCGGCCAGTACATCATCGGGATACATTTTTACAATTGTTCCCAGCAGGGTATCGGCTTCCCGGAATTTTCCTTCTTTCCCCAGAATATTCGCTTTTTCCATGTACATGTGGGGAAATATGGTATGATCCTTAAATGCCAGGGCAATCGAATCCAGCGTTTTCAGGGCATCTTCATCCCTGTTCCGGTATTCAAGAAGATCGGCACGGGAATAATATCCCAATGCGATGGTGTTGCTGTCAGCATCAAAATGTTCGCTGATAAGGAGCGACAAAGCCATGGCATCATTGGCAATCAGTTTCGAGGTGGCGGCTTTCAGGATATCCAGTTGTGACTGTGCCCATTTGAATTCGCCAATGTAAAAGGATAACCTGGCATTTTTATACTTTGCGGTTTCCCCGGTCTCATCATTTTTGAAATCCATGTAAACCTGCTGGTACAATAAAGTAGCCTCCCATACATTGTCGGTAAAGAGATAAATATCGGCCAGTTCAAGTTTTACCTGGGATTTCAGTTTCAGGTCTATATCGTTCGATTCCGCAATTTTCGATAACATCGCGATGGCTGCTTCATTTTTGTTAAGAAAAAAAGCATCCAGGTGAGCCAGGTTTTTCGTAAGAATAACTGATTGAACACGGTCATCCGTTTGAGCGATTTCTGTTTCGAATTCTTTTTCCAGTTCGGTCAATGATTTTTGCGATGGATTGGGATGTGAAACCATCTGAATGAACCGTGTATTCAGCAGTTCTGTTCGGCTTTCATTATAAAACGGATATTCTTTTCCTTTCGATATCAGGTATTTATAGGCTTCGATCGCAGATGCATATTCCTGGTTTGAGATCGCCATATTTGCCAGCTGGAAAACCCTGCCGCCGTCTTCCCTTAAACGCCGGTCGAGCGACCGGGCCTGGATCAGGGCCAGTTCAAAATCTTTTTGCTGAATGGAATACCACCAGAGCATTTCTGAATAATAGGTCTTATCAGGTTCTTTCTGCGATTTTTCGAGCAGGTATTTCCGGAATAATTCGTTCTTAGAATTATCCGGATCATTTCCAAGGTCCATTTGTAACCGGTCTTCGATGGTTGGCAGATAGGATTTATTAAGTTCCAGGAGGTTAAAATATTCATCCAATACTTTTTTGAATTCCCCTGTCCGCTCGTAGATCATGGCCAGTTCAAATCCGAAGGGATAGGAATTGTTCAGGATCTGACGGCCTTTCAAATAAACCTTTTCGGCGTATTCATTTTCATTGCGGATGAGGAAGGCATTGGCAAGTTCAGAAATCTGTTGCTGGTTCGGCTCAAGTTTCCGGATGCATTCATCGTAGATTTTTTTTGCTTTCTCTGTATCACCTTTCCGGTATGTAATGTAACCCAGGTCGACAATGTATTTCAGCGCATCCTTATCATTTTTCTGTGCTGTTTTGACCAGTTTTTCTGCTTTACTGTAATCCTGGATCTCAACCAGGCAGAAAAAATAATAGGTATAGAGGGAAGAAGAGGGTTTCAACGCATACAACCGTTCATAAACCTCGGCTGCTTTTGCATATTCTCTATCCTGGAAAAACTGCATGGCAACCTGTTCATCATTATTATCCGCAGCATTCGTCTGGAATGGCAGTATCGTATTTATGGTTGGATGATCCTGGGCGAAGCAATGAAAAATGAAGAATGAAGAGTGAAGAATGAAGAGTATAAAGAAGAGGAAGAAACGCCGCAACATAAATTTTAAATTTATTACTGGTTCAACCGGTTGATGGCGATCCATGCCATGAGGCCCATTCCGGTTTGAAGGCAGCGTTCATCCACATCGAACGTACTCGTGTGCAGATTTGAAACGATGCCTCTCTGTTCATTCCTGATTCCGAGCCTGTATAGACAGGAAGGAACCTCGTTGGCAAAGTAGGCAAAATCTTCCGATGTCATCCGCGCATCAATGTCAACAACGTTTTTTTCTCCGAGATAGTCTATGGACCAATTCCGGATTTTGGAGGTCAGTTGCAGATCGTTGTCGAGGAATGGATATCCGTGTGCAATCCTGACTTCGCAGGTCCCTCCCATGGCTGTTGCGATCGAAGATGCCATGTGGGTGATCTTTTCATGAATGGATTTTCGCCAGGATTCATCATAAGTCCTGATAGTACCTTCGATAGAAACCTTGTCGGGAATGATATTTGTCCGGCCTTCACCCGAAATCTTCCCGAAAGAAACCACGGTAGGGATGATGGGATTTGCGTTCCGGCTGACGATCTGTTGCAGTGCCACGACGATATGGGATGCGATCAGGATGGGATCTGTCAATTGTTCGGGTGTCGCTGCATGGCCGCCTTTGCCTTTTACGGTAAGGTAAATCTCATCCGTAGAAGCCATGTAAGGTCCGGCTTTCAGGCCAATTTTTCCCACTTCCACGGTATTGATCACATGTTGTCCTATAACCGATACGGGTTCCGGGTTTTTCAGTACGCCTTCGCGGATCATGCGAATGGCGCCGCCGGGATAGGTTTCTTCGGATGGCTGAAAGATCAGTTTCACACTTCCTTCAAACTGTTCTTTAACCCGGTTCAGGATTCTGGCTGTTCCCAGCAGGCTTGCCATATGAACATCATGGCCACAGGCATGCATTTTTGAAGGTACCAGCGATTTATATTCAACTGCATTCTCTTCACGGATCGGCAGTGCATCCATATCGGCCCGTAAAGCGACGTTTTTTGATTCCGGGTTGATGCCATTGATCATACCGACAATTCCTGTTTCTGCAACTCCTTTGATATAAGTGATCCCGTATTCATCGAGTTTTTTGCAAATGAATTCCGATGTTTTGAACTCTTCGCAGGAAAGTTCGGGATGCTGGTGAAGATGGCGGCGGATCCCGCGGATCTCCTCGAAATATTCAGAAGAAAGAAGTTTTATCTGGTCCTTTAGATTATTCATAGCCGGATGACAATTAAGTATCCAAAGATATTACAATTTATCCTTCTTTATCGTCCTCTTAGCTGTCTTCTTTCACCGCAAAGAATTCGCTAAGATGCAAATAAAACTAAATGTGTCAGGATTTCACTCCTGCGGGGTTTAGATTTTTTTAACCTTTATATCTTTACAAACTTTACAAACTTTATAACTTTATAACTTTATAAACTTACAGTGGTATGTTCCCGTGTTTTTTCGGAGGATTGGTTTTGCTCTTGTTCTGGGTCAGTTCAAGTGCCTGGATGAGTTTAATCCGGGTCTCTTTAGGATAGATAATCTCGTCGACATAGCCAAGTTCAGCGGCTTTGTAAGGACTGGCAAAAGTTTTCCGGTAATCGTCAACGGCAGCAATTCGCTCTTCCTCACCCAGTCTCCCTTTGTGAATGATATTGACTGCACCTTCAGGCCCCATTACAGCAATTTCACCTGTCGGATAGACAAAGTTTACATCAGCTCCAATGTGTTTGCTCGACATCACATCATAAGCACCTCCATAAGCTTTACGGGTGATAAGTGTAATTTTTGGCACCGTAGCTTCAGAAAAAGCATAAAGTAATTTTGCCCCGTGTTTGATAATACCACCGAATTCCTGGTTCGTTCCGGGAAGGAACCCGGGAACATCCACAAAGGTGATCAGCGGGATATTGAAACAATCACAGAAACGAACAAAACGGGCAGCTTTGACCGAGGAGTTGATATCAAGAACACCGGCAAGATAGGCCGGCTGATTCGCAACGATACCCACCGGTTTACCACCCATACGGGCAAAACCGGTCAGGATATTCATCGCATAATGAGGCGCAACCTCAAAAAAATTATGATTATCAACCACCGTGGTGATGAGTTCTTTCATATCGTATGGTTTGTTAGGATCAGCCGGAACAATGGTCTGAAGCTTCTCATCCATGCGCATGGTATCATCCGTACAAGGCTGGGTTGGCGGATCTTCCATATTGTTGGAAGGAATGAAGCTCATGAGTTCACGGATCATCATCAGCGCCTGTTCATCGTTCTCTGCGGCAAAATGTGCCACCCCGCTTTTGGAATTATGGGTCATTGCACCGCCTAATTCATCCATGGTCACTTCCTCGTGCGTAACTGTTTTTATGACTTCAGGTCCGGTCACAAACATATAACTCGTATCTTTAACCATGAAGATAAAGTCGGTCATAGCAGGCGAATACACTGCTCCCCCGGCACAGGGTCCGAGAATTGCGGAAATCTGCGGGATCACTCCGGAAGCCATGACATTACGGTAAAAAATATCAGCGTATCCGGCCAGGCTTTCCACTCCTTCCTGGATGCGGGCGCCACCCGAATCGTTGAGACCAATTACAGGAGCACCCACTTTCATTGCGGTATCCATGACCTTCATCACCTTATCCGCATTAGCCCGGCTCATAGTGCCTCCAAATACGGTAAAATCCTGGGCAAAGACGAAAACCAGGCGACCATCGATCTTTCCATACCCGGTCACCATACCATCACCCAACACTTTATTCTTGCTCATGCCAAAATCATGGCAACGATGAGTTACCATTTTGTCCATCTCAACGAACGTGTTCGGGTCAAGTAACATTGCGATCCGCTCCCTGGCCGTCTTCCTGCCAGCTTTATGCTGTTTGGCAATTTTGTCCAATCCCCCTCCCAACTCAGCAAGGTCATTTTTCTTTTCGAATTCACTGTATTGTTCTTCTAATGTCTGCATATATAATTATGAATTATGAGGTTTAGGTACTGGGTACTGGGATTAGGTGATTTCGCCATTTCGCTATTTCACAATTTCGCTATTTTTTTTCTCGCCAGTTATTTATTCAAGTTTTATCATGACCTGGTGTGCATTCACAATGTCGCCTTCTTTTACAAGAATATCACTTACCGTGCGGTCGGCAGTGGCCTTAAATTCACTTTGCATCTTCATGGCTTCCACCACGATCAGGGTCTGGCCGGAAGTCACTTTTTCCCCGATATTGACAGGGATCTTGACCACTTTTCCAGGCATGGGCGATGAGATGCTATTGTCACCTTCTGCATCGGTCGCCAACTTTCTGCTTTGCCGGTATTTTGTCTCTGCATCAATGATCTCGGCGATGAAGGAGCGGGCAAAGGTGTTTACAATGTATTCCTTACTCGATTCTCCTTCTATCAGCTCAACATTGTAAGAATGCCCGTTGTAAAGAATCGAATAAACGCCCTTCTCAACCATCACTACATCCAACTCATATTTCCGGTCATCCACTGCAAGGAGCACTTTGCTTCCTGCCCTGTTCAGCAGTTCGATCCGTGCCGTGCGATGTTCCAGTTTGATTTCATATGCCATAGATCCTGACTTTTATAATCGTAAAACACTTCTTTTGCGACCAAAATCCTTCCACGTAGTGGCGAATTCCTCTGTAAATTTCTGGGGTTGGATCTTTTCGATCTTATCGAGATAATCGATAAAACAAGCGATCATCGCCATGTCTTCACATTCGGTTCCGCATAATTTGGAAGCAAAGAGTCGTTCGTGATTCTGTTCGATAAAATGGGTATTGTATTTTCCCCCGATGAAATCGGGAATATCCATGATTCTTTCCAGGAATTTGATATTGGTCTTCACCCCGGTGATCTTATACTCATAAAGGGCCCTGCGCATACGGGCGATCGACTCTGGCCGGGTTTTTCCCCAGGAGATCAGCTTTGAGATCAGCGGATCATAATACATGGGGATCTCGTAACCTTCATAAACATAACCATCGTACCTCACACCCAATCCCAGCGGTACGGTGATATGCGTTACCACACCCGGTTGTGGCATGAAGTTATGATCGGTATCTTCCGCATAGATCCTGCACTGGATGGCATGGCCGTTCTGGCGGAGTTCTTCCTGTCTGAAGGTCAGCGGCAGGCCATTTGCAATGTTGATCTGTTCTTTCACAAGGTCAACACCCACAACTCTTTCCGTGATCGGATGCTCCACCTGTAAACGGGTATTCATCTCCAGGAAATAATACTCCAGGGCGTCGCTAACGATGAATTCAATGGTACCTGCACCCTCATAATTCACGGCTTTTGCGGCGGCGATTGCAAATTTCCCCATTTCATCCCGCAGTCCGGGTGTCATCAGTGGAGAGGGTGTTTCTTCAATGACCTTCTGGTGCCGGCGCTGGATAGAACATTCGCGTTCGAACAAATGGATCACGTTTCCATGTTGGTCGGCCAGTATCTGGAATTCGATATGGTGCGGCGATTCAATGTATTTTTCAATATAAACGGAATCATTACCGAAGGCATTCATCGCCTCTGATTTTGCGGTGCGAAACGAAGGAAGCAGTTCGTGATAGTCGCGCACCAGCCGCATTCCTTTCCCGCCACCACCGGCAGTGGCTTTGATCATCAGCGGAAATCCTATCTGTCCGGCAATTTCCAATGCCATTGTTTCATCCGTGATCTTCTCTGTGGTACCTGGAACAACCGGTATTCCTGCTTTTGTCATGGTCTGCCGGGCCATGATTTTATCCCCCATCGTTGCAATGCAATAGGCCGGAGGTCCGATAAAGATAATCCCTTCCTGCTTGCACCGATCCGAAAAAGCTGCATTCTCCGACAAAAAACCATACCCGGGATGAATGGCATCAGCCCCGGATCTCTTTGCTGCTTCAATGATGTTATCGATGTTCAAATAACTTTCCCTCGATGGTGCCGGGCCGATGAAATAAGCCTCATCAGCATACCTTACATGCATGGATTTTCGGTCAGCTTCCGAAAAAACCCCCACGGTTACCAATCCCAATTCCCGGCATGACCGCATTACACGGATAGCAATTTCACCCCGATTTGCAATGAGAACCTTCCTGATCATACATTATCCTTTTGAAAATATTATCTGTGAACATATTCACAATCAACTGATTCCTTATGATTAATCCGAACGAAATTATAAATATATGTTAAACCTACAAAAATAAATATGTTAATGTTTTATAAAAAGCCACGTTTATCTTCTTCAGAATTTGGGTTGTGTTTCCTGATTTTTCCGATATTTGCTGAAAAGAGGCTGTCTCAAAAGTGGCTAATTTGTTATTATTTTCCTTTGTGGTATTTCGTGTGAACTTTGTGTGCTTTTGTGGTTCAATATTTTAACATAACCACGAAGGCGCCCTAAGGATATCACAAAGGCGCACAAAGGTCTTTTAAGATAGTTTCTGTATGTGAAAATTTAATTCCTTATCATCAGTATTTTTTCCTACCGGAACGCAGAGCAAAAGAAAGGAGTATCGGACCGGAGATGGTCAAAAAATTGGAAAAAATAATGGAGGATATAGCTTGTATAAAATGAATCGAATCTTTTTCTTTCTTTTAATTTCATTGTTCTTCGCTTCCCTTCTTTCCTGCAACCACGGAAGGGAGAAGAAACAGTCCTTGATAAAAACCGATTCCACTGCTCTTCGCTTTAGCGAAAAAGCAAGGTATGACTCCCTGTTCATAGATCTGAAACAGTTTCTCGACGATCCTTGTTTCAAAAGCGCCACTATAGGGTATACCATCTATGATTTCACCAAGGGATTGCCAAAGCTGATATTCGAGCATAATGCCGCGCTGGGGATGGTACCTGCATCCACACAGAAGATACTGACCACGGCAGCCGCACTGGAGATCTTTGGAGAGCCCATCTATCATGAAGTCACCATTACCAATCTCAACAGCATCAACTGGCGTGCAAACCGGTTATTACAGAAAATCGGACAGAAGAAATACGGCAAGTATGACTTCCTGCATGGCACGCAGGCCGTGATAGAATACTGGAAAGATAAGGGGGTTGACATGACAGGACTTTATATGTGCGATGGTAGCGGGCGATCGCATGACAATATTGCCAGTCCAAAACAACTGGGAGAAGTACTTTTCAAGATGACCCTTTCACCCGTTTTCCCGGTTTTTTACAATTCACTTCCGTTGGCCGGCATTTCAGGCACAATGCACAAATGGCTGGTCGGGAGCTTAGGGGCCGGGCGGATCCGTGCGAAGACCGGTTCTCTCGGGGGTGTCAGAAGCTATGCTGGTTATGTGAAAACAATAAGCGGGAAAAAGCTAATATTCACGTTAATCATCAACAATTACAATTGCAGGACAAAAATCCTCAAGAAGCGGGTGGAGGATCTCATGCTCGGGATGGTGAAGATGTAAGCGGAATGGATCAGACGAAGGATTGAAGGTCGTAAAGTTTCTTGTACACTTTATTATCCTCAAGAAGAGTGATATGGTTGCCGCGTTCAACCATTCGCCCATATTGAAGCACGATGATTTCGTCGGCAAATTGTATCGTGGAGAGCCGGTGGGCGATAACGATGGAAGTACGGTTCCGCATCAGGTTTTCGAGCGCTTGTTGTACCAGTCGTTCTGACTCGGTATCCAGTGCAGAGGTAGCTTCATCGAGGATCAGTATTGGCGGGTTCTTCAGCACAGCCCGTGCGATGCTCAACCGCTGACGCTGACCACCGGAAAGTTTCGTTCCGCGATCGCCGATGTTGGTATAATACCCTTCCGGCATTTTCTCAATAAACTCATGGGCGTTGGCAACTTTGGCTGCTGCGATCACATCTTCCTCGCTCACATTCACCATTCCGAAAGCGATGTTGCTAAAGATCGTGTCGTTAAACAGGATCGTTTCCTGTGATACGATTCCCATTAATCCCCTCAGGTCTTCGATCACAAGGTTGCAAATCGGGATGCCGTCGATAAGGATTTCACCTTCCGTACAATCATAAAAACGGGGTAAAAGATCTACCATTGTGGATTTGCCGGCCCCGGAAGGCCCAACCACGGCGATGGTCTTTCCTTTAGCAATATGGATGGAAAAATCTTTTAGTACATTTTCTTTATCATACCGGAAACTGACATTACGATATTCTATTTCTGTATTGAAATCTTTTTTCCGGATGGCATCCGGAATTTCTTCGATCACCTCCGGTGCAACCAGCACCTGAGTAATCCTATCCACTGAAGCGGCTCCTTTCTGAATGTTATAGTATGCCTGCGTGATAGATTTTGCAGGGGGCATCAATTGGGAAAAGATACCAAGGTACACCAGGAAGGCTGCTGCATCGAGCAGATTACCCTTGGTGAATACAAGGTTTCCTCCGTACCAAAGTACGATCGTCACGACCAGCACACTCAAAAATTCACTGAGGGGAGATGCAAGGTCGCGCTTACGGTAAAGGCGGATCATCAGCCGTGTATATTCCTGGTTGATCTTATTAAACCGGTTGTCGGCAAATTTGATGGCATTGAATGCCTTGATGATCCTCAGCCCTGATATTGTTTCTTCGATCATGGAAAGAATGAATCCCATTTTTTTCTGGCTCTTGTCGGAAGTGCGCTTCAGGCTTTTCCCGATACGGCCAATCACAAGTGCGCTGACCGGCAACAGGACGAGGACGAAAATTGTGAGGGAAGGACTTATGATGAATAAGGTTACAAGGTACGCAATCATCGTGATGGGATCCCGGAAGGCCATTTCCAGTGAACTCATGATCGACCATTCCACTTCCTGAACATCGTTCGTCATCCGGGCGATGATATCGCCTTTCCGCTGCTCGTTATAATAAGACAGTGGCAGGATGAGGATCTTTTTATAAAGGCCGTTCCGGAGGTCCCTGACTACATTATTCCTGACAACAGCAAGAAAATACATCGCCATGTAACGGAAAAAATTCTTGAAGAAATAAAGAATGATGATGATGAGGCCGATATAGATAAGAATCCTGCTGTTGCCGTAAATATGGATCATTTTCCCCGATAAGAAATAGAAATTATCCTTCAGTGAATTAAAATTGGTCCAGATCAGTGGCGGTGCTTCTTTCGGGATTTCCATCTGGTGGAAAAGCATCTGAAGTACCGGGATGAACAAGGTGAAAGATACCAACGAGAAAAATACGGCAAGGATGTTAAAAAGGACATTCAGGGAGGCATAACCCCAATAGGGGCCGGCATAACGTAATATTTTGAAGAAATTCCTCACCGGTGCAAAGATAAAAGTTTCTCTTCTGAATTAAAAGGAAGAAAGGACAGACACCAATAAAATTTCAGAATCTCTGAAAAGAGACCGGGATCATTTCTCATACATCAGCACGGATGTCATTCTTTCGTGATGTCTGCATAGATTTCGAGGATCTCTTTTTTAAAACGGGGCGGCGCTTCCAGGTAGCCCCATCCGTTTTCGAGGATTTCAATACTGCCAAACACTGAATCCGATATCTGGATGATCCCGAACGGGATGTTCTTTTCTTTCAGGAATTCTTCCATGCGTTCAGCTTCAAATTCATTGTTAAGGTCGAGGATCTTTTCAAACTGGTCCATTTGTAGCATAATTTAGAGTCAAAGATACAGATTATTTTTTCTTTTTAGTCTTTGCATCTTTAATACTATCAATCCTGGATTGATTTGGCCCATTGTTCCGGATTTCCGTTTTATACCGGAGTGTGGTATCCCTTCCCATGTTCACTGTGTTGGTTTGCTGGCTGTTAATTTTATTTCCGGCGGCTGAACGGTTGTTCCCGGTGGTGTCCCGTTCATTGCCAGCAAAAGTCTTCTCCTTGCTGCCATGATCAGAACAAGAGAAGAACACCATCCCCATCCAGACACAAATTATAAGGCTAGTCAATAATAATCTTTTCATTCGCTATAACCTTATTTTCAGATTTGACCTGTAAGAAATAAACACCGTTTGCAAGAACCCCTTTGTTAAAGGAGAACAGGTTTTTCCCTTCTTCTGCCCTGTCCTTCAGCAAAAATTTCACCATCCTGCCAGAACCATCGAAAAGACTGATTTCGACAATAGCGCTCTTGTCCATGGAAAACTCAAGTTGAAATATATCGGAGGCGGGATTCGGAAATATCCTGGCCACCTCTGATGGATTTGTGCTGGGAACCGGAATTCCCGTAGTTTCCCAGGTTATTTGGCCAATCCAGGTATTCAGTGCGTTCTCGCCCGCCTGTAAAGCGCCGTAACTTCCGTTGAGCCATACTTCGGGAGGAGAACTATTCTGCTTTCTCGAAATACCCGTATAGTCGCCCCACCGTGTAACGCCACCGCTCTGGTAAACATCCACATAAGTTTCACCCCCTTTTATCAAAGTGGAGCTGGAATTGTTGCCGGCATCATCAACGTAAAACACCCGCGATTCAGGAAAGATTGTTGACCCGCTGCGCGAAAAGGTAATCAGGACTGACTTATCCGTAGTCCCGGACCCAAAAGAGGCAACTGAAGGATAACAGTAATCGTAACCATCGGTGCCAAAATTGATGTTCCAGTCTGACAAAGGAGAAATTGTAAGCCGGTTATAATTAACGCCGGCATAACTGGTCGTTCGTTCTGAATGAAAAGTAAAATGCACAATACCACCCAGGTAAAAAGCGCTGAACACCCTGGTATCATCTGTATTTAAGACAACAGTGCTGCCATTTTGCACCGCATTACCGGCAAGACTAAAATCTGCCGAAACAGAATATGCATTAATTGTCGGCGATCCGGTCATATCATCGGTGAGGTCAAAAAGATAGATCTTATCCGAAGACCCATTTTCCTCGGTGCTTACCAGGTAGACCCCCGGGCCGTAATTTCCCTGTTGCCCCCAGGAGGCAGGAACCATGGTAAACGGATTGTCCGTAATATTATACCAGTATTGCCAGCTCAGGCCTCCACCGGCGTATCCACCAGCTTTGGTCATCTGGTAAATGACTGATTGATTATAGGTATCGTTGTCGAAAAAAAGGTTTCCTGTAACATAAACCTCGTTGTTGGATACGCCGATCTTCGGATAATCAAACCAGCAACCATTGCTGAGCGGGTTCCCCGTGAGCTGGTAATACCACCATCCATCGTTCGGGTTGTTGGTTTTCGAGAAACAACACACAACCTTTGAGGTTGCGGAAGTCGTCGTGCTGAGCACAACCATAAAAAACCGGTCGGATCCGGAATCATAAAGAACCGCCGGATCATAGAGCATTCCTGTCAGCGTGGGATCATTAAAAAAATTCGTAAATGAAGACGAAAAGAGATTGTTTCCACTCATGTCGTAGTACTCCACGTTGGTATTGACCACGGAAACAATGTAGCCTCCGTTTGAGATCGCCATAGAGTTGTCAGGCGGAGTCAGGCCCGCAAAGACATTACCTGAAAAATTAGTTCCGAGCATGGGGTTGTTTAAGGCCGATCCGGTCGACTCATCCGGGTAGGACGCTTTCAGGTTATTTATTTTCCACTGGGTCTTTTCGGCAATTTCCCGCTGAACCTTTTCAGGAAGTTCATGAATCTTGGCAAAACCTACCAGGTTTTGATTCCAATCGGGAAGGTTCCTGTTGAGGTTGGACGATTTGACGTCTTGAACCGTCATGATGTTCGATTTCTTAGGATTCAGTGTGACCTGGGATTTTTTTGCAGATTCGGCATCGACCTTCACTTTCTGGTACTGTGCCTGTGTTGCAGAAACCAGGAAAACCAATGCCAGGGGTAAATATTTAAATTTTTTCATGGATGTTGTTTTTAGATTGGAAATAGATTTAATAAACTGAAATTTTCCAAATATACTACCATATAAAAAAAATTCAATCGATGAATATGAATTATTTTTATAAAAATGTACAACGCAAGATGAATATCAATATCCTTTCCTGAGCAGGAGCAGCATGAAGAAGGATCCAATCATGAAGAAAATGCAGATGGCAAGCACGGAATACCGCATGCTCCCGGTGATGGCTTCAATGATGCCGAAACTGAAGGTACCCGCTACAGTGGCCAGTTTTTCCATCACGTCATAGAAACTGAAAAAGGAAGTGTGCTCGGTTGTTTCGGGCAGCATCTTCGAATAGGTTGACCTGGCCAGGGATTGGGATCCGCCCATTACGATCCCGATGCAGAGCGCTGCGACGATAAACCCGATGGCATCTTTGATGAAATAGGATCCGATGCAGATAAAAATCCATACGATCAGTGAGGCAAGAAATGCTTTCAGGTTCCCGAACCGGCCGGAGAGCCTCGCAAACAGCCAGGAGCCAAACATACCTACCAGCTGAATGACAAGGATGGTAGGGATCAGGACATTGTCTTTAAGCCCCAGCTCTTTCTCCCCATAGGTGGCTGCCATGAACATCACAGTAAGCAATCCCATCATGACGAAGAAGAAACCGATCAAAAAAACGCTCAGGCGGAACGATTTTCTGACCTGCCCGAAGACCACGCGGAGTTCCTTATATCCATTTGTGAGAATAGCAGCGCCATGCATCCGCTTTCGGTAAGTATATTTCGGAAGACGTGAAAATGTGATACGGGAAAACCCGATCCACCAGAGGAAGACGGTGAGAAACGAGATCCTGGCTGGCAGTGACGAACCTTCGGGGATGCCAAACCAGCCTGGTTTCAGCACCATGGTAAGGTTGAAGATCAGCAGGAGAACACTCCCAAAATAACCCATGGAATAGCCCCGGGCACTGATCTTGTCCTGATCAACGGGATCGGCAATCACCGGTAAAAAAGAGTTGTAAAAGACAATGCTTCCACCGTAACCGATCGTTCCGAGTGTAAAAGCCAGAATTCCGAATTCGACATTGTGCCCGTTAAAGAAAAACAAGGAGCCGCAAGCCGCTGCTCCGATCCAGGTAAAACCCATCATGAATGCCTTTCTTCTTCCTGTATAATCTGCCATCGAGGAAAACAAAGGAGATCCTATCGCTACAAAAAGGTATGCCGCAGCGATGGCCCAGGAATAAAGTACCGTATTGATTATATGTGAACCGAAAAAGCTGACTGTAAAATCGCTTCCATGGCGCGTTACTGTATTGTAATAGATCGGGAAAATGGTGGAGGAAATAGTGAGCTGGTAAACCGAATTAGCCCAATCGTACATGACCCATCCACGAACTACGCGTCTGTCGCCCTTCCGGATTACCTGAACATCTTTTCTTCGTAACAAAGGACCCTGATTAAGGTATAAAATGCGAAAATAAACAAATTGTAAACAGATGTTTTTAAATTTGCGGAATATCATACGTTTTTGTAGTTTTATCCGTCAAACCCGCAAAGATGAACTTTCGCTTACTCTTCATCCTGGCTGCCGTTCTCTTTAACTTTCCTTTCCTGATCCATGCCGGAAATCCTGCAGATTCGGTAACATCAGGCACCAAAAAAGACAAAGTAAAAACCGGGTGGAACTTCGGAGGGTTGCCGGCCGTGAGCTATGACTCCGATATGGGTTTCCAGTACGGAGCCCTGGCAAATATTTATTACTATGGCGACGGTTCCACCTATCCGCAGTATTTCCATTCATTATATTTTGAGGTTTCCCGTTACACAAAAGGAACCGGGATCAATCAATTCTTTTTCGACTCAAAAAAGCTGATCCCGAAGATCCGGGTCACGGCCGATATCACTTACCTTACCGAGAAAGCCCTTAATTTTTATGGTTTTAACGGCTATGAATCGGTTTATAATCATTCCTGGGAAAACAGCAAAGCGGACTCAGCATATAAAACACGGATGTTTTACCGTTACCAGCGCGACCTGTTGCGGATCGGGGCCGATTTCCAGGGAAAGTTCTTTCACCCGAACCTGTTATGGCTGGCAGGATTCACTTTCCTTAAGATCTATACCGGGCAGGTGAATGTGGACCGGCTGAACAGGGGCGTAAAGGAAAGCAAGAAATTACCAAATGTTCCCGGATTGTACGAAGATTATGTAAAATGGGGAATTCTCGGCAAGGATTCAGCCGGAGGAATAAACAATTTCATCAAGCTCGGCCTGATTTACGATACCCGCGACAATGAGCCCAATCCCATGCATGGCATCTGGGACGAAGCGGTCATTGCAGTTGCACCGGGTTTTATCGGCGACGGTCATTACAGCTTCATCAAATTATCGGTCACTCATCGTCAATATATCACGCTTGCCAAAGATCTCCTGTCATTTGCTTACCGGATCGCCTACCAGGGAACCATTGCAGGAACGGCTCCTTTTTATATCCAGAGTTACATGATCAATTCTTTTTCTCAAACCACAACCATCGACGGGCTCGGGGGTTCACGTACCTTACGCGGGATTTTACGCAACCGTGTTGTAGGAGATGGCGTTGTTTATGGAAATGCAGAATTCCGCTGGAAATTTATCCGCTTTCATTGGATCAAGCAGAATTTTTATCTTGCCCTGAATGCCTTTGCCGACGCAGGTATGGTAGTGCAGCCGATTGTTATCAATAAAAGCGGGATCCCTGCCGGCGTGGATCAATCCCTTTACTTCAGCAGTGACAAGGAATCACCTCACTTGGCTTTGGGAGCAGGCTTCCGCATCGTGATGAACCAGAACTTTATCATCTGTGCCGATTACGGGCAGGCCATGGATAAAAGGGACGGATCAAATGGGATCTATGTCGGGTTGGGATACCTATTCTGAGAAAAAGATTTAATGAGTAATGAGTAATTCTAAAATTAAATAATTCGGTAATTAATCATTCACTTAAGTGAAATATCAGTTTCGAAATCCACATTTTCCGGCGTTACTAATTACAGATTAAGGTGATGGAGTAAAAAATAGTTGGTATTTTTTCGAAATCAATGATTATTTTTGATTATCAACCTGAAGAGGAAGTAGGCTCTCCCGGAGAGCGACCTACCAGCAATTAGGTTGATGGATGTACAGTATAAGGTAAACAAAAAATCAGTAAAAAAAGCACACGTTTCATATGTCAATATTAATAAAGCTCTATTTAATTATTGAATAACGTGATATCGAAGTAAACTCCAGGTAGTATCTTGATGAAGATAATTATAGTTAAATTTTATTAACCCTATTGATTTTTCCAGATAAAATGTCAAATAATCTGTATCTCCATTATTTTTTGGATATTGGTACTGAGTGTTCAAGACATGATAATAAACCACATTATTAATAACCAATGAGTCATAAATACCAAGTTCTTTGTATATTTCCATTGAACCATCATACACAACAGAGCCTGATTTAAATGCTTTATTTTTTAAGCAAGTCCCATCAGTTCCTATTTTAAATCCAATGCTATAACCAATATAACCTAAATTACCGCTTGAAATAAAGGTTCCGCCATAGTCAATATAACATTCTTGTATCCTTGGATCACTTGGATAATTTTGATAGAAAGAAAAATATGGAGGTGATGCTATAAAGCTACTATCTATTTCCCCGGTTTTTTCATTTTTAAAAACCCAAAAACTTCCAATCTGAAATACAGCATACTGTTTTAAATATTCCGGAATATAAATTGTTTCAACTTTCTTTTTAGTACATCCTGGTGAGATTAGAATCAGAAGTAACAAGCAACAAATAAAAAACCGGATTTTCATCAAAAAAAGAATAAGTATGCAATTTACAATTTTATTAGCTTCTATACTATATCCTGTTCTGGGATAGAAAGATGAATTAAGGAAAACCAGGTTGGCGCTCGTGTGAGTTTAAAGCTTCTTGATTATTAAAAACCATATTTAAACGGCATAACACATTCTGCTTGGTTGGGGAATTAGTAATGAATAATGCCGGAAAATGAGTAATGATTAATTACAGAATTATTTAATTTAAGAATTACTCATTACTCATTAATACCTTTTTACGTAAATACGCAATCCCCGTCGCCATCCTGGAAAGCAGGTTCCGGGAAATCTAATGTTTTGGGGATGAAATAAGGCCGGATGATTTTTTTCTTATATAAAAAAGGGGATCTTGTTTTCCGGATCACTTCCGATAGCTGCGGATGAAAAACTGTCAGCATGTTTAATTGATAATCAAGCATGGTATTGAATAAAAATCTGACCAGGACTGATTCCATTCCATTTAAAAAAAATGCATATGGAACGGTAAGATGATTGTTACGGATTGACAGCATCAGGAATGCGCTGATCTTACCCGATTCATTCCGGAATTCTATGTTCTGGTAAAAAAACCTCTTTGAAACCGAAGAAAAATAATAGCGACGGGAGTCAGCATCTTCCTCCTGCTCCAGGACCCAGGGATACCTGTTGATCCATTCCAGTTCCGGTTTTCCTCTTTTTATTGAATAGGATGAATTACAAATATTAATGAATTCTTCTGTTTCCGGACCAATCTCTTCAACATAATCATACCGGAGAGAAGGATCTGTTTTATAGCCCGGGTAAAAAACCAGCCGGATGGCATTTGCAAGATTTAAAATAAAATCAGAGAGTTGAAAAACGGGTTTGATCCGGGCGAAAATGCCTCCCCTCGGCGGTAATATCTCCGCCAGGTTGAACCGCAGATAACCGCGGATTCCAACCCTGCTAACAGGATCATGAAAGTATCCCATCCGTTCATAGATCTTAAGGGTACCCGGTTTCATATTCGTGATCATGGCGGTGTTGTCCCATCCCTGCATCGCAAGATCGAACAGCTCCTTAGAAATATTCTTTCCGCGGTATTTGGGATCGATCCAGAAACACGACAGCCAGCTCATCCGCTTCCATTCCCCATGATAAAAGATCTTTTCAGGCAAAGCGCCAAGGTACCCGGCAACTTCATCATTTTCCCAGGCGACAAACAGGATCTTGTCGGAAGCAGCAGCACGTGGATTATGTGCATAAGATAACGCACGATGTTTTGAGATCGGGAAATGTTTCAGCTTTGAAAAATGTTCCGAAGAAACAAATTCAAGAATGGTTCCGGTTGTGTAATATTTGATCTCCACCCGCTATCGTCTTATCGTATTTTTTCCAAAGATAGATTTAATCATGTAATAAAGATATTCCGTTGCCAGAATCTGTTTTGCATTCAGGGAAGTTCCTTCAAAAGGGATTCGCTGGATATTTCTCCGGATAGAATCCTGCTTGAGCCCGGCGCCTCCAAACGTCAGGTCCGCCAGGGGCCGGGAAGGATCGAAAACCATTTCAAAAAATGATTTCTTTACACCGGAATCGGTAAATGGAAATGAGAATAATTTTTCTTTGATACCAAATTTTCCGGCTATTGTATGAATGCTTCCTGCCGTTTGCCGGATTTGCTCTTCCTCAGCCAAAAACCGGTACTCAGGATGATCGATGCTGTGCGCACCAAAAGAAAATCCCTGTTCAATAAGTTCCCGAACCTGGCTTGAGTCAAGGTAAGGGTGATGCTTCTGCAGGTATTCCTCAAAATGAACATCCAACTGTAACGCGAGTTCCTCCAGAATATGCCGGTTTGAATAGGAAACTTTAAGCAGTCCAAGGTAATCAGAAGTAAAGGGCAAATGATGTTTACCAAACCATTCTTCAAGTGATTTTTGTTTGCCGGTAAGATCATTTCCATTCTGAAGCTTTTCGATAAGCAGGCTTGTCTTATAACGATAAAATAAATCTGCGTTATCAATAAACCCTGAATTAAGGAAACACAATGCCGGGATTCCTTTTTGGCGAAGAATGGGCGCAGCCACATCATGGAACTCACGCAGGCCGTCATCGAACGACAATAAAAAACTGTTGCCGGGAACAGGCCGGTCATTGTTGACCGAATCCAGGAATTCCGTAATTCCGAGGGGTTGATAATGCCTGAGGAAAAAGTCAAGATCGTGGATGAATTCCTTCGGAGTCCTTATCGTGTAAAGATGTTTCACATGGAGAACGTCTTCATCGGAAACAAGGTGGTAAAATGGAAAAATGATTCTTTTCCCCGTGAGTTGGATGAGGCCATTCGTTGGCAGGAGTTGAGCCAGAGAAGGTAACATTTTAAAAACGATGGAACGGGAAGCATTCATTGTTTGTTTTATTTTTTCGCTATTTCACGATTTCGCCATTTCGCTATTTTTTCCCGCCGAACAAAGGTTACTATCCTCAAACCACCTGCATCGCGGTTTACACGACAGGCATAAATTGACCGGTTCGTTGTTTCTGACATGGTTTGCCCAGGAAGGATCGGCCAACTGGGGTCGGGCCAGGGCTACGAAATCGGCTTTATTATGTTCAATTAACCAGGATGCCCGTTCCGGTGTTTTTATCTCATTGACGGCAATAACGGGTATTCTTACATGGGGTTTGATTATCGTCGCGCTATATACAATCCAGTTAAATTCAAAATCTTTAGGAGTCCTAGGGAGGTTCAGAAAGCTTCCGCCCTGGGAAACGTGTATAATATCGATACCCAATGATTCCAGGTATTTAGCAATCTCAATGCCATCTTCCAGTGTGGGAGCGTTGGCGCCCAGCCTGTAATCAATGATAAATTCATCGCCGCAAACTGCCCTGATGCTCCTGATTATCTCGGTGGCAAGCTTCATTCTTCCTGTAAAACCGCTACCGTATTCATCTTCCCTTTTATTAAAAAAAGATGATGCAAACTGGTTTAAAAGGTAACCATGGGCTCCATGAAGTTCAATACCGTCAAATCCGGCTTTCTTCGCACGTAAGGCACCAGCAATGAAGGCATCGCGGATTCCATGAATTTCATCAACGGAAAGGCTGCGCGATCCTGGTTTCTTTTCATCGGGTGAGGGACCCCCGGGAGAAAGTGTTACGGATTCATGGGAGATCAGTCCGGCATGATGAAGTTGGATCAGCGAAAGAACTTCATTTTTTTTGACAATCTCAGCAATACGACTGAGGCCCGGGATGTGTTCATCCGACCATATGCCCAGCTGGAACGGGGCAAGGCGGCCTTCTTTCCAAACTGCTGTTGCTTCAGTGATGATGATTCCTGGCCCGCCTTCCGCCTGGGCAATGTAATGATCCACATTCCGGTCGATAACAATACCGTCGCTGCCGGCATAATGAAAGCAAACCACTGGCGGGAACACGATACGGTTTTTTATGGTATGGGCTTTAAGCTTGTATTCCGAGAATAAAGTTGGCATGGAAGGACGGGATTGGTTAGTAGAAGCAAAGGTACTGGATAATTGATAATTGATAATTGATAATTGACAATTGTCAATTATCAATTGTCAATTATATTCTACCTTTGTACGATGGAATCCACAAGGCAACAAAAAATTTCACGCCTGATCCAGAAGGATCTTGGCGCGATCTTCCAGGAACAGGCACGCAATCATTTCAGTGGCGCGCTCATCACTGTTACCAAGGTCAGTGTTACCAAGGATCTTTCCCTGGCAAAAATTTATCTCAGTCTTTTTGCGACGAAAGATAAAGACACATTACTTGAAATGATCCGTACGCGTACGCGGGAGGTGCGTCACGACCTGGCTACACGGGAGCGCAACCAGTTGCGCGTGATCCCTGATCTCCAGTTTTTCCTCGATGATTCACTGGATTATATTGACAATATTGATCATCTGTTAAAGGATAACTCATGATCATCTGAAAAAACAATTCAAAGCTTATGCAATACGATCCCATTAAAAAATCCCTGGGAAAACTCTTCAATAAAACCCCGTTTCTCCGGATCCTTTTTTATAAACTCCTGGATATTCTTCTCCTCCGCACATGGCATGTAAAAAAAGAGATCCGCGGGTGGGGCAAAAACCATAATGGAACCCAGCTTATCCTCGATGCCGGCTCCGGTTTCGGGCAATATTCATTTTTCATGTCGGGAATGAATAAAAATTGGGCGGTTGAAGCCGTGGATGTGAAAGTGGAACAGATCGCCGACTGCACTGCATTTTTCTCCCGGATAAAACGAACCAATGTTTCATTTTGGATCGCCGATCTGACCAATTATAACCGGTCAGATACATTTGACCTGATCCTCTCAGTAGATGTTATGGAACATATCGAAGAAGATGAGAAGGTTTTCCGGAATTTCTATAACGCTCTGAAACCGGAAGGAATGCTCTTGATTTCAACGCCCTCCGACCAGGGAGGTTCAGATGTTCATGATCATGGGGCAGAAGCATCTTTCATTGATGAGCATGTTCGTGACGGGTACAACATAAATGAGATCCAGGAGAAGCTGAAGAGGGCCGGATTTACCAAGACTTCAGCCCGTTACGACTATGGAAAACCCGGCCAGATTGGCTGGCGGCTTTCCATGAAATATCCTATCCTGATGCTGAATGCTTCAAAGCTTTTTTTCATCCTCCTTCCATTTTATTATATCCTTACTTTCCCATTTGTCCTCATCCTAAATTGGATGGATCTTGCTATGCAGCACAAAACGGGAACAGGCTTAATCGTTAAAGCCTACAAATAAAATTACAATTCCTTAGAGTTACTTTGTGTTTACTTTGTGCGCCTTCGTGGTAAAAAAAATCTTAACCGCAAAGGCCGCAAAGATTCTACGCAAAGCACGCAAAGAAATAAGTCGTAAATTCGCAAAAAAACCAGTTGAATTTCCCTTTTTACATAGCAAGACGATATCTGGTTTCGAAGAAAACCCACAATATCATCAACATCATCTCTGCGATCTCCATTGCCGGTGTGATGATCTGCACCACTGCACTGATCATTGTCCTTTCAGTTTTCAGCGGGTTCGAACGACTGGTGATCTCTCTTTTCAATGCTTTTAATCCCGATATGGAGATAACCCTGAAAGAAGGAAAGACGTTTGATTCAAACTTGCTTCCGGAAGACCAATTGCGGAAGATTCCAGGAGTGGTTTACCTGGCAGAAGTGATCGAAGAAAATGCACTTGTGAAATACAAAGACAAGCAATACATCGCAACCATCAAAGGAGTGGGCAAGGATTATGCAAAGATGTGCGGTTTGGATACCATGATGTCGGAAGGAAAATTCATTTTACAGGAGGGTGATCGCGATTTTGCCGTGCTGGGATATGGTGTTGCCTATTACCTTGGGGCAAACCTGGATGATTATGCAAATCCCATATCCATATACGTTCCGCGCCGGAATGCCAGTTTCGCGGGTGGGTTCGAGAATGCCTTCAACAACGAGGTAATCTTTCCTTCCGGATTTTTTTCAGTACAACAGGATTTCGACATCAAATATGTGATCCTTCCCTTGCGTTTCGTAAAAAAACTGCTTGAATATGACAGGCAGGTTACGGGTCTGGAAATCGGGATCGCAAAAGGAGCTGATGCAGAAAGGATCCAGCAACAGATTATAAACCTGGCAGGGGAAAAGTTTAATGTTAAAAACCGGTTCCAGCAGCAGGCATTGCTTTATAAGATTATGAAATCAGAAAAATGGGCGATCTTTCTCATCCTGACGTTCATCCTCATCATTGCAACTTTTAATGTAATCGGATCTTTATCAATGCTGATCCTCGATAAAAAACGCGATATTGCCATTCTGCAATGCCTTGGCGCCAGCCAAACGAAGGTAAAAAGGATCTTCCTGTCCGAAGGATTGCTGGTCTCTTTTATCGGGGCAACAGGGGGATTGATCCTGGGTGCTGTTACCTGTTTTTTGCAACAGCAGTATGGCTTTGTAAAACTTGGTTCCGCCAACAGTACCTTCGTGGTCAGCGCTTATCCTGTGCACATGCAGGTCCAGGACTTTATCTTTGTATTTTTTTCGGTACTGCTGATCGGCAGTATCGCCACATGGTACCCGGTCTTTAACATCCGCAAGATCGAAACGAATATTCTCAACCAGCGGTTCTGAAAAATCTTTGTCAAGGCAACCTTTATTCTTGTTTAACGTCTGTATTAGTGACCATTAAATTTTCTATCTTTGGCTTTTGTATTCTTCATCCTTTATTCTCAATTTTAATGCAATGGGGAAAAAATCTATCCTTTTTCAATCATTAAAGTCTCTCCTGCTTTTTTACTTTGGTTTTATTCTTTTCTCTGGGACTGTGTTTGCAGGTGAAATTCGTGTCAACAATGGCAACACGGAGGTCAGGATCACGGCAAATACTTACCAGGCGATCTCCTTTTCGGCATCGCTTTCTTCCATTCAATACCGGAATGTGCAGACCAAACTCGGTCCATTCAATGAGTTTTTTATCATGGGATATGGATACAGTAACACCGTGGGTGATCCAAAACTCCCGGTTTTTCATAAGTTGATCGAAATCCCGCTGAATACTGGCTTTTCCATCCAGGTCACACAGGAGAAATACACGGAATATGATCTTTCTTCCGTCGGGATCAATGATCTCATTATCCCTGCCCAGGCGCCTCTATCCAAAAACATTACTGACCAAAACCAGATCCCATTTGTTATAAATGCCGCAACTTACCAAATGAATCAATGGCTGGGTAGTCCGTTAGTGACAATAACACCAATAGGAATACTGCGGTCTTTGAATCTGGCACGAATGGACATTTCACCCGTATGGTATAATCCTGTAACCGGTAAACTCCGGGTTTACGAACAGCTTGATGTTACCGTCCTTTTCACGCATCCTGATATACCGGCTACGATTCAACTGAAGAAACAAACCTACTCTCCATATTTTCCAAACCTGTTCTCAGGAGTTGTCAACTACAAACTAATGCCTGACAGCCTGATCACTTCAGCGCCTGTGACTTATGTCATTATTTCCGCGCCTGCCTTTCATGATGCCCTTCAGTCTTTTATCGCATGGAAGAAGAAAAAGGGATTCAATGTCATCGTGGGTTATACCGACAACCCGGCTGTTGGGACGACGACTGCTTCCATTAAAAATTACCTCCAGGGCCTTTATAACAATCCTCCAACCGGCTACCAGAAACCCAGTTTTGTCTTGTTTGCAGGCGATGTAGCGCAGATCCCGGCCTGGATGACAAATGGCCATCCTTCCGACCTGTATTATTGCGATTATACCAACGATAATATGCCTGAAGTGTTTTACGGCAGGTTTGCGGCGCAAAATGTGACACAGCTACAGGCTTATATTGATAAGGTGCTGGAATATGAACAGTACACGATGCCTTCCGATGCATTTCTCGGGGAAGTCACAATGGTGGCCGGAAACGACCCGACCAACGGGCCACTTTATGGGAACGGGCAGATCAATTATGGCACCAACAATTATTTCAATACGGCTCACGCAATTCTTTCACATACCTACCTGCAGCCTGAACCTACAGGAGGAAATTATGCACAACTGATCCATCAGAATGTCTCCAATGGTGTTGCATTTGCCAATTATACGGCGCATGGCAGCGAAGATGGCTGGGCCAATCCGGAATTTGTTATTTCCGATATTTCACCGTTGCAGAATGATCACAAGTTTTGCCTGATGGTGGGAAACTGCTGCAAAACATCCAACTTCAGCACTACCTGTTTTGCAAAAGAGGTGACCCGGGCAACGCATAAAGGCGCACTGGGTTATATTGGATGCTCCGATTATTCGTACTGGGATGAAGATTATTGGTGGGCATGTGGTTTCAAGACAGTGACGACAAATCCTCCCTACGATCCCCAGCACCTGGGCGCTTATGATGTAACCTTTCATGACCACGGAGAAAGCCCTTCCAAATGGTTTGTCACCATGGGACAGATGGTCGTTGGCGGTGACCTTGCCGTGGAAGAATCCTCCTCAGGAATGAAACTATATTATTGGGAAGCCTATTGCCTTATGGGAGATCCTTCACTCAGCGTTTATTATTCCGTTCCCGGACCGGTTGCGGCTTCCTATCCTTCAACCACCATTGAAGGAATGTCAAACCTTATGGTTACTACAGAACCTTATGCATATGTCGCCCTTTCAGTGCATGATACCACCCTTCTTGCTGTACAATGCGCTGACACAACCGGCATTGTCAACCTGACATTCAGTCCGCTGTCTTCTACTGATTCTCTTTCCATCGTTATCACAAAACAAAACCGGAAACCGCATATCGGCCATATCCAGGTGGCTCCTGCAACAGGGCCATATATGATACTTACGACTTATTCAGTGAATGATTCCCTGGGCGGAAACAACAACCATCTTGCAGATTACGGTGAGCCGATCCTGTTGAACGTCGCTGTGGAAAACATAGGTGTGCAGACTGCTTCAAATATTACAGGAACCTTATCTACCAGCGACACGAATGTCATGATAACCTCCGGATCCTTCAACTTCGGTTCTATTGTTTCAGGAGGGACCATAACCGGAATAAATGCATTTGCCCTGACCGTACATCAATTTGTGCAGGATCACCACCAGGTGAATTGCAACCTGCTCCTGACCGACGGTACCAATGTATGGAATTCAACACTGGTGCTGCCATTGAATGCACCTGTCCTGACTCCGGGAGCCGTCACCGTGCTTGACCCCTTACCGGGAGGAAATAACAATGGTATTCTCGATCCCGGCGAATCAGCCATATTGAGAATCATAACCTCTAATACCGGTCACGCTACTTCTTCCAATACCATTGCACACCTGACGGTCCCGTCTTCTTCTGCGCCATATATCCTTGTATCCAGTCCTACCTATTATATCGGATCGTTGAACCCAGGCCTTCCCGGTTATGCGGATTTCCCGGTCACTACGAACGGGATCACTCCTGCCGGAACAGCGGTGGATCTTAATTTCCTGGTAACAGGAGGTATGTTAAATCAATATTCAGGACAGAATTCGATAAACCTGGTGATCGGTCAAACGCCTGTGTTTATCATGGGGAATAATACTACCTCTACCTGCAGTGGTACATTTTATGATTCAGGCGGTCCGGATAATAATTACAGTGACAATGAAAGTTTTACCTATACCTTCAACCCTGGCACAACAGGAGCAAAGATCCAGGCTGTTTTTTCGGCATTAGCTATTGAGGAGGAAACCAATTGCAGCTACGACTGGTTAAAAGTATTCAACGGACCCGATATTGCCTCTCCTGCGTTTGGAAACTATTGCGGGACAACCATTCCCGGGCCCTTTGTCAGTACAACCGGTCCCCTGACTTTCCAGTTCAGCTCTGATTACAGTGTAAACTTAGCGGGATGGGTGGTCAGTATTTCCTGCGTCGGTGGTCCGCTGAGCCTGGCTGCCAATGCGTTTCCGGCAGATGTATGCCTTGGAAGCACATCCCAGCTTGTTGCAATTCCTAGCGGTGGATCGGGGAATTATACTTATCAGTGGAATCCGGTAACTTACCTCGATGACCCAACCAGCAGGACACCAGTATCAACGCTCCTGTCCGATATTTCTTATACCGTTACTGTGAACGACGGTACTTCGACATTGACATCCGGTGCAGTATCCCTGACGGTTCATCCGTTACCTCCTACTCCGGTAATTACGTTTGACGGCGTCTCATTCAATTCGAGTTCATCCACCGGGAACCAGTGGTACCTGAACTATGCCCTGATTCCAGGTGCAACGGATCCGGCCTATATTCCAACGGCATCCGGACTCTATTATGTAATCGTAAGCGACCCGGTGAGCGGTTGCGCCTCATTGCCTTCCAACAGCATCAATTTCCTGTTTACAGGGACAGATCCATTAACGGGTGGAGGGTCGGTTAGTGTTTATCCGAATCCCTTCCGTGAAAATATAACCATCGCATACGAAATACCGGAAAGCTGTTTTGTCAGGATCTCACTTTTTGATACCTTTGGAAAAGAACTAAGGGTGATTCAGGATAACGCGAGACAAAATGCCGGGAAGCACCAGGTTGAAATGATTGCAGGAAACCTGAACAACGGAGTCTACATCGTAAAGGTCCAGACTCAGTCATATACCGTAACAAAAAAGGTCTTGTTAACTAACTGATTTTCTTTTTCAAAAACAGATCCTTACTGAAACATGAAATAGAAAACCCCGTAAAACACTAATATAAACATAACAATATAAAAGGTGAATAATAATAACGGAAAAATTTCTGCCGGTTGGCAGGCAATCATTAAAAACCAAATTCTTTACAGATGAAAAAACTTATACTTTCTTTAATCATTCTTACTTGTGCAATTCCAGGATTCACCTCACAATGGATCGGCATCAGCAGTTCCAATCCTGTTGCAGCGAAGATTTCACTGGTTTCATCGGATCTGGTTCAATCGAGGGTTCAATTCACGATTGCCGGATTCAATCTTCATGATGTGATGACACCCAAAGGGCCTGCATATACGCTCGATATAAAAAAAGGGTCACTCATGGAAATTGCCGGCGCTCCGGATTTGCCAAAACTCACGACATCCCTGGTAATCCCTGATAATGCCGAGATGGAAGCTGTTGTGGTTTCCTCTTCCTATAAGGATTTTCCCGGGATGGATATCGCACCCTCAAAAGGAGTTATTACGAGGGATATTGATCCTGCTACTGTTCCTTATCGTTATGGGGAGGAATACAGTAGCGATGCTTTTTCCCCGGGAATGATCACCGGCATGCGGAATCCTTATATCATCCGGGACTTCCGTGGCCAGACTCTCATTGTTTATCCATTCCAGTATAACCCGGTTACCAAAGTCCTGCGCGTTTATAATGATATTACCATTGAAGTTCGGAAAGTCAGCGATAAAGGTGTGAACCCTCTGGTGAGAAAAACAACGGATATCCGGGTCAACAAGGAATTCAATGCTCTTTATTCGAGACATTTCCTGAATTATGCATCGTTGACTTATACCCCGCTGAACGATTATGGAAATATTCTTGTTATTTCTTACGGGACATTTATGACGGCCATGCAGCCTTATGTTGACTGGAAAAGGTCGATCGGTTATCCCACGACGATGGTAAACATCGATTCGGTGGGAACGACCTCTGCAGATATCAAACAATACGTTACCGATTATTATAATGCACACGGGCTTACATTTGTATTGCTGGTTGGTGATAACCAGCAGATACCTACCTACCAGGGCACCGGTGTTGGAGGTGCTTCCGACAATTATTACGGTTATATTGTCGGGAACGATCATTATGCCGATGTTTTCATCGGGCGATTCTCCGCTCAAACAGTCAACGACGTGACTACCCAGGTACAAAGGACCGTTGATTATGAAAAAAATCCCCAATTTCCCGCAGATAACTGGCTGACCTCGGTGATTGGAATCGGATCCGACCAGGGTCCTGGCGATGATGGTGAATACGATTACCAGCATATCCGTAATCAGCAGTCGCAATTGCTGGCTTACACCTATACCTGGAATCCTGAGTTGTTTGACGGATCCCAGGGTGGCAATGATGCACCCGGCAACCCGGGACCCGCAGATGTCACATCCGCCGTGAATGAAGGAGCAAGTCTGATCCTTTATTGCGGACACGGCAGCATGACTTCATGGGGAACTACAGGCTATAGTAATGGAAATGTAAGTACCCTTACCAACCAGGGGAAACTGCCTTTTATCTGGTCGGTTGCCTGTGTGAACGGACAGTTCATGAATGGCACCTGTTTCGCTGAAGCATGGCTCAGGGCGACCAATAATGGGCAGCCCACCGGCGCTATTGCTTTCCTCGGGTCCACCATCAATCAAAGCTGGAATTCACCTATGGCAGGCCAGGATGAGATGACGGATATCCTTGCTGAATCGTACCCGGATAATATCAAAAGGACATTTGCCGGTATCTCTATTAACGGTTGCATGGAAATGATCGATGAATATGGTACCGATGGCGCCAATATGGCCGATACCTGGACGGTGTTCGGGGATCCTTCCATTATGGTCAGAACTAAGAATCCCGACACGCTTATCGTATCCAATGCAACCTTTCTGCCGGTCGGGGCAACTTCCCTGCTGGTCACCTGCAATAAAAACGGTGCAAGGGCTACGCTTCTGCTTCACGACACCATCCTTGCCACAGAACTGGTCAATAATGATTCTGTGATGTTTTCTTTTCCGGCATTACTTAACCCGGGTGATACCGTTTTCTTAACAGTGAGCAACTATAATGCGATCCCTTACCAGTCGAATATCTATATCCTTGCCCCGTTACTCGCAGATTTTACAGGAACACCGTTGATAATGCATGTAGGAGATTCCGCGACTTTTACCGATCACTCTACAGGTAATCCCGTTTCCTGGAATTGGAGTTTCCCCGGAGGCACGCCTTCATCATCAACCTTGCAAAACCCGGTTGTTACTTATACCCTGAAAGGAACTTTTGATGTTCAGCTGATCGTCAGCAACGGTGCTTCTTTCGACACGCTTTATAAACCAAGCTACATCGAAGCAGATTATTCTGCCCGGGTTGAGAACCTTTCTACCGATTTTACCATTTCTGTTACTCCTAACCCAAACAACGGAGTCTTCAAGGTCTCAATGGCATCTTTTAAAGGCAACAGGATAAACCTGAGTGTATTTAACCCTGTTGGAACCGTGGTTTACGAGGATCCGGATTTCACAATAATTGATAAGTCCGGCAAGACGATTGACCTATCCACACTAAAGGAAGGCATCTATTTCCTAAAAGTGAGAACTGATAACGCAACTATAACGAGGAAAGTTATTATCCGGAAATGATCAGAAGTTATTTTACAGCTAACATTTCTGCCTGGTGGCAGAAAGGAATGTTAAAAGGCTAAGAAAACGATTCTTCTGTTACTGCGTTATTACTTTCTGTTTTATTACCTGGATGATTTCTTTTGTGTCCGATTTGGAGACGAAGGCAAGTATCCAGCAATTTTCCGGAACCCATGCAATGTCAATGGGAATGGAAAATTTTCCCAGGTAGGTAAGTGAAGGATCCACAGAGGCGGTGAGTGTTTCACCAAAAGCACCGTTTACAGATCCCCTGAGCACATCCTTAAATACATAATTATGGATAATGGTGCTGGAGCTGTCCTGTGCCGAGATCATGTTGTCTTCCACCACGCAAACCGTAATGCTATAGGATCCGGGCAAGGATCGCCGGAATTGTGAATAGATCAAAGAATGCACTGTCCTGGAAGTAGTATCATAGTTATTGGTAATTAACATATTCAGGTCGGAAGTCTGATTTATAATGCCGGCGATATCGGTAACCCATTGCGCTGACCCTATGACCTGATGGCCGTTAAACTCCATCCTGTCGATCATTCCGGAGGGATAGGCGCTGATTTGAAAATCGGTATTCCATGCTTCCCCGGCAGCCGACCTGAAGTCTGCAGCAAATTCGCCGGCGCTAGGTATTGCATAATAGCCGGCATGAACAGCCAATACGATCAGTTTCCCATGATAATATGCTTCCTGGCTATGTGCAATGGTGGCAGCTGCCGGGCAATTCGGACATTTGTGGCCGGTGTAGTCCTCAAGCAAAACCCTTTTTACCGGAATAACCGTATCCCAATCTAAAACCGTGTCAACGATGTTACCATGCTTAGCCAGGGCATAAGGTGCCTTGATCTTGTCGCAGGAAGAGAAAAGAAGACCAAACAGGGGAATTGCTATTAAAAGTGTTTTGCCAAATTTCATAATTGAATGTTATTAAAACAATAAATTCTTCATTCGTAATTACTTAAAAGCTGCTGTTAATTGTCAAGGTGAGTCCGCTGGCAGCCGGAACATACCTGCAAACTCCGCCAACACAGAGAATCCCTTCCCTCTGACGCCCATAAGACAAAGAAATTCTTGATGTATTGTAGGTGTACCCGAGACTGAGAAGGTAATAATGAAGTCGTTGTTGTGTATCCGCGTTGCCGTAATTCCATTGATCCTGTACAGAGAAAAACCATTTCGGGGCGATGGTGAATTCGAGAAGCCCTGCGACCCAGTTGCCTTTATCCTGTTCCGTCCACAAGCCCTGGATTTCAGCCCTGAGTGAATAGACATAAGTAAGGTTGCAGGTAATATCGGCAACACCGATGTTTGCATGAACAAGTCCATAATCCGTGGCGTGACCTTCCACAACTTCCTTATTATATACCTGGCTTAAATAAGTAAAGATCCCTTTCCATCTTTTACTGAACTTTTTGTCGATCTCTATGTTCAGGTCCTGGTAGTAAACTTCTTTGCCGGGGGTAAAGAAATTGGACTTATACCCGATTGTACCTGCCCTGTTCAGCGCCATATTGTTGATGGAAGTTACGAAAACGGAATCCTTTGAAAGGGAATTGACTTTCGAAAAATTAATGGCAAAAGTCAATCCGGATTTTCCACCTAATTTGGTGTTCCGTTTAAATGTATAGGTCAGCGTGCCTGAGTAACCGAATTCTCCTGTTGGCTGCGTAGCATAAGGGTACATGGCAGCCAGGGCATAGGAATGCTGTTTAGTAATGGCAGGAAGATAATTGATATCAAGCTGGTTATCGGTAACCATGCGATTCGATTTGTAACTCATGTTGTCGATGATCTTGGCAGCTCCAAGAATACCGAGTCCTTTCCGGGAATAGGAAAGGGTAGTAAAGAGACCATTGCCATCCTTATAAATAAAATTATTCAGGGCCGAAGGGTCATTGATTTTGTGGGCATATTCTGTGTAGAAATTAACCCCGCCGACATTCAGATTCAGCCTGCCGCTGAATGTTGCAACATTTTCCGGCAACTTCAAGGTATAGATCAGGGTATCGACCAGGATATCGGTGGTTTTTCCATTCTGGTAATCGCTGACAAAGCTGCCTCCGAATGAAACCTTGGTTTTGGCATCTTTCAGCCCTGAAAAAAGATCATTCAGGAAGATATCAATATCCCCGCCTTTTACAATTCCCCGGCTGTTGCTGGTGTAAGGATCCCAGAAATTACGCTGAACACCCCATACGCCTTTCAGCGTGATCCCGTCAACCGGTGTAAACTTAACCCGTAAACCCCTTAAGGAATTATCATATCCCAGTGTCCATTCCTGCCATGTCCGCAAGGCCATCCCGTTACCGAATTGTTCATAGAAATTTCCAGCCGTGATCTCGAGTTTATCATTTTTATAATTCAGGAACCAGTAAGGCACTCCATAACCTTCGTAATGGGTATCAAAACCAACCAGGGGAGGAAGGTAGCCTTCAAAACGCATTCCGGCTGAGAAATTTTTAAACGAATAATTGATCTCTGTAAAACCATTCATCCGCAAAAGGCGGCCATTCAATGAAGAATCGGTGATTCCCATCTTTGAATCCTTCAGATAATACTGGGCATCGGCTTCAAAACTTCCGCTCACCTGGCTTCCCTTGATAAAATCCTGTGAATTTGCTAAGGAAGGAACAATACAGAACAGAATAATGAGACTTGGAAAATGCGTAAATATTTTTTTCAATGCCTGAAAAATTATGGGTTTATAACTGAGTTTCTATGTCGCGGATTTTATTTGACCTCTTCCCCTTTTTTGACCTTCTTGATGATGTTTATCAGGTCACGTTCGGAACCTTCGGCAAACGACGTATGTTGCCATACGATCTCCCGTTTGCCGTTGAGAACAAATGTATGAGGGATCGGCCCTACATTCATGGCCCTCTTAAAATCACCATTCTGATCCAGGAGAACAATATAATCCCAGTTTTTACCATTGACCAATGGGGCTACTAAGGAAGATGAACGGGCATCGTCGATGGAAACAGCATAAATTTTAACACCGGTTTCTTCCTGCCAGTCGGCATAAACATCAGCAATGGTTGTGAGTTCTTTTATGCATGGCTTGCACCAGGATGCCCAGAAGCTGATGACGATGGGGTTCCCGTCATTTTCAATTTTTACAGTATTGAAGGGATTTCCTTTAACATCTTTAATGTCTACAGAAGGAAGAGGCCGGTTTTTTGACAGGGTATTTTCCTGAGAAAAGCCAAAAGTAATGATCATCATGAAGGCAACGAGACAGGCAAGTTTTTTCATAAAATGGGATTAAAAATAGATGTGAATGAAAACACAAAAATACATATTTTCAGGATATAAAAACCTCCAGGATCCTGCATTCCTTTGTTGGGGAAAGGATGACATTTTCGGCTGTAGCCGGGATCAGCAGCACTTCTCCTTTCTTCAGGCTTTCGAGGGATGATCCGCATTCAACCCTTATCGTTCCTTCAACACAAACATAAATCACAAATGAGTCCAGCGCAGAATAATCTTTACGGATCGCTTTGTTAAAAGTAAGGATCTGGGTTGTAAAATGAGGACTGTCAACCAGGGGTGCAGTTTGATTCAGAACCTTTCTGTAAGGGGTACGGTAAGAATCCGGTACTGAAAAATCGATAGCCTCCAGGGCGAGATCAGGTTGAAGTTCACGGGCTTTCCCTTTATTATCTACCCGGTCCCAGTCAAAGATCCGGTAAGTGGTATCGGATGTTTGCTGGATCTCTGCAAGGAGTATGCCGGGGCCAAGGGCATGAACACGGCCGGCAGGAATGTAGAACACGTCTCCCTTGTGCGCCTTTTCTGTGTTCAGGATCTCTGTAAGCCTTTTTTGTTCCAGGAATTCAAGATACGTTTTTGCATTCATTTTCCGGTTGAATCCGCTGATGATCTCTGCTCCGGGTTCTGCTTCGAGGATGTACCACATCTCCGATTTCCCGTTCCCGATCCTGCGCCGGGCAGCAAGCGCATCATCAGGATGAACCTGGATGGAGAGGGAATCATTCGAATCAATAAATTTTATAAGCAGTGGAAACTCATTGCCATACCGTTCAAATGCTGCTTCCCCGACCAGGTCTTCCATGTAGATCTCAACCAGTTCATTTAATTCATTTCCACGAAGAAATCCGTTTACTATTTTCGTCCCGGAACCTGAAACGCCAGATAAAACCCATGCTTCCCCGCAATTCGGCAAGGGGGAATATTCCATTCCCAGGAGGGTCTTCATCCGGTCTCCGCCCCAGATCTTTTCTTTGAACAGGGGTTTGAATTTCATTGGATAGAGTTCATTCATGGCAAATCTGCGGCAAGGATTTGATGAATTCTGATTACTTTTGATGGGTGAATTTGCAAAAGTACTGATTTTAACAATTCTCAGACCATTCTGATGATCAAAACGATTTGTGTTTTTTGTGGATCAAGTACCGGTGAAGACCTGGTTTATACGGAAAGGGCGGAACGGCTGGCACGGTTTTTCCTTGTAAATAATATCCACCTGGTATATGGAGGCGCCAATGTAGGATTGATGCGGGTTTTGGCCGATACAATGCTCAAAGGAAATGGCACAGTTATCGGAGTCATGCCAAAAAATCTTGTCCATCGTGATGTGGCTCACCTGGATCTTACGGAGATGCATGTCGTGGACGATATGCAGCAGCGAAAAGCACTGATGGCAGAACTCTCTGATGGATTCATGACATTGCCGGGCGCTTATGGTACGTTTGATGAACTCTTTGAAATGCTCACCTGGAATCAGCTGCATATCATTGAAAAACCGGTTGGATTACTTAATATTAAAGGTTTCTTCAATCCCCTCTTGAAAATGCTGGATAAATCCGTGGAGGAAAAATTCCTTCGTCCGGAGCACCGGGGAATATTATTGGCAGAAGAGGATGAGGCTATTTTATTAAAACGGATGAACGAATATAAGCCTGTAACGGCAGAAAAATGGATTGAACGGCTGAAAAATGGTAAAATATAATACCAATAAAACCGCGTAGCGGTTACATTATTGTAAGAAGAATATAAAACCGATGGAACCGCGTAGCGGTTACATTATTGTAAGAAGAATATAAAACCGATGAAACCGCGTAGCGGTTACATTATTGTAAATAAAACCAATAAAATGATCATTATCGGCATAACAGGCACCCTGGGTGCAGGTAAAGGAACCATCGTCGATTATCTAGAGGAAAAAAAAGGCCTTGTTCATTATTCTGTGCGGGCCTATCTCCTGGAAAGGATCAGGGAACAAGGTCTCCCGGGGAACCGCGACAGCATGGTTCTCGTGGCCAATGAACTGCGTACCCGTTTTGGCCCTTCTTATGTCACCGATCAGCTTTACAACGAAGCTATGGTATCGGGGAAAAATTGTGTGATCGAAAGTATCCGTACTCCCGGAGAAATAGATTCGCTAAGGACAAAAGGCCATTTTTTCCTCCTGGCTGTCGACGCCGACCCGGAACTCCGGTACCAGCGAATTCTCCTTCGCCAATCTGAAACTGACCAGGTTTCCCGGGAGACCTTCCTGGAAAATGAGGAAAGAGAAATGAACACGACCGACCCGAACAAACAAAACCTGAGAAAGTGCATCGAAATGGCCGATTTCATACTCCTGAATAATGGCACAAAAAAAGACCTGGTCCGACAACTTGAAAAAGTGTTGGACCAGGTTTGCTGAAAGTTGTCCCGGAATTAACCAGGTGAATATTATTTACTGATCACCAGGCGGCGCACCAGGATCTCATTCCTAAAAATCACTTTTACAAAGTAGCAACCCTGTGGCTCACCGGAAAGATCGAACTGGTAATCATTATCATTAGTGCATTTCCTTGAAAGGAGGATCCTTCCGGTCAGGTCAAGGATGTCGATCTGCTGGATCTTCCCGGAGATTCCCGGAACAATCCGGAACAAGCCCGTTGCAGGGTTTGGAATAATGCTTATGGTTCCATTCTGATGATCAGCGATCCCGACAAATCCATCCTGAATCACTGTAACTTGTACAGGCGCTACCCCGGAAACGGTAACGGTAATATTTGCAGTCCGGATAGTCGTGGAAGGATTGGCCTGGTAATTTGCTGACAGTGTCCCGGATCCCGTGCCGGAAGGAGTCACAGAACACCAGGTAACATCGCTGTTTGCAACCCAGTCGGAATTAGAGATCACGGAAAAATCCGTCGAACCTGCAGGCGCAGTTACAGTCTGGCTTGGAGGAGTCACCGCCAATGTCGGTGCCGTACCAGACTGGGTAACCGTCACCAAAACAGGATTGATCCCTGAAACCAATACCGTCAGCGTTGCTATACGCTGGCTGACTGAGGTATTCTCTGTATATGTTGCCATAATGGTTCCATCGCCGCTTCCAGAATTGGTGGGATTACACCAGGTCTGATCGCTGGTAACAGTCCAGGCAGAGTTGGAGGAGACATTGAAGCTTGTTGTTCCGGCTGGCGCTGTTACATTCTGGTTGGCCGGAGTCACATTCAGGTAAGGTGTTACCGCCGCCTGAGTGACTGTAACCACTACCGGAGATATTCCCGCTACGGTGGTAGTGATATTGGCCACACGTGATGTAAGAAGAGTATTTTCCAAATAATTGGCTGTAATGGTTCCATTGCCGGTTCCCGAAGGATTAACAGTACACCAGGTCTGGTCGCTCACTACGGTCCAGGATGAATTTGATGTAACCGCAAATGTAGTTGATCCGGCTGGTGATGCAGGTACATTCTGGTTGGCTGGCGTCACGGTCAGAGTAGGAGTTGCGCCCGCCTGCGTAACAGTGACAACAACGGGAGAAATTCCGGATACAGTAGTGGTGATACTGGCGACCCGCGAAGTCAACAAGGTATTGACTGTATAGTTGGCAGTAATGGTTCCGTTACCACTACCGGATGAGTTGACTGTACACCAGGTCTGGTCGCTCACAACGGTCCAGGATGAATTAGAGGTAACCGTAAAAGTAGTTGATCCGGCTGGTGTTGCAGGTACATTCTGGTTGGCAGGGGTAACTGAAAGCGTATAAGAACCGCTGGTTCCGGTTATCGCAACATCGTCGACGGCCCACCAATATCCATGGGTACCGGTATAATTCCATTTGAACTTAACCTGCGATTGGTTATCAACTGCATTAATAACCTGGCTGAAGGCAGCAGGATTCGCAGTAGTAGCGGTCCATTGCTGTATTTGTGTCCATGTTGAACCACCATTGATACTATAAGATAGAGTGGCAGAAGATGGACTTCTATATCTGAAATAATGGTTGAACTGCAATGTCACATTTATATATCCCGTAAAATTCAGCACGGGTGTTATCAGGTCGGCATTTTCGGTCACCCCGTTTCCATATGCATTGCTGTTCAGATAGGCATAATTTCCGGTGAGTGCGGGAACCGGAGCGGGCGTTGTAATAACGCCAAACTGCCAGATATTTCCAGCACCTGCATTATCAACCTGCGACCAGCAGGAAGGGATTGTTGTGGCAGAAAAACTTTCACTGAAAGGAACGGTATATATTCCGCATTGAGTTGTGAAACTAAGATCATTTCCATAAAAAGTGCCTATTCCATTAGTTGCATAGGCACGGTTATGATAAGTAGTATTTGCCGTCAATCCGGTGAGCGAACTGGTAAACGTCCCAGTACCTGAACCGTCTGTTGTATGACTTCCGGAAATGGCGGGGTTGGCGGTAGTGCCCCAGCAGGTTCCTCTTGCGGTTATTGAAGATCCGCCATCTGTTGTAACATTACCTCCGGCAGTTGCAGTGGTCGTAGTGATCGCAGAGGCTGCAGTGGTCGTAACCGAAGCTGCTCCCGGAACAAATGTTAAATCATTACCATAACTGGTCCCGTCACTATTTACTGCAACAATCCTGAAATGATAAGTGGTTCCGGCGGTAAGACCGGTAATATTGGCAGATTCAGAAAGCGTTGTAGTTCCAGAACCGGCAGAAGCAGCAGTCGTATTGTTTCCATAACTCACTGTGCTTCCCCACTCAAAATGATAGGTCGTCGCAATTCCGATCGGATTGACTGTCCCGTTCAAGTTGGCTGTTGTCATGGTGATAGACGTTGCATCAAGTGTTACAACAGTAGGTTGGTTTGTCCACCTGAAAGATGCAATTTTCGTTGACCATGGCCAGCTTCCGCCGTAAGTTCCAATATACTCATTGGTAGTCCAGAAGGTTGCATTATCAGAGGCATCTATATTCATAGCAGAATAATCTCCCCATCGTGTAGCGCCAGTCATCGATGCCGTACCGGTCTGAATGATTCCTTCAGTAACCGTCATTGTATTAATAGGATCCGCTGCTTTTCTCCCTGTAAAATAGATAGAAGGATACATGGATCCATTCGACACGGTATAAGCAAGACCGATATCACCATTCAGGTTCATGGCAACACTTCCTAACCATCTCGATTTTCCATCACCGGGATTGTAGGTTGATTGTTGGTAGACAGACCATGTAGTCCCGGTCTTCCGGTATTCATACCATCTTACCCCTGCAACACCACTTCCGATATTCACACTATGACAGGTTACAAAAGATTGATAACTCCCGAAATTATGATACTGGTTCCTGAACATCAAACGGTCGCCTAGTCCGTCAAGTTTATTGGAAGTACCTTGCTGAGGAACCACACCGGTTCCTGAACCCAGCATCGTATAGGTAGTAACCGGAAGGTTTGTGGTAAAAGTAAAGGTTGTATTGGATGTTGTGGCCCAGTCAGCATGCAATTCCCAAATTCTTAATTCACTTGCGCCGGCACCTGTATTATCATTGATATATGTGAAATAGTTAGGAGTTCCGGCAGGAGCCCAGGTCCCATCGCAATCGGAAGGCAGCATCGAATAGCAATCAGCGCCGGTTCCGGACCCGCTGCCACCGAGTGTCTCGGTTTTAAAATAGATCATTTCGGCAGATGCATCACCTGTTAGCATTTTATTCCTGTTTAAAACACATCCAGCGGCGCCAACGAAGGGTGTACCTCCTGTATTTGTATTAAACCGGTTAACAGCCAAATAATATCCATCATTCCAGACAGATAGTTTAGGATAATCAGGCATATAATCGAACTGGAAAGCATACCGGTAATAGGAACCGGTAGGATCGGGTGTAGTGGAAATAGCTACAAGTTGATACTCCGTATAATTTGGATATGAACCGCAATCATACGCGAATTGGCTGATCAGCCAACGGTCAGCATTCTCATCATAAAGAACCACGCCATCTCCATCATTATGTCCGGTCCAGTTTCCGGTAAACCCATTCCAAATAGTTGAAGTATTTTGAGGTCCATAAACCGATGTTCCGCTTTTATTGAACATTTGCAGCATACAGTTAACGATCTGGACATAATGATTAGGGCCTACATCACCAGTGGGATCGGGAGGTGTAACCCGGCCTGAGTTTGACGAATTTGCTGTGCCATTAAAATCAAGGATAGGGTTTGTAATCAATGGCTGATATTTGTTTCCAGAAGTATTTACCTGTAAGGCAGGATCAGCAGGAGCAGAATAATTCAGTGGGATATATTTAATCCTGTTCGGCACTTCTCTCTCTTCATTTTCTCTCCTCCAGCGATCCCAGAAATGTTTTTTTGCCGGTTTCATATCCCGTAAAGGAATTGAAACATTAAAGGCCACAGCAGTCTGTATAACCGGACCGGAAATGTTTTTCTGGCCAAAAGAAAAATAGCCACATAATAATAGCAATGACAAAAAGAAAAAAACCTTTCTCATAATGCGATCGATCTTATGTTTTGGGGAATTTAAAGTATGGATAATCAAACAACTGACGAATGAATAAATTTAGGCGGCAAAGATAAAAAAAATATCAATAGGAATATCCGATTGAATAAATATCGATAGATGGTACTATTTGCTTTGATTCTTCTTTCAAATATGTATTTTTGTTTTGATTATTTATCCTGGATGGAAAGAGAACAATACCAGCGTCCCACCTGGGACGAATATTTTATGGAGATCGCACATACGATCTCCCAGCGCGCTACCTGCGACCGTGGTCGGAGCGGTTGTGTGATTGCCCGCGACAAGCAGATCCTGGTCACAGGATATGTTGGCTCTCCAAGGGGTTTGCCACACTGCGACGAAGTTGGCCACTTGATGAAATCGGTTCAGCATGAAGACGGGCGTGTTTCACAACATTGTATGCGCACCGTTCATGCCGAACAAAATGCCATATGCCAGGCTGCCAGGCTGGGGATCTCTCTTGAAAAAGCAACACTTTATTGTCGAATGACACCCTGCCGCACCTGTGCCATGCTCATCATAAATTGCGGGATACTGAGAGTGGTATGTGAATGGAAATACCATGATGGGGCCGAATCGGAGGAAATGTTCAAACAGGCAGGGATCATCCTGGAGTTTGTTCATAATGAGATCCAGGAGTACGAGAACCAGTAAAACATACAACTATCAAAATGAAAAATAATAGGCAGATTACATTATTGAGAAGATGCCTGGAATAATATCCTCCCTAATAGATCATCACTTCGATTTTTCCATCCGGATGGATGGTCCCTCTGAACATCATTGCTGTGTTGAACGGCATAGCAATATTACCATTCCTGTCAATGGCGATCAGGCCGCCCTCCGCTCCCTGGGATTTCAGTTTTATATTGATGACATCCCCGGCTGCTTCCTGTAAGTTTTGTCCTTTGTATTCCATGCGGGCAGAGACATCATAGGCTACTACATTCCGGATAAAATATTCTCCATGCCCCGTGCAGGAAATTGCGCAGGTATTGTTGTTGGCATAGGTTCCGGCGCCAATGACCGGGGAATCACCTATCCTTCCCTTCATTTTATTGGTCATTCCGCCGGTTGAGGTTCCGGCAGCCAGATCGCCATGGCTATCGAGGGCCACGGCGCCAACCGTTCCATGACTTTTCACAGAATCAGGTTTATGATTTATTTCCTGGGAATGGATCTTCTGAAATTCATCCCATCGTTTTTTTGTGTAGAAATAGGAAGGAGGAACGATCTCCAGTCCCTGGTCCTTCGCAAATTTCTCAGCGCCTCCGTCGATCAGCATCACATGTTTTGATTTTTCCATTACGGCCCGGGCAGCAGAGATCGGGTTCCTGATGGTCGTCACCCCTGCCACTGCACCAGCTTTCAAGGTTCTTCCATCCATGATCGAAGCATCCATTTCGTTTTTTCCTTCTTCGGTAAATACCGATCCTTTTCCCGCATTGAACAGGGGAGAATCTTCCATCATCCGGATGCAGGTCTCCACGGCATCAAGGCTGGTTCCTCCTTCTGAAAGAATGGCTGCTCCTTCTTTCAATACTTCCGTCATCTTCGTGGTATATTGAAGTTGTAACTCTTCGGGCATCTTCTGGCCGGCGGTTCCGCCAGCACCGCCATGAATGACCAGAACCCAATTCTGGATTCTGGATGCTTGATGCTTGATGCTTGTTTCATTGTTTGAACCGGGAACATTTTGAGATAAAAGAAATGTGCCATGAAAAATGAAAAGTAAGATCAGTGTAAAGGACAAAAACTTGTTTTTATTACAACCCTTTTTCCATATTTTCATAATAATTCGGATTTAAATGATTTTCTTAAAAAATTCTGTAAAATTTGCCACTCCGCTGACCTGCAGAATGGTCAGGATGACCGAAAGGATGATCACTGCACGGATGAATCCTGCTCCTTTCTTTACTGCCAGGTAAGATGCAATCAAAGCGCCGATCACACTTCCGATGGAGAGAATCAACCCATAAAGATAATTTACCTGTCCACTGATAATGAATACCAGAAGGGCAAAGATCGCATAAAAGAAGACGATGAGGTTCTTGACGGCATTCGCTTTAATGAGGTCATATCCCACTCCGATAACCAACGACATCAATAAAAAATAACCTACCCCGACCTGGATAAATCCACCATAAAATCCAACGATAAAAAAAATAACCAGCTGCCACCATGTAACGGGATACTTCAGCAACCGTGTATTTTCTTTCAGCCATTTATCCGGTTTATAAAACAGGAAAAACACCATTACTACCATGGCCATGCACATGGCGATCTCTATAACTTTTACCTTGACATCGATGGCGAGGTAAGCGCCAAGAATTGCACCTGCGGTAGCCGGGATGCCAAGCCAGACCGGCTTGAGCGAGTTAAACATCTTCTGCCGGGTAAAACTGCCTACCGACGAAAAGGTCTGGAAAAAGATGCTGATCCGGTTGGTTCCATTAGCAATATTTGCAGGTAATCCAAGCAAGAGAAGAAGGGAAAGGCTGATCACCGATCCTCCTCCCGAAAGCGTATTGATAAAACCCACAAAAATTCCTGCAATAATTAAAACAACAATCGAAATCCACGACATAATGATAATTTATATTTTCGTTTTCGTTCTACAAATATGTAACCCCTATGGGGTTTTTATTTGTATTTTATTTCTTTCTACAAATATGTGACCCCTACGGGGTCGATTCCAATGCCCAGACCCACACAACCAGCATCCAACATCCAGCATCATAAATTCCGCATTCCCGCATTCTGAATTCCTACATTATAAATTCCTGCATTATCCATTTTTCATTCTTCATTCTTCATTTTTCATTGATATTACACTGTGCTTCCTGCTAAACGTAAAAAATATGATCAATCCGATAACCAGCCAGATGAAAAACCGCATCCAGTTCGTTATTCCGAGCTGGGCCATCAGGTAGAAATTGGTCAGGAGACTGATTACCGGGATCAGGGTCATTTGTTTCCAGATGCTGATCCCGGTAAGGATAATTGCAGAGATGATGAATAAGATAACCGGAAATTCGGATTTGAACAGATGCCAGAAGAAGGTAACATAGGGTTCGTTTGCTCCATTCTGTCCACTGTGCATCAATTGTTGCAATTCCGGCGGATTCCAATACCAGAGCACCGCAAACACTCCTGCCCAGACGAGCGGCAGATAATACCTGCAGTTGAGGTAGGGAATATAAAAACCCTTTTCACGGTCTTTAGCTGCCAATCTTATTTTTCCTGTTTCAAGCATCAATACACCACCTGATACAAGGACAAATGCAAAGAGGGTTCCGATGCTGGTAAGATCGGTGACCTCGGTCAGGTTGAGGAAGAGTGACGGGATTGCAACGATGATACCTGTAATAATTGTGGAGAATGAAGGTGTTTTAAATCTCGGGTGAAGGCGGGAGAAGATCTTCGGCAGTAATCCGTCGCGGCTCATGCTCATCCAGATCCTGGGTTGACCAACCTGGAATACCAGCAGAACGCTGGCCATTGCGATCACAGCACTGATGGCAATGATCCCCGACAATTTTGTAAGATGAAGCTTCTGAAATGCATAGGCCAGGGGATCCCCGACTGCCAGGCCCTTGTAATTCACCATGCCGGTAAGCACCAGGCTGATGAGGATGTATAGAACCGTTGTGATGATCAGGGCATAGATCATAGACCGGGGAAGATCCCTGCGCGGGTTTTTACATTCTTCGGCAGTGGTTGAAATAGCGTCAAAACCGATGTATGCAAAGAACACACCTGCAACTCCTTTCAGTACACCCCCGATTCCGTTCGGGGCAAAAGGGCTCCAGTTCTTCGGATCAATATAAAAGGATCCCACACCGATAACGACCAGCAGGATGGCTACTTTCAGCAAGACCATGATATTACTGGCCATTTTGGTTTCATAAATTCCGATGTAAACAAGGTAAGTGATAAAGACGACGATGCTGAATGCAGGAATGTCGGCGATAAGTCTGAAGTTACCGATATGAGGAGCCTGGGTCCAGGCAAGGTAAGCTTCCCGGAGATTTTCCGACAGCGTGCTGACAGAGGTTCCATGCGCCATTTGAGCAACCGCTGTTTGGAACCCCCTGGCAGCGCTCAGGTAATCCACGCTGAGGTAAACCGGGAAATGGATCCCGATCCCACCCAGCAGGTGGATAAAATAGTCCGACCATGAAATGGCAACGGCAATATTGCCCACGGCGTATTCCATAATGAGGTCCCAGCCTATGATCCAGGCCACAAGTTCACCAAAACTGGCATAGGCGTATGTATAGGCGCTTCCGCTGATGGGTATGCGGGAAGCAAAATGGGCATAGCACATGGCTGAAAATCCACAGGCCACCGCCGTAAAAACAAAAAGAAGGGAAACTGCAGGTCCACCGGTAGCCGCAGCCGTACCAATCGTACTGAAGATCCCGGCCCCGATGATCGCAGCGATCCCGAGTGCTGTCAGGTCACGTACATTCAGGCTCCGGTGCATGTGGGTCGTCTCGCCCAGATGCCTGTCGGCATCTTTCAGGATATGTTCAATCGATTTTTTGCGGAAGAGGTCCTGGTAACCCACAAAGAATTTGTTTGCGTAAATGTATTAAGATTTTTCGTCCGGAAGTTCGTAACTTGGCACAAAAATTCAACCCATGAAGATCGCAATTTTTGGTGCCAGCGGCCGAACCGGAATACTGACAGTCTACCAGGCATTGGATAAGGGACACCAGGTAACAGCCTTTGCACGAAAATCCTCCTCCGTAACAATCCAGCATAAAAATTTACAGGTAGTACAGGGTGATATCTTGGAATATGACAAGGTTAAACAGGCTGTCGAAGGACAGGATGTCATTATCAGTGCGCTGGGTGTCGAAGCACGAAAACCCACCACTGTTTTGTCGGAAGGCACACAGAATATTCTCGATGCCATGGAGGAATGGAAGGTGAGTCGTTTCATCTGTATGTCTTCCGCCGGGATCTTAGGCAATGATGCAGGGTTCCTGTTTGGAAAAATCATCATGCCTTTATTCCTTAAGCAGGTTTTCGCGGATAAAGTGAGACAAATGAACGTCATCCGGGAGAGCAATCTCGACTGGGTTATCATTCGTCCTGCCGGATTGACAGATGCCCCTAAAACGGGGAAATACAAGATCACCATGGGTCCACCGGTTTCACGCCGGATTCCCCGGGCAGATGTTGCCGATTTCATGCTGAAGCTGATGACTGATAAACAATATGACCGTCAAATGCCGGCCATTTCAAGTTAATACGATAATGGACAGTAAAATTAAAAACGAATTCCTGCTGAAGTGGGATAAGTTCTTCGGTAAAGCCGAATTGCCTTTTGTCTTTTTCTATTCCCTGAATCCCGGAACAGCCACCCTGGCAGATGAGAGCAAAGGCTGGAACTGCATCATCTGTGAACTGGCAAGGGTCAGGAAAGGCGAATCGCTGGCATACAATGAAGCCGGGCTTCGCTGTGGCGGATCGAAGCGATATTTTGGATATGCCAAAGGGATGCGGCCGAATTTCGAATATTTTCTTTCCTGCGGAATCCCCGGGAAAATGGAAGGTGAACGCTACATCCGCACTCCGGAAATGGTCAGGGAGGTCATGAAAAAGATGCAGAACATCCCTGCCGAAGGAAAATATATCGTCTTTAAACGCTGGGATAAACTGGAAGAAACTGATGAACCGGAAGGAGTCATCTTCTTCGCAACGCCTGATGTTCTTTCAGGCCTGTTCACTCTGGCAAATTTCGACCAGGTGGATGGGGATGGTGTTATTGCTCCATTCGGGTCTGGGTGTAGCAGCATTGTTTACAGGACCTACCTTGAAAATTCCAAAGACAACCCAAAAGCCATTCTTGGCATGTTCGACTGTTCCGCACGGCCCTGTGTTCCAAAAGACATCCTGTCATTTTCAATCCCGATAAAGAAGTTCATTACCATGCTGGGAAATATGGATGAAAGTTTCCTCATCACCGAAACCTGGGAAACCGTGAGGAAAAGGATCAACTGATTTTGAAAACAATTTTACAGGGGTTTCATCCTTGTGCGACAGACGGGTGTATCATTTCTCTCAGCGTTGCTATGATTTCTTCTTTATCATAACCGCATTCATGATGCAATTCGGCGATAGTCCCTTGTTCAACGTAATAATCAGGGATACCCAGTTTTTTAATCCGGGCCGCATACCCATTTTCCGACATGAAATCGATGACCGCAGAGCCAAGTCCGCCGATGATAGTTCCATCTTCAACCGTTACAATTTTTTTGAATTTCCGGAAGATCTCATGAAGAAGTTCAGTATCCAGGGGCTTAAGGAAGATCATATTATAATGGGCGACAGAAAATCCCTGTTGTTCCAATTCTTTACAAGCCGCAATTGCGGCATTGCCAACATGGCCGATGGTAATGATGGCTGCATCGTCACCGTCACGGGTTATCCTGCCTTTTCCTACCGGCAATTCCCTGAAAGAAGTTTTCCACTCCGGCATGACACCTCTTCCCCTGGGATAACGGATCGCAAACGGGCCTTTTCCTTCAAGCTGAGCCGTGTACATGAGGTTCCGGAGTTCTTCCTCGTTCATAGGTGCTGATACCGTCATGTTGGGAATGCAATTCAGGTAAGCAAGATCAAAGGATCCATGGTGGGTGGCGCCATCTTCGCCGACCAATCCTCCACGGTCGATGCAAAACACGACATTCAGCTTCTGGAGGGCTACATCATGGATGATCTGGTCGTAGGCGCGCTGCAGGAAGGTCGAATAAACATTGCAGAACGGGATCATCCCGGAGGCTGCAAGCCCGGCTGAAAAAGTGACTGCATGCTGTTCCGCGATGCCCACATCAAAAGTCCTCTCCGGCATTTTAGTCATCATGATATTCAGTGAACAACCTGTTGACATGGCTGGTGTGATCCCAACGATCTTCGGGTTCGCCTCAGCCAGTTCAACAATGGTGCGTCCAAAAACTGTCTGGTACTTGGGAGGCTGGTTATGGCATTTATCTTCCTGTATTTCTCCTGTTTTCTTATCAAAGATACCGGGAGCATGATAGATCGTCTGTTCTTTCTCGGCATGCATATACCCTTTGCCTTTCACGGTCACGATATGGAGCAGCTTGGGACCATGGATTTTTTTCATATCTTCCAGCAGTTTTACAAGCCGGATAACATCGTGTCCATCTACCGGTCCAAAATAGCGGAAATTAAAGGCTTCAAAGAGGTTACTCTGGTTCAGAAGGGTTGACTTCAGGGCATTCCCGAGCTGTTTGACGACAGCCCTGGAATTTTTTCCGTAACGGGTTCCCCCCCCCAGCATCAGCCATATCCTATCACGGATTTTATTATAGGTGCCGGAAGTCACAATATCAGCAAGGTAATCTTTGATAGCCCCGACATTCTTGTCGATCGCGATGCCATTATCGTTAAGTATAACCAGCAGGTTGGCATTGGAAACCCCGGCATTATTCATTGCTTCCATGGCCATTCCCCCCGAAATGGCGCCATCGCCAATGATCGCTACATGGTGCCGGTCTCTTTCGTTGTTCAGGTTGGCGGCCACACCCATGCCCAGCGCGGCGGAGATGGAGGTAGATGAATGCCCGGTGCCAAACGCATCATATTCGCTTTCGCTCATACGCGGAAACCCGCTGATGCCTTTGTACGTCCGGTTGGTATGAAAAACATCCTTTCTGCCGGTGAGGATCTTATGGGTATAAGCCTGATGGCCGACATCCCAGATGATTTTATCGAAAGGAGTATTGAAAACATAATGAATTGCAACAGTCAACTCAACCGTTCCCAGGCTGGCACCCAGGTGTCCGGGATTCGTGGAGATCACATCAATAATGAATTGCCGGATCTCCGCGCAGAGCCGGGGAAGTTCTTCAACTTTCAACTTCCGGAGGTCAGAAGGGTCATTTATATTTGCAAGAAGGTCGCCGATCTTTGGAGTCATCTACCAGGCTAATACAATGTTCAGTTCAGGATATCATTATTAATACACAAAAATAACGAAATTGCGATCGTAAATATTGCAACGGATGAACGTCATTATCAGAGGAGCCCTAATTCCAGGAGTGCAGCTTCCGTGATCATGTCTTTATCCCAGGGCGGGTCAAAAACCAGATCAACCTTTACCTCCTTAACGCCATCCACACTTTTCACCTCATTGTAAACGATGCCCGGCATATCTTCTGCGATCGGGCAATTCGGGGTTGTCAGGGTCATTTTGATATATACTTCCGACTGATCGTTAATTTTCAATTCATAAATCAATCCAAGGTCATAAATGTTGACCGGGATCTCGGGGTCATGCACCCTTTTCAGCGCTTCGATGACCTTTTCTTCCAACATTTTATCCTGATTTGCCATATGATTCAGCTTTTTTCCGGAGGGACAAAGTTACGGATTTTCTGATGTGTCAGGTGATTTCCGGGGATGGAGTCATCCTGTTTTTTTACTTCTTTTTCGTTCTGTTTCATCAAGGATGATCTTCCGTAACCGGATAGATTTCGGCGTCACTTCCACGAACTCATCTCCCTGGATGTATTCCATCGCTTCCTCCAACGAGAACTTTACAGCAGGAACGATCACGGCTTTATCATCCGAACCGGAAGCACGTACATTGCTGAGTTTTTTGGTCCTTGTAAGGTTGATGACCATATCATCGCTACGGGTACTTTCGCCCACTACCTGCCCTGCATAGATATTTTCACCGGGTTCGATGAAAAATTTTCCCCGGTCCTGAAGTTTATCGATCGAATAGGTGATAGCTGTACCTGTCTCCCCGGCGATCAGCGAGCCACTGTTCCGGCTGGCCATCTCCCCTTTCCAGGGTTCATAACTTTTAAACCTGTGCGCAATAACCGCTTCCCCCTCTGTTGCAGTCAGCACCGGGTTCCGAAGCCCGATCAGTCCGCGTGCAGGAATGTCAAATTCGAGGATGGTTCGGTCACGCTTGGTCTCCAGGTGGATCAGGTCTCCCCTTCTGCGACTGACGATCTCGATGACCTTTCCCGAAAACAATTCCGGAACTGCCACCCTCAATAGTTCTACAGGTTCATGGATCTTCCCGTCAACTATCCTGGTAAGAACATTCGGCTGACCAAGCTGGAATTCATATCCTTCCCGGCGCATGGTTTCTACGAGGATGGCCAGGTGAAGGATCCCTCTGCCGTAAACCTGGAACTTGTCGGGTGAATCCATTTCTTCCACTCTCAGTGCAAGATTCTTTTCAATTTCCTTAAAGAGCCGCTCACGGATGTGGCGTGAAGTAACATATGTCCCTTCTTTACCTGCAAAAGGGGAATTGTTGATGGTGAAAAGCATGCTCATCGTCGGTTCATCCACGCTGATCCGTTTCATCCCTTCGGGATTCTCAGCATCGGCAAGGGTATCCCCGATTTCAAAGTTCTCCGGACCCAAAACGGCACAGATCTCACCGGCTTCCACTTCAAACTTCACTTTTTCCTTGCTCAGTCCTTCGAACAGATATAGTTCTTTTACCGTTGATTTCAGGATGGTCCCGTCGTTCTTTACCAGAGAGACCTGGTTACCTGCACGGATCGAGCCACGCGATACACGGCCCACTGCAATACGTCCGACATAGGATGAATAATCCAGTGAACTGATCTGCAGTTGAAGCGTACCCGGCTCACTTGACGGGGCAGGTATGTGTTCAATGATGGTATCGAGGAGATAGGTGACATCGGTGGTTGGAGTCTTCCAGTCTGACGACATCCATCCCTGTTTTGATGAACCATATACTGTCGGAAAATTCAGCTGGTCTTCATTGGCATCGAGACTGAACATCAATTCAAAAACTGCTTCATTGACCTCATCCGGTGAACAATTGGGTTTATCTACTTTATTGATGACAACGATGGGTTTCTTACCGAGTTCGAGGGCTTTCTGAAGCACAAAACGGGTTTGTGGCATCGGCCCTTCAAAGGCATCGACAACCAGTAAAACACCGTCGGCCATGTTGAGAACCCGTTCTACCTCCCCTCCGAAATCGGAGTGGCCGGGTGTATCAATGATGTTGATCTTAATCCCTTTGTATCTTACCGAAACATTCTTTGAAAGGATCGTGATTCCTCTTTCGCGTTCAAGATCGGTGGAGTCGAGTACAAGGTCAACCACGACCTGGTTGGCGCGAAATAATTTTACCTGATGGAGGATACGGTCAACCAATGTTGTTTTTCCATGGTCGACATGGGCAATAATGGCGATATTTCTGATATTCTGCACGTAATGTGTTTAAGAGACCTTTTTTTGAAATCGGCTGCAAAGGTACTCCGAAAAATGTCATGTTCCTTATATTCCTTAGAAAAGATTGAACTTCAGTTAATTATGAATTAGAGGGTGAATTATGTATCTTGAATTAAGTTGAGATTTTTTTAAGCAAAGTATCTGTTGTCAGGCAAGAAAACTCATAATTCAAATTTCAAACTCATAATTCATAATTAGAAACAAAGTCTTCGGCTTGTTCTTCCGATATATGATTTATTTCCCCTGACTCTTTGCATTTTTTTCTTTGCGATCATGGCGTGAACCTTTTTTTAGAAAATCTGGCAATTGGGTTCACGCAAAGGACGCTAAGTTCAATGCAAAGGACGCAAAAAAAAGGTCGTTTGGGGAGGGTTTAACCTTAAGGAAGGCTTTATTCAGTTATCGTCGGGGAGATAATAGTGATAATTGCATAGTTATCGTCCAAAGTACTTTACTATCGGCTGAGGCAGGTTTTTCTATTTAAATTCAAAATTAATTCTTTGGTCAGGATAAAACTGGAGGGGGGCAATAATACTATGTAAAGTGTCATTAATTTCAAAATATCCTTTCCCTTTGAAAGAGAAGTTTTCAAAGTAGGCTGTATCCCATGTAAATACAGCATTTGCATTAAAGAAATTTTCACTGATGCTGGCGTTGCCTATCATTATGTTGGTGTTGCCTATTATTACAGAATCAATAGCTAACAAACTTTTTTGAAAAAAGTCTGCTGGATTCATGGGTCTGGTGAATATATTAAGTTGTACAGTTTTCCCTTTACTATTCAATGTATCGATAAAAGTCATTATTAAAACATTTTGATTTGAAGTAGGTTTGAAGGAATAATACATCGCCTCGATTCTATTGAATTGACAAATACTATCATTTATCCTGATAATAGAATTTGTTGAACTTCGAACCAGATCAGTATAAGGCCGGTAGATCCCTCCTACATTAATTTTTTTTTCAGGATTATTTATATTCTCTTTATTGCATGCGATCAACATTATGGAAATCGCAAAAAGAAAGATAGCTTTTGTTTTCATTGTTTATTTGTTTTTCCTTATTACTATGTAGAAATTCAAGTTCATTATTCAGGTTCCATCTCTTTTACAGAATGAAAATATCTGCTTCTTATCCGGTTCTCAATCAGTAAAATTAAATTAAAATTCCACCGCAAATGCGATTTCACTCAAAATATTCCTGATTACCTTATTTTGACAAAAACATTTTTTGCGCACTTTATGTGTTTTTTCTTTGCGATCATTGCGTGAACTTTTTTTTTGAAAACCTGGTGATTGGGTTCACGCAAAGGACGCTAAGTTTAGCGCAAAGAACGCAAAAAAAAAAGGCCGCTTTTTGGGGCGGCCTTCTGTAAAAAAATCAATTCAACATCAGAGCGGGAGAAAGAAGGTACCCGATTTATTCCCAATCACCCAGTCGACCCTGTACCGTGTAGGACAGGAACCATCAGTTATAAGGTTGTTATTGCTGTCGTATCCGTAAGTGACAGTAGCCGATTTAGAAGCAGAGGGGATCTCGTGAACGACGATTCCCGAGCAAGAATTCATATCACAAACCTGTCTGTGAACCACCAGCTGTGAGATGCTGGAGTAAAACTGTTCTCCATTTCTGTTTATTCCCCAGTTAACAAGACTGGTGTATCCGTCGGCACTTCCGAATCCGTCGACTGTCATAACCAGGTTAAGCAATGAACCGGTAAAAGTACGCTGACGGGCAATGTTCCATACTTTGCTTTTACCGTTGTCGAAGTTAGCTGTAACGGTTCCCCAAACTCTATGTACAATGGAAGTAACAGCGCTGTCAAGACCGAGTTGCCATAGGTAATGTCCGCTGACATTTTCGAAATGTTTCGTTCCGTTCATGATCACGGATTTCCCGTTGGAAATTTTTGTGATAGTAAAATTGTTAAGTGTTACGATCACGGTGGCTCCTGGCTGGCCCCAATTTTCCTGGTATCTTTTCTTTATCACAACATCCCCGGTGCGGTTGTGGGTGTTATTACAATCGCGGCCATGATAATTGATGTCAATGGTAATGGTATCATTTACGACGGGACTAATGGTTACTGTTGTATTGCATGGCCCACCTGTCTCGGTAGATTTTAAGCCAACCGGTGATAGCTCATAATTGGCATCATTGCAAGCCTGGTCGGAGGCATTATCGAAATTGTTCTCATCCTGGGTTAATTGCTGCATCGACTCTGTGTTCACAGAATCTTTTGTTGTGGTCTTGTCTTTCGAGCAGCCGGTGAATATTAGTGTCACCGCAGCAATCATCAGGAAACCGAACCGGTACAGAATTTTTGTTTTCATGGGTTTGTTTTGGATTTAAAATTGTTTTTCGGAATATGCTCTTTTGGAAATAATACACCGGGAAACGGTTTAACCCTTATCCGCGAATCATCTTTTTTTAATTTTTTTGCGGAACAGTCTGGGATATGGAATAAACACCGCAAACAGCGAAGAATCCGGCCCCTCCGGTGCTCAGGTTGGTCGGTACATTGGCCGGGATGGTGTTGAACAAGCCTCCCTGCCATTGGGTTTCCAGCAATACTCCACGAATAAACTCAGCATATTCAGGTGTCATGGAATATCTTCTTTCATTGATTATAGTTCCGGCAGGGAAAGAAACCTTTTCTACCGATGGCGCGAAGATCTCACTGACATCCAGCGTTGAAAGTGTATAAAACAACAACCTTGCCTTGCATTTCGTGGAGTCAGTTTGGAAATATCCCGGAACCTTCGACCAGTCAAGAAGAACTTCCCACATGGCCGGCGTTCCTGTGCTGAAAGAACTGGCCACCCAGGATATATGATACAACTCTGAATCTTCATCCCTTGAATAAACCAGGAAATTGAAAAGCAAAGCCGGCGCCATAGCCGATTTTGCAGAAATGACCTGGTCGCCATAAAAAATGAGCAGCGAATAATTCCTTCCCTGCCGGGCCAGGAATGGGAAAACTGATTTGTAAACTCCTGAGCCGGCCGGTTGTTCTGTCATATGAAACACCGAGTCTTCATCTGAGATCAGGATATTTGCGCCGGTCACAGGTTCCGGTTTTGCATTTAATCCGGTAACCGGGAAGGAAAGTGTTAAGGTTTGGGTTTTAAGTTCACCAGTAATAATCCCGTCAACAACGATGAGTTTACTGGCCTGGCTTTTCAAATTCCAGTTCGTTTTCTTCTCGCACCCTGAGAATGAAAGCAAAATGAGGAAATACGGGACTATTCTCTTCATCAGAACTTGAATTGATAATTAAGTGACGGGATCATTCCGGCAACGGATATGGTTGTCGGGATTAGCTGATATTGCCCGTCCAGATTTGAAGGAACAACGATGTTCCCATTTCCATCCTGGATTTTATTGAAATTTACGGAAAATGGATTCAACCGGCCATAGGCATTGTAGAGGGTCAGTATGAGTGCGTGCTGGAAACGTTTTTCAGGCTTGTTTATTTTCCATTTTACCGAAAGATCGAGGCGGTGATAATCGGGCAGGCGGTCGTTGTTCCGGTCACCGTAAATAGGAATGGAGTACCCGTTATTATAAAAAAAACCGACAGGCGTCGTTATTGCCCCTCCGGTCATGTAGAGCCAGTTGGCAGAAAATGCCCAGTGTTTCCCGGCCATATAGGAAAGGTAAATGCATACATTGTGCGGCCGGTCATAAAATGCCGGGTATTCTTTCCCGTTATTTACTTCCGGCGTTTGAACAAACGTCCGCGAATAAGTATAACCGATCCAACCGGTAAAATTATCTTCTGTCTTCCGCAACATCAGTTCAATTCCGTAGGAATGTGCCTTTCCTTCCCGGATCTCTCCTTCGAGTAAGTGATTGGATAAAAGATCAGCGTGATCCTTATAATCGATATGATCATGAAAAATATTATAAAAGATCTCAGCAGAAAAATTCAGTTTCGTCCGGAATACCTGGGTATAATATCCTAATGAAACCTGGTCGCTTTTCTGGGGTTGTATATTCGGGCCACAGGGAGCCCAAACTTCCAGTGAAGTAAACGGACTGACGGAACCGGAAAGCACCTGTAAGAATTGCGTGGTACGGCTATAACTTGCTTTCAGGGAAGAACGGTCATTCAGCATATACCGGATATTAATGCGGGGTTCCGGGCTGATAAAACTCGAGTAGGTCGACAGGTTGGAAACCCTGGAAGAATCGATGAAATTGTGCTGGCCGTCGAAATGGTACACTGTGGTCGGGCCAAGATCCTGCCATACCGGCAAACGGATCCCATACCCTACTGTGATCCTTTTCCCGATCAACATATCGTTTCCCAGATAAAAATCATATTCCAATGAATGGTATTTCGCGATAGGATAAGCTGCCGGATCAGTCTGGTCAGCTGACAGACTTACATTCCCGGGATTCGAGTTGTGATCGGTGATTTCAATTCCTGCCCGGATGGTGTTCTTTGGATTCAGGTACCAGGAAAAGTCGGTCTTGAAGGTCAGTCCTGAGATGGCCGAATTCCATACATCTTTCTGTTCATTGTCGATATAGAGATAATACTGGTAACGGCTGTAACAAAGAGTTGTATTGGAAAAAAACCTGTTGCTGAAGGTATGGTTCCACCGGAATGTGCCGGCCATATTGTTCCAACTCATCCCGGAAGTGGGATAGCTGGATTCATTGGTCTGCCCGAAATGATCGTACCCGTAAAAGAAGGTCAGGTAAAAACGGTTATGGGTATTAAGCTGGAAATTGACTTTTGCATTGACATCATAAAACAGGATATCAAAGGATTTCAGGGAAGAATGAAGGTCATTCAGCCAGTTCAGCGTCGACATCCTTCCGGAAACAAGAAAAGAACTTTTATCCTTTATAATGGGTCCTTCCAGGGTTATCTCGGATGCATAAGGGCCGATGTTACCGGAAAACCCGAACCGTTTGAGGTTACCGTTCCGGGCCTTGATATCGATGACGGATGATAATCTTCCACCGTATTTTGAAGGAAAATCACCTTTATATACTGTCATTTCATTGATTGCATCGGGTGCCAGGACCGAAAAGAAACCGAAAAGGTGGGAAGGATTGTAGATCGGCGCTTCATCGATCAGGATAAGGTTTTGGTCACTGTTGCCTCCTCTCACATAAAAAAGCGAGGAACCGTCACCGTAGGATTTGATCCCGGGAACAGCCTGCAGGGATTTGATAATATCAAGATCGCCGGCAAATCCCGGTAATTGTGATAAGGTCTTAGAGGAAAACCGGAATTCCCCGGCTGAGTTGTTACGGATTTCTTCCTGTTCGTTTTTACTCTGGATTAGTACTTCCTTGATCGTCAGGCTCGAAGTTTCCATCTCTACCGTCGCCTCCTCGTCCTTCTCAAGATTAATATTCATCAAAAAATCCTTATAACCAACGTAAGAAAAAACCACCGGGTAAGAATTTGCCGGTAACGTAAGGGAATAAAAACCATAAGCATTGGTAGTAGTCCCAAGATAGGTACCCCGGATATAGATGTTGGCTCCGATCAGCACTTCCCCGCTTGCCTTGTCCTTGAGGTACCCGCTGATGGTATGTTTCACCGGTGAGAGAATTTGTTCCCGGGACCTATCCGTCTGACTCTTTTGATTCATCTTAAGAACAACCTGGTTTTCCAAAACAAAATAATCGATCCCGTTTTTCTTTAAGACCAGATCAAGAATTTCACGCACTGTTTTATCCTTTGCTTTCACGCTGATCTTCATATCGAGAGGAAGGTTTTGCGGGTTGTAGGAGAAAAAGATCTTCCCATTATCCCCGATTTTTTGGATCACTACACCGAGGGATTGCTTATGGACGATAAGCGTGATCTTTTTATCCAGGTCCTGGGCGAATACTGAAATAGAAAATACAAGGAAGCAGAAAAAGAAAGGGAATATGAGTTTCCTGATTTCCAATGATGGCGGGATAAATTAGTTACACTTGTTACCTGAAATGTCGGTCCATGTCCCGTGGGTGCTGATGGTCAGGTCAAGCGTAGCCTGGAGGACATGCAGGATGGATTCCACCGATTGATGATCGAAGGTGGCCGTTACAAGACAATATGAGATGGCCGGGGTTATACGCAGGTTTGCATGGTAAACCTTATTCAGGTCGGCAATGATCGTGACCAGCGGTGTGTTGGCATAAATGAATCTTTGCGTCATCCACGACCTGTAATTCGGATCGGTATTGATATCTTTTTCCATCTTTTCCTGGCCGGGAATGATTTCAGCCTTTTCACCCGGTGAAAGGAAAAGTCTGTTCTCCATATGGTCATCGAAATAAATGGCGACCGAGCCGCTGTTCAGGATTACTTCCATCGTATTGTCAGAAGCATTGGTATTCACATAAAATGAAGTACCCAGCACCTCCACCCGAACATTGCGGCTTGTAATAATGAACGGTTTTTCATTGTCATGCCTGACTTCGAACCAGGCCTCGCCATTGAGTTTTACATTCCTTTTATGCTTGTTGAAAGAAGACGGATATTCGAGGAGTGCGCCTTTATTTAATGTTACGGAAGTGCCATCCGGGAGTTTACCTTCTTTTATGGACAGGCTTGCGTCTAATTGTTTTTGCTTCGGACGGGTAAAGTACCGGAAAATAAAAACAGAAGGAATGACAATGATCAGGATGATCGCGGCAATCCGCATCACCTGCCGATATTGAACATGAAGGAACCGGTTTGATGTCTGTTGCTCATTACCC
>Ga0182027_10000597_pt1 | contig 62022 bp, 54 predicted proteins | sample 712E1DmetaG_FD_121300 | JGI IMG/M metagenome (GOLD analysis project Ga0182027, IMG submission 121300) | Permafrost microbial communities from Stordalen Mire, Sweden - 712E1D metaG (Illumina Assembly) | ecosystem: Environmental > Terrestrial > Soil > Wetlands > Permafrost | place: Sweden...
CCATGTATCGCTTTCTTATCGTTATTGAAAAAGCAAATGGCAATTACTCGGCATATTGCCCTGACTTACCTGGCTGTGTTGCCACTGGCAAGACACGCGAAGAAACAGAGCGCAATATGCACGCAGCCGTAGAAATGCACGTACAAGGCATGCTTGAAGATAAAATGCCCATCCCCGAAAGCGTTACGCTGGCGGAATATATCACCGTAGCAGTGTAATCAACCCGTCGAAAGTCTGGAAGCAAAAGACGCCCAACACCGGCTCCAGCCCCCTCGCACCCTTCGAGTGTGCTGCGCGAGGGAGGCTGCGCGACGGACAGCGGCTCTGCCGCTGAGCCATTCCGGTCTGAACGACTGCCGTTAAGCTCCACAAAGATCAGAGTCGCCTTTCCTTTTCAGGTACAATTCCCGTCCTAATCTCCAATTTTCCGCAGCAAGGGATCGCACGCCTGCTGTTTTACCCTTCACTTTTCCCGCCGCATCAATCCTTAATTCGTTGGGCGGCAGACTTCAGAAAGGAGACTTTCAAAAATAAAAACAGATTCATGCGGCTTGTTTTATGACCGGTCTATTACCATCGAAACCAGACAAAGGAGAAAAGTAAAATGAAAAAGCTCATCAGCGCTCTATTTGTAATCACGATACTAATTACTGCTTGTGCGCCTTCACCCGAGGCCATTGCCAAACAAACTGCAGATGCTGCTACATCCACTGCGGCTGCATATCCTACATATTCTGAAATAGTAAATACATATCCAGCAGGTGTTGAGCTTAGTTGCACGGACGCAGAAATTTCAAATGTGACTCCTGATGGTAAGTTTGTTTTCACTGACAGCACGAAGTTACTTTGCGCTGGTAATTCTCGACTTACTGTTGCAGCTGGGGGAACATTTACATTCTCTGGAGACAACTGGAAGACTTATGGGGCTAAGATTACAATCATCAATACTGTTACTATTGATGGCAAGATCTTTCAAGCAGGAGCTATGTTAACCGTTGATAAAGATCTTAACTGGATTCAGGTATCAAGCTGGAAGTAATTACCCGTCTACCGATTAACGGTAATTTGAACGCAATATCGCAGGGCATCATGCTTTGCGTGGACGGTTCGCCCGCGCCCAGGAGCTGAAGGCGGAAGCGCGTGCGGACAAGGACAAGGCGGACGGAGAAAGCGCCGTGCTTGCGGCGATCGCCGCGCTGCAGGAACCGGATCGCGCCCTGGCCAAGCGGCTCCATGCCATCATCAAAGCCAGCGCACCGGCCCTCTCGCCGAAAACCTGGTACGGGATGCCCGCGTATGCCAGGGATGGCAAGATCGTCTGCTTCTTCCAAAGCGCGCAGAAGTTCAAGACGAGGTATGCGACGTTCGGCTTCAGCGACGCGGCGAAGCTCGACGAAGGCAGCCTGTGGCCGGTCGCCTTCGCGCTCAAGGAGTTGACTGCCGCCGAAGAGGCCAGGATCAGCGCGCTCGTGAAGAAAGCGGTAAGCGGAGGATCAATAAATGAATAGAACGAATCCCAAGGTTGATTTTTTCTTTAGTAAAGGCAAAAAGATCCCTGATTTTAGGAGCGTTGATTTTCTACCATTGGACTTTTGCAAGAGGTCAAATTTGCAGATAGGACTTGGGGGGTATTCAATGGATTGACGGCTTACTGATGACCAACGATGCGATGCGGCACATAGGCTTCTTCAATATGCTTTATCTCACTGCGCCATCTATACGCCGCGCGGCGCGGAAACCCTTAGGGTCTTCATCATTGCAAGAAATCGTTCGATGAAAGCAGTGTTCATCACGCCGACCCCGTTTGGAGTAATTTGGATGAGGTCTTCAACCATTTTGAGCAGACAGTCCACGTTCGGGTACAATATGCCTTGGAGTTTATTGGCGTTCGCTCAATGGCGTAATCACACGAATTGCCAGCGGTCACTGAGCCTGTCGAAGTGTGAACCAAATTTTTCGCAAGGTTTAATAAGCACCTCAGCCACGCTTTCGTGAGGTGATACCGATTGTTGGATAATGCCATGATTTACCTGACCCCCGCCTCCCTCAGTTACCTGAACCAGTTCATTCTGGCCTTTGTCATTACAGCCTATTTGGGGTGGCGGTTCTTTCTTAAAAAAGGTCAAGATCATTCGGCCACCGATGGGTGGCTGGTGTTTTTTTTCATCGCCGTAACCGTTCTTTTGCTGACCCTGTTTCTGGAAGCGTCTTTCCTGCCCACCGAACGGTTGATGGCCGATTATGCCCTCAACACCATCCTAGCGCTCCTGCTGGCGGCCCTGATCCAGTTTGCCTACTTTTTCCCAAAACCATCCGAAAAACAAAAGATCGAGCGTTGGGCGGCGTTGATCGTGACCGTTGCCTACACAATATTGGAATTGTACATTGCCGTCTGGCGTTTCAGCCTGTTGCGCGATGCGCATGTTGTTTACCGTCCGCCAAACCTGGACTATGTCCCTGTTGCCCTATTTGCCTGGGCGATCTTCGTCTTCGGGCGCGGCACCGTCCAAAACTGGCGTAACCCCGCCAGCCGCCGGTTTGCCCTGATCTTTCTCATCCCGCTTGCCCTGGCTCTTCTAAACACGGAACTCTCCATCCGTCAGATTTCGACTCCGCTTTACCAAATTAGCGTCTCTGTTGGGATTCCGATCGCCATTTTTCTATTTGCGCTCAACTACCTGGTTTCCCAGCCCGAGGCGACCTCCCTGCTGGTCAGGTTTTCCGGCGGCATTCTCACCGCCATGCTGGCCGTTTTGGCGTAGTGGGTTGGCTGGTGACGCCTTTCTATGTGGAACAGTATCGACCGACCGTGATCGATCACCGTTCCATCCGCTTTACCCCCAACAGCATTGGCGGATATGATATCGCCGAAATCCCGTTCCATTTCGAATCTGAGATGGGGCAAAATCTGAACCTAACTAATTGGGCCAATGCTCCCTCCGGTTATCACGAGGCAACGTTCGATTTCCCATTCTATGGCAAGCAATATTCCCAAGTTATTATCACCAACAATGGCCTGCTGACCTTTGGCCAGCCGGTGGAATACTGGAGTTTGGAATACCGTCTTTCCAAAGCCCCGATCTTCTTTGCGCTGGGCTTCGACCTGGACCCTGAATTAAACCCCAACGGAGGGATCTTCCTGCGCCAGCAAGCCGACCGGCTCATCATCACCTATAACCATGTCCGGGCCGCTTACTACCCGGAGCGGGAATATACCTTCCAGACTGTGCTTTATAGCGACGGCCGGATAGACCTCACATACAACGGTCTTCCCACCGGCCCGCAGTACCAGGTAGACGACCGGTTCGATGCATCCATATGGGTGATCGGTGCGAAACCGGGTCTGGCAACTGACCAGACGTACAGTTTTGCTCACCTGCCGCTGACCACCGGCCCGCAAGGCGCGCTGGATAACCAATTCACCCCCTTCCGGCAGTATATCCACACCTTCCTATCGCCGCTGGCAATTGCCATTTTGGTCAGCAGCCTATTATTCCTGCTCGGCTTGCCTCTGATGCTCAATCCTACGATGGCGCAACCCTTGCGGACACTCCTGGCCGGTGTGGAAAGGTTTCAGCAAGGCAAGTATCAACAGCAGATTCCAATCCGGTTCAACGATGAGATCGGTTTCCTGACCAGATCCTTCAACGAGATGACTTCCAAGATTCGAGATTTGGTGACGAATCTCGAACAGCGCGTCGAAGAGAGGACCTCTGACTTGGCCATCACCAACGGGCGTTTGCTGGCGGAGATGGAATCCCACCAAGCCGCACAGGCGCAGATGATCGAACAACAGCGCGCGCTGGCTTCGCTTGAAGAACGCGAACGCCTCAGCCGCCAACTCCACGATGGGCTGGGACAGGTGATGGGTTACATCAACGTCCAGACGCAAGCCGCGCAGGCCCTGCTCGCCGAAGGGAAAGCGGAAGCCGCCAATCAAAGCCTGGCGCGTGTGGCGCAACTGGCCCAGGAAGCCCACAGCGACATCCGCAACTTCATTTTGGGGCTGCGTGACCAGCCCCACGCAGGCGCTGGGACGCTCTTTGCAGTACTGGGAGAATATGCCCAGCAGTTCAGGGAGGATACAGGTATTCAGGTGGACCTGAGTTTTCCTGCCGGTGATTATCCCAGTCTCAGTTCGGCGGTGGAGGAACAGATCCTGCACATCATCCAGGAGGCGCTGACCAATGTCCGCAAGCACGCCAACTCCACGCGAGCCGAGGTCTGGTTTGGCTTCGATGACCACACCATGCAGGTGATTGTCTCGGATAACGGGCGCGGCTTCGATCTGGGAGAGACGCTTCATGACGGGACCCATCATTTCGGTCTGAGCATGATGCGGGAACGGGCCGAGATAACGGGCGGCCGCCTCGAGGTTCGCTCCGAGCCGGGGGGTGGGACGAAGATCGCGGCCTACATTCCGTACTTCGCCTCCCCGCCGGGCAAGCCGGGAGAGAGTCTCGATGGTCTGCTCAGCCTGCGCATCCTGCTAGTGGACGATTCTCTTATTTTCATCGAGGGCCTGCGCAACCTGCTGATGGCGCGCGGCTTGACCGTGATCGGCATGGCGTACGATGGGCTGGAGGCGCAGGAGATGGCGCGCCAACTCCACCCCGATGTGATCGTGATGGATGTTATGATGCCGCGCTGTAACGGGCTGGAAGCCACGCGGGCCATCAAGGCTGAGTTCCCGCAGATCAAGATCGTGATGCTGACCGTGTCCGAGGAGGACAGCCACCTCTTCGAGGCCATAAAGAACGGCGCCTCGGGCTTCCTGCTCAAGGGCATGGATGCCAACGAATTCTGCACCCTGCTGGCGCGGCTGACGCGCGGCGAGGCCCCACTGACGCCCAGCGTGGCCACGCATCTGATGAACGAGTTCTCGCACAGCCAGCCCGGCCAGCCCGCCCGATTCACTGATGAAGCCCTCGGTGAGCGTCAGTGGCAGATTTTGGATTTGGTCGCGTGCGGTATGACCTACAAGGAGACCGGCCAGACCCTGCACATTTCGGAGAAGACGGTCAAATATCATATGAAACAGATCATACAGCGGCTCCACCTCGCGAATCGCACCCAGGCCATTGCCTACGCCAACCGTATGCAGAAAAAATAAACCTCGGTAAATCTTCGTATCGGGCCAGTCCCCGCCGTCGGCCATGGGATTGGCCTTTTCATTTGGACTTTTTTTAGACCAAAGTCCAGTGACTTATTAGTGAATTTCCATACAATAAGGAAATGGTTAAGCGGGTTTTATTGTATGGCAAATCGGTTCTCATCATCGGGCTGGCTTCGGCCCTGGCTCATGATCCAAACCTGGAGATTCTACAAGGAGAAAGTTTGGAATTGACCGACTTCACTGGAATTGATCTCATCCTTACCGACTTGGGCGACGCGGAAACCGTCCGCGCCCTGCCCCGTTTGTGCGCCCTGCCCGGCGTCTCGCTGGTGGGCATGGACGCGCCTTCCAGCACCCTGACCCTGCTCTCGGGCCAGTCACAGTCCACTCAAACGTTGGAGGAACTGACCAATGCCCTGGTGCATTGGGACAAGCAGGCGGGCAGCAAAGAGTCTACGAACAACTTTGATAGCCTATGAAGAAAGGAGGAGCCTGCATAGATTAATTATCAGATATACGCGCGGAAGAAAGTTAAACGATAAACTCAAAATACCAAGGAGAACAAAATGAAGTCGCGTACCATGCTCAAGGTTTTTGCCACACTGATCATAGCATTATTTATGTTCAGCTTCCTGCCGGTGCATATGGCCTCGGCAAATTTCAACAACGGTGGATTCGAAAGCGGTGATTTTACCAGCTGGGTTAAATCCACTTATCTCAACGAAAACGATTTGACTTGTTTAACCGGAGACTCCTGTATCACCAAGACCCCGGGCGGCACTGACTTGACGAACATAGTAGGCGGAGCGAGTGTTACCCCACGCAGCCAGTCCGATGCAAATACAGGCGGAGTCCTGACCTACCCGTATAACGGTCACTACAGCGCGGTGGTTAACTATCAGGGTGCTGATTACAACGCTAACGAGATGACGCAGCAAATCACCACATCCAGCGCAGATGTTTCTCCTTCGGATAGCAAGATTCATGTCTATTTCGTTTACGCTCCGGTTTTGCAAAATCCGGCTCATCCTCCCGAAGAACAGCCCTATATGTCTATCAAGCTGACGGATGACACCAAAACCACTACGCTGTTCGATTCGTTCGTTTGGGCTGGAGACAACAATCCGAACTGGCAATTTGTTGATAAGGGATCCTACAGCGAGGTTGACTTCATGGATTGGCAGGTGGAGAATCTTGCTTATGATGCCACAGCAGTCACTCCGGGTGATCAAATCACGATGGATATCATCGCCTCGGGTTGTGACCAGAGCGGCCATTGGGGTTATGTGTACGTTGATGACTTTGGAACCAACGCCCCGGACGTGAACGTGCACTTCGATGCCAACGGCGGCACGGGTTCGATGAGCGATGAGACCTCGCCCTACGGCACCGCCAAGGCCCTCACCAGCAACAGCTTTACCAAGGCCAGCTACGCCTTCAGCGGCTGGAACACGCTAGCCAACGGCACCGGCACTGCCTATGCCGATGGCGCTTCCTATCCGTTCACAGCCGTCGCTACGCTGTATGCCCAGTGGACGGTCAACAGCAGCTACACCCTGACCTACATTGCCGGTGTTCATGGCTCGCTTACCGGCACATTGCAGCAGACCGTAAACTACGGCGCGAGTGGAACGGCGGTCACCGCTGTGGCAGTCAGCGGCTATCACTTTGTCGATTGGAGTGATGGTTCCACCGCTAATCCCAGGACGGATACGAATGTCACCACAAATATTTCCGTTAAGGCCTCCTTCCTTCCCGAGCATGTCCTGAATGGTGGATTCAATACCTACGCCGGCGCATCGAAAATTCCACAGAATTGGACCGCAAGCAATTTCCAACCGACCGATGGCAAGGATCTTACGACCCACCAGGAAGGTACGGCTTCGGTCAAGATCATGGGCGCGCCTGGAGTAACCAAAACCCTGACCCAAACCATTGCCTTAAGCGGCCTGGCCGGAGATACGTTCTATTTCTCATTCCAAGCCAAAGGCAAAGCCATTCCTGTTGGCGGCCTGTGCAAGGCGCAGGTCAAACTATACAACGGAGCGACTCTGGTCTCAACTCAGACCATCAATTGCGCCACAGGCATCTATGGATTCCAATTGAATACGTTGAATTTCACGGCGGCGAATGCCTATAACAAAGTCGTCGTTATGTTCACGTACAACGAAGCCAGCGGCACCGTCTGGTTCGACGCAGTCAGTGTAGCCAGTCCGTTGAATCATTAGTACAACTGGAAGATCGTCGCTTCGACATGACGATCAACCAAACAGCCCCGTCAGATCGATTCTGGCGGGGCTGTTTATTGTTTATGAGGATGTATCACTTTGTCGTTTTCCATTTGTCTCTTTTCCCCCCAATCTATGATAAACTCCCGCCATCTTGAGTATGACTGGAGTGGAATCTTGAGATACTTCATCGAAGTGGACGGCCAAAGTCTCGAGCAGGATACGCTCATGGTTTCCGTGATGAACGGCTTACGGCCGGGATAATTGGAAATCATCTGCGCCTGATCGTCTTCCCATGACCAATATATTCCGCTGGTTCGTCACCAATGCCATGAAACTTGGCCTGCACAGCCTGTGCCGGGTGGATGCGCCGGATATGAACAAAATACCCGCGCGTGGGCCCTTGATCGTTTATACCAATCACACCGGCTCGATCGAAGTCCCGATGCTTTACGGGGAAATCTTTCCGCGCCCGCTTACAGGCTGGGCCAAAGTGGAAAGCTGGGATAACTGGTTCTTGAACTGGATATTCACCCTGTGGGGAGGAATCCCGCTGCGCCGCGGCGAAGCGGACCTCTCGGCGCTCAAAAAAGCACTGGCTGTTTTAAAACAGGGCTATATCTTTGGCCTGTCGCCCGAAGGGACACGCAACAAAACCGGCCAGCTCATCCCGGCCAAACCCGGGGTTGTACTGCTGGCCCTGCAGGCAAATGTGCCCCTCCTGCCGGTCGCTCATTGGGGCGGTGAAAACTTCACGACCAATTTGAAAAAACTCAAACGCACCGACTTCCATATCCGCGTGGGCGAGCCGTTCAGGATCAACACGAACGGCGCAAGGATCTCCGGCGAAATCCGCCAGGAGATTGTAGATGAAATGATGTACCGGCTGGCGGCCCTGTTGCCTGAGGAATACCGGGGGGTATATTCGGATCTATCAAAGACAACGGGAAAATATTTTATGAATGCCGATGAGCTTCCCCAAAAAGAAAAGGCTCATTGGGAATAGCCGTGATTAAAAACCTTTTGTACACGGATTACACGGATCACACGGATTTTTAAAAGATTTTTCCGTGCGCTTCCGCCGAAGGATCCATCCAATCCGTGTACAGAATCACGGCAACTCCTAAAGAGCCAAACAGAGATGAACAACGATTTTGGATCGCTTTCGTTCTTGAAAATGGGTCTTTCAATAGACTTTATCGGAATTAACTTTTTTTATCCACGAAGTTCACGAAGGAACACAAATTTCAGCTGCCTTTTCGTGACAATTCGTGTTCTTCGTGGATGATTTTCTTATTTCCGATAATGTCTAATGTTTATCGAACCCAATCAACGTTTATCCTCGTTCAGCGCCCTGCGCCCTTTCAGGGTCTCCGGTTAAATTTTTGATTTTCAAAACACTTTCTTACACTTTGATCAACCCAACCTTGACCTTCTCCTCATCGAAGTGATCCTCAACAGAGGCTGCACCGGAAGGCGGTTCACCAAAATCGAGCGAGACAGCCAGCGTTTCATTCGTGATGTAGGTACGATGCGCTTCAATGGAAGATCTCAGGTTGGCTGAGGCGGTCACGAATAATTTTATGCGATCCGACACATCCAGATCAGCGCTCTTGCGCAGGTCCTGAACACGGCGGACAAATTCACGCGCCAGGCCTTCCTGAACGAGTTCCGGCGTAAGTTCCGTGACCAGCGCGGCCACATAGGCGCCTTCCTCTGCAACCGCAAAACCTGCCTTCGCCTGCGCTCGCACTTCAACCTCATCCGGCAAAATATCATACACCTGCCCGTCGGCTGTGACCTTTACAGAGCCGCTATCGAGCAAGGCGCCTGCAACTTCCTCCGGATTCATGGCCAGGATGGCCTTTTGAAGCGCGGGGAATTTGTTGCCGTATTTTTGCCCAAGCTGTTTCGGCAGCGGTTTGACCGTATGCGAGACCGCTTCCGTAGCGGCATCCAAAAGCCGGACGGTCTTAACATTCAATTCTTCTTCAAGCATATCCGCGAACGTTTCGACGGCTTTGCGTTCAGACATGTTGCCCAACGAAAAAGCAACTTCCTTCAACGGCTGGCGCACCTTGCGATTGGCCTTCTGCCGCGCCTGATGCCCAAGCGAAACCAATTTCATCACCAAAGCCATATCACGGTTGAGCGTTTCATCGATCAACGCTTCATCGTATTTCGGCCACTCCGAGAGATGCACAGACTCCGCTGCGGATTGATCCACCGAACGGACGAGGTTCTGGTAAAGCTCATCGGCCAGGAACGGCATGGCGGGCGCGATCAGCTTCGCAAGCGTGACCAGCGCTCCATAGAGAGTCCCATAGGCAGCCTGCTTATCCGCATCGGATTCGGATTTCCAAAAGCGGCGGCGCGAGCGGCGCAGGTACCAGGTTGAAAGCTTTTCGACAAAGGCTTCAATGGGCCGCGTCGCGGCTGTCACATCATAGGCCTCATAGGCAGCCGTCACATCGCGAACAAGCGTATGAAGCTCCGAGAGCAGCCAGCGATCCAGAACATTGCCGCTTTGGACACGCACAGTTGTTAATTGAGGGTTGTCCAAATTGGCATAGGTGACGAAGAACGAATAAACGTTCCAGAGGGTCAATGTGAAGTTGCGGATCACTTCGCCAACCAAATCCGAAGAGAAGCGGCGCTCATTTCCGGGCGGCGTGGCAGTATACAGATACCAGCGGAACGCATCCGCTCCGTTGACTTTGATAACATCCCACGGATCAACGATGTTGCCAACGCTCTTCGACATCTTCCTGCCATTCTCATCCAGGATCAAACCCAGGCAGATGACGTTCTTGTAGGCAACCGAATCCATCAGGAGCGTGCTGATAGCATGCAGGGTATAGAACCAACCGCGCGTCTGGTCAACAGCTTCGCAAATGAAGTCGGCAGGATACTGCTCTTTGAATTTATCCTGGTTCTCGAACGGATAATGCCATTGCGCGTAGGGCATCGAACCGGCGTCGAACCACACATCGATCAGGTCCGGTACACGGCTCATCTTCGCGCCGCATTCAGGGCAGGCAAAATGAACCTCATCCACATACGGACGATGCAGATCGAGATCGCTCAGGTCGCGCCCGGCTTTTTCCGACAATTCCCTGACCGAGCCGATGCCGACACGCTGTTTGCAATCGGCACATTCCCAAATGGGAAGCGGTGTGCCCCAATAGCGCTCGCGGCTCAATGCCCAGTCAATATTATTGGATAGCCAGTTGCCAAAACGTCCCTCGCGGATGTGTTCGGGGACCCAATGGATGGTATTGTTCAGCTCCATCATACGATCGCGGAATTGGCTGGTGCGAATGTACCACGAGTCGCGCGCATAATACATCAACGGCGTATGGCAGCGCCAGCAGAATGGATAGGTATGGGTATATCCTTCGGTGCGGAACAACAATCCACGCGCATGCAAGTCTTCGACAATTTGCGGATCAGCATCCTTGATGAACACTCCGCGCCATGGCTTGACTTCGGGAATGAAGGTACCATCCGGTAAAACAGTTATCAACACGGGCAAATCAAATTGCATGCCCGTTTCCATATCTTCCTGACCAAAAGCCGGAGCAATATGAACCAAGCCGGTGCCATCTTCCGTAGTCACGTATTCGGCGTTCACAACATAATAAGCCGGTCTATCGGGAGGCAGAAAAGTATACAGCGGATGATATTTCATTCCCTTCAGTTTTTTGCCTTTAAATGTTTCAAGAACTTTAACTTCTTCGCCGCGAAAAACTTTTTCAAGCAACATCTTGGCAAGGATCAATTTCTCCGTGCCTCCTTCGGGCAGGGCGCGTTCCACCGTCACGTAATCCATATCGGGATGCGCGGCGACAGCCACGTTGCCGGGCAGAGTCCACGGCGTGGTCGTCCAAACCAAAAGCGATGTATTTTTCTTGTCCGCCAGCGGCATGCGGACAAAGACCGAAGGGTCGGTGGCTTCATCGTAACCGAGAGCCACTTCATGATCAGAAAGAGGCGTGCCACAGCGCGGGCAATAAGGCACTACTTTATATTTCTTGAATAGCAAGTCCTTGTCCCAGAAGTTTTTTAGAATCCACCAAACCGACTCGATGTAATCGTTGGTATAAGTCACGTACGCATCTTCGAGATCAACCCAGAACGCGATGCGCTCGGTCAGCTTGCTCCAGTCACGGATATATTCGAAGGCGGACTTGCGGCATTCTTCGTTGAACTTGGCAATGCCGTATTCCTCGATTTGTTGTTTGTTGGTAAAGCCATGCTTCTTCTCGACTTCGATCTCGACGGGCAGGCCTTGTGTGTCCCAGCCACCGCGCCGCGAGACATGATAGCCGCGCATGATCTTATAGCGCGGGAACATGTCTTTAAAGGCGCGCGCCAAAACATGATGCACGCCGGGGCGCCCATTGGCCGTCGGCGGCCCTTCAAAGAAAACGTATTCCGGCCGGCCTTTGCGCTGTTCGACGGTCTTCTTGAAAATCTCTGCGCGCCGCCAGAAATTCAGCACGCCTTCCTCCATGGCAGGCACATCGAGCTTGGATGAAACTGGTTTAAACATTGCATACTCTCCGTAGTTGGATATTCGATATTAGATATTCGTTACTCGATATTCGATTATCGGCATTAACAAAAAACGCTCATCCCAAAACAGGGACGAGCGGCGCTCGCGGTACCACCCTGATTTCCCGCGTTCGCCTTCAAAGGCTGGCGGGACTCTCAGCGGATGACGGTCATCATCCTGTTCTGTTAACGAAGAACAACTCCGTCTCACTTACTGATCGAATATTCACGGTCGAAAATTCGACTTTTCGGATCGCAACTCCGGGAGGATTTTCAATCCGCGCATCTGATCCGGCTCACACCTTTTCCAGATTCGCTGACAGCCTTCGGCGGATTTACTCGTTCCCATCAATGCTTTTGTAGATTGGCTGATTATACCCACCTCAGCAAAGGATGGCAAGGCGTTATCCCATGGTTTTCTAAAGATCAGAGAAGGAACCGCAAAGCTCGCGAAGAGCGCGAAGAAAAAAACAAGAATCTTAGCGAACTTTGCGTGCTTCGCGTTAAAAAATGACAAAGCATAGGTTCGTCATGGACTTTGAGAAGGCCATGGGCGTTATCCGGCTCTCAAGGTAAAGGCCGTGATCTCCGGGCGGCAGTTGAAGCGAACATAGGGCACCGTCATGCCAACACCCCGACTTGTATACTGGAGCATTCCTCCCACGCGATACAAGCCGCTCACGTACTTTTTCCCCTTCTCTGGCAACATAGGCGGCCCTATCACTGGCAGCACCACCTGTCCCCCATGCGAATGGCCGGAAACCTGCAAATCAAAGGAACCGGTCACAGAACTGACATCTGCAAAATCCGGTTCATGGACCAGAAGAATTGCGGCTCCGCTTCCCGGCAGTTTTGCAAGCACTGCGGGAAGATCGGGAACACCCAGCAGGATATCGTCCACACCCGCGAAATTCAGCTGCCCTTCGCCGCGTGACAGGGTATGAACTTCATTGGTGAGATCGATAAAATTCAATCCCGAAAACACGGAACGCAGATAGAGATTCATGTGGCTTTCATAATCATGGTTGCCGAGCACAGCCATGACCGGCGCAAAGTTAAATAAAGACAAAGCAGCCTGTACATCCCGCACCGATTGTGAATCGTGAACCCAATCGGAGGTGTATTCGATAAAATCGCCTGTGATCAAGATCACATCCGGATGAGTCCCCTTAACCAAATCAATCACACGCCCAAACCGCTCCCGGTTCATCCAGCCGCCCATGTGAATATCGCTGATTTGTGTAATCCGGAAGCCGTCAAACGCGGGATGAAGGCGGGGTAATTTAAGCGCTGCGGTTTCGATGTCAATCCAGGCAGGCTCGACATTCGTACCATAGACGGCGCCGCCAATCGAAAGGGAAGCCAATTGAGCAGTGGTCACCGCCATAAGTTTAAGAAAGTCGCGCCGGGAGTATATCGAATTCAATCGCATCCCAAACAGTCTCCTGCAACCCAAAAGATGTTATGATAAAAACATGCTTCAAGTCTTGAAGCCGCAAACATTCGAAACCTTTCATAAAACCCGAGGGCAGCCATGAACATTCCTTTCAACCTGATAACCCCGTTCCCAGATCGTACAACCTTCGATAAAGTCGCGGAGGGCATAATTGTAACTTCAAAAAACATCTCACTTGAATTGCAGGGAAAGCCATCCCGTTTTTACCGCCATGGATGGCAATCCTGGTCGCTGGCGGCGTGGACGGATTTGAGACCGCTCCCGATCCAAAAACCTGCCATCCTGCACCCCATGCAAGTTGACCCAGCCTATGCCAGGGAGAAAAGGCCGCATAGCTCGTGGGTCGGCGCGGTTGAATTTGAAGACGGCAAAATCCTGCTGCTCGGATCGTTAGGGCTGGATGCACATGTCTTCTTGAACGATAAACAACTGGAAGGAACCTATGAAACAGGGAACGGTGAATGGTTCATCGGATATGGCGATGAAACCACCGTCTTTTCGAAATACACAAACGAGTTAGGCAAACGGTTTGGGACAAAAACCAGAAAACCTGCGCCGCGCGTTTGGTGCTCATGGTACAGCCTTTATACGGCGATTGACGAAAAAATACTTTCAAACGCCTTCAACGGACTCAGGGATTTACCGTTCGATGTTCTGCAAATTGATGACGGCTGGCAGATCAAGATCGGCGATTGGGAAGCAAATTCCAAATTTCCGTTAGGGATGAAAGAAGTGGCCGGCAGGATCAAGTCAACAGGACGCCAGGCCGGGTTGTGGCTGGCGCCCTTGATCGCGGTCAAGTCGTCAAAATTGTTTTGGAATCATCCAGATTGGTTTTTGCACGATAAACACGGCCAACTGGCTTCCGCCGGCTTTAATTGGGGCGAACCGCTTTATGCGTTGGACACCACCCATCCCGCCGCGTTGGAATGGCTGGCCCAGCTGATGAAAAAGGTCCGCACGTGGGGCTTTAATTACCTTAAACTTGACTTCCTTTATGCGGGCGCCTTACCCGGTAAACGCCGCCAGGAGATGCCCCGCGAGGCTGCCTACCGGAACGGGTTGCAAGTCATGCGGGAGGCAATGGGGGCAGATGTTTTCTTCCTTACCTGCGGCGCACCGATCCTTCCATCTCTGGGATTATGCGATGCCATGCGCATCAGTACGGATGTGGCCGCCGACTGGGAGAATCGCAACGATGTGGTTTACCTGCAAAATTATGCAGTACCGTCCACGAGAAACGCCATACGCACATCCCTACATCGCCGATGGCTCGATCCGCTGGTCCACCTTGACCCGGATGTGACTTACTTCCGCTCCAAAGAATGCGCACTGAGCGCGGAGCAAAAATCGTTATTACAAAATTTAGCCTTGATCTGTGACTTTAAAGCCACATCCGATTTGCCGCAATGGTTCACATCCGATGAGCGTGAACAACTGCGCGCCTTTTTGAAAAGAAAACCAAAAATAAGGCAAATCTCCCGATATGTTTTTCAGATTGACAATGAAGTCGTAGATTTCAGTTCCGTCGTGCCACTACCCCAAGAGCTAAAGGGCATTGAAGCCGTTCAAGCCGCGGTTTTTGGCTGGCTTGCAAATCATGACTGGGCCTTGAAGATCAACGACCAGATGGGCAAAGCCGCGTTGGAGAAGATAAGGAAAACGCTGTAGGGGCACGCCATGGCGTACCGGAATCAATGCGGCTAATCCCGTTCGATATTGAAATAAAAATCTTGCGAAATGAAAAGCGCTCTTCAAAAGCGGAGAGCGCTTTTCATTCCTTTAAGCAAGCCGCCCGCCCCTAGCCAAATGCGCGGGGCGCATTACCTGTTTCAATTAGTTAATTCAACACTAAAATTTTCAACCGCAAGCCTGCTAATTTATCGAAACACCTTTTTCACGTTTGTAAATCTTAGTACACAGTTACGAATACTTTATACTGTTAGTGCTTTCCTAAAAGCTGGGTGAATTACGTAAGAGATTTCCGAACTGCCTCTGCTTTTATTTTCCGCTTCCAATTTCGCGGTATCGTAAAAGACTTCATAGGAATATCTATCATTCTCACTTGAATGCACGCCGAGAAATGAGAACCATAATAGAATATTTTTGACTTCATTCAGCTGATCGTCGGGAACTCCAACATCCTTAAGTCGTCGATTAACCTCATCGGTAGACATAGCGCTTTCCGCATTTAGAAAAGATGTGGCAAAATCAGGGACGTTAGGATAAATATCTCTTATTTCAAATCGTAGCTCACCAAGCATATCAACTGAAAATTGAGCTTCTGCGTTAAGAATATCATCAACGTTGACTCTTGAATGTCCGCGGCTAGCAGCCACTTGAACACACTTACGAACAAAGTTTATTATATCTCGTGGCCGCAAAAATGTCCGAGATAATATATAACCGAATGAACTTTCACCATGAACGTGAGGGTCAAATATCCTAGCCCATACATCCTCAAAAGAACCCTTAAGTTCAGGGACTTTATAGCGAATCCTTTTCAAAAGAAGTTCTTTTATAAGTTCAATATCTGACCAATCAAGATTAACGTTTGTTTCTTTTCCTCGGTCTGGCGTTAGATCAACAAGATGATCAAAAACATCCTTTCGAATAAAGATAGTTGTATTGCATTCAATATTATGTTGGCCCATTGCCGCTTGTAATTTTCGAGTTGCTTCAAGCAGGCATCGGATTATTAAGATGTCAGCTTTTTGAAGACCATGTGTTGGGAACCCTTTATCAATATTATCAAACAAAATCCATACACCATCAAAATCCTGCAAGTGGTCAAACAATATTCGACTAAGGTTTCCAATATCCGTATGATAAATTGCATTTGTTATTTCAAACGTCTGAATGGTTCCAGGATCTTTATCTGGGAAATGTTCAATTAGTCTATCAATAAGGGTCATCAGTCGCTCTGAAAAATCACCCTTTGGATTTAATTGCTCCTCATAGAGCAAATTTAACTCATTGAATTTTTCAAAAAGTTCAGGTTTTTGATACGCAAAGTAGCCTTCCTTATCAATCACTTTCTTTGTGATTTCTAGAAGAAGTAAATAATGCCAAAATGCTGTCAACGTGTGTAATTGAAGGCCTTCACTTAATTTTGCCAGTACAATTTCTCGAAGACGAGTAAATTGATGACCTTCGGGTTTTAAATCGATTACAACTTTATCTCCCTTAGGACTAAATTGTCCGCGTATTCCATAGAATAAAGCAGTCTTACCGGCACCTTTTCTACCAATGACTATACGCGCATGTCCTTGACGCGTTTGTTGAAATTGCGGGGTCTTAACAAAATACGTATTTAAGGCTCTAATCTCATTCTCTGCAGCAGCATCTCCAAGGTCTATACGTTCGAGCAAACCAGTTGGAAGAGGAATATGCGTTTCATCGATAGATTGAATTGTATCGGCTGTTTCTCGTAAAATAGTCTCCGCAAAGTAAGGTATTAAATTCGCGTCACTATAAGGAATAATGACATCGCGATAATCAATAGGTTGAATTAAGGTACCTTCTTGAAACATAAGCACATGTTTGCCAGCAGCAAGTGCCATTCCGCAGACAAATGCTGCTCTAGCGTTATGTACCGCAGCTCCAGTCCTTTCCGGGTCAATTAGATGTGCCACCACTGAAACCGAGCTAAGAATTTGCTGATAGGCATCATGAAACGATAAACGCGGGGTTTCCCGAGAATCAAAAGTTCGAAATCTAAACCATGATTTTTTCAAACAAGAGAAGAGCTTAAGGCTTCCATCAGTGTCTATTGGCGATCGGACGAAATATATTGGCTGATTTTTGTTTAATTCGGGCTGAGTTACCATTGGAAAAGACAATCCATGCTTCTTATTCACTAAATCGGTTAAATTTACACTATTTGTAAATTGGTCGTAGCCCAAAGTGTCAAAGATGCCAATCTCATCAAATTGTCTTTTCCTTGTTTCATATGTAGAATCGCGAACAGGCAGAACTGGTTTACGTAGCCCTATTGCATACCCCAATTCAAAAAGAACGTTAAAATTCATGTCTGTAATATTGGCAACAATTAGTTTACTTCCCCGCATGGCTTTACATATTTCACAAAAAATAACTTGCCCCCCGACGGATAAATCTTCCCAAGTTAGCCAAATATTTTTACCATCATCATCTTGATGGGTAGAAACTGCCTCTTTGATGGTATTAGCTAAATGAACAGGATTGGATGGATAAATAAAGAAGACATTAGAAGTTTTAATATTATTAAATGACTGATCGCAATTACCACCTACGTATTTGCAGTATTCTGGAGGAACAAGTAAAGGATCAATTTCTGGCATATATACTCCCTTATCTATTGACAGTTAACAATGATTAGCTCCGCCTTGCGTTTAGCTTCAACCACGAACTCTCATATTAGTGGTCGCCCAAAAATACCTAAAAAGTATAACACTTTTATTAATAAATAGCTGTACCATTGATTTATCGAAGTTTAGAGATTCTAGCGAACAATTTACTAAGATCACACAACAATCCTTGAGAGATGAACATTAAACATCTAAAAGAATCGGCCATTCTTAGCACATTGATACCTACCGGTGAAGACTTTGCCCCCATCATTCGAGAAATCAGGAAGACGTATAAACTTCCAGAAATACGCCCCGATGATGAGCCAATAGACGAGATATATCTGGAAGATAAACTTGTGTGCCTGCCTTGCGAGCGTCCCCTTCGCGAGCGCACCCTTTTGTGCAAGTCTCTACGTTGCCAACTCATCCGTCTTTGCAGCCATGATAAAATCGTTCTGATGCAGGCCGCCGATCTTATGAGTCCACCACTGAATCGTCACCCTGCCCCACTCGGTGACGATCAAGGGGTGATGGTCTTCCTTTTCCGCGATCAATGCAATCTTATTGGTAAAGGCGACCGCTTCGATAAAATTCTTTAATTTGAAGGCGCGCTCCAACCGCTTTATGCCATCCACATCCTTGACCTGCCAATCCGGCACCTGCGGATGAAGCTCGGCAATTTGAGCATCGGTCAAGACCGGCTCGCCGCCTCGGCAGGCAACACATTTGAGTTTGGATAATTCTGTCATTTCAAAGCCTCAACCAATAAAGCTATATCTTTCACAGCCGGCAAATGCACGCGCAGCACCTTGCGCTTGGCTTCGATCAACGCTTCATAATCACCCAAGGCCTGGGCACGGATCAAAGTTCCAAAGGTTAAGCCTTCCGTAGGGATCGTTATATCCTTTTCAGGTTCGGCAGTAATTTGAAGGAAGAGGGCATTCTTCGGCCCGCCTTTATGGAATTGGCCGGTCGAATGCTGGAAACGCGGACCAAAGCCGGCGGTTACTGCATTGCCGGTGCGGGCACGAATGGCGGCGCGCAAGGTCTGCAAAGCTTCGATCATCTCGGCGTTGCGCGGTAAATACGCATTAATGGCAATATAGCCATTTGGTTTGGCCTTTTTCAAAAAACTGTTCAAGACGGTTTTCAACGAGGCGCCGCTGACGCTGGCAGGCGAGAACACCATCACGCCGTCTTTTTTCCAGGCGGGTTTGCCCTCCTTCAATTTGCCCTTCTTCTGATATTCGGCGATCTTGGCCTTTGTAATCTTCTTACTGCCTTCCACATTGGGCTGGTCGAAGGCGTTCACGCCCAAGATCGAACAAGCGATTGAAGTGGCAACTTCCCAGCGATAGATTTCCGCGCCCACAGCGTATGGATCGGCAATCGTAAAATCAAGCACGGGATAGCCTGCCTCCCGCAAAAGCTTAATGGCCGAATCTAATTCACCGGTTTGACGGAGGTACACAAAGAAACGGTCATTGCCATAAAGCTTTACGTCACCGATTGGTTCGAGCGGAACGGGCAGGATTCCCTTTCCGTTCTTGCCGCTGGACTCGGCGATGATCTGTTCGATCCAACCTGCGAAAGCGGATAAAGGTGCATCGCTCAAGATCGTCAATTTATCGCGTCCCGCCAGCGCGGATTCGCCCAGCACGGCGCCCAGAGCCAAAACCGGGTTACGCCCTGCCGGAATATGCTCACCGCATTGACGTTTCATCCAGTCGGCTTTATCGAGCAAGCGATTCAAATCCATGCCCAGCAAGGCAGCCGGTACCAGGCCAAAGTCGGTCAAGGCGGAGTAACGCCCGCCGACCAACGGATCGGAGGAAAAGATTTTGGCAAAGCCGCGTTTGCGCGCCAGCGCTTCCAACGAAGTTCCCGCATCGGTAATGGCAATAAAACGCGAACCGTCCTTCCGGCTCAACTTCCAAAAATAATTAAAAGCCGCCATGACCTCGGCCGTTCCGCCGGATTTGCTCGCCACAATATAAAGACTCTTATCGGGCGGATATTCCTGTGCAAGCTTTGCCACCTGCGCAGGATCGGTAGAATCCAGGATCGCCAGGGAAAGCGGTGCGTCCATATGGGCAGAAGCAAGCAGGGAACTCAATACTTCCGCCGTTAAGGATGAACCGCCCATACCTAAAACCAAGACCCGATCAATTTTCTGTTTGCGAATTTCATTTACAAATGACTGATACTCTTTTAATCGCTGACGGGCTTTATCCGGCGAATCCATCCAACCCATGCGAATTTTCACTTCAGCCTGCCCGGCAGGATCTTTTGTCCACAGGGTTGGATCATGTGCCCACAACCGCGCCGGGACGGAATCGGCCTGGAGTCCTGCTATTCGTTTTGCAACCGGAGCAGAGAGCGGCCCGAGATCAGAGACGGCTTTCTTTTTTCTTTCATCAATGTTCCCCAATAGCTGGGAGAACGCATCCGCAAAGGCTTTGACGCCTTCATCTTCCAATTCCTGTGTAACTTGATCCATGGAAATGCCTGCGGATTCGAGGCCGGCAATGGCCGCATGTGCCTGATCGAGGTCACGCGTTAACGTGATGGAAGCAACGCCATGCTCGCGAAAGGCATCGAGGGTGGCAGGCGGAACCGTATTGACCGTATCAGGACCGATCAGGTTATCCACATAAAGGGTATCGGGGTAGGCCGGATTCTTAGTACTGGTGGAGGCCCACAAGGGTCGCTGGACGTGCGCGCCCTTGACTTTAAGGCTCTCCCAGCGGCGGCCGACAAAGGTCTGCATAAACTCATCATAAGCGAGTTTGGCGTTGGCAACCGCAGCCTGGCCGCGCAAGGCTGAACCATCGGAAAGCCTTGGGTCAATTTTCGAATCCAACCGCGAAATAAAAAACGAAGCGACCGAGGCAATATGATCAATGGAATGTCCGGCAGCCAGATGATCTTCCAGGCCGGTCAGGTAGGCGTTCATCACCTCGGCGTAGCGCTTCAGCGAGAAGATCAAAGTCACATTGACATTGACTCCCGCGGAAATGGCATGCCGAATGGCCGGTACACCTTCCTTCGTGGCCGGGATCTTGACCATGAGGTTGGGCCGGGCGACACGCGCCCAAAGCTGCTGGGCCTGTGCGGCGGTCGCATCCGTATCATGAGCAATCACCGGGCTGACCTCGATGCTCACATAGCCATCGCCGCCATTCGTCTGCTCATACAGGGGATGAAACAAATCGCAGGCAGCGCGAATATCTTCGATGGCGAGTTCCCAAAATATTTTTTCCGCGTTCCAGCCGGCCCATGCCAGCGGTATGAGCGCCGAATCATAATCTTGTGATTTGGAAATGGCGTTATTGAAGATGGATGGATTCGAAGTCATGCCGCGGATGTCGCCGCGTTCGATCATGGCTTTGAGTTCGCCGTTCTCCAACTGCCGCCGCTGGATATTATCCAGCCACAGGGATTGACCAAGGGATGTAAGTTTCTGAATAGGGTTCATGGTATCTCGTTTTCAAGTTTGAAAGTTAAAAGGTTTGAAGGTTTGAAAGTTTGAAAGTTTGAAGGTTCAAAGTTGACAGGTTAGATCTCGTATAAAGCGGCGTCTTCGCGGAGTTTTCTCGATTGAGGATGGGCTTCGAGGTAGGAGATAAAGCGAGCGATCTGTCGGGATGCTTTTTCAGCCATTTCAAATACTCCAATAAATTGCTCCTCAGTAATATAACCTAAATCCTGGGAAACATACAATTGAGAACGCACTTCTCCTGCCGAAGCCTTCGCAAATCCAAGGTAATGAACGAACTGCATCTGCGTCTGACTTTCAAATCCTTCTGAAATATTGCTCATCACCGATACAGCCGCTCTACGGATTTGGTCTTTTAATCCAAAATCACGAGAGAACCTGCCTTCATCAGAGAGCATGTAAATGATTTTAGTCAATTCTCTTGCAGTCCTCCATGCTTCGATTTCTTCAAAACGCGTGATCGTTGGCATTCTTTCCTCATTTACAAGTTTGGGGGTTGGAAAATTTACAGGTTCTTTTGCGCAACTTTTAAACCTGCTAACCTTCCAACTCCCTAACCTTCCAACATTCCCACATCTTCAATCTTATGAATCTTGTTGACTCGCCTCGCCAGCCGTTCGCCGCCGGGCTCATTTCCAAGATAGCGCGCATCAAGAAAAGCAAGGATCAACGCTTTGACAAGTTCCGGTCCAACCACACGAGCTCCCAGGCACAAGACATTCATATCATCATGCTTCACGCCCTGGGCGGCGGAATAGGTATCGTGGCAGATCGAAGCATAGACCCCTTTCATCTTGTTGGCAGCAATACAGGCGCCAATGCCTGAACCACATACCAGAATTCCACGCTCCGCCGTACCATTTTGAATTGCACGCCCAACTTTTTCGGTGTAATCAGGAAAATCCACAGGCTCAGGGCTATACGTACCCATATCCAATGGCTCGTGGCCGGAATTTCGAATCGCCTCCAACACGATTAGTTTCAACGGAAAACCCGCGTGATCGAATCCGACGGCAACCTTCATTTTCCGCCTCGCACACTCTTCTTTGCCAACAACGACCTGGCTTCCGATAAAACATGCTCCACGGTCAGCCCAAGGTTCTCAAAAATAATTTTATAAGGAGCCGAGGCGCCAAAGCGGTTAATGGCGATGACCCTGCCCGAATCCCCGGTGTATCGCTCCCAACCCAAACCAGCTGCTGCTTCAACGGCAATCCTCGCTTTGACCTTGACCGGCAATACGGACTCTTTATATTCAGCGTCCTGCATTTCAAAAAGCTGCCATGAAGGAAACGACACGACGCGCACGCTATAGCCTTCCTCTGCCAGCTTCTGTGCGGCATCGTAGATCAGACCGACTTCGGAACCGGAGGCCATCAAAATAATATCCGGCTTCCCGCTTCCAAAAGAAGCAAGGATATACGCGCCTTTTTCTACAGCGGTACCAGTCTTAGGCCGCTCGAAAGTCGGGACGCTTTGACGGGTCAATGCAAGAGCTGTCGGCCCATCGCTCCGTTTGATCGCAATCTTCCAAGCCTCCACCACTTCATTGGCGTCCGCGGGGCGAATCAAGACCAGATTGGGGATGGCGCGCAAAGCGGCCAGTTGCTCAATCGGCTGATGAGTCGGGCCATCTTCGCCGAGGCCGACACTGTCATGCGTAAAAACGAATATGGAACGAATATGGGATATGGCCGCGATGCGGATGGCCGGCTTCATGTAATCCGAAAAGATCAGGAAGGTGCCACCGTAGGGGATCACGCCGCCATGTAAAGCCATGCCGTTGAGCGCGGCGCCCATGGCATGTTCGCGGACGCCAAAGTGAAAGTAGCGTCCAGCCGGATTATCTTTTCCAAAATCAACTGCACCATCGAATTTCGTGTTATTCGAAGGAGTCAAATCAGCCGAACCGCCGACCAATTCAGGCATAATGGTTGAGAGGGCGTTAAGCACCTTGCCAGATGAGACGCGCGTGGCCATGCCTTTTGGATCCGCCGGAAAGACGGGCAATGCCGCCTCCCAACCCTTGGGCAGTTCGCCTTTCAAGCGGCGTTCCAATTCCGCACCGAGATCGGGATGTTCGGCCTTATATACATCGAACCTGTTTCGCCATTCTTTCTCAGCCTTATCCCCTCGCCCAATACTTTCCCGATAATATGCCAGCACATCTTCGGGAATATAAAAGCGCGGTTCCAGCGGCCAGCCGAGGTTCTGTTTGGCGGCATTCAACTCCTCGTCGCCAAGCGGTTCGCCGTGCGCCTTGGCCGTATCCTGCCTATGCGGCGCGCCAAATCCGATATGAGTACGGCAGAGGATCAATGCTGGCTGGGGATGAATTTTTGCAGCCTGTATGGCGGCATCCACTGCATCCACGTTATTCCCATCCTCCACCTTTTGAACGTACCAGCCATAGGCCGCAAAGCGCGCGGCGCGATCCTCGGTAAAAGCCAGGTCCGTGGAACCATCAATCGAAATATGGTTGTTATCGTAAAGATAGATCAGATGGCTTAATTGCAAATGACCGGCCAGCGAGGCGGCTTCCGAGCTTATGCCTTCCATCAAATCGCCATCGGTGACAATTGCGTAAATGTAATAATCAAATAAATCGGGAGAGAATTCCGCGGCCATATGCGCACGCGCCATCGCCATGCCAACGCCGGTCGCAAAACCCTGACCCAGCGGGCCGGTGGTGGTTTCCACACCAGGCGTCAATCCATGTTCAGGATGGCCGGGCGTCCTGCTGCCCCACTGACGAAAGTTCCTGATCTCATCCAATGAAAGATCGTAGCCCGTCAGATGCAAAAGCGAGTAGAGCAGCATCGAGCCATGCCCACCCGACAAAATAAACCGGTCGCGGCCGGCCCAATTGGGATTGCGCGGATTGTGGCGAAGATGACGCGTCCACAAAGTGAAAGCCATTGCGGCGGCGCCCATGGGAAGTCCGGGGTGTCCCGAATTGGCTTGCTGCACCGCATCGGCGGAAAGGAAACGAATTGTATTGATCGCACGTGTTTGCAAATCGTCATTCGGCATGGTCTATCCTCGATTAATATTTTTCCTTCAATGCAGATACCGGAAGCGTAATGAAACCTTCCAGACGATGTCCGAACTGAACCGCCTCGGCGGGTTTTTGGATCACATGCCAGGCGGTATAAGCCGCCAGCATGGCATCCAACTGCGCAGGAGAATGGACAAGTTCAAACGGCAGGATGCCATTCAATAATTTATGGCGAGTGATCTCTTCAAAGAAAACCATCGGATCATGAATATGCAATCCGAGTTCATACAGCAGCAACTCGCGCTGCAGCCGTCCTTCCAAAGTCAAGCGTGAGAACGGATGGGTTCCGAGCAAAACGCAGAAACAGGCATACGAATTCGTTTCCAGCCATTGATGGGTCGCCTCCGCGTTGGGATGCGGTTCAAATCCCAGCCCGGATAATTTTTTGTAGAACGTGAAACCGGCACGGACGGCCGCCGGGCACTGTGATTCTTTGGCATCCGTGCCTTTGACGGCAATGCCGTGTTGGCGCAGTTCATATTCTGCGAGCCGCATCTCCAGGCCATGAATAGACTGCGGGGTCAGGCTTTCCGTTCTGAGATTCTTTTTTATAATACCGTGATTGACATGAGAGGGCGCATTGACTGCAACCAGCGCTGATTTTTGCCCGGCGAGAAACGCCATTATCTCTTCGGAATGCCCATCGGCAAGGGCAACCAGGTTCAAATCACGATCCAGCGCGGCGTAAGTCAATGCCTTATGCCCCGAGATCAAGTCAACGCCAATGTAAACCAAATCCGTGAAAAGCATAGTAAGATATAACCTGTGAAGACAAACAATAGTAGTGTAGCCTAAAAAACAAACTTATGCAACCGATTCTTCGACGTTCCCTATATGCAATCGCTTTGCTGGCCGGCTTGGTCTGGATCTTCGCCAGCGCCGACAAAACCAATTCTGCAACCGCCGGACACATCCCTGCCCCACAAAAAGGGTTCCTGGCTCCCGAATTCAAACTGGACACATTTGATGGCCAGACGGTGGCCCTGACCGATTATCGCGGCACAGCCGTATTGGTGAACCTCTGGGCAACATGGTGTCCGCCATGCCGCGCCGAAATGCCAACTCTCGAAAAGGTATACGAAGAATACAAAGATCAGGGATTGGTGGTGCTGGGCGTAGATGCAACCAATCAAGACAATCCGGACGCCATCGCGCCGTTCGAAAAACAATATCACATCACCTTTCCAATTTTGCTGGATACGAACGGCGAAGCGTCCACCCTTTATGAATTACGCTCCCTGCCGACCTCCTTCTTCGTTGGGCGGGATGGAGTTATCAGGGAGGTAGTGGTCGGCGGGCCGATGTCCGAGGCCTTGCTGCGCACGAACATCGAAGAAATCATCAAATGAATGGTTTATCCTTCTTTCAGAATGTTTTCGCACCGCCCCGCGATCTCATTTTGATCGTCCTGGCCGCATGGCTGGGCTTGACGTTGTCCGAGCGGCGAGCGACGCGCCACCGTGTTAATCTGGATTCACTAAGCAACATTTTGCTTGTCGGCGTTTCCGGTTTTATCCTGGGCGGACGCATTCTTTATGCACTTGAGAATCTCGCCAGCTTCGCTCAAAGCCCTTCCAGTATCTTCTCCATTAACACCTCGCTTTTCGATCCATGGGGCGGCCTGGCCATTGCAGCCCTCTCCGCCCTTGCCTATGGACAGCATATTCATCTTCCGTTTTGGAAGTCGCTTGACGCGCTGACCCCATTTTTCGCCGCATTAGCCATCGGGATAGCCTGCTCGCACCTGGCTGCCGGCACGGCATTTGGCAAGGAAACAAATGTTCCCTGGGCCATTGATCAATGGGGCGCGCTGCGACACCCGACCCAAATCTACGAGATCATCGCCTCACTTTTGATCCTGGCTTTGATCCTTATCCAGAAGCCCAATCCCACCGCGGGGTATGAATTTCTATTGTTTGTTGCATTGACATCTGCGAGCCGGCTGCTCATCGAAGGCTTGCGCGGCGATAGCACCTTGATCTTGGGCGGCCTGCGCGCCGCGCAAATTACGGCCTGGTTTATTCTGTTCGCCACATTCATCGGATGGGAATATAAAATAAGGCAGGAACACCGGGAGGAATAGCAATCACCCTTCGCAACCTCGAAAGAATAAAGCCCGGCTATTTGACCGGGCTTTATGGTATGCTTTTGCGCTCGATTTATTAACCGACTTCCGGTTCTATCAACCCATAGGAACCGTCGCGGCGGCGGTATAGCACATTGATCTTGCTGGTATCGGCATTGTAGAAAATAAAGAAATTGTCATGGCTGAGCAATTTCATTTGTTCCACCGCTTCCAATTCGTCCATCGGCAGGATACGGAACTGTTTGCGGCGCGCAATCAGGGGAGGCAGTTCGCCGGTATCATCCTCTGGCGCGACATTCTCCTCCACATCGCTTGCCGAGCGGCCATCACCGCGCCCATGATAATGCTTGCCCTTGTAACGATCGATCTGGCGCTGCAGCTTATCGATGGCGGAGTCAAAGGCCACCAAGGCCTCATCCGCGCGCTCCTCCGTGCGAAGCAGCAATCCTTTGCCGCGCACCGTGATCTGGGCCACGTTGCGATCGGCGGCGCTGCGAGCCGATTTATGATAGGTCAGTTCCACATAGGCTTCCTCAATGGCGGGCAAGTAATGATCCAGCTTTCCAGCTTTCTTTTCCACATGATTCTTGATGTGATCGCTCATCCGAATGTTGCGTGTTTGGACATCCACTTGAATTGCCATACAGGCCTCCTTATCAGGAATAGAGAATTTAGACGAACTGTTCAGACGCCATTCAAGCCATGACGAGCAAAGGCGCGGGATACCGACAATGCAAAAACGTCCCGCGCTCCCGCAGCATAAAGCGCCTCGGCGCAGGACGAAAGAGTGGCTCCCGTTGTGGCAACATCATCCATCAATAAAATAATACGGTTCTTCACGCGCGTCCCCCGAGCCTGAAATGCCCCGCTGACATTCAGGCGGCGCTCCGACTTCCCCAATCCAACTTGAGATCGAGTCTCGCGTACCCGGTTCAAAGCATCAGGAGCAAAGGGCATTCCGACCGCCAAAGCAAGTGGACGCGCAATCAAACTGACCTGATTATAACCCCGTTCCTGAAATCGTTTTTTGCCCAATGGAACCGGAACAACCATTTCAACCGGCCATTTAAGATCGGTGACAAACTGGACCAGTTGAGCGGCAAGGGCATCACCGAGCGCCATGTCCCCGTAATATTTAAGTTTATGCAAGGCGTCGCGAACGGGAGCATCAAACACCGACCAGGAACGGAGAAGGCGATACTGAGGCCGCACCTGTCTGCAATCCGCACATAGCCCCGCTTCGTCCACAGATTTTCCGCAAACATCGCAGACCGGTTCCACAAGGTGTTGGACTCCATTCCGGCAATCTTCGCACCAACGCGAACCCGGCTTGCCGCAACCGCCGCAAGCCGGTGGGAACAACAAATCCAAACTGCCCCAAGCGAACCTGTACAAAAGATACGCCAGGGAAGTGTTCAGCCCCAACCCAATCCTCCTGGAAGATTTCTTTTTTTAATGGAACATGGAATGCTGTATCTGGATACCGGCTGGCACCAGCAAAATGATAAAGATGGAAGGAAAGGTAAGGAAGACCATCGGAAGAAGCATTTTGATCGGCGCTTGATGCGCCAGCTCTTCCGCACGCTGGCGGCGTTTGATGCGCATCTGATCCGATTGAATGCGCAGCACTTTCGCCAGACTGACACCCAGAATTTCGCTTTGAATCACCGCGGCTACAAAACTGGTCATCTCCGATAGGCCAACCCGATCCGACATATCCTTCAAGGCTTCCCTTCGTGTTTTACCCAATTGGATCTCGCGAATGGTCCGCAGCAAAGCCCTGGAAAGCTCGTTATCCCATTTCTCACTCACCTTGGACATGGCGGCATCGAAACCCAATCCGGCTTCAACGCAAATGGTCAGCAAATCGAGAGCATCCGGCATGGCTTTGCGAATATCCTTTTGGCGCGCATTAATCCGGCTTTGAAGCATCAATTGAGGAATGAAAAATCCAATAACGGTCAAGACGGTTACGATAAGAAAAACCCGCAGGAACGGCCATTTACTGGGGGCGATCAGGGAAAGAAAGAGCATTACTCCGCCAAAGACCACCGCAAACACAAAGCGGGAAGCCAGTAAGGTTGCGGCGTCCACATTCCCGAACGGATTCCCGGCCAGTTCAATTTTCCTGGCAGTATCCTCCAGCGCCTTCTGCGGGGTAAAGCGGGTTGAAAATTCACCAATCCGGCGAAGCAACGGCAAAAGAACACGTTCGCTAAACGGCTGCTGCATCTCGATCTGCTCGATGGATTGCACCACATCCCCGCGCTGGGTGGCATCCGCCAAACGAGCCATCAGCGGATCGTCTTCCGTGTTGCGGCGCGTCGCGCCAATTCCTGCCACAACCAACGCCACCGCCCCACCGATCACAACCACAATAACAATTACCCAGATCAAAATATTGAGCATGTTACACCTCGATATTTGCGATTCGCATCATCACAAAATAACCCAGCCCAATCATACCCAAGACAGTACCCCCCGCAATGGCTGCACAAAGCGGGCCGTCATCCAAAAAAGACTTTATGTAAGCCGAATCAATAAACCAGAGCAATACTGCCAAGATGAGGGGTATAAAGGAGAGCAAAGCGCCCGATGCACGCACCTGGGAGGTCAGGACCCGTATCTCTCCCTTGATCTTTACGCGCTCGCGGATCGTAAATGAAATGGTATCCAGGATTTCGGACAGGTTACCGCCCACTTCGCGCTGGACATTGATGGCGGTAACCATAAAATCCAAATCTTCGCTGGGAATGCGGCGCAAAAGATTGGACAACGCCGCTTCCATGGAAATGCCAATTTGCATTTCCTGCACCACGCGTCGAAATTCATCTGAAATGGGTGAAGGCAATTCCTTGCTGACCGCCTCCATTGCCTGCATGGTGGAATATCCCGCACGCAGGCCGTTCACCATGAGATTCAACATATCAGACAATTGTTCATTGAACTTGGTCAACCGCCCAGCTTGCTGCCGGCGAACATAAAAACCGGGAATGAAATAACCGGCCACTGCCCCAATTCCAAAGGAAAGGATACTCCGGCCGCCGATCAGCCATGCAATCGCGCCCACACCGATCACCGCAATCACGATCAAAGCGATGTACTCGCCCGCCTTGAATTTCAAATCTGCGCGCGCCAAGTTGCGGCTGATGCGTTCGCCAAAGGATGTGTTCTCGACGCGTTCGGAGACCCATTTCGTTAGAGTCGAATTTTTGGTCTGGCGGTCCACAGATTTGTCTTCATTGAGATATTGACCGAGGCGTTGTTCGACCATTGTCCGTTCACTCGAAGCCGAAACCACCACCCCTATGATCAAAAGAATGATCACCACGATACCGCCAATGACAATTAACCATGCGACCATCTTAATCAGCCACCTTTTTGAATGATTGGGATTCTACAAGCGCCGCCGTTCGCCGATGCCAAAAATGGAGGGGGGCAAATGAATACCGGCTGTTTCAATCTTATCCATGAACTTCGGACGCAAACCGGTCGGGCGCAACCGGCCGATTATCTGACCGTTCTCGATGCCCGTCTGCTCAAACACAAAGATGTCGGTCATCGTAATCACATCGCCTTCCATGCCGCTAATCTCTGAGACGGCCACCACTTTGCGAGTCCCATCCCGCATACGCGCAACCTGGCAGACCAAATCAACCGCACCGGTAACCTGTTCGCGAATAGCCCTGACGGGTAAATCCATGCCGGCCATCAAACACATGGTCTCGATACGGGAAAGCGCATCCCGCGGACTATTGGCATGGGCCGTGGTCATGGAGCCATCGTGCCCGGTGTTCATGGCCTGCAACATATCCAAAGTCTCACCGCCTCGGCACTCACCTACGATAATACGTTCAGGGCGCATACGAAGGGCATTAATGACCAGATCGCGGATGGTGATTTCGCCGCGTCCTTCGATGTTCGGCGGGCGGGATTCCAATGTCACCACATGCTCCTGACGCAATTGCAATTCGGCGGCGTTTTCAATGGTGATGATACGTTCATCCGCCGGGATGAAGCTGGATAACACATTCAAAAAAGTGGTCTTACCCGATCCGGTGCCGCCGGAAATGATGATGTTCAATCGGGCTTCCACGCAAGCTTTCAAGAACTGAATTGCCTCCGGAGTAATTGTGCCAAATTGAATCAACTGCTCCACGGTAAAAGGGTCCTTGGCGAACTTACGAATGGTCAGAACCGGGCCCACCAATGAAATCGGTGGAATGACGGCATTCACACGAGAGCCGTCCTGCAAACGGGCATCCACATAGGGGCTGGATTCGTCAATACGGCGGCCAAGCGGCGCGACAATGCGGTCGATGATCCGCATCACATGCTCATTATTTTCAAAGGTCACAGGCACGCGCTGGACTTTGCCTTTGCGCTCGATGAAAATATTCTTGGCGCCATTCACCATGATTTCCGTAATGGTGTCGTCTTCAAGAAGAGCCTGAAGAGGACCAAGACCAAGAATTTCAGCGACAATCTGTTCAAACAGGCGCGCCCGTTCCGGCCTCGATAAAACGATATTTTCCTCCGTCAGAATCTGCTCAAAAAGATCCTGAATTGTCTTGCGAACCTCGTCGGTCTTGGTGGGATCTATTGAAGGATCAAGTTCGGCAAGCAATTTATTTTGGACACGCGTCTTGAGATCGAAATAAGAACCCGCTTGAGGAGAGGTAGTCGGGGCGCTAACCCTTCGAGCTTGAACGGATGAGAGACGCGAAGAGTCGCCGCCCTGCGATCCGCCGCTGCCAGAAGGTTGCGATGGAGCAGATCCCTGTCCCTGTTGGCCGCTTTGCTCAATACGTTTAAGTAATGACATAACTTTACTCCTTAACGCTTACCGGTTGAAACTCCTGGGGACTCAAGCGCAGCCAAGTGTGCACGTACTGCCTCCGCAAGACCTAATATGCCTCTGGCAGCCGGCTGGGACTTATTATCCAACATGAACGGAACACCCCGGTTGACCGCCGGGATAACCGTCCGTTCATCCAGTGGAATGACCGCCTTGACTTCCTGCTTGAGATTCTCGCCAACCCGTTCGGGAGTAATGGCAATACGCTTATCGTAGCGATTCATGGTAAACACAATGCGCTCCCGCACAATGCCCATCGTCTGGGATAAATCCAGAAACAGGCGGGCGCTCTTAATGGCAGGAATATCCTGCGTGGTGACAAGCACGATCGCGTCGCCTGCATCAATGGCAGCCAGGGTGACATCCGTCAAAAAAGACGCGGTATCCACGACCACATATGCGTATAAACGTTTCAAATAGTTCAGGACCTTGGAAAACTGATCTGCAGTAATTTTCTCGGCCATTTCGGGGCGCTGAGGGGCTGCCAGGATATGAATCCCGGATGGTTCGTGCTTAATCATAATACTTTGGACGACATCAGGATCCAATTCATCCACGCGCGGCGCGATATCCAGAATTGTGTTTTTCCCCTGCTCATTAACAAAAATCGCCACATCGCCAAATTGCAGATTGGCATCCACCAAAACCACGCGTGTGTCTTCATTATGCAGAGCCAGCGCCAGGTTGACCGCTATGGTGGTGCAACCCGTTCCGCCTTTCGGGCTGTATATAGTGACAATCTTTCCCTCGGGCAGGCTGGCCATTCCAGGGACAACAACCGGCCCATTGCCAGGCGTGGCCGAGACCATACGCGCCTGGATGTTCTTGCTGCGCTCATTGCGCGCCATTTCGCCGGCACGGCGTATGGCCGAAATCAATTCATCGCCCGTGGGGGGCTTTGCCAAAAAATCGCGTGCGCCCGCCAGCATCGCCCGCCGCATATAGTTCTGATCGTTTTGGACCGACAATATAACAACTTGAATGTGAGGCGATTTCTGGCGGATGGCTTCCGTGGCGGTGATGCCGTCAATATCGGGCATATTGATGTCCATCAGCACAACATCCGGGTCCAGTTCACTGGCAAACTGGATGCCTTCTTTTCCGGAGCGCGCCGCGCCGACAACATCCACATCTGTCTCAAATTGAAGCAGTTTACGGACATTCTCGCGCGTATCGGCGACATCATCCACGATCAGAACACGAATTTTATCGGCCATTCTTTTCTCTAAAGTTCGATTTACTCCAATAAATACTTATTTGGAAGGAATATCATTGGGCAGAACCGGCTGCGTCAAGGCGCCAATAGTAGGCTGGGTCCCATACGGCAGTTTCGCAGGGATCGGAATATTATCTTGGCTCAGCGCATATTGCAACGTGATCGCGTTAGTTGCCTGACGTGACTGATCATTCGGGTTTCTCAAAACAAACATGATCTGCGCCTTAATAAAAACCAGGTAGTCGAGCATATCCGCATCCTGAGGCGAAACGAGCAGCGTAATGAGGTCGGGGGCGACCGTGGGAGCGGATGTTTGCTGCTGCTGTTGTTGTTGCTGCTGGGCCGCAGTCTGGCTGGAGGAAACCTGAGAAAAATCTCCAACCTTCATCACGACCACATCCTGCAGAACAGTCTGGCATACTACGCGGCTATGTTGAGGCTCGGAGGGTATAACGAGTTTTGGCTGTTGTAACGATGGCTCAAGCTCGATGCGCCCATCAGTGCTAGGCTGCATTTCAGAATGAATTCCGAGCGTAAGCGTGCCACTCCCGGGAGCGGTTACAATGGATGTGTAATTTGGCAGAGCAGATTGAAAATTAGTGTCCAAGTCAACAAAGGAGAGACAAACATTTACGTTGACATGAGCGCCATCGGCAACCCCATAAGATGACAAGGAGAAGCGGCTCGTCGGTACGGAAGCCGCCACCATGCCTGGCGGGATAACCGTTGCCCAAGAAGGTCCGGGAATTGCCACTGTCTGTGATGCATCAGTGACCTCCCCCTTCGTAATAAATGTGCCTTGACTCAGGGGAATGCTGGCAATCTTGTTATTAAGCAGATCAGCTTTATCAGCCGTTGTATACATATCGGCCGTTACCATGGTCTGAGGCAGGGTCTTGGTGTTCAACACGTCTGCAGTGATTTTCCCGCCTAGCGGTATGTTTTGGCCGGCAACGTAAACATCCACATTCGTGGGAGCCGCCTGTTGCGTGGTTTGGGGCAACAACTGACGAATTACAACGAATCCGATCACCAACGCGATAACCACAATCAACACTACGAAGATGAGAATTAGCCCGCGGCGCATATGGTTCTCCTCTCAAGCAAGGGATAATAATTCTGTATTATGTTCATTATACAAGAAAAATGGCTAAACAGGTTGGCAAAAAAGTGGGACTCTGTCGGTCCGACAGAGTCCCACCCGCTCGCCAGGAGCAGTCAAAACTTTAGACACCACTGAGGCTTGTGTTGACTTTGCTGAACACATTGCCGATCGTCGGGCCCAAAACCATCAAGACCGCGATAACAACAATGGCAACCAAAACAAGAATCAGCGCATACTCAACCAGACCCTGGCCTTTCTCTTTCGGGGCGAATAACATGGGAATTAATTCTCCTTTCCATATGGATTCTCTGGAGGCCTTCCAGAGTTATACCTATTATAGCGAAATCCAAATAATAATCAAGGTGCAGTCTTAACAATAATGTTAGTCTAATACTTCTGTAATTGATTTAACATGAATCGTGCCGTTTAAGCCCCCAAAAAGCCGTATATGGCGTTATATAAGTAAACCATAAGAGAGTATTTCAACATTTCAGGCTACGCAGGCCGGCACCATGCGAATCAAGTTCAATTGCGAACCAGGATGGAAAAAGAAATCCGAGCTCCTTTGCCAACTGCGCTATCTGCAATAAACGTGCCGCCCAACATTTCAGTCCGCTCACGAATAAGCTTCAATCCCAAACTGTTTCCTTTAAGAACAGCCTGGGGGTCAAAGCCCTTTCCATTGTCATCCACGCTGACGCGTATCATATCGCTTCCCATTTCCAAGGCGATCTTCACCAGTGTAGCCTGGCTGTGACGGGAGGTGTTTCCAAGAAGTTCCTGAACCGCACGAAATATCATCACCTCCAAATATGGAGCGATGCGGCGATCGCCGCCGGTAATCACCAGGTTGGCGTCCAACCCCGTCTGATCTTTAAAGGCCTCCACATATTTACGCAAGGTGGGGGCAAGCCCCAAATCGTCGAGCATCATGGGGCGCAATTCGAAGATGAAATTGCGGACTTTTTGAAAAGTTCCCATGGCTGCGGCTTTTAAATTGCCAAGCTCTTCCTTGGCCTGGGCTGCGTCCACATCCAGAAGCCGCATCGCAATTTCGGTTTGCAGGATGAAGTTCGACATGGCCTGAGCCGGCCCATCATGCATCAGACGGGAGAGCCTCTGCCGCTCGGCCTCCTGGGCATTGATGATCATCTCCATCCCGCTGGAAGGAGATTTCTCGGCATTCGGAGTGGAATCGCTATCGGCGGCAGTTCCTGAAACAAGCCTGTCAAGAGCAACCTTGTATTTTTCAAGGTGATTCTTATCGCTTTGCAGTTTTTCCAATTGCCCGCGCATCACGAACAGGCGCTGCTGTGCATCCAGGGCGGAATCATAAGCCATCCGGATATCCTGTGCGGAAGTCTTTTCAACCTGATTTTGTATCTGCTGAAGGTGAGCTGTGATGGCCGCATTACGCTGAGCAAGCTTGGATACCTCGCCCTGACTCTGCTCGATCATCAAGGTGATCTCGCGCATCGCGCGTTGAGTCTCCTCCAATTCAGCCTGAACATCAAAATTCTCATCCGTCATTTTCAACATCCTCAGAATCTACATTTCATTTCCGGTTTTATTTACGGAATTCTTCAACTGCACCCAGCCATGTTTCAAGGCATACACCACAGCCTGCGTGCGATCTTCCACGCTGAATTTCCGCAAGATCGAGGTCACATGATTCTTGACCGTTTGATGACTGATGCCCAGCAAACCGGCGATTTCCTTGTTGCTCATGCCCTTGACCACGCACTCCAGTACTTCCATTTCCCGCTCGGAAAGCGGATGGAACGGGCTTCCGGGTTCACTATACGAGCGCCGCATCCCCCCCACCTGCTCATTCACCCACACATCCAACTCGTGCTGATTCAATACCCGCGCGCCGAACATAAACTTACCCTGGGCGACTTCACGAATAATCTGAATTAAGTTTTGGGGTTCGATATTCTTCGAGCAATAGGCCGCCGCACCGGCGAGGGCAGCATGTAAAGCCTGCTCGATGTCATCATAGCCCGTGACCAGGAGCACGCGGGTGGGTAATTTTTCCTGGGTCACCTGATGCGTGATCTGCTGGCCGTTGATCCCCGGCAAATTAACATCGAGCACGGCCACAGCCGGTTGGAGGGAACGAATCAATTCCAATGCCTCGGACCCGTTGGGGGTCTGCCCCACCACTTTCATATCCGCTTCCAAAGTCAACGCATCCACCACACCCTGGCGGAACAACGGATGATCATCCACAATGAGCAAAGTGATTTTTTTCATTCCAAACCTGCAAATCCTCGTTCAGTATAGCATGAATATATAACCTGATTCTAACCGATTAAGGGGTATTCCAGCGATAGACAGCCATATTCATTTCACCCGCGGCAAGGGCAAACCGTCCGCCGCTGGTAAAGATGACCGGTGCGGCGCGCGTGAGATCGGGGTAGATGCCCGTGAAGGCGATCAGATAACTGACGCGGCGCTGATCCAGGTATTCGGCCAAGCGGGTCTCATTACGCATAAATGGAATGACCTGCGGGGAAACAAGACCGGCCAAATCCACCAAGGGATGACGATCAAAATAACCCAGCGCGCCGATATCGTGGGCGGCAATAACCGCGTTGGGAGGGATATTCTGTGCGACCCATTTGGCTGTGACCACCATCTCCGATTCGATTAACCCGACATCCTCGCCATAGGCGCGGGCACCTATGACCACAAAACCAAGGGACACAAGGATCAGGCTGAACTGCCAGCCCCATTGCACCAGCCGGTGATAACGCCGCCACAGATTCGATTTTGAAAATTCCAGGAAAGCCAGCAAACCGAACAAAAACAAAACCGGCATGGCGGGCATAAGATAGCGGCCATGCTGATAGGCGGGCAGGCGCGCAAGGTAGATATAAAAATAGCCGCCGCACCACAACATGGAAGAGATGTCCGCCCAGGAGTGACGCCGAATGGACAAAACAATCCAGGCAATGATGCCCGGCAAAAGGAGGATGCCCGGCCCGCTAAAAACCTGCAAAAGGAAGACGCCAATCCGCTGAGGCCATGGTAGTAACAGCGAGGCATACTCCGCCTGCTTGGCGTAGAACGTGTTGGGCATGGGCGTGCCGGAAAGCCAAAGGTTGAAAAGAAGATAGGGAACGAAAAGCGAACCGAAGCCGATCAGGTAACGAAGGATGGCATTGAACTTATCCCGATTGGATTTTTCGACCAGAAGAACGGTCAGGATTACGGGAGCGAGGAGAGTGAGGCCATCGGGGCGAACCCAAACACTCAGGCCGGTGAGCAAGCCCATGGTCAAGTAACGACGCGAGCCGGTCAGAAGAAAAGCCAAAACTGCCGTCAAGAGCAAGGCATCCAGCAGGGTTTCCATGCCGGACATGGCAGCCCACAGGAAATGCCACTCGGCAACGAAGAATAACCCAACCCAAGGAAGAAGCGGACGATAGGTGGAGAACATGGCACGCGCAGTGGTCTCGGTGAGAACGGCCAGGCCGAAGAGAGTCAAGCCGCCCATGAGATAGGTCCAAAAATAGGGAGCGAGACCCAGACGAAAGCCAAGCGCGAGCAGGAAGGTCCAAAGCGGCGCGGTGGAACCCGCCGAGGGATGCCCAAGCTGAAAGGCCCATTGACCATAAAGGGCAAGGTTGCGGGCATAGGTTTGATGAATCCATGAGTCATCCAGCGGAAAGCCGATCCGATAGATAAGCGCACTGGCCAGCAAATAAGCGCCGGCGCCCAAAAGGACGGCAAGCGCAAGGAAGAGCAGGTCGCGGCGTTTTAGTTCAAGGTTGGATTTCAAAGATGCGTGTGACATTATTCGGCTCATTGACCTCGCCCAGGAAACGAAGGAAAGGATCGCTCTTGTCGTTATAAATCACTCCGACGGGACCGGAGGCGCCCGCAGCTTCAATCGCAACAAAACGGGCGTGGAAACGTTTGGCAGCGGACAGCAAAGAATTTTCATCCCCATAGGGAATCACAATCGCCGAACGACCGGTCATCAAGTAATAACCGGGGGGATTGCGAACTATGACCACATCTCCAGGCACGACACCGTTTTGCTGAAGCACGGCCTCGACCTTGGGATAAATTTGTTGATCCTCGTCCCAGCCGGGTTGAAGGACGCGGATATAAAAAATAACGCCGGTCATTAAAATAGCAATACCCACCAAAGCAATACGGAAAACCGGGAAGGCCTGTGAATTCAAGCCGCCGTGCCGGCGCACGAAGCCAATGGCGGAATCCAAACCCAGAGGCGCAAGAGTCCACCACAGGGATTGGAGGGCGGCGCCCGAATGGAAGAAACTGCCGCGCGGCCCCGCGAACGGAAAGACGACCGTCATCACGAATAAAAGAGCGAGCCAGGCCAGGGAGGCGAATTGAATGCGCTGATCGCGTCGATATTGCCAAAGTCCGATCAGGATAAACGGGAACAGGAAAATGCCACCCTGCGCGGCGAAGGCATTGAGGAGATTGTTCCGCAAGGCATCCCAGCGAACGGCCAGGATGGCCTGCCAGCCTTGCGCAAGCCATGATCCCAGGGTCAGTTGACTGGCAGGAAAGGCGAAGGTCTCATCGTAATTCTTGAGCCAAAGCAGATAAGATCCGCCAGGGGCAAGCAGGGCGCCATAGAGTTGTTCATTGCGCCAAAACCACGGCCCCATGATGATGAGAAAGCCGAGCAAGGCAAGGGCAAGGTTAATGAAGGCCGCACCCAATTTGCGCTCAGAGATGAAACGCCAAAGGATCAGAAGAACGGTCAGACCGATCCAGAGCAAGCCGTCACTGCGGGCAAGAGTCAGTAGACCGGCGATCAGCCCAAGGAATAAATATGTATGAGGACGATGATTCGTGCAAAGCAAAAAATACAAACCACCCAAAGTGATATAGATGCCATAATTATCCGAGACGGGAATGAAGGGCGCGTAATAAATCGAGAAGACCGCCAGCAAGCCCGAAGCGAAGGCAAGATCACGGCGCTTCGAAAAGTTGTACGCCAGGGCCGCAGTAGTTACAGGCGCCAGCATGGCGAAAACCAGAAAACCGAGACGACCGGCGGCATAAGTGGTTTGACCCGTAACAACCAGACCGGCGGCGGCCACGATGGAGGCCAGCGGCATCCAATAGCTGTGGGAAGGTTGAGGCAGAGATTGAGGATCGTCGAGATAATTCCAAACATAAGGCTCGGTGAAGCCCCTGCCCTGCGCGAGTTGAAGGCCGCCGCCGAAATAGTAATCAGAATCGAGATAACCGGGGAAAGGCTCGAAGTAGGCGAAGAACAAAGAAACGAGCAAGCCAAGCAAGGCAAGGAGAAGAAAATGACGCCAAGTCATATACCCAAGTTCCTAGAGAGTGTTTTTGAAGGCCAATTCACCGCAGATAAACACGGATGAAGAGGATTTAAGAGAATTTTTGAACCGGCTTTTATCAATAATCTGCATTTATCTGTGGCTAAGAACGAATTTCAAAATACTCTCTATGCACGCGAGGCGCGCACTGCCTCAAGCCAGGTGCGCGGCGGACGAATGAACCACCAACGCGTCCAGTATAAGCCCAGGAGGGTGAAAAGTGGATAGAAGAGATAAAGCAGATCGAGGTAGAACTGGCTTTGAAAAATCACACTGCGAATGAGAAATCCCCAGGGGAACAGGAGAACGATCAAATAAAGCAGACCGGCCACCCCATATCCATAACGCCAGCGTTCCACCACGGTAACAAAGATCAGGGCCAGGGCCGGGAAGAGCACAACCAGATTAACCAGTTCCGTGCGGAGGCCGATAAGGGGCGTTACCGCCAGGGTTAGACACGCAGTCCAAATAAAATGGCGAGAGTCGCGGCCACGCGAGGCGTACCATTCAAAGCCCAACAAAAGGAGCAGACCGACAGGAATGATCCAGGTCAGGCGCGGATCAAAGGAGGGCCAAAAACGAAAGAGAACCGCGCTGGAGGTGAAGCCATAGGCCGCGCGAAGATCGGTCAGGCAGGATTGCAGGAAGGGAATGACCCAGCCGGGATTCATCAAAAACGAAGCGATCAAAAGGATGAACATCAACATCCCAAAGCCGTAAAAGACGCGCGAGCGTTTTTCGTAATAGACGCGCCAGACCACATAGATAAAAAACAACAAGCCGACTTCCCAGCGGAAGAAAGCCAGCACAAGCAAAGCACCCGCCAGTTCATCCTGCTCGGTTTGCAGGGCGTAAAGGATGCCCATATAAAGCAAGCCCAGCAAGATAACGGGCGCGCCATCCAACAAGGCGGAGATGGAGTAAAAGGAAAAAATGCCGAGGAGAAAAAATGCGGCCAGGAAAATACGGCGAGGCGACCACTCGATCAGGCGCAAGACCAGAAAGGCCGTCCCAAGCAAGGCGCCTTCGTTCAGGAACATCCACAAGCCGCGCACCACAGTGGGATCCACCACAAAGCGGGAGGGAAACAAAGCGAAGAGGGTATCGGAAATAAAGGCAAAGGGGAAATAGAGAGGCAGAAGAAAAAACGGAACAGTCAAATCATAAGGATTTTGAGAGGCGGAGGCGGCCTGAGCATAGGCCAATTGCTGGGATTGAAGGGCGACATCCAGATTATAAGGATTGACATGGCTGAATAAAAACATGCGGGCGCCTTCCCAAGGCGAATAGAACCCGCCTCCGCCTCCGACCGAACGGCTGAGCCCGATATTGACGCCCACCAGAACGCTGATGACGATTACGGCCACAAAGCCGATCAGGCTCAATAGGCTGATCTCACGAGGGGTTAAACGCGGTTTCCGCCGAAACTCCACTGCCCCACCCCTTAGGGAGTCAAAATGTTTACAGCGTGAGGGAAGATGCGATACTCCAGATCGGTAACCCATTCATCGAACAATTCGCCATCGGTATGTGCCGGGGAAGGTTTATCCAAATGTACCTTCAGCCGCGTGAAATTAACTTCGACCATTCCCGGCAGTTCCACATAATTACCTTTATCCGGCTTGAAGGCCTGAGGCAGGGCCGTAAAAAGTCCGAGACGAGTGCTGCGGTAACCGAAGGCGAGCGTCAACTTGCCATCGAACGGATCGGCATGCGGGGTCATGAAAAATCCGCCGGTGCGGCGGCCGTTGCCAACCGAAGCCAGCGAAAGCTTGCCCTTGTACTCACCGCCATCCCAAACCAGTTCACCCTGCCATTCAGGTTTGTCCATGATGGCCCACAGGGCGGCGACCAAATAGCGGGCCATGCCCTTGAGCCATTGAATCCGTTCGTGGCGGGTGGAGACATACGTTTCGAGACAAATGGCGGAATTGTTGAGGAACAATTTTTCATTGCATTGGCCAAGGTCCACCGGTTTGACACTGCCATCCGCAATCACGCGGGCGGCTGTTTGCAAGTCCAGAGGCAGCCCGAGGGCGAAGGCAAAATCGTTGGCGGAACCCATTGGCATAATTCCAAGCGTGACCGGAAATTGTCCCTTGCGATCCCAATAACGGGCAGCCCCATTCACCACCTCGCCGACGGAACCATCACCGCCGGCAACCACGAGGGTGGTAAAGCCGGCTTGGACCGCGTCCGCGGCCAGGTCAACGAGGTGATCGGCATGTTCCGAAACGGACATATCAAAATCAATGCCCGCCGATTTAAGCGCGGCTTCCGCCTCCGGCCAGCGCTTGCGCGCATTCCAACGATTCGCAAAGGGATTCAGTAATACTTTTGTTTTCATCGGGGTTCCATTAAATGAGTATGGTCAATTTTACACCATCCTTTTGTTTATCCACAGATTTTTTATAGAAAGTTTTGCTACCGTACAAAACCATTTTGGGACGCAGATGAACGCTGAAAACGCGGATTTTTAATTGGTTTTTCTGCGTGAATCCGCGCTCGTCCGCGTCCAATTTCCGAAATGTACGGTAGAGAATAGAAAGTTAGAAGGTTGAAAGGTTGGAAAGTTGGAAGGTTTGATTGCTCCCGTTCAATGGCGCTTTCAAAATCCAGGGTGAACCTATATTTCTTCATTTCCTTCATCCCTTCCCCCTTCTCACTTCTCACTTCTTCCTTCATCCTTTCTTAACCATCACTCCCTTGCATTGTGAAGTCAAGACGGCCAGAAAAATGATGACGCAGCCTGCAATTTGAACCGGTAAAAGGTACTGTCCGAGGGCCAGCCAACCGGCGATCACCGCAAAGACGGCTTCAAGGCCGAGGATCAGGGCGGCCTCGGTCGGAGGGGTATGCTTCTGGCCCCAAACTTGCAGGGTGTAGCCCACACCGATGGAGAGTGTGGCGCGATAGAGGATGGCGCCCAGCACCGGAAGAGCCAGCAGCAGAGAGAGAGGCTCGAGGAACAAGCCGAGCATCAAATTCATCAGCCCGCAGATAAAGAAGTGACCGGAGGCGAACGAGATGGATTCAAATTGGGAGGCAAACTTGCCTAGCACGACAAAATGAAGCGCCCAGAAGAGGGAACCGGCGATCTCGAGGGCGTCACCGGGTTGGAGTTGAAGGCGGCCGGCGGTTGAAAGCAGGAACGCGCCGATCACCGCCATGCTCACGGCGATCAAATCCAGCCAATGCGGCTTCTCACGGAAGGCGATGAATAACAGGAAGGGCGTGAAGACGGTATACAGGCTGGTGAGGAATCCGGCGTTGGCGACCTTGGTATAGAAGATGCCGACCTGCTGTAAAGCGGTGGCGGCAAACAGGATCACGCCCGCAACCAGCATCCACAGCCACTGGAGACGCGGGATCTTTTGACGGCGCGGGATGAAAGGAATGAGGATCAGGGAGGCGAGTATGAAACTGACACCATTGAACAGGTAGGCCAGGTGGTATTGCCCGGCAATCCCTTGGGCCACAAAGGCTGTGCCCCAGATGATGGCAACGAGGAACAGAAGCAAATCGGCTTTGAGACGCATGGGGATTCGAGCAATGGTAATGGGGAATTGGGAAATAGGGAATAGTGAATGGTTAATGGAGGATGAAGTTTGATCTTATCCACCTTCTACAATATTAATCTCATCACACCAAAAGGTTAGGCTGTTTGCCTGCCTTCCATTTGCGAGATATACTTGGAGTATGCAGCTCTTTGAAGCGCTTTCAATGCACGTTGCCGCATGGCGGGAAGAGAATTACAAGCATGATGAATTTCCCGCAATCGCAGAAATCCTTGAATGGGCGCATCAACCCGATGTGCCGACTTTCCGTTTGCGCGCCCCCCAATTGCGAGCGCTGGAAACATACTGGTACTTGCGGTTGGCGGAAAAAACACCGCACATCTTTGATTTGTACCAATCGTTATTTCCCAAAAAGAAAGATTTACTTGAAGCCTTCGGTATTCCTGATGAAGCATTTGCCCGCGCAGATTATGATCTAGATTCTTTGGTTGAGACCATCAAGAGTGACGGGGATTTCGTAAAAGAATTCCACCTTGAAACGGTGCGCGAAACCTTAACGCTGGATTACCCAAGTTATATTCTTGCATTAGCAATGGGCGCGGGCAAGACGATTTTGATCGGCGCAATTTTTGCAACCGAATTCGCAATGGCGCAGGAATATCCTGATAATGGCTTCGTGGAAAACGCCTTAGTCTTTGCCCCAGGCAAAACCATCATCGAGAGTTTGCGCGAGTTGGCGGAGATGAAATATGAAGCCGTGTTGCCGCCGCGCATGTATAAGTCCTTTGCGGCAACGCTGAAATTGACCTTCACGCGCGACGGCGATCCTGATATTCCAGTTACGCGCGGCAGTTCGTGGAATGTGATCGTCACGAACACCGAAAAAATCCGCATTCAAAAAGAAACGATTCGCAAGAGCGATATGCCAACTCTGTTTAGCCGTGAAAGAGAAGATGAAGCCAAAACCGAAGTTGCAAACTTACGCTTGCAAGCCATTGCAAGTTTACCCAAGTTGGCGATCTTCTCTGATGAAGCGCATCATACTTATGGTCAGGCAATGGATGAGGATTTGAAGAAAGTCCGCAAGACAGTGGACTATCTCAGCAATCCGCATCCCGAGGGTTCTGAAAAACGCGAGGCTCACGAAAGTCAATTGGTTTGTGTCGTGAACACCACCGGCACACCATTTTTTCAGAAGCAGCCCTTGCGCGATGTAGTGATTTGGTATGGACTTTCCGAAGGTATCCGTGATGGCATCTTGAAGGAAGTGGCGGGCAACATTTACGGCATTGATTTTCAGGGCAACGAAAAAGAGTATCTTTCTTTTGTGGTGGAAGACTTTTTCAAGACTTACGGCGAGGTTGCGCTTCCGGATGGCACGCCCGCCAAGCTGGCTATCTTCTTTCCGCAAACAGATGACGTGGCTGAGTTGCGCCCCATTATTGAAACAACGCTGACGAAGATTGGACTTTCACCCGCCTTGATTGTTGAACACCATACCAAGAAGGAAAACAAGGCGGATTTCGACCGCTTCAAATCAAAAGACTCGCCGCATCGCATCGCTCTTTTGGTTGACCGGGGCGTGGAAGGCTGGAACGTACCCGCCTTATTTGCCTGTGCGCTGGCACGGCAGCTTAAGAGCAGTAACAACTTTGTCTTGCAAGCCGCTTCGCGTTGTTTGCGTCAGGTGGCTGGCAATGATACCAAAGCTCGCATTTACCTTTCGCTCGAAAACAAGAACGTGCTGGATCGTCAATTACAGGAAACGTATGGGGAAACTTTCGCGGGTTTGTTTGGCGGAGAATCGCGCAGCAAGCAAACCATCATCAGCTTGCGAAAAGTGGACCTGCCGCCGCTGGTTGTTCAGAAAACGGTTCGTACTGTTCAACCTATACCAAAAGAAAACGAACCAATTCATTTAACTCATCCCACCATCGGCATGGATAAGGGTAAGGTGATTGCCTTTACACCCAGCGAAGGCGGCAAGTTGTTGGCAGCCAAGGAAGTTGCCGAGTTATACAACATGGATAGCTTCGACTTATACGCCACAGCACAAGATTTGGCGCGCACTTATCGGCTGGAGGCTTTCGAGCTTTTGAGCGAACTGCGCCGTATTTACCCTGAAGAGACCTCGCCTGTTTCACATTACGCTGAACTTGCAAAACAAATCGAAAGGCAGACTTCACAATATGAAACGGTAGAAGAGAAAGTAGAGGTCGCGCTGGCTCTAGTCAAGAAAGAAGGCTTTGATAAGAGCATGGACGCCAAAGGCAATGAGACTTACACGGCAGAGATTTCTTACCCAATTGACCGTGAGCATCTGTTGATCCAGTACGAAGCCTGGCAAAAGCAAGCAGGGAAATTCGGTTTTCATTACTCGCCTTATAACTTTGACTCCAAACCTGAATTGAATTTCTTTGAAACCCTGCTCCAGAGCTTGAATCAAGAGCCCAGTGACGTGGAAGATATTTACTTCACAGGCGCATTGACCGATGCGAAGAAGACTGATTTCTTTATCGAGTATCGCGGCATGGATGGACGCATGCATAATTACACGCCTGATTTCGTCATCCGCCGCAAGGATGGCAAATGTCTTATCGTGGAGATCAAGAGAGAAAAAGAACGCACCGATGATATTGATGGTGAGCATGGAAAGAAAGCCATGGAGACCCGCAAGTGGGTTGACTTGAACCCTGATAAGCTAAAGTATCAGATGATTTTTGTGAAAGGCGATGCGGTTGGCTCAGATGACACGCTATTGGCGAAGGAGTTTTTAGATGAATCCCGGTGATTTTAAAAAACCTTCTGGTGATTTGCTCCGCGTCGGACAGGGCCAGGCGGCCTACTTGACGTTTTTCCCTAATCCGCTGCCGCCCAAATTGTCCGCGGACTGGGAATTGACACGCCAGCTTTCAGACGCGGACCGCGCGTTGAGCGAACTTGGAGGTTTGGGGCGCACCCTGCCCAACCCAAGCCTGCTGGTTGCACCTTTTATCAGACGCGAGGCCGTGCTGTCCTCGCGCATCGAAGGCACTCAATCAGACATCGCTGACCTATATTCTTATGAGGCAGGACAACCGACATTGCCGGGAATGGAGAAATCAGCCGCCGGTGAAGCGGATGCGCATGAAGTCTTCAATTACGTGAGCGCATTGGAGTACGGGCTGAAAAGGCAGGCGAAACTTCCCATCAGCCTGCGATTAATATGTGAAATACACGCGCGTTTGATGAGCGGGGTACGCGGCGAACATGCTGCACCCGGCGAATTCCGCACACGCCAAAATTGGATCGGCGGCGCCACGATTGATTCGGCAGTATTTGTGCCGCCGCCTGTTGCCGAAATGATGAGCGCATTGAATGCTTTTGAAACATATCTTCACTCACAGGACACATATCCACCGCTCATTCGCCTGGCCTTTATTCACTACCATTTTGAGGCGATCCATCCTTTCGTGGACGGGAACGGTCGCATTGGGCGTTTGCTTCTATCACTTCTGTTGGTGAATTGGAATCTGCTGCCCCTGCCGCTCTTGTACCTTAGCGGGTATTTTGAAAGCAATCGCCAGACTTATTATGACCTGCTGCTGGGCGTCAGCCAGAACGCTGCCTGGCGGGAGTGGGTGACCTTTTTTCTAAACGGGGTTATCGAACAATCAAAGGATGCGGAGAAACGGATAAAACGAATTCAAGACTTACAATCTTCATGGGATAGGCAATTGCAGAAGCGGCGCGTCCCCGCGCTTACGTTAGGCGCGGCGCGAGCGCTCGTGGAAACTCCGGTCATCTCCGGCAATTTGCTGGCGAAACGATTGAACGTCTCACATCAGACTGCGATGAAGATTTTGGGCCGGCTGGAGTCCGCCGGCATTATTAAAGAATTGACCGAACGCAAACGCGACCGCCAGTATTTTGCGCCGGAGATCATAAAAATCCTGAGGTAGAGCCGGATTCGGCTTATGTAACCAAAACGCTAAACCGTTACATAAGGGACCGGCCTATGTAAGGCAACTTACATAATCACCATCATCAGGAACACAGGAAAGTTGATGAACATCATGAAGCCTGCCATAAAAGCCAAAAAGAAACCTGTCAAGCCCGCAAGAGTTGCGAAGCCAACCAAAGCCCGTGCCGCTTCCCCCGCTGGATCACAGCGTGAAGCCCGCGTGGAGATCAAACCTGCCAAGGGCCGCCCCATGTTGACCTGGGTTGGCAAGAAGCCCTTACGCTATGCGACTGCTTATCCTGCCCAACTCGTCGAAGCTTTCAACGCCGCTCCCCATTCCGCTTTAGGGAAGGGGGCTGGGGGGTTAGGTCCTTGGCCCGCTTGGCCCAAAGGCATCCCACAAACAGGCTTGCTCTTTCACGGTGATAACAAAGACGTGCTGGCTTATTTGCTCGCCAATGGCTTTCGCGGCAGGGTAAAACTGATTTATATTGACCCGCCATTTGACAGTGGCGCAGATTATGTTCGCAAAGTCAATCTGCGTGGTGGAACAATAAGTTTGGATAGCGAAGGCTATAGCTTAGGGGAACAAGTTCAATATTCAGATATTTGGGCAAATGATTCTTATTTGCAATTCATGTTTGAACGATTGTTACTCATGAAAGAATTATTATCGGAAGATGGCAGTATTTACGTTCATTGTGATTATAGACGCGCCCATTACCTGCGTTGTTTGATGGATGAAGTATTTAGTTCTGATAACCTTCGTAACAACGTGGTTTGGCAAAGAATATATGCCCACAACGATCCCGGACAATTCGGCCATAATGTTGATCACATTCTTTATTATGTAAAAAGCGATGCTGCTCCTTTCAACACTCCATATGTCCCATACACCCAAGAATATTTGGACAACTTTTACAAATATGTTGAACCTAAAACGGGTCGCCGCTATCGTTTAGTAACCATGACTAGCCCACATCCGAGACCCAACCTAATGTATGAATGGAAGGGCTATCCTTATCCTGAAAAAGGCTGGAGATATACAAAGGATGCAATGGCTAGACTGGATGCAGAAGGACGATTATATTTTCCTTCCGATCCAAAGGGAAGAATTCATCAAAAATATTATCTTGACGAAATGCCAGGTGCCCCGGCCCAAGAACTTTGGACAGATATTAATTCTCTCTCTGCACAAAGTGATGAGAGAGAAGATTACCCAACTCAGAAACCAGAAGAGTTAATTGAACGGATTATTTCCGCGTCTACTAATCCAAAGGAAATCGTAATTGATTGTTTCCTTGGTTCAGGCACAACTGCCGCTGTCGCTCAAAAACTTGGTCGCCGTTGGATTGGCGCCGATATTAACAAGGGTGCAATTCAAACCACGATAAAACGTTTGCAGGGTGTTATTCAAGAACAAGTTGATAATGCAAAAAGCAAGACGCAAGTCCTGCCCGGTATGGAAGCCGAAGAAGCACCCGTGCCCGCGCAGCTTGGTTTTGCGGTATATCGCGTCAACGATTACGATCTCCAAATCCAGCATAATGAAGCCTTTAATCTAGCCGTCGAACATCTCGGCATGACGCGCACGAAAACCGATGCCTTCTTCGATGGCACACTCGGCAGGAAACTCGTCAAGATCGTGCCGTTCAATCATCCCGTCACGCCGCTGGATTTGGAAGAAGTCAAGAAGGAACTGAATAACCGTCCCGATGAAGAGCGCGATATTGTTGTGGTCGGCTTGGGCAAGGAAGTCGCAGTCGAAACCTGGCTGGACGGATGGAACAAACTCCGCAAGCAGGGCAACATTCCCAACAAGATCGAAGTCATTGAACTGCGCTCCGATCCCAAGTATGGCGGCTTCTTCACACATGAACCCGCCAAGGTAAAGGTCTCTTTCAAGCGCACCGACAAAGGTGTTGAAATCGCCATTGACGATTTCATCTCCCCCACCATCCTAGAACGCCTGCATCAACAAAACAAGGGTAATCCACTCTTCCAACCGCAGATCAGTGATTGGCGCTGCATGGTGGATAGCGTCATGATTGATTCCGCTTATGACGGTAAGGTCTTCAACATCACGCTGGCTGATGTCCCTGAAAAGAAGAACGATCTTGTCGAAGGGAAATATGTTGTTGAAGCGAAAAAGGGCATAGCCGTCGCGGTCAAGGTGACGGATATGCTGGGCGAAGAAGTGCTTATAGTGAAAGGGGTGTGAAATGCCAGATTCTTCGAAGAGTCCACGTGCGGCTTTGAATGATTACGAAAAGGCGGTTTTTGTTTCGTATGCCTGGGGAGGCGAGAGCGGGCGCATGGCGGATGAATTGGAGCGGGCTTTCGCCGAACACGGGATTCGCATTATCCGCGATATAAAAGATCTAGATTATAAAGGTTCCATAGAAGCGTTTGAACAGCGCATTGGCCAGGGGCAATGCATCATTTTGATCATTAGCGATAAATACCTGCGCTCGGAACACTGCATGTATGAGTTAGTAGAGGCTGATAAAAAACAGTATTTGCGTGATCGCATTTTCCCGGTTGTACTGGCAGAAGCGAAAATTTATAAAGCCGTGGATCGGATCAGTTACATCAAGCATTGGGATGAACAGATCGACCAACTGAATCAAGCCATCAAGGGGGTTAAAGTGATGGCGAATATGACTGGCATAACAGCCGATTTGGATAAATATGCAGGCATCCGGGCAAGTTTTGACCACTTGAGTGATCTCCTCAGTGATATGAATGCCCTAACCCCTGAAATGCACACCGCGACCGGCTTTTCCACTTTGATAGAAGCTGTGAAACGTGCGATGGGTTTCGGAGAAAACCTCACAATCACGAAAACAGGCAAAATCTTACCTGGTGGAAATCTTGAAATCCAATCCAAAGTTGAACATGGAGAAAGAGCTCATTCAAAAAATATCCCTGCAAACATCGAACCTTTGGATCTCTCCGGCCAATCACTGGAGTCTTATCATCAGATTTTTCTAGCAAAACAAAGTTATCTTACTGAGTTCGGAAGAAAGATCAATCAAGGCAGTTCAAATCTGGGAATTTTGCTCACGGCCCAAGATCAAATTGGCGAAATGGCAAAGTCGATGAACTCATTGATGGCGGCTACGGAGGTGATGGATGAAAAAACGGCTGGTCCGATAACTGACTTGAAGCGCATTTCAGAACTCCTAAACACCATCTATAACCAAATAAACTCTGCATCTGGATTGGTGGCTGCGGGGGAAAACCCAACTCGACAGCTAAACCAGATATCTCAGAATTTACCTCTGCTTAAGGAATTGGTTGTAGAGTTGGTAAAATGGCTTGAAAATACAGGCAATCCCAATCATTGACAAAAATGAAACAAATGTTCTATAATCGAAAGGCAATTTAAGATGTTTCTTTCTAATGGTATGAATAATTTTCCATTTCAGCATATACCCCCGAGCTGGTTCATTCGACGTCGCGAATACCTTGAAACGTATTATCAGGAACTTTCTGCCCTTAGGGATAAGGTGACACGGTTTGCAGGCGGCCAGAATGTGGTTGCAGTGTTGAATGCTGCCGAATCCCTGCAACAGCTAAATGAGCAAATACAAACGATGGAGAATGTTCTAGACTCCAGTCTTCTCGACCGATCTGAAGAATATGATTTTTATAATAAAAGAGACTTAAGAAGAATTCGGGAGCTGTCCACCGCTACATCGACCGAACTTGAAACGCTTGCTGGAAATATTAGCTGGGGTATGTCCGCCGACTCGCAGGTTTCCCAGGTGACAAGAAACTTGTATCCTCTGCTTAAGCTAATCCAGGAAATCTTGGATTGGCTTGAACAGGGTATTCCTTCCTAAAGAAGAAATAGCGATGAGCAAAGTTTCCATTCATATGAGCAAAGCTGAGAACATATGAGTGGGCCAACAGTGAGATCTGCAGTAGAACATCTGAGCAATATTTTAAGGCGGTATGAAAGCGGCGATTTGGATAGGTATAATTACGATGATATAGCTGGCACCATTAATTCCCTGGAGGCCTTTCAAAATGCGAATAGCACGGACGATGATTTATACACTCTCTGTGGATTGGTTTCCAGCATTACTTCCTATTTATATGTTGCGCGTGGATATGCTACACCAAATGTACCTAGAGATCTTCAGTACTACCAAAGTTTTAATGCGGTTCGGCGTCTTATCCAACAAGTCAACCGCGTAAAATAGCGTGTTTTACTGCACGAAATTGAACAATAAAGTTAGCTATCATAAAGCGCTTGAACGATTAAGCAGTGATTTGAAAGCCATGAAGGGTCGATTCGATGGGTAGATTATTACGGTTTTCTTCCTGCCCCTTCGAGCTGAGACAAAACCTTGAAAGGATAATCACACGATGGACGAAGACAAACGAGCAGACCTATTGAAAGATGAATATATTATGCTGCAACAATTCTATGAGAATATTGACGGCAAAGGGCTGACCATCAAGAATTGGGCCATCACAGTTGCGCTGGCTGCGATCGGCACCGGCATTCTTTATAATAAGATTGTGCTATTGGCAGGTTTTGCCGCCTCATTGGTGTTCTGGTATTTGGAAGCCCATTGGAGAGGCTTGTCTTATTTCTTTTCTGTTCGGATCAAGGATATCGAATTGGCGTTTCAGAATGGGAAGTGGAAGCAAGAAGTCCCGCTCCAAGTCTACGCAACCTGGTCGAAGGCGTATGAAAAGGAAAAAGATCAAACACTAAAGTACATGTTCAAGCAGACTTCATTTCTTCCTCATGTGTTAATAGCCATAATTTGCCTGGCGCTTTATTTCGTGCTCAAAAAATAATCGCGCATATGCCGCCCCACCCCGACCCTCCCCGACAAGCAGGGAGGGAGTAAAGCGCAATGAAATCCTATTCCCTATCCCCTTTGCGTTCGCCTACCCTCGTTCCCTGCCCTTGTGTTCGCCTGCCCTGTGTTCTTCAGGGTCAAGGGTTGAGGGTGCCGTCTTTGCGAGTTTCTGCTCTTTGCGTTTTGCCTATGGTTCACTCCCTCCTCCATTAACCATGATCCATTAACCATTCCCCATTCCCTATATCCCATTTCCCATCCTCCTGAATATCTTGGCTACACGCATCCCCTTTCACAACCTCATACTCACCAACGCTTCCAGCAAAACGAGCCGATACAAAATACTGCAACCTTGCACCCCTTGCGTTACATCCCTCGATTCCTCGAATCATCCATAACTCCATGATCCATCAACCGTTCTCCATGCCCGAATTACCCTCTCTCAACTCCACCTCCTCCAAAATACGCATCCAAAACGAAAAACGAATACCGATTTTCTAATATTCTCCCCTCTCCCCCGCCCATGAGGTTCCCCGCCTCGAAACCCTCCTGCCGCCTCATAAAACCCACCATTTTTATCCCTTGCCTTGCCATTCCCGCTCATTTGCTTTAGAATCTTACCCATCGAGGGTCATTCATCGCCTCCCTGCCCCTGGGTGGAGAGGTATTCGTTCCTCATTATTTTTTACTCAAAAATCCAGCCGGGCTTCCCGGCTTCCAGTCGCAATCCAAACACGCTTCGACTTCGGTCTATTGGAATATTCTCTGGAAATTAAACACGAAGGACACAAAGGGCACGAAGGTTTATGGAAGGCGAAATGCACGATCATCAATCCGCCGTTACCGACAATCTCACCACGAGTGAGGCCCAATGATTTTTGACGGTTCTCGAGCAATTAATCTCTGTCTTCTTCAAGTGCTATAATAAAAGCATGAAGCCGAGAGCCTATCTTGAAACAACGATTATTAGTTATCTCACATCACGTCCCAGTCGTGACATTATCACGGCCGCTCACCAACAATCAACACAAGAATGGTGGGATAATCGCCGCGATAAGTTTGACATATTTGTGTCTCAAATCGTTATTCAGGAAGCTGGCGAAGGCAACAATGAGGCTGCTGCCAGACGACTTGAGATCATTGAGGAAATTACGCAAGTAGAAATTCAACCTGAAGCGGTTTCATTGGCGCAGTCGTTAGTTGCCGATGGGCTTGTCCCTGAAAAAGCGGCGACGGATGCGCTTCACATCGCCATCGCAACCGTCCAAGGCATGGATTATTTGGTGACCTGGAATCTCAAACACATTGCCAATGCCACCATTCGTAATGCAATTGCCAATGCCTGCCGCCAGCGCGGATACGAACCACCCATTATTTGTACTCCTGAGGAATTGATGGAGGTATGATTATGTGGAACGATGAAATTGTCGAAGAAGTTCGCAAACATCGAGAAGCTTATGCGGCCAAGTTCAACTTTGACCTGAAAGCCATGTATGAAGACTTAAAAAAAGCAGAGAAAAAAAGCAGGCACAAAATAATCTCCTTTAAGCCGAAAAAGCCGATCAAAATAGAAATTAAGGCAAGAACTACGACCAGGTAATTTCACAACTCAACCCGCCTCCTTAGAGACGGGTTTGTGAATCTGGTTTGGAGAAAGATTCTTTTGTTTATAAGTAGTCTATCCAGCGAGGTACTCAATAGACATTATCGGAAATAATCCACAGATTTCGCCGATTACGCAGATTAGAGAATTTTCAAGAGAAAAATCTGCGAAAATCTGTGTGATCTGTGGATAAACAAAACTACAATCCTTATTACCGATAAAGTCTAATTTATGGAAGCCCGCATTTTACAGTTAATTTCGGCGTTAAGAGCCTGCGGATGCCGAGCGGTTACTAACGGGTGAGATGTCACCACGGAGTACACAGAGCGCACAGAGAGATATATAAAGGGGGAAGAGAATAGAACGCGGATGACACGGGTTCGACAGATTCGCACGGATCAATCTTAATTACACATCCCGAAGGTCTGAACGATTCTTTATGCGGACCTTCGGGATAGAGTGAAATGAATTTACTGGGAAACGCTGAAGGGCACTTCGCCCACTTTATTGCCCGACATGTAAACATCCACACGATATTGCCCAACGGGCCAATTGGCGGTATTGGTTAAATGAAAAAGAAGCGTGGTGCTGCCGGACGTATAGGTCTCGTCCACGGTCTTGAAAGGCGTGTTTGAATCATGGCCGGGAACGTTGAAAACATACCAGCGCGTCTCGAAGACTGTGCCGGCCGGGATACCGTTGACATCAAAGAACAAATTGAAGGCATCGGTCGGAGCGAAGGTGGCGGTCTTATTCGCACCCTGATTATCCGTGGCCATATAGAAGTTGGATACTTTGAGACTGGGCGTGCAGGCCGCCAATGAAAACAGGATGGCAAGTAAAGCAAACAAAATAAAGAATCTATTGGTCTTCATGGTTTATCTCCTCTAAATTGGTTATCTTATAAGACTTCAACGTAAATCCTTTTATTGATGGCGCCTTTGCTCTTGTAGTCTACCACACGGATCTGCCCCACCTCGGAGGTGTTATTCACATGCGTGCCGCCATCGGCCTGCAGATCGAGACCCACGATTTCAACCGTGCGGACCTGCTGGATGCCCTCGGGCAGGAGATTGATCTTGGTGCGGATCAAGTCCGGGATCCGGAAGGCTTCGTCACGCGGCAGGATCTTGACACGCACGTCGCGTCCCGCCTGGACTTCACGATTGATGGCCGCTTCAATCACGTTGACCAGTTCCTTTTGCAAACGCTCGAACTCAAAATCCATGCGGCCCTTCAAAGGCTCCATATCGCCGCCGGTGACCTGGGCGCCGTAATCGCGGAAGACGCAGCCGCATAAAATATGCATGGCGGTATGAGTCCGCATCAGCCGGTAACGCCGATCCCAATCGAGCCGGCCATGCACGCGAGCGCCCACCGATGGAAGATCACCCTCCACAATGTGAAGCACCTCATCGCCGGCTTTGCGAACCTTGAGGACATTCAGCCCGCCCAACATGCCCACATCATTGGGCTGGCCTCCGCCGCCGGGATAGAAGGCGGTGCGGTCGAGCGTGACCGCTTTTTCGTCCGGATTGACCGCCGTTACAAGCGCATCGAACTCTTTGAGATACCCATCTGTTTGATAAAGCAATTCTGTCATGGCGCCTCCAATTGGAGACCATAGTGTACAACAAAAATTAGCGTTTGATTAGAGTCTCACAAGTGGCTTGACTATGCCCCTAAATCTTTGTATAGTACTTTAGAGTAGTAAAGCATCTGGCACTGCCGCCCCCGCGCGGGCGCTGTGCCTTTTGTTTCTTCATTTTATATTTTTTCAAGGAGAGGCAATGATTCGTGTTGAGAATCTCACCAAAGATTATGGTTCGCGCCGCGCCATCTCGAACCTGAACTTCGAGGCAGAGCAAGGCGAGGTGGTTGGATTCCTCGGGCCAAACGGCGCAGGCAAAACAACCACCATGCGCATCCTGACAGGTTACATGCCGCCTACCGAAGGAACAGCCATTGTGGCGGGCTATGATGTGGTCGAAGAATCGCTCGAAGTCCGCAAGCGGGTAGGGTATGTGCCGGAGACCGTCCCGCTGTATACCGATATGACGGCGATCGACTACCTGCAGTTCATGGCCGATCTGCGGCACATCCCGGAATCGAAAGACCGGGCTTATGAAGCGCTGCAAATGGTCGGACTGGAGAATCGCGCCGAAAGTTACATCGGCAGTCTGTCCAAAGGCATGCGCCAAAGAATTGGGCTGGCACAGGCCTTGATCCACCAGCCCGAAGTGCTGATCCTGGATGAGCCGACCATCGGTCTCGACCCGGCGCAGGTGGTGGAAGTGCGCAATGTGATCAAGAGCCTCGGCAAACAGCGCACCGTGCTGCTCTCCACGCATATCCTTTCGGAAGCACAGCAAATCTGCGACCGCGTGCTGATCATCAACAAAGGCAAGATCATCGCCGAAGATACACCCGAGAATTTACAGGCGCGCCTGACGGGTTCGGAACGCGTGTCCCTGCAGGTACGCGGTGAAATGGATGAACTGCCCAAGCTCTTAAACAAGATCAAAGGCGTGCAACATGCGGAAGTCAAGCCGGACGGCTCGGTGGAATTCCAATTTGCACCCGGCCAGGATGTGCGGCCCGAGGTAGCCAGGACCGTGATCAAGTCCGGTTACGACCTGCTCGAAATGCGGCCGGTCGGCATGAGCCTCGAGGAAATCTTCCTTGAATTAACGCGCGAAGATAAACCTGCGCACAAAAGTAAGTAGAGGTGAGAGATGAGAAACGTTTGGGTTATTGCGCGTCGTGAATACAATAGATTCTTTTCGACTTCCGTATCCTATGCGGTGGCCTTTGCCATCCTGTTGATCGTCGGTCTGATCTTCGCCTTGACGCTTTTATTTGCCAATGGTGCAGGTCTTGGCGGCTCGACCGCACCCGATATTAAAGGCGTGACCTGGTGGTTTACTTTCCTGCTGGTTTTGACCGTTCCCGCCTTGACCATGCGCCTGATCTCGGACGAGAACCGCATGGGCACACTCGAGCTCCTGCTGACCGCACCCTTGCGGGACTGGGAATTGATCGTGGGCAAATGGCTGGGCGGCTTTATGTTCATCCTGAGCGTATTGGCCGTGACACTCATTTACCCATTCATCCTGAACCTGCTTGAGACACCCGGCATTGATCAAGGGCAAATGATGTCTGCTTATCTGGGTATTATTCTGGTTTCGGCAGCTTTTCTGGCACTGGGGGTAGGTGTGTCTTCGCTATTCAACAATCAGATTGCGGCCTTCATCGTCACACTGGGCTTATTCATGGTTCTTTGGTTTATGTTCGGCTTCATGTCACAAATACTCCCTTCCGGTGCAGGCGATATTGTTACATATCTCGACATGGGCGCGCATTTCAGTAACAACCTCAATGCCGGGATCATCAACCTATCCGACATCGTTTACTACTTGAGCATCACCGCGCTGGGCCTGTTCACCGGCACCGTGGCGGTCGAAGTTCGAAGGTGGAACTAATGGCTAAGAAACAGAAAAACAAAGTCGAACATTACGCGTTCATTGCGCTGATCGTTTCAGGCGCAGCACTGCTCGTAACCATACTTTTGGCGCTGACGGCAGGCCTGGTGGCGCTCAAGATCGTATCCACGCTAAGCATGAACCTCAACCTGTGGATCTCGATTAGTGCGGCGGTGGTGGTGCTCGGCATTGCGGCATATGCGATCATGGCGCCGGGCAAACTAGTGCACTTCTTCACCGGACGCCAGGCGCGCTATGGCTCCAATACCCTGGTCATGTCGCTGGCCTTCATCGGCATCCTGGTGGTCATCAACGTGGTGACCTTCCAGAACCCAAAACAATTGGCGGACGCAACTGAGGACAAACAAAATACGCTCGCGCCGCAGACCATCCAGGCTCTGAACTCGCTACCTGAGAAGGTGACCGCCATCGGATTCTTCTCGAGCCAGACGCCGAGCGATACGGCCCGGCAACTGCTCACAAAATACAAATCGGCCAGCAACGGCAAGTTCGATTACTCGTTCGTTGATCCCAACGCGAATCCGGCACTGGCCAAAAAATACAGCGTCACCGGTGATGGGAAAATCGCATTGGTAATGGGCAAGCTCTCGCAGGTGGCATCGTCCGCAGACGAGACCACCATTGACCAGGCGCTGATCCTGCTGATCAGCCCGCAGACGCGCGTGGTGTACTTCCTGACCGGCCACGGCGAGGCGGACATCAATGGCACGGATAATACGGCCCTGACCCAAGCCAAGAGCATGCTCCAAAACAAAGGCTATACCGTGAACAGCCTGAACCTGGCGACCACCAACAGCATTCCCGCGGACGCCAAAGTGATCGTGATCGCGGGGCCAAAGACCTCCCTGCTCGATAATGAAATGGCGTTGTTAAAAGGGTATGTTGCCAAGGGAGGCTCCCTGGTGGTGATGGTAGATCCAACACCTTTCACCAACATCGGGACAAATCCGGACTTACTGGCCGATTATCTGAAAACCGATTGGGGCATCACATTGGAAAATGATGTTGTCATTGACAACTTTTCCAGTTATCCTTTGGTTGCATATGTTGGCCCCTATAATAGCTCACAGAGTCCAATCACACAACAAGTTAAAACGTTTACGATTATGAATCAAGCGCGCAGCCTGACGCTCAGCCAGACTACGCCCCAAAACGTTACGCTTACCGATTTACTCCAAACCTCACCAACTTCCCAGGCTACGCAACACATTTCCTGGGGAAAAACAGATTTTTCCTTTTTACAGAACCAAAATGCAGCACTGTCTTTTGATCCGAATTCTGACATTCAGGGCCCGTTGAGCCTGGCAGCTTCCGGCGAGAATACTACGACCCAAGCCCGGGTAGTGGTATTCGGCAACTCGCAATTTGCCAACGATCAATCTTTTGGCAGCCAATTCTCAAACAGCAACATCTTCGTCAACTCGGTCGATTGGGGTTCGCATCAAGATAATTTAATCAATATTACTCTACGTACACCGATAACGCGCACATACAACCCACCTTCACCGCTTGGCATGATTGTCATCCTGTTGGGTACCGTATTGATCATCCCCGGACTGGTGATCGGCGCGGGCATTTTCGCGTGGCTGCAACGCCGCAGGAGAGGCTAAGCCATGATACGCAGAAACACATGGATCCTACTGTTGCTCCTGGTCGTAGTGATCGGCGCGGCAATCCTATTCAATAATCAAAAGACCTTCGGCAGGGCCACCTTCGGCAGCACACCGACCTCCTCCCAAACCTTCCTGTTCAGTTCACAGGATGGGAACGCGACCGATATCAAAATTTCAGACACGAACGGGGACACCGTGGAGATTTCCCGTAACCCGACCGGCACGTGGGTGTTGAAAGCACCAACAGCCGATGCAGCGGATCAATCGCAGGCAGAGGCCGCGGCGAGCCAGGTGTCATCCCTGAATATGCTTGGCAACGAGCAGATCGGCCTGCCGGATGTGGGCCTGGATAAACCGACCTATACGATGACCATCACCTTCGACAGCGCCAAGACCCATAAGGTTTTGATCGGCGAGGTGAACGTGATCCAGACCGGTTACTACGTTCAGGTGGACGGCGGGCCGGTACAGCTCGTGGATAAATCAGGGATCGATGCGCTGGTCGGTATGTTGACCGCGCCGCCCTATCTCGCGACACTGACACCGACCATCACGCTCACACCCACCTATACAGCGGTGCCATCCGATACACCGACCGCGGCTCCCACGTTCACACCCGCTGCAACGGACACGCCAACCAGCCTGACCCCGGTGAGCGGTACGGCTGTCCCTTCGGCAACAACCGCTCCAGCAACCACGCCGACTCCTCCGTAAGAGAAAATTCCGGCAACTCGTCATTGATAGATAGTGAAGAAAAGCTTAAAAGCAAGCAAGGCTATTGATTTTCCGGTAAAAAAAGTGTATTCTGGATTCAAATGGAAGTCTGGAAAAGAGAATAATGGATGTTGATAAGATCATAATCGGCGACGAAGAAGAAGAATTCCCCGCCATTGCACGGCTGATCGAACTGGGACGGCAGAAGTCCTACGTCACGCTCGATGATGTCCTGCACTTCTTCCCTGAAGCGGAGCAGGATGTGGAACAGCTCGAGGAGGCCTTCTCGGCACTGCTCAGTGCCGGGATTCCCTTCGTGGAAGATACCACCCCCGGCGAGCCAACCGAAGATGAACTGGTGGCGGTGGAAGAGACCGAACCGGAAGTCGATAGTTCACTGGATGACTACCTCGCCAATATAGATACCGACGACACGATCGGCCTGTACCTGAAAGAGGTCAGCCGGGTACCGCTGTTGACGGCTCAAGAGGAAGTACAGCTGGCCCAGCGCATCGAACGCGGACGGACGGCGCGTGAGGAACTTGCCAAAGGCAACACCCCAGCCCGCCGCCGCACCGACCTGCGGAAGCTGATCGAAGACGGCTGGGCCGCCCGCGAACATCTGATCACGGCCAACTCACGGCTGGTCATCTCGGTTGCCAAAAAGTACATGGGACGCGGTGTGCCTTTCCTCGACCTGATCCAGGAAGGCAACATCGGCCTGATCCGGGCCACGAAGAAATTCGATTACCGGCGAGGCCACAAGTTTTCAACCTATGCCACGTGGTGGATCCGCCAGGCAGTGACGCGCGCCATCGCCGACCAGGGACGAACGATCCGTGTGCCGGTGCACATGGGCGACCAGATCAACAAGCTGCTGCGCGTGCAGCACCAATTGACGCAGCGCCTGGGGCGCGACCCCAGCGTGGAAGAACTGGCCAAGGCGCTGGATGTACCGCCCAAAAAAGTCGAGAACATGATCCAGGTGGCGCGGCGACCCTTGTCACTCGAAACGCCCACAGACGATGAAGAGGATTCGGTCCTGGGCGATTTCATCGAAGACGATGAAGCGCCCCCACCCGACGACACGGCAACCTATAACCTTTTACGGGAACATCTCAGCGAGGTACTAAACGGCCTGCCGCCGCGCGAGGTGCGCATCCTGCAACTGCGCTACGGTCTGCTCGATGGGCAGGCCTACACGCTGGAGGAAGTGGGACGCAAGATGGGCGTAACGCGCGAGCGCGTGCGCCAGATCGAAGCACAGGCGCTGAGCCGCCTGCGCCACCCGTCCATAAGGCGCAAATTGCGCGACTATCTCGGTGAATAATTAGCTCACCACGGAGAGCACAGAGTCCACAGAGATGTTTATTCTGTTAGCAAGAAATTCAATAACAAAAACGCCTCATACCGATGAGGCGTTTTTTGTTGCATGATAACCGCGGGAAATGTTATAAAGTTTGAAAGTTAGAAGGTTTGAAGGTTCAAAAGACGCGCACACAAAGTCGCAACCCTCAAAAAGCGAGGGCAGGCGAACGCAAAGGTTTTAAATTGTTTCTTGGAGAGCTTGGCGTCTTGGCGTGAAAAAGATATGGTCGCGCAAAGAGGCGATTATCAAAGAGCGAGGGCGGGCGTACGCAAAGGTTTGTATGTCTCTTTGAATTACGTTGTGTCTGACAGGAATACGTACGAGACTATATAGCACAATACATAATCAATCCAGCCTTTGGATTCCTGTCTTCCCACCAAACTGAATTTATAAGCTAATTCGATCAATGGCCGAGTTAGCAAAAACTAGCTGTGATGCTCATGTTCCTCAGCATAATCCGCTTCGGCCTTGGTTTTATGGATCGTGCCATCGGGGTGATTTGGCGGGGAATAGACCGTGTACAGCTTCAGCAATGCGGTTTTGGAATTATTGATGATGTTGTGGTACGTGCCAGCCGGTACGATGGCGGCCTCATTCGAATGCACAATATGTTCCTCGGCGCCGTTGAGGACGAATTTGGCATCACCCGCTTCAATCCTGAAGAATTGATCGACATTCATATGCACTTCATTGCCGATCTCCTCGCCGGGTTGCAGGCACATCAGCACGAGTTGACAGAATTTCCCGGTGTACAGCACCGTGCGGAAATTCTTGTTTGAAAGAGTCTGTTCTTCGATCGGGCCAAAATAACCTGTCATAGGTTTAGCTCCTTTAATTTGTGAATTGATATTGGAACTCAAGAAGGCAAACGGGATGACAATTTGCCTTACCAAATCACCTGCCAGATTTATGCCCGGCAGGTTCCATGCGGACAGATGTTCAGTCGATGGAGACGAATGCCCCCACCCCAGGGTATTATTTCTTCTTCCCAAACAGGCCGCCCACTATATTCTCAGCTTGTTGGACAGGCTCAATGGTTTTCAAAACGACGATCTCAGCCTGCTGGGCAAAATACATGTCCCGACGAATCTGGAGATTCATCCAGAAATCTGCCGACATATTGAAGTACTTTGCCAGGCGCAAAGCTGTACTGGGTGTGATTCCCCTGCGTCCGTTTACGATGTCGTTGATGCGCTGGTAGGGAACATGGATTGCATCAGCCAACTCCCGTTGAGTTAGAGACATTGGGTTTAGAAACTCTTCCAAAAGCATTTCGCCAGGATGAGTGGGGGGGCGATTTGTAGGAATGCGAACCATCTTTTACTCCTTGTATACAATAAACCTATACACTTAGTGGTAATCAACAATCCCGACCTGGTCGGGGCCAAGGTCTGTCCATTTGAAGCAGATCCGATACTGGTCATTGATCCGAATGCTGTTTTGTCCCTTGCGGTTACCCGACAAAGCCTCGAGTTGATTTCCAGGCGGGATGCGCAGTTCTTGAAGCATCGTTACAGAGTCCAGTTGATCGAGCTTTCGAGCAGCCACTTTCCACAAAGAGGCGGGGCAGGCATTTCGTGCATCCCGGGTGTTCTTGCCGTTGAAAATATCCTGTGTGCCAGCATCTTTGAAGAACTGGATCATGTATATATGATAACACGGATAACGTGATAAATCAATTAAGGACACCGAAAGCTTACAACAAGATTGTGGGCATGTCTTCGCATCTTATTCTGAAGTCTGGAAAGTCCGTCAGACAATGGCAAATTGTGTACAATGGCTCATTGGGAATTGCCGTGATTAAGAACTTTTTTAACACGGATTACATGGACGGACACGGATCACACGGATTTTTAATAGATTTTTCCGTGCGCTTCCGTGAAATCCGTCCAATCCGTGTACAGAATCACGGCAACTCCTGGAGAGCCTGTACAATCAAGGGAATGCAAAAGATCAAGAGCCATTATAATTGGACTTTTGACAAAAGTAGCAAAAGAAAGTGGAACTGTATACAATCGTAGTCTGTGAAAACAAAACAACTGACACAGTTCCGGCAAGAAGTGTACCAGAATTTTAGTAACTGTAAACGA
>Ga0182027_10000598_pt1 | contig 61940 bp, 45 predicted proteins | sample 712E1DmetaG_FD_121300 | JGI IMG/M metagenome (GOLD analysis project Ga0182027, IMG submission 121300) | Permafrost microbial communities from Stordalen Mire, Sweden - 712E1D metaG (Illumina Assembly) | ecosystem: Environmental > Terrestrial > Soil > Wetlands > Permafrost | place: Sweden...
GGCCTGGTCGAGACCCTGGAGGCCCGCTCCACAAATCGGCGCCAGATCACCGGCGTGCCCACCGGGTTCACCCGTCTGGACGACATCACATCAGGCTTGCAGCCCGAGAACCTGATCGTCGTGGCCGCGCGGCCGGCCATGGGCAAGACCGCATGGGTGCTCAATGTGGCCGTGAACGCTGCTGTCGGCCACGGCACGCCGGTGCTGATCTTCTCGCTGGAAATGTCGAAAGCCGAACTGATGGAGCGCATGCTCGCCTCCGAGGCGCGTATCGATTCGACCCGCGTTCACCGGGGGTTCGTCGACGCCAACGACTGGCGCACGCGCATCTACCCTGCGGCCAACCGCCTGAGCGCCGCGCCCCTGTTCATCGACGACACCTCCGCGCCCAACATCATCGAGATCCGCGCCAAGGCGCGCCGGTTTCGCAGCGACTCGCGCTTCTTTCCGCCCACTGTGGACGATGGCCCCGCGCCCCTGGGACTGATCATCATCGACTATCTTCAACTGGCGCGCGGCCTGGGCAACCGCAACAACGACTCGCGCGAGCGCGAGATCGCCGAGATCTCGCGCGGCCTCAAATCGCTGGCCAAAGATCTCGGCCTTCCCGTCATCGCCGTGTCCCAGCTCAATCGCGGCCTCGAAAGGCGTGACAACAAGCGCCCGCAATTATCCGACCTGCGCGAATCCGGCGCCATTGAACAGGACGCCGACCTGATTCTCTTCGTCCACCGCGAGGAGATGTTCGACGACAATCCCGAACTGAAAGGCCGCGCCGAATTGATCATCGGCAAGAACCGCCACGGCCCCACCGCCGACGTGCCGCTCACGTTCCTGAACCAGTACACGAGATTCGAGAACTGGGCGGAGGAGGGGTGAATGGGGGCTGAATCTTCCCAGGCGGGTGTGCGTCCGCCCATTGGGGCTGCCCCCCCATGCCCGAGTGAAGGGCGGGAAGGCACTATGCTTGGATTCGTTTTTGCGCGATGATATGGAAGAACATGTCACTTGCTCCACGTCTCTCCAAACTGCTGAAGGATGCCGCCGTCTATCGTGTGCGCCAGGATCAGGAGTACGAACTCAGGAGGCAGCTCTCGGGGGTGCAAGGGAGACTCAAGGAGAGTTCCAACTTGTCTGCTAGCCGGGAGCTGGCGGATCCCGTTCTTCAACATTTCGCGCAGTTTCGCGAACCGTTGGTCGCGTACGAAGCGAGACTCCGCCAGCAGGTCGTCGACCTCAAGAGTGCCAAGATTGTCGCTGAGGAGCCCGTGAAGAGGGGCGATGCCTGGGTCGTGCGCGTGGACTGTGATTATCTTGAGGCTCACCGGGATCTTGTCATTGGCGAGTTGCCCAATCTCGACGACCCAGTCCAGAGTGTCGCGGAACGCTTCGACGATGGGCAGCGGTCCGTGGTGCAGTCTCAGCCCAAGAGGCGGCAAGAGTAGAGTCAGTTTTCAGCGAAGGGGAAGACGATGAGCGAGCGAGACGACGTGCGACATGAATACGAGGAACTGAAGAAGGAATTCGGCAGCGTCACTATGGAGGAATTTCGAACCGGCGGTTGGCTGCCGCGGCTGGTGCGATGGATGCTCGATAACTACGCGAAGAGGGTCGATGCCGCCTACATTCGCCGCAAGTATCCCGGGGCGGGCGCAAGAAATCAATCAAGGCGGTTGATCAAGGTCGCGTCCAGGTACGCCGGCCTCGCGGGAGGAGCAAGTGCAGCCGCCGTCACCGCGTTGGAGCTAAGCCTTGGTGGGACTAGCGGCCTGGATGCGGGGTTGCGGTCCCCGCTATCGCCGTTTCGGTCATGGCCGACATCACCTACACCACCCGTCTTCAATTCAGGAGCGTCTATGATCTGTCCGTCCTACACCGCGCACCCCTATTAGTTGATGATGCAGATGACTGTCTCCTGATATTGCGGTCTGCCCTCGGCATCGCGGTCGGCGAGGCAGCTGGCGACCTTGTGAAGCCCGTCGGAGCAAAGGCCGTGGCGTACAACGTCCGGAGACTCCTTCGTTCCGGTGTCAGGAAATTCATTACTCAACTGCTCCGCAAGATTCTTGGGCCTATCGCGCGCAAGATCACAGAAAAGGCATTGATGCGCATCCTTGTGCCGGGCATCAACATCCCGCTTTCGTCCGCTCTGAACCACGCGTTTACAAAGAAGATGCTTCAACGGGCAGAGCGTGCAATGCGAAGACGCGGAGCCATCATTCAGCCGATTTTGCGCCTGCATGCGGCCGAACGCGAACCGGTGGATACGCCCGGGATTGCCTGTCAGAGTGGTCACGTGTCAAGCTTTCCTCGGGATCTCTTGATCAAGGCGCTCATCGGCGTAATGGAGGCGCCGGCTCGCGACGGATGGGACGAGGACCAGATGAACGCACTCCGATATACGCAAAACGCTCTGTCACTGAGCGACGAGGAGTGTGGCGCTCTGGAAGACTGGTTCGACCGCAAGTGCCCTGAGATTGCCGCAAGCATGCCCGCCCTGGGCGACAAAGGCGGCCGCGCCTTTGTCGACTTCCTGGTGGCGGCGGCGGCAGCTGGAGATGGTTCTCAGCACGACGAAGCGTACCTCCGCGCCATCAACACATTCGGCACGACTCTCGCGATCACGGTGACAGAAGAAGATCTTAACGCCGCGCGCTCCGCGCTCGGGTAACGTGTCCTCGTGCCGTGGTCGCAGCCGGTCTCTGCACACCTCCAGTTCGGCAGTCCCCTGCGCCATCACCCATGCCCCTCCACAACCCGTTCGGCGATCCGGCACACCCACTTCCGCAATCCCACCGGCGCGACGACTTCCACGCCCTCGCCTTGGCGTAGCAGCCACGCGGCCAGGTAGCCGGTGGCGTGGCCCTTAAACTTCACTTCAACGGCGCCGTCGCGCAGGCGCTTCTGTTTCTTGAACCACGGGCGCAATCGCGCGGCTGCGGGCTCACGCAGGCGTAGCACGATTTCGGTGGGCCTCGCGTCGGTGATGAACATCCGGTCGCCCATGTAGTCGCGCAGGTTGAAGTCGGCCGGGACTGTGAAGGTCTCGTCGAGGACGGTGGCGCCCAGGATGCGCTCGGCGCGGAATATGAGGATGCGGCCCTCTTTGTCGCTCAGGCTCTTGGCCAGCACGTACCAGATGCCCCGGTGATTGAGCAGGCCATAGGGGTGGACGCGAATCTTCCTGCGCTTCTGCGCGGCCAACGAGGCGTAGTCCAGTTCGACGGCACGGTGATCGCTGCACGCGCGCGACAGGCAGGTCAAGGTGTCCCGGTGCTCGGCGCTCGCGGTCCGCAACACGATGTGTGCGCCACGGCCGGCCTCGCTGCGCGAGTTGCAGTCGAGCACCTGGCGCAGTTTCTTGCTGGCGCCGGCGATGGCCTCGTCGTAGGGGGCGATGCAAGTCTTCTTCACCGCTGCTGCGCCGACCAGCAAGGCCAGCGCCTCTTGCAGAGTCAGCCGGGGCGGCTTCTTCAGGCGGCAGACCGTGTCGGCGCCGATGCGCGCGTTCGCGCCGCTGCCCTCAATCCACAACGTCAGGTACTGGCCGGGATCGCCGTCGGGCACGCCCACCTGACTCAGGCGGTGGACGTCGTTGCGAAGTTCCTCGGGCGTGGTACCGATGGCGGCGGCCGCATCAGACACCAGCGCACCCGCGTACCCCTTCTTTGCCAGGTACGGCACCATGAACAGGGCGCGCCGTAGCCGTTGCTGCAACTTCTTCATGGCGCGCTCCCTTCTGCCCGGCACGCGGTGGCGACGGCGCCCGCGATCTCTCGCACGCGCGCGCGCAACTCGGGCGGCGCGACGACCTTCATGTTGCCGGCGGCATCCAGCACGCGGGTCACGATGTAGCCCGGATTGCCAGAGCGGAAGCACACGCGCACCCAGCCGGCCTGGCCTGCCTCGGCCTCGGGAACCGGCTGCACCGAAGCGTCGGCGCCGAAATTCTCCTCGGCCATCCACGCGCGCTCGGGGCCGACATCCAGTACGACGTCCAGGGTTGCGCTGCCTTCGCCGGCCTGGAACACCCATGGCGAGCGGCTTGCGTACGCGGCCAGGTCGAAGCCGGCCGGTGGCTCGAAATCGGGTGTGCCGGGTTTCGGCGCGACCTTGAACTTCACAATGCGGTCCACTCGGAACGTGCGCTGCGCGTTCCGCAAGTGGCACAGACCGACCAGTCCACATCGGCGCGCGATGTGGCCGGCTTGGCTGCTGCGGCAGCCCTCGATGCCTTCGCCATGGGCAGCTTCGAGTTCGCCACGAGCATGACGTTAGGTGTGGCCGTGGCGCAGGTCAACCGTACTTGCCAGGGCGACCACCACGCTTGCCGACCAGCCCCTGCGACGTTTGGATTGGACCCCGAAATGAACCTGTACTAGAAACCCTCAGGCCCAAGCCGGGCCGTGTTTCTCGATGCTCGAACACCTTTGGCAAACCAATGACAGTCATGCCCAGCGTCGGCGATTTCACGGGGTGAGGCTCACCCAGACGCGGAGAGACAAATGGCCGTCGTAGTCGTTGTCGGAGCTCAGTGGGGCGATGAAGGCAAGGGGAAGGTTGTTGACCTCCTGACCGAGCACGCGGACATAGTTGCGCGCTGGGGAGGGGGTGCCAACGCCGGCCACACCATCGTGGTCGAGGGAAAGAAATACGTCACGCACCTGATTCCTTCTGGTGTCCTTAGGGCTGGGGTGACCTGCGTGTTGGGAGAGGGCATGGTCATCGACCCGCGCACCCTGGTTGAGGAAATGCGCGCCTTTCGCAGCCACGGCCTGCTGGCACGGAGCACCGACCTGGTGGTCGCTGGCCGGGCTCACCTGACGTTCCCGCATCATCGTGAGCTTGACCGTCTGCGCGAAGAAGAACCTGGCGCCATTGGCACGACTCGTCGAGGGATTGGCCCGACCTATGAGAGCAAGGCCTCGCGTACCGGTGTCCGCGTAGAAGACCTCCTACGGCCAGAGCGGTTTCGGCGCAACGTGGAACGCAACGTGCGTTATGTGTCGGGCGCGCTGGCCCGATATGGAGCCCCTCTTCCCGAGGTAGACGCCTTGGTCAAGGAATACTTGGCGCTGGGTGAGGAGATTCGCCCGTTTGTGCGGGACGCTTCTCGCTTCCTCTACGACCAGATCCTTGCAGGACGCAACGTATTGTTCGAAGGCGCGCATGGTGTTTTGCTCGATCTGGACCACGGCACCTACCCGTTCGTTACGTCTTCGTCGACTACGGCCGGAGGTGCTTGTGCAGGCTGCGGTATCGGGCCGACTTCCATTGACACGGTCATCGGAATCGTGAAGGCATATGCCACTCGCGTGGGCAACGGGCCCTTCCCGACGGAGCTACACGATCAGATGGGCGACCGCCTGCGCGAGGTAGGGACAGAGTTCGGCTCCACCACGGGCAGGCCGCGACGGTGCGGATGGCTGGACATACCGGCCCTGCGCCTCACTTGCCGGCTTTCCGGCATCCGGGCCCTGGCCTTGACCAAACTCGACGTCTTGGCCGGTCTCGAGAGGGTCAACCTTTGCGTCCAGTACCGGCTGGCAGGCCAGACGCTCGATGAAATGCCGCTGGATCCCGATGACCTGGCGGCGGCAGAGCCGGTGTATGAGACGCTCCCAGGGTGGCCCGCACTCTACGCCAGCGGCGCTTCGGCGGCCGGGAAGATGGAGCTTCATGAGGCGGCCGAACGCTACATCGCGCGGATTTCTGAGCTGGTCGGCGTGCCGCTGGCCCTGGTCTCGGTGGGAGCAGGCCGCAGCGAAACCATAGTGAGGGACAACCCATTCGTAGCCAAGAATGCACCCTAACTCAGCGCACGCAACCTACCGCGGCGGGCACGTCGCGGCTCTGCCGTCGAGGTCGGGCGCGGTGCTACCCGCGGGAAGGGGACAGAAACCGTCTTGCCAGGCGGAGACTGATATCTATAATCGCGCCGTTACCGTCTCTTCGTGGTACGCGTATATGAGGGCCCAATGAAAATCGTCTGTGACGCTTGTCAGGCCAAGTACTCGATAGCGGACGAAAAAGTCCAGGGTAAGGCCTTCAAGATCCGATGCAAGAAGTGCAATCACATCATCGTGGTCAGAAGCGGCGGTGTGCGCGCCCCTGGCGCTACCGCGGAGCCCAAGCCCGCGCCGGCCGAGGCCCAAGGCACATGGTACATCGTGGTGGAGGGCGAGCAGGTAGGGCCGCTGGCTGAGCCGGATATCGCGGCCCGCCTGGCGCGTGGTGAGATCACGAGTGAGACGCTGGTTTGGAAGGAAGGTTTTTCCGACTGGATCAAGCTGTCAGACGTCCCGGAGCTGGTGCAGGCTTCCTCGTCGCAAGCGGCGCCGGCCTCGGTCGCGCCGGCCGAGGCTTCACCTGTCCGGCGCGACTCTGCGCGCATGCGAGCGCATGGCTCGGCCAGGGAGGCGCCGAGGACAGCGGCTCCTTCCGAGGATATTTTTTCGAAGCCCGCCCCGGCGGCCGGTGCATCAGCCGATCTTTTCGCCTCGCCGGCCGGCGCTTTCTCGCCCGTTGCGGCCGAGATGCCAGCCGCCGCATCGTCGCCGTTTGCGTTTGGAGGGGCGGCTGCCCCGGCTGCTGAGCCTGCCGCCAGAGCCCCGGGCAATGGAGCCGGACAAAGTCATCTCACCGGTCAACGCAACGAGAACTCGGTCCTCTTCTCGCTGGCCAACCTAGAAGCCCTGGCCGTGCCAAGCTCGTCGAGCAGCGCGCGGGCGCCGTCGACAAGTTCGACCACCGAGGGCTCGGGTCTCATCGACATTCGCTCGATGGCCGCAAGAACCATCGGCGAGTCCGGCCGAGGCGACGCTTTCGGCGCTGCGGACTCCCTGCCAACCTTCTCGACGCCGCAGTTCTCCCCCGTGGCTCCGGTGCTACTGCCGATGACGTCGAGCGGTCCGCCCAAGTGGGTGTACCCAGTTCTGGCCGTCCTGGCCATCGGCATGCTCGCCCTTGGGGTGGGCATCTACAAAGTCATATCGGTGCCTCCACCGGCCCCGCCGGCGTCACCACAGATCGTCATGCCCGCGCAAGCATTGCCGGCCCCAGCGCCGGCGGCAGCAGCAAGCCCTGGTGCCCCAACGCCTGCCGAGCCGGCCAAGGCTGTCGCGACCGAAGAAAGGCCGGGCGAGGACAAGGGCGTGACGGAGAAGAGGAAGACGTCGGGGAAGAGCGGCAAGGCCGTGGCCAAGGGCCCGACCGAGGCAACGCCTTTTGCCAAGACCACACCCGAGCCTGCGGTGACGACTCCTGCACCAGCGCCCAGGCCCAAGAAGGGTGGCTCCATTGATGACCTGCTCAACCAGGTTGGCACCAGCAAGGGCGGCGGTGAAGAGCCCAAGCCCAAGAAGGTAGCCACGGCGGCGGCGCTGCCCGCCCTATCCCAAAGCGACATCGTCAGTGCGATGAAAGCGGTGCAGCCCAGAGTGAAGGAGTGCTACAACCAGTACAAGATTCCGGGCATCGCGAATGTCAGCATTTCGGTGTCCAAGGGAGGCCGGATCGCATCGGCGAGCGTGACGGGCAAGTTCGCGGGTACGCCCAGTGGAACATGCGTGGAAGCCGCGGCCAAGACCGCGAAGTTCCCTCCCTGTGAAGCGATGAGTTTCCCCTGGCCGTTCCAGCTTCACTAACACTCCTGGATCAGTTCTTCGATTCGCCGACGAGCCGACGATCCGGGCCGCTGGCTCGCCGGGCCTGCGCTTCCGGTCCTCACATACCCTATGTATGCTCCGGTCCGGTTCTCGGCCCGGCGAAGGCGCGGCGAAGCCGCGGGGGTAGGCGGCAGGGTGGGCAGGTCCGAGTGCCCGAAGGGCCTTCGCCATCGGCTCCGGCTTGTCGGCCGGCACTCGAAGGCGGATCTGATGCAGCAGTGCTAATTGGCGTTTCAGCGTGATTCGCCGGCGTCGGGTTCGGGTTTGTGTGGCGGCGGAGGCGCGGGAGAGCCGTGGTCCTCACGCAGCTTGACGGCCAGCTTGTCGATCAGGAGCTGCTCAATGTAGTGTGGCAGATCGGGCAGCGACGCCACGACACGTGTGATGTCGCGACCATCGCTGTCGTTGGTTCGGATGAGTTCGAGCGAGCCCTTGTGGACCTTCTGGCCTTCCGGGTAGTCAAACAGGATGTAGCCGGTGGCCTCGTCCTTCTCGCGAATCACGCAATTGCGATCAATGCGCAAGAAGCGCACGGCACTGGGCCACACATCGGCCATCGGATACGGGACCGTACCCACGCCGCGCGCCTGTGCGGTGGGCAGCCCCAGGCACAACCCCACAAGCATCAGAGCAAGCAGGGGAGTTATGCGTGGCACGGTTCGGGTCACGAGGCATCTCCTTCCTCAGCGGCGCGTTTGGATTCGACCACAATGGCGCGTAGTGAGTGGGAACCTCCGCCCACCGCCAAGAGGGCGAGAAAGCCCAATCCCACGTACCACACGAACTGAATTCCATGGAGAGCGACGGCGTAGGCCCCGCCGAAAGAGCTGACCGTGGCCGCAGGCAGGTAGGCGCCCAAGGCAATGAGAACGCCCGCATGAAACTGGCCCACCAGACCTGGCGAATTGGGCAGGGAAATGAGCACGCCGGTAAAAGCCATGGCCGCGAATGCACCGGTGAGAGATATAGCAAGCTGCATGTCGCGGGCGAGCAGCCACATTCCGAATCCGTTGCTGAACCAGTAGAGTGTGGTTTGGGCCAGAAACGGAATCATGTTGCGCGGCTCACGCAAGGCGCGAAAACCGTGGATCAGGGCGCGCAGTTTGTCGGCCAGCCGCTCAGCCAGGGCAGGGGCAAAGTGCCGCAGGAGGGATACGGTCAGGGCGAGCCGGATCGTCTCTTCGGTCCAGCGTAGGGCGCAGGCCAGAAAGATGGTCAGAGAGAGAAAACCAATCAGGGACAGCCAGGCTGCGCCGGCCAGCACCGAGGAGTACCCCGAGCTACCTGCTCGGAAAGCCAACAGGTAGGTGACAAAGAAAAGTATGGAGATCACCAGACCGTCGACGATTCGCTCCACCGCGACCGTACCCAGAAGGGCGCTCATGCGTGACTGCCCGCTGCGCACGACGTAGTATGGCCGCACGAATTCGCCGAGGCGGAAGGGCAGTGCCAGGATGGCCATGAACCCTACCGCTGACACGATCATCAGGCGGCCGAAACTCAGGGAAACGCCGATGGGACGCAGAAGGTACTTCCAGCGCCACGCTCGGAACAGATGCGTGGGGACCATGGTGGCCGCGTAGACCAGAATGGCGGAAAGTGGCAAGTGGCGCAGCTCCGAGGCTGTGGCCAGGAGGTTCACTCTGCGAATGGCCAGCCACAGGCACAGCGCGCCCACGAGCAGGGACAAGAAGATTTTGACGAAAAGTTTCAAGGAAGTAGGCCTCTTGGCGCAGGGGGCATCAGGGGAGTTGGCCCACCAAGATACGGCGAGGATTCTCGTTGAGCAATTGCCTGACCGCGTTCGCGCCGAGACGTTTTTCGATCCAGGCCAAGCCTGAGGCAATGGACGGGCCGTCTTCAGGGTCGTGCATGTCAGAAGCCGCGGCATGGGCCATGCCTTCCTCGACCAGCCGGCGGGCCGTCTTGACTTCAGCGCGGTCGCCGGTTCCGGACAGCGCAGCCAAGTCCACCAGCAACGCGGCCTGGCGGCCTAGACTTTCGGCCACCGCGGGATTTCGTTGCACGGCCAAATACCGTTCTGGATGAGCCAGGACCGGAAGGCGCCCGGTCACCCGTATGTCGAAAAGGGCCGCTTCGAGACGGGGCGGCATGACGACCGGGCTGATCTCGAAGAGAAACGCCTTGCCGCCATCGTAGCATGGCGGTTCACCTTGGCGTAGTCGGCTGGCGAGCACATCATCCCAGTAGTTTTCAGCGCCGAGCAATAGCCGCACCTTGGGCAACACAGTCGCAATTTCGCGGCTCACCTGGTCGAAGGTGAGCCTAACCTGGTCGAGCGGTGGCTCGAACCTTCCCGCGAACTGGTGGGGCGTGGCGCAAAGATCAGAGAAGCCCATTTCGGCCAAAGCACGCACCATGCTGAGACAGGTGGCGAGGCTGTCAGCTCCGTCGTCAAGGCCGGGAAGGAGATGCGAGTGCAGATCGACGTAATGCGCCACGGAGTTTGCCGGGAGACAATAGCGAATTCGGTGCTGGTTTGAGGTTTTCTTTTACTGCAGGAAGAAAACGCGCGCAGCGCACGCTTGGGGCTTGCGCAAAGTCGAAAAGCGATCGCAGAGTGATCGTGTTGGAGGAACCAGTTTGATGAGCGACAAGGTCGTGCTGCCACGTCTGGACTTGCCGGGTCAGAAGACCCATTGGGCGGTCGTTGCCGTTATTGGCGGCGCTGTCTTGGTGTTGTTGATGGCTGCGATCTTTCTCGTTGTCGTGCACAAGCAGCAGGCCGCGCAGGAAGCAGCGGCCCGGGCGGTTGAAGCCCGGGCCAAGGAGGCTGCCGCCCAGATCGAGAAGATGAAGCTTGAAGCGGCCGCCGCCGAGCGGGCCAAGGTAGCGGCCGCCGCAGCCGAAAAAGCCAAGCCCGCGGGTCCGGTTGCGGCTGGCGACGCCAGCAAGGCCGGGTCTGCCGGGTCCTCGGCGGCCGATGGGGATTCGGGCAAGGCCGGACAGAGAAAGAAGGGCCACAAGGCGGCGCACAAGCCAGGAAGGGCAACGGCATCCAGGGGCGGTGGCAGAGCGCCGTCCGAAGAGACCAAAAAGAGTGACGCTTCCGTTGATGCGTTGCTGCGCGGCCTGAAGTAGCTTTCTTGGCTCGCGCAGGGCGCGAGCGCCCAGCGTAGGCTCGGGGCACCGCGGGGGTGGGTTCGCGCTGCGTGCGCGTGAATCTGTGTTAGATATTGGAGTGACAGATTTACTTTCCCCAGTGAACGCAGCACAGTGCAAGGAGCTACATGCCTGAGGCACAAGAGAACTCGGTCCTGACGTCCCTCAAGGAACTTCGCAGGCAGGAAGAAGAGCGGGTCAAACAGGAGAAGGCAAAAGCCGAGGCAAAAGCCGAGGCTGAGCGCCAGGCGAAGGAGGAGGCTGAGCGGCGGGCGAAGGAGGATGCAGAGCAGACCCGCCGCGAGGAGGAGAATCGCAAGAAGCGCGCCGAGGAAGAAAAGCTGGCGCGTGAGCGCGAGGAGAAGCTTCGGGTAGAAGAAGCTGAGCGCCGGGCGCGTATCGAGGCCGAGATGAAGCTGCAGCACGAGCGCATGCGGCTTGAGGTAGAGGCCAAGGCCGCGGTCCAGGGCAAGCCCGCGCCCAAGGGTCTCATCATCGGAATCGTGATCGGCGTGCTGGTCATCGGAGCGGGCGTGGTGGCCAAGATCAAATCGGACCATGCGGCCGATGAGGCGCAGGCCAGGGCAGTGGCGCAGAAGGAGCGCGACGAGTTGCTGCGCAAGCAGCAGGAACAGGAGTTGGCCTTTCAGGCCCAGATCGCCAAGCTCACCCGGCAGCTCAGCGAGGCCAAGAGCGATGCCGATCGCGAGGCGTTGAGACAGCAGATCGAGCAGGCCAACTCGCGCCGTGCGGCCACCAGCGTCGCGAGTCGCGCACGCTCCTCGAAGGAGACTACCTCCAAGCCCGAGGCGCCGCAGAAGCTGATCAAGGACAAGAAGCAGGTCTCCAACGACCCGCTCGACGGGCTCTAACCAGGCTCTCGCGGAGCGCGATCCGATAGGTTGCTGGCTAGCTTTTCCATGTTGCGAACCACGCCCTTTGCGGGCCGCGCTGTGGTAAAAACGCTGCCATGAGCGGCCGTGAGCTTTTCGAACGCAACCGGGCTCGACTCCTCGATCTTCTCAAGCGACTGTCCTACGAGGAACGCGAGGTCATCCTCTCGTCCGGGCAGAAGAGCAATTTCTACATCGACTGCAAGCAAGCTGTGTTGAGCGCCGAGGGCCACTTCCTGGTGGGTTGGCTGTTCAACCAGGTGATTGCCGAGAACGCCCCCGAGGTGGAGGCCGTGGGGGGGCTGACCATGGGCGCCGATCCGCTGGCCTCGGCGGTTGCCACGGTCAGCTACCTGGGCGCGCGGCCGCTGGACGCCTTCTACGTGCGTAAAGAGCCCAAGGGCCACGGCACCGCGCAGTGGTTGGAGGGGCGCAAGCTGCTTCGTTCCGGGATGCCGGTCGCGATCCTTGAGGATGTGGTGACTACGGGCGACTCTGCCCTTAAGGCGATCGCGCGCGCGCGCGAATTTGGCCTCAAGGTCAGCCTGATCGTCGGTCTGGTGGATCGCGAAGAAGGTGGCCGCGAAGTCCTGGAGCGGGAGGCACCGCTGCACACACTCTTCCGACGGAGGGAGTTCATCTAATGGTCGCCCTGTGTCTCCGCAGCAGGGTGCTGAGACTCTGGCTGGCGTGTGCTGCGCCCCTGGTCGGGTGCGCCGAGGCGTCTCCCAAGCCCGTCAGTTTCTCCGACGCCACACACGACTATCGGCCAACCGACTATTTGTCGGTCTACGAGAATTGGACGCGACACGCGCGGCTGGTGCATCTGGACGCGGGCACCGTCATTGAAGCGTGGGCGACCTACAAGAGCTGGGATTTTCGCCAGGCCTATGTGGCGTACTACGCGAGCATCTATGAGGACAGCGATCGAGCCGCGCTCATGCGCTCGCAACTTGAAGCGTCGCGGGCCAGTTGCGAATTCCATGTGGCTGTGCAGACGACTACCGACAAATGGAACGATCTGGAGCGCAAGAACACGCCCTGGCGGGTGACTCTGCTTGACGCCACCGGGGCCGAATTGGGGCCCACGTCGATCCAAGTTGTGAAGTTGCCTGAACTCTACGAGAGCAAGTTCTTCCCTAGCCGCACCGAATTCACCCGCAGCTATGAGATCAGCTTCGCCCGCCCTAGCAATGGCGGGCAGGCTTTCGCCGGTCCAGCAAGTGGTCGACTCATCCTGAGGTTTGCCAGCCCTATGGGCCGCATTGAACTAGTCTGGGACGAAAAGTAACGGCCATCGCAGCCAGCGCTGCCCTGACGTCAGGCATTTCTCTTGGATGGCCGTCGGCCAGGCGGGTTCTTTGCGGCTCGTCGGCTGGCAGGCTCATCGAGGTCTGCGAAGTTGTCCTCGGCCTCGCGCTTGTAAAGGTCAGCCTCGCGGGCGAAGAAGTCACGCTCGACATCGTTGAAGGTACCACTGATCCGGCCGGAGGCCCTGCCGGGCTGCGCTGCCTCGCGGTGGCTCTCGTCCGGTGGGCGGTCGCTGCTTGTTCCGCGGGTCTGGCTCTTGCCCGAGGCCGCATCCTGGGAGCCGGTGCGGGTCTCGGCTCCGCCGGTCAACCCGCGCCCCGGCGCGACTGCCGGCCGATGCTTGGGCGCATCGAGCTTCTGTGCTTCCGCTATGAGGGCAGGATCGAGCGCGACCGAGACGCCGCTCTGTGGGGTCTTGAGGGCGTTCGCCGAAGAGCGCGAGGAAGGCGAAACCGAAAGCGTACCTGTCACCTTGGCGGCGTGGCTGAACCTCGACGGGGAAGAGGAGGGGGCCTGCACAGCGGGAGCGGCGTTCGCGGCGTCCGGCTGCACGCGCGTGGCAACCAGGGCCGGCCCGGCACGCAGTGGTTCCGCTGACTCAGGGGGACCGATGGGTGTGGTGGCTTTTTCCAGCCGGCCGAGCTCGGCCACCAAGACGGGATCGAGCTGGACGGAAGCGCCTTGGCCCGGGGTCTTAGTCGCGGCTGATCGCTGCGAGGGAGTGACGGAGAGCGTGCCTGTCGCCTTGGTGGTGCGCGCCCCATCGCCTGCAGCGGCTGATGCCAGAACGCTGGCAGCAGGAGCGGCCTCGGATGGGTGCGAGGAGGCTGGAGCGGGCGTCACCACGGCAGAGGCCGCGACTCTCTGGGAGGCGGTCGTGAGAACGATCGGGGCAGGGGTGGCGCCGATCCTGTCAAATTCTGATTCCTCAGCATCGGAGGGCACAACCGGTGTGGGCGACCGCCGGAGTGGAACGGTAGGTGAATCCGCTGTCGAGCTGGCATTGGGCGCAATCCTAGGCTCGATCTCGACCGGAACGCCGCTGGCTGGGGTCGGCGCGACCGCGCCTAAACGCCAGTGGCCCGATGAGGGCTCCACCTGCAGCGTGCCCGTCACGCGAACAGTGGGTGCGGTAGACGCCGCGGGCGCGGCCGGGATTTCGACCGGAGCGGCTGCTGGGGTTGGCAAGGTGGCAGCTTCCACCAGGGCAGCGTCGATGGTAACCGACGGCTGGGTTCGCCTATCGGGTTTGGCCTGACGTCGGTCGCCTGTCACGCGAAGGTCGATGGTGCCCGAGGCCCTGGCCTTGCTTGCACTTGGGGCTTGCGCGACGGACGCCGCGAGCGGCGCGGCCTCAGGTGCGCCAGATGCAGGGGCCTTGGCCGCCTCCATGCCGAGGATGGGCGTGCCGCGAATCGGCGTCTCAGCCGATACGCGACGCTGGCCCATCCGGCGATCCGGCACAGCGATGCGGTGGTCGATCGAAGCAACACGTGCTGGAGCCGGCTTCGGCGCTGAGGCGGGTGCGAGCTTGTCCTCAGGGCCTGCGATGCGGGCGGTTTCCCAGAACTTCTGCAGTGGCGGGGTGAGCGCGCCGGTTCCGTCTTGCGGCGTCCGCCGGGCCAAGACCCCGAGATCCACCAGGCGGGTGAGGATGCGTACAGTGTCGAAAACGCGGAAGGGGCTATCGTCGACGATGTCGGTCAGCGTGCGCTGCCCGTCGCACAGACGGAGCACCGGCGTGACCTCAGAAGGCACCGTGGCACTTGCCAGTTTCGCGTCGTTCTTCTCGTACACTGACGAGGTGGGCCCGATGCTTTGGATGGCGTGGTTGTAGTCGCGCACGAAGCGTTCCGCTTCATCCATGACTTGGTCGAATCGCTGGTTGAACGGTGCTCGTCTGGCCACCGCACGCAAGCGCAGCTCGACCTTCGCGTCCTCCCACAGCAGGAGACGGTGAATCGCGGGCGGGCCCTCTAGCGATCCCACCTGGGCTCCGGCTATCTCGCCCTCTGAAAACAGGATTTCGCCCCGGTGATTCGCGCGTGCGACTTGCAACACACCCGAGCGCAGCAGTCCACCCATCACGCGGATGAGCGAGAAGAGTCCAAAGTCGGCGAGGGTTCCGTCGATGATTGGCTCGCGGCCCGGCTCGCGCGCGTCTTGCTTGCCCAGTGAGACGAGAATTCGGCTGGCCGCGATCACGTCACGCACGAAGACCGGCGTGGGGAGAAAATCGATCGACCCGCAGTCGAGCACGCTTGCACGCAGGCTGGCGGGGCCGATGACCAACAAAGGCAGGGTGCGGGTTTCTTCGCTGGAGCGGAGCTGGCGAAGCAGCGTCAAGGTCTTGTCGTGAGGCTCACGCGCAGCAACCACCAGGATGTCCGCGCCAGACGCCTTGACCAAGAAGGCTGCCAGCTCTGGGGCAGGGCACGCCGTACTGCGCCAGTCAACGCCCTGAAAGCCGTAGACGAGAGATTCAAGCCCCTTCAGGTCTGAGTCGACAAGTAGCGCGGCGGATGTACGGGCCATTTTTCTGCTAGAAAGGCGAGGACCGAGAAGCAGACTACTCCAGTATAGCCAGGGAGCGGCGCCAGCACACTACGATTAGGTTGTGACGAATTCCCCAGGATGGGTGCCGACTTGGTGTGATCCTCGTCACTTTTTCTGAGGTGCCGCCCGGATTTGAACCGGGGAATAAGGGTTTTGCAGACCCTTGCCTTACCACTTGGCCACGGCACCAGACTTCCTCGCCCGCGTATCTAGCACAAACTCAGCAGAAAGCGGCAAGCCTATCGCCGGGCTTGTCGAGCACGCAGCGCAATTCGCGTGGGGAGCCCGCCCCGGCGGCGCACCATCGCGGGAGGGCATGGCGAGGCCGAGCGCGAGGGCGCGAGCGTAGTGAGCGGGTGTGGTGGGGAAGGTGCAGGTCCCGAAGTCCCCGAAGGGGGAAGCGAGCGGGGAGGCGGTGGCGGGTGGGGGGCCGAGGGGCGAAGCGAACCCTCTCCTAGGGTTCCCATCTCAGATTGCCGCGAAGAGGCTCTTCCTCGATGCCTGAACATTTGGATAGCCATAGTCCAAAGACTTGTGCTGTGGCCGCGACGAATGCCGAGCGCAGTCTGCGGAGTGCCACAGCGACCACTCGATGCGGCTCAGGTGGGACTATGATGAAAGACTGTGTCCTTCTTGCCTCGCCTCGGGAAGTACCAACTAGACGGTCAGCTCGGGTTCGACGGTGTCGTCGAGAGCTACCGTGCCTCCCTGGCGAGTGACGATCCACGCGCGGCGAGCCAAGCCGAGTTGTTCGTGGTCAAGCTGCTGCGCGCGGACCGCGTCCAGCGGCAGGCCTACCCGCGATTGGCTTCACGGTTCCTTGCGGCGGGTCGGCGGCTGCTGGCAGCTCTGCCTGCGGAGGCTGGCCGCGCGGTCGAGGTCGGCGAGGAGGGAGCAGGGGCCTTCGTCGCGTCTCGCTGGGTGCCCGGGGTTGATCTCGTCGGGCTGCTGCAGGCGGCTCTACAACAAGCCGCTCTTGGCCGGGCGGGGTTGGCCCCTGCCATGGTCAGCGTGGTCGGCGGGCACATGGCGCGGGTGCTCTCGGCCGCTCACGCGGGCGAGCCGCCGCTATTCCACCTGGGCCTCTGTCCAGGCAACGTGCTGGTGACTCCCACGGGGGAAGTCGTAGTGCTGGACTTCGGCTTGTTTGCGTCCGTGCGCGGGTTGGTAGACCACCCCATTGAGAAATGGTGGTTCGTGGCGCCGGAACTCTTGGGCGTGGCGATTGGCCCCGAAACCCTCGACCACGGCGTGGCTGCGGATCTCTACTCGCTGGGGGCGCTTCTGCACTTTCTTCTCCTCGGCAGGGTTTCGTTCGAGGCCCGATCGCTGGCAGAACTTTCGGAGCGCACGCGGGAGCCCTCGCGCGATATTCCCGGCGTGCCGGCCGCCCTCAACGCTGCCATCCGCGCCTTGACCGCGCCCGATCCGGAGGACCGGCCTCAGGCCGCCGGCTGGTTGAGCGAATGGCTGACCAGCCACGCGGTCGCGGCTGATGCCAACCCGCCTGTGGCCGGCAAGGCTGTCCGCAACGATCTTGGGCGCGATGGTGCAGGAAACGATGCCGCGGTTTCGGCGCTGGCGGACGGCGACTCTGTGACATCTCAAGCAAGGGAAGCGGGTCTCGTGTCCCGCGGCTCGGCAGCTGTGGTCAGCAAAGGCCGCCCGGTGCGTCCGGGCTGGTTGGTCGTGATGATGGCAGTAGTCGGCGTCTTCTTCGTGGCAGGACTCGGCTGGTTTGCCTTCCGGCTGGCGCAGTCCTTCGCTGCAAAACGCGCTGCTCGTGGCGTCGCCATCGCGCAGCGTAGATCGGGCGAGACTCCAGCAGTCGAACCCCAAGCAAGACGGACCTCGCGTCGGCGTTCCCCGGAGTCGTGGTTGCCCGCTGTTCCCACCCTCTTGCCTGACGCTGGCCCAGCCAGAGCCGCGGACGCGGCCTTGCTGCGTGTGTCCGAGAGCGATCCCATCCCGGTGTTCCCGGCCGGACGTTTTGTCGTCGAAGCGTCGTACACGCCCCCGCCCGAGAGTGCGCCGAATCACCTGTTCGTCGACACCCAACCTCACGGCGCGCAGGTCTGGGTCGACGGCATCTGGAGAGGCAACACCCCGCTCGACGTGCTGGCCGGCGCGGGCGGCAAGCGGCTGGTGCTGGTGGCTGCGGGACACCACATGTTTCGCACCAGCTTCGATGCGCGCGAGGGCGCCATGATCCGCGTTGCACTCGAGCCTGTGGTGGGCCCGGTGCACGGCGATGCTTTTCTCAACGTGGCTTGCCGCACACCTGGGAAATTCCCGGTGTTCATTGACGAGGTCGAAACCGGTCTGCTCTGCCCTGTCAGCCGCGTGCCTGTGCCGGCCGGCGTGCATCGCGTGGGCGTGTTCGTGCCGGCCGAGCGCAAACTGGTTGCCGTGGAGATTTCGGCTCCGGCTGGGCTAAGACCGGTTGAGGTCAACCTTGCGCGGTGATTAGTCGAGAACCTCGGCCCAATTGAGACGCGCAAACTGTCCGGAATAGGGTGATGCCTGCACAGCACTGCCTGCGCTGATCGTGTCCGGGAGGTACGGCGTGACGTCCGTGGATCCGCCGGCACCGCCGAACACGTAGACGTGGCCGCCTATGATCACGGGCGAGGTTGCCGGGTTCTTGAGGTTGGTGATCGGGTAGCCGAGCCGCTGGGTGACGGCGTTGGACGCCATTTGGTGGATGGTGAGAAAGGTCTGTCCGTCGTCGCAGACATTCGACGGGGCGGCGTACCACATGGTTACCACCTGGAAACCATTCCCGTCAGCCTTCAGTATGCCGAGCGGAGTTGAGGTGGGTCGCGCGTTGGCGGGCAGGGGCGTGTCGCAGATTACGGTGCCATTGCTCACGTGGGTTACGCCGCAAACTTGATTGGTGCCGGTGGTGAGTACGATTTGGCCACCGCTACCCCAGGAAGTGTCTTTGACGACGCCGGTGATGTTCCCATTGTTGTCGGCCTGCGCGAGCTCCTTGGCGAAGATCATCTGCGAAGCAGGGAAGTTCACCGTGTCTAGGTCGAAATTCGAGTTGGTCACCTGGACCAGGTAGATCTCATGTGCGTGGCTGGAGGCCACGCTGTCTCGGTCGAGTTGCACCACCGTGGGTGAAAAGTGCAGCGGTTGGTTGCAGGTGAAGCTGTAGGCCAAGCTCAGGCCGCCGGCTATGGTGTAGCGCCAGAGCTGTCCCGCTGTGTCCCCGAGATAGGCGGCGACGAGCTTGTCGCTCTGATTCTTGGCAAAGTCGCGCGCAGTCGCCACGTCGGTCAGGGCTGTATATTCCTGCGTGCACGCGGTGCCCGGCGGCGACATGCTCCTGGTCGAGATCACGGATCCGTTGATGGCCGAAGCTGTGACCAGCGTGCGTCCCTGCGTGGTGTTGCCGTCGGTGACGGCGTACCCCGAGGTGAAGATGACATCATAGTCGTTGAGACTTGGGGTCTTGTTCAGCAAGAAGGCCGGCAAGGAAACAGTGTTACCCAACACGTTGCTGTAGGTGCTGGCGCTGGCGCCGTACCCGGTGTGCCATTGCACCGTTACGGGAGGATCGTTCAGTGCGTTGGCGCCGAATGGGTTGGTGACGTCGAGCATGAAGGTGTTGTTTCCGCCATAGCCCTCAGGCATGATGAGCAGTGTCTTCCACACGGCGGCGGTGTTGTCGGTGCAGTTCGAGACACACATGCTCTTGACCTTGGGCGAGTCCGCCACTCCGAAGATATGATTGTAGGGGTTCAGATCCTGCCCGCCCTGCGCATACAGTTTGCGCAGATTGCTCAGAAGGTCGGGCGGTATGAAGGCAAATGCCTCGCTGCCAGCGGGATACGTGGTGGTGCCAACCTTGGCGTCTTCCAGAAAGAACGCGTGCAACATGATGTCCGACGAGCCGACATATATGAGATGGGGCCGGTTCATGTACTTGACGAAGAAGTTGTGCCCACCCGGCAGCGGCACGTCGCCCGGGCTGGCCACGTCAATCGGTGTCGAGTTCACGATGGCTCCCAACACCGCAGGGTTGCCCGAGGCAGGACTTCCCAGGGCCCATTGCGCCACATCCTCGGCCTCGTCCGGGGTGGCGCCCATGCCCAGCGCAGCCAATGCGGCTTTGTTGGTGATGGCGCCGGTGGAGGTGTTGACCTGGATCTTGACCATGTTGGTGCCGTCCCAGGTGTAGACCCTGCGGTTCATCCAGTTGCTGGTATTCGAGAGTTGGGTGCCGGCGTCCCAGGCCGGCACGGGTGTGGCGCCAGTGACGTTGTAGGCGTACAGGTGCCCCTTCCAGGAAGGGAACTCCATGCGCGAGTCGAGCGCATACTTGCCTTCCACGACCGTGACGGCTTGCTGAGTGCCCGCCGACGTGCTGCCCGCCGACGTGGAGTAGTTGCCCTGAATCGCAGTGTAGATCGCCAATTGCAGGGCGTCCTCCAACTGGTCTTCACTGGTGGCCAAGAAAGCAGAGCCGGAACCACCCGCCTTGGCCACGTTGTTGTTCGCCACCGCGGTCGGACCAGCGCTCGCGTCCCCCGAGAATCCCACCACAAAGACCGTCACGCCCAGCTTTTGCTTGAGGTCATACGCGGCAAGGACCGACCTGCAATGGCAGCCGGCGGTAACTGGGTTGTCCTTGGAACAGGGCGTATCGTCGCAAATGTTGTTGCCTTGGCTGTCCACGTCGCCCGGGCCGTTGGCCTGGCCGTCGGTAATCAGCAGCACGAAGTTGCTACGACAGTCAGCGCGAATCTTGGAGAGTGGATCGGCCTTTATTACCGTATCCATGTAGGCGTACGCGCTGGTTTGCGGGGTCTTGGCTACGTCGTTCTCCAGGGTGCAGCCCGTGGGTGTGCCCCAGTAGGTGATCAACCCGCCGTCAGCAGCGTGGGCCATCTGAGCGGTGATGGCTTGGGCTGCGGCCAGGGCATTGACGGGGTTGTCGGAGGTATCCAGGAACGGCGCAAGCTGCGTATCCCAGCGTCCACCACAGGTAGCGCTGCAGGTGGAGCCACAATTGGCCACATCGATGGGCGGGGCTTGGCCGCCGTTGTAGTAGTTGGTAAGCGGCGTGTAGTAGGTGTAGTTGACGGGGTTGTTGTTGGGGTCGTTGACAGTGATGTCATGGCCGCCATAGGTGTCGCGGACCAGGAGAGTTGACGTCGGGGTTTGGATGGTTCGCTGGTACTGGTAGTAGCTTCCTTGGTAGGTGCCCCAGCCAAGGTTGTCCGGCATATTGCACGAGTCGCCGCAGAAGTTGACATCGTACCGGGTCCAGGAAGACCAACCCTTGCGCACGCGATAGCGACTGTCGGCGGTGGATTGCAGGGTCATCTGGTGGCCGGAGATCGTGCAGGTGGCCGACGGACCGCCGGTGTTCGTTTGGCGGTTCCAGGTGTAGCAGTGCGCCCCGATCAGTTGCTGCTTGTCCTCGTACGCAGTGATGGTTTGGGTCGTGCCACCGCTTGGGACCTTGTAGTAGGGATAGTAGCCGTCCTGCCAGAAAGTCATGAGGCCGAAGTTGACCAATGCGTAGTTGTCCATGACCACCTTGCTGATGGCGCGTTTGGCGATCACCGTGCGCGAGGTAGCGGGGCCGCACAGGTCGCCGGAGCCGCAGTCGGAGTCCCTGGAGCACACGAGTTGCGATGCCACACACATACGGATCGGCCCGGGTGTCCCGTTCGAACTGGGCACGCAGGTGTCGGTCGTGCTGGTCGGAGTCTGGCAGGCGTTGTTGGTGATGGTGCAGATATTGGCCTGAACTGAGCAGGTGTTGGTGATCGCCGTGCACGTGTTGGTGTGCTGGGTGCCGCATGCGCCGACGGGCAGGTTGCAGAGGTCGGGAGTCCCGACGGTGCATGTGTTCGCCGGTGGGGGCCCGCAGCTCCCCGAGGGACACTGGCCGTCCTTTGTACATGGGTTGCCATCGTTCCAGCCCCCGTGGCACACGTTGTTGGTGTACAGAGGACAGTCGTTGGTTGTGCGGCACCTGTCGCCGCTGGCCTGGCATCTCATGGACATCGGGCAGTCGGTGTCTTGGCTGCAGCCGCCAGAGGGTGTGTAACCGTTCGAGCAAGTCCCGCCGCTGGTGCCTCTGGGACAATCACTGTTCGTCTTGCAGGTCACGTCGCTGTTGGTGGAGCAAGTGCCGATTGGGCTGACACAGGGGTTACTTGTGCTGCACGGGACGTTGGTTCCGTACTTGCAATAGCTGACGGTGGCACAGGGGTTCTCGTCACTGCACGACGCACCTGTGGCCGAACAGGTGCCGTTCTGGACCGGGCAGCCGCCATCAGCGGATGTGCAGGTCCCGCCATACGTGCAAGTGCCTGGGGGTTGGGGGCAGTCAGAAGTAACGGAGCAGATGGTGGCGTTGTCCGCTGTGCAGTAGCCATGCTGGCAGTCGGCGTCTGACAGGCAGGTGCGCGTTTTCCAAGCATTGCAGACCCCTTGCACGCCGCCCTGACGGCAGTTCACACCGTTGTCGCAGTCGACGCCGCACTCGGCGCTGTTCTGGAACTGGCCGCCAGGCACGCCGGCCATCGAGCCCGAGGTATCGAGCACGATGAGCATATTGGCTTTGCGGATCTGGCGCTCGATGACCACCAGCGGGTTGACCCGCGCGTCGGCAAACTGCGGCGTCACGGTCCAGGTCAGGGTGCTGCCCACGGCTACCAGGACAAACAGCTTCGTGCGTAGCCTAGTCGCGTGGGGAACCCGCCGGCGTGGGAAGGATTTCACCCGTCTAGCTATCGGCAGAAAGGTGAGCTTCATTGACAAGAAGTCCCTTCGGATCCGCACCTGCGTGCTTCACTCATTGAAATGTTTTGGACGATATAACCTGTATCCTAGCTTACGACAAGCAAACTTGCAAATGCTTATCGTCACACTCAGAGACGCGCGCGCTGTGGGGGCAAGTGGCAGTCCCCTCCCTTGCGTGCGGGACCCAGGCCTGTAGGGGAGAGCTATCGGGCTCGGCCCTTGGCTTCGAGAGCGGTCTCCACCAGCCTGATTTCGACCATCAGGTCGTTGGCCATGCGCTCCAACCCGGCGCGCAGGCGGGCCACGTCAGCATGGGGGGGCAGGCGGACGCGCGTCTTGGCAGAGAAGAGCATCTCGCCCGACATGGGTGCGCTCGAACGGTTGGTTGACAGCTCCTCTACGTTGGCGCCGCTGCGGGCCAAGATCTGCGAGATCTCGCGCACGATCCCGGGCCGGTCGAGCCCGACCAGCTCCAGGTCCATGGTGCGAGCCTCGTCCGGCGCAGGTTGCTCGCTGCCGTCGCTCGGCTCGGCGATCACGCGCAGACCGCGCTCCTGCAGCGCGGCCAGCGCGGCGGAAAGGGGCGCCACCTGGGCGGCCGGGACTTCAACGCGAAGAATGCCGGCGAATTTCCCAGACAGGTGGGCCATGCGGCTTTCCAGCCAGTTGCCGCCATGGCCAGCGATCACCTCAGCCACCGCTTCGACCAAGCCGGGCCGGTCAATTCCGATGAGGGTGAGTACCAGATCGGTCATGTCAAACCTTCAGGTGAAGGGCCACCTTCTTGTCCAGTGACTCGCCACACGCGTCGAATACGAGTTGCCAGATGTTGCGGAGTTGGGCTTCGATGACCGTGCCTTCCTCCGCCTCTTCCTCGTCGTCATCCCCGTCGTCATCCTCCTCGAAGTCGTCATCCTCGATGGCCAGCTCTTCCTTCATCTCTTCCAGCGTCTCGGACAGGGAAAACGCGGAGGCCACCCGCAAGTCGCCCACGTGCAGGCGCCCGTCGAACTCGACCGGCAGATAGATGTCGGCCGCCATGTCGTGGGCTTCCAGGCGGTCGAGAAACTCGGTCATGGCGTCCTCGGACAAACGTTTGGCGATGGTATGGGTGGTGTGATCGTCGACAGCCGTCAGGCGGGCGCCAGCCAGTTCCACCAACTTGCGCAGAGTCTTCATCTCGTCATCGTCGAGGCGATCGGAAAGGGGACCGAGCTCGATTTCAGCCATGGGCCATACGGTGCCGCAGCCAAGGCCATCCGTCAACGTCTCGCGCTTCATCCGGTCGACATTCTGGCAGCGAGCGGGTATGGATTCTGCGCAAGCTATGACCGAGCCGCTCCAACCCACGGCCAAGTGGATCTCCGCCCGTATGACCGCAGCCCGCGACCAGGCTGTGGCGGGATTGCGCGCTGGCCAACCCGGCGTGGCGCTGGCTGAGCAACTGTCCCACGAGGTGGAGGCGGTCATCGCCGAGCTGCTTGGCTTTCACTTGGCCCGTGCGCGCAAGGGAACCTCTTCCGAAATCGCCGTCCTGGCCACCGGCGGGTTCGGCCGGCGCGAGCTAGCTCCGTATTCTGACCTGGACCTGCTTTTTCTGTGCGCGAAGTCGCCTGGCGGCGCGGTGGAAGACCTGGCCCGCGCCATCCTGGTTCCCCTGTGGGACGCCAAGGTGGACGCAGGACATGCGGTGCGTTCGGTTTCCGATGCCTTGGCCCTGCCAGCCACTGATCTGGCTGCGGCCACCGCCTTGCTCGATGCGCGATTCCTGACCGGCAACCGAGATCTCGCGGATCGGTTCTTGTCGAGCTACCAGACACGAGTGGCCAAGGCCTCGGCCGATGGCTTTGTGGCACGCCTGCGTTCGGAGCAGTACAGCCGCCATTCTCGCTTCGGTGACACGATATTCATGCTCGAGCCTGACCTAAAAAGCGGTCCAGGCGGAATTCGTGATCTATGCGTGGGGCGCTGGGCAGCCCAGGTCGGCTTCAAGACCGCCGATCCACAGAAACTTTATGAGATGGGCGAGATGTCGGCCCGTCAAGCTGCAGCCATGGAAGCGGCCAGGGACTGGCTCTTGCGGGTGCGCACAGCGGTGCACCTGACCGCTGGTCGGCGCCAGGAGCAGCTTCGTTTCGATCTCCAGGAGAGCATTGCGCCGCTTTTCCACCCGGACGCCACATCGGCTCCCGGCGAGGTCCGCCCCGCCGCGGCACCTGCGGTGGAGGCGCTCATGCACGATTTTCAGAAGCACGCACGGACGGTCAGCCAGCAGACCTCCCGTCTGCTACTGCGGGTGGGCACAGACCGCAGCCATCGGCCGACCGTGCAGGCCATGCGCAAGGGCGGCAAGGGGGACCTGAGCTTCGAAATCTCGGACGGCGCGATCGAGGTAAAGAATAACATTATCTTCGAGAACAAACCATCAGAGATGATTAGGCTTTTTACACTTTCAATTGAATCGAACCTGGCCGTGGGTCGGCGCACGGCTGACCTGGTGGTCGAGAACGCCGCGACCCGAGGCGTGGCCCTACGCGAAGATCCTGAAGCGGCCGCGTGCTTTTTGCAGGTCTTGGTTGACGCCCGCGATGCCGGCACGCCCTCGCGTTTGGAACAGATGCACGACCTGGGACTCGTCAGCGCGCTCATTCCGGAGTGGGAGCCGCTGGTGGGCCGAGTGCAGCACGACCTGTATCACGTGTACACGGTGGACCAGCACTCTCTCTACGCGGTGGCCACCCTGAAGGCCATCGCGCGGGGCGAGATGGCGAGGGAATACCCGCAGGTGTCAGCCGAGTTTCCTGCAGTCAGGCGGCGGTTGGCCCTGTTCGTGGCCGTGCTCCTGCATGACGTGGGCAAGCCCCTCGGCTCGCCACACGACGAAAAGGGCGCCGTGCTCTCCGAACGCATTGCCGCGCGCTTGGGTCTCATCCCGGCGGACGTGCGGCTGGTGGAGTTCCTGGTGCGCGAGCACCTCTTCATGAGCCACACCTCGCAACGTCGCGATCTGGAAGACGTCAGCCTCATCGCGCACTTTGCCAAAGGCTGCGAGAACGAGGAGAAACTGCGCCAGCTCTTCCTGCTGACCTTCTGTGACCTGGCCTCCACCGGTCCCAAGACCATGACCCACTGGAAAAGCGAGCTGATGGCCGAATTGTTCGAGCGGACGCTCAAGTTCATGCGGCGGGGCGCGGATCTCTTGCACGCCGAGAAGGCTGAACTGGTCCAGGATAGGCAGAGGCAGGCGGCGCTGCGGCTCGCTGGCGAGGTGGATGGGCCTGCGCTGGCCGACCTTTTCGCCGGTCTGCCCGACCGCTACTTCACCGAGAACGAGGCCGAGCGGATCGCCGCGCACCTACGCCTGTCGCTGGGCCGCAAAGGGCCTTGCGCCATCGAGGTGAACCACTCCCCGCGGGGAACGTCCTCCGAGCTGGTGCTGGTGGCCCAGGACGTGCCCGGGCTGTTGGCCCGGGTCGCGGGCGTTTTTTTCGCCAACCGCATCGACATCCTGGACGCGGCCATCTATTCGCGTGAGGCGGTGTCCGGGCACGGCCAGGGCGAGGCTCTGGACGTGTTCCGCATCCGCAAGGAGCCCGACGGCGCGGTGACTGACGAGCGCCGTATCGCCAGCATCCGGGCCGACCTGGAAGCCGTACTGGCCGGGCACGTGAGCGTCGAAACGCTGGTGGCGCGGCGGCCGCACGCGGCGTCCATCATCGACCGGGCCAAGCCCGAGGTGCCACCCACCGAGGTGCGCGTGGACAACGAGATCAGCCCAGTCTTCACCGTGCTCGACATCTTCACCGAGGACAAGCCGGGCGTGCTCTACACCATCACGCGAACCCTGGCGGAGCACGGCCTTGACATCCACCGTTCGCGGGTGGGGGTGGCCGGCGATCGGGTGGCTGACATCTTCTACGTCAGGGACATTGCCATGGGTGGAAAGTTGACCGATCCGGCGCGCCTGAATGCACTGGCGGATGCACTCAAGCACGCGCTGCCGACGTCGGCGGGACGAAAAGGGTAGGGGGCGAGGCTGAACCGCCACAACTGGCCAGCCGCCCGTAGTCCTCGAAGGCGTGGCTTAATCTCGCCCTACGGCATCGGGTGACTATTCACGTTGACACATTGTCCGCCTGGCGCTGAACATCAGCCCATGCTTAATGTTGCTGCGGTTGCTGCGGTCATCATGCTTGCGCAGGGCGGAGCGCCGCCAGGGCCGCAGAATCCCGCGGCGGCCCACCTGAAACGGGGGCAGAAGCTTTTTCAGGCGGGCGACCTGGCCGGTGCGCTGGCGGCCTTCGAGGCGGCGGCCAAGGCCGACCCCAAGGACCCGCAGGCGCACTACTTGCGGGGCGTGGTGCTGGAGAAGAGGCACGACCTGGCTGGGGCGGAGAGGGCGTACCGCGAGGCGATTGGCCACGACGGGCGGTTCGCGCCCGCGCACAACAACCTGGGCGCCATGCTGCTAGACAAGGGCGAGACGGTTGCTGCCGAGAAGGAGATCCAGGCCGCCATCAGTGGCGACCCCAAGTACGCCGACGCCCACTCCAACCTGGGCCACGTGCGCGATGCACAGGGCAAGCCGGCCGAAGCGGTCAAGTCGTACCGCGAGGCTGTGCGCCTGCGGCCCGACGACGCCAACTTTCACGTCAGCCTAGGCGCGGCGTTGCGCAAGACCGGTGAGATCGACGGCGCTGTGGCAGAGCTACGTCAGGCGGCGCGCCTGGCGCCGCACGACGCGGTGGCGTTGACCTACCTGGGTCTCTTGCTTTCCGAAAAGGAGGCGTACGACGAAGCGCGCGCCACGTTCGAGAAGGCCAGCAGAGCAGACCCCAATCTGGCTGCGGCGTGGACTGAGCTGGGACGGATGGAGATGCGGCGCAAACAGCCAGCCGCGGCTGCCGACGCCTTGGCGCGGGCACGCAAGCTGGAACCGAAGAACGCTACCATCGCTGCCGACTACTGCCGCACGCTTGCCGACAAAGAAATCAAGGCCGTGGTGACGCTGGAAGAATGCCGGGCCGCCGTCGCCCTCGACGGCAGCTATGCCCTGGCCCGCTACGAGCTGGGCAAGGTCCTGGTGGCTCACGGTGACTGCGCCGCGGCCAAGAGCGAGCTGGACAAGTTCGCCGCCGTTGCCGGGGTGAAGCCTGGTGCCAAGGCCAAGGCTCAAGAGATCTTGAAGAGCTGTACGCCGGCCAAGCCGAGCAAGAGGTAGATACAGAAAACCGGACTTGAATGGGCGCCATGCGCTCGGCTAATCTCCCAAGATGCTGCCCGACGGTCCACTGCGCGAAACCCTCACCTTCGATGACGTGCTGCTGGTTCCTGCGGAGAGCGACGTTCTGCCCAAGGATGTCGATGTCCGCACCGAACTGACCCCCAGTATTCTCTTGGCCAACCCGATCATCTCGGCGGCCATGGACACCGTGACCGAGGCGCGCACCGCCATCAGCATGGCGCGCGACGGTGGTCTTGGCGTCATTCACAAGAATCTGGGCATCGACGAACAGGCGCTGGAGGTCAGCAAGGTGAAGAAGGCTGAGACCGGGGTGGTGCTGGATCCGGTCACCATCGGCCCTGATCAGAAGCTTTTTGCGGCACTTGAGCTGATGAAGCGCTACGAGATATCGGGTCTGCCGGTGGTGGCCGAGGATGGCCGCCTGGTCGGCATCCTGACCAATCGTGACGTGCGCTTTGAACGGCACCTGGACCAGCCGGTGCGAAATCTCATGACCACCAAGCTCATCACCGCACGCGAGGGGCTGAGCCTGGAGCATTCCAAGGAGCTGCTGCACAAGAATCGCATTGAGAAGCTTCTGGTGGTGGACGACGCCGGCCGGCTGCGCGGGCTCATCACCATAAAGGACATCGAGAAGGCTCAGCAGCACCCGGACGCGGTCAAGGATGACCTGGGCCGTCTGCGCGTGGGTGCTGCAGTGGGTACCGGGCCTGACCGGGCCTCGCGCGCCGCCGCCCTGCTGCAGGCGGGCGCCGACGTCATCTGCATCGACACCGCCCATGGTCACTCTCGCTCCGTGCTGGAAGCGGTGGCCGACATTCGCAAGACTTTCCCCAAGGCGCAGATACTCGCCGGCAACGTGGCGACCGCCGAGGGTGCGCTGGCCTTGGCCAAAGCGGGCGCCAATGCGGTTAAGGTGGGCATCGGCGCGGGTTCGATCTGTACCACCCGAGTGATCGCCGGCATCGGTGTTCCTCAGATGACGGCGGTGACTGATGCCGCGCGCGCTCTGGCCAAGCTGGACGTGCGCATCGTTTCCGATGGCGGGGTGAAGTACTCGGGTGACATAACCAAGGCCATCGCGGCGGGTGCCCACACAGTGATGATCGGCAGCCTGTTCGCGGGCACCGACGAGGCGCCGGGCGAGATCATCCTTTACCAAGGCCGCAGCTACAAGGTGTACCGGGGCATGGGGTCGGTGGGCGCCATGCGCGTGGGCAGCAAGGACCGCTATTTTCAGTCCGACGTCACCGCCGACGCCAAGTTGGTGCCCGAGGGAATCGAGGGAAGGGTGCCCTACCGGGGAAGTCTCTCGCAATCGATGTACCAGCTCATCGGTGGCCTGCGCTCAGGCATGGGCTACTGCGGGTGCCGGAACATAGCCGAGCTGCACAGCAAAGCGCGCTTCATCAAGATCACCCAGATGGGTCTGCGCGAATCGCACGTCCACGACGTGATCATTACCAAAGAGGCTCCGAATTATAGAGTCGAACAGTAGCTTGAAGGGGCCGATGTCTCACAAACAGATTGTTCTCATCCTGGACTTCGGGTCGCAGTACACGCAGCTCATCGCGCGGCGGGTTCGTGAGCAGAAGGTGTACTCGGAGATCCATCCCTTCAACTTGCCGCTTGACAAGATACGTGCCATGCGGCCGGCGGGCATCATCCTCTCGGGTGGGCCATCATCGGTGTACGACCAGGGTGCCCCGCGAGTGAACGTCGAATTGTTCTCGCTGGGCGTGCCCATCCTCGGCATCTGCTACGGCGTGCAACTTTCCAGCTTGCTCCTCGGTGGCAGGGTCGAACCGGCGGAGATGCGCGAGTACGGTCGCGCCTCGGTCAAACTGGAGACCTCGTCCGAGCTGTTCGCTGGCTTCGAGGTGGGCGATGAGTTTGCGGTGTGGATGAGTCATGGCGACCGGGTCGAGTCGCTGCCCGCTGACTTTCGTCGGCTGGGAGTGAGTGACAACTGCCCCTTCGCGGCCGTGGAGTCTGTTTCCCACAAGTTCTGGGGCGTGCAGTTCCATCCCGAGGTCGCCCACACTCCGCGCGGCCAAGAGATCCTGGGCAACTTTCTCTTCCGTGTCTGCCGTTGCGAGCCCACCTGGACCATGGCCAATTTCGTCGATGAGGCGATCCAGAAGGCCAAGCAGCAGACCGGCCAGAGCCGCGTGATTTGCGGCCTTTCGGGCGGTGTGGATTCGTCGGTGGCAGCCTCGCTGGTTCATCGTGCGGTGGGCGACCGGCTGACCTGCATCTTCGTGGACAACGGCCTTCTGCGTGCGCGCGAGTCGGCCCAAGTCGAGAGTGTGTTTCGCGGCGTCTTTCGCATGAATCTGGTGGTGGTCGACGCGGCCGAGCGCTTTCTCACGAAGTTGGCCGGCGTGGAAGACCCCGAGCAGAAACGCAAGATCATCGGCCGTGAGTTCATCGCTGTGTTCGAGGAAGAGGCGCGCAAGGCTGGCAAGGCCGATTTCTTGGTGCAGGGAACGCTCTATCCTGACGTCATCGAATCCGTGTCGCACAAGGGCCCGTCTGCCACCATCAAGTCCCATCACAACGTGGGCGGCCTGCCCGAAAAAATGAACCTGAAGCTGGTGGAGCCCCTGCGCGAGCTGTTCAAGGACGAGGTGCGCGCATTGGGAGAGGAACTGAATCTTCCGCACGACCTGCTCTGGCGCCAACCCTTCCCAGGACCGGGGCTGGCCGTGCGTATTCTGGGGCCAGTCAGCAAGGAACGCTGCGATCTCCTCCGCCAAGCCGACGGCATCATCGACGAGGAGATCCGCGCGGCTGGCCTTTACGAGACCATCTGGCAATCGTTCGGGGTTCTCCTCCCGGTGCGCAGCGTGGGTGTGATGGGCGACGAGCGTACCTATGCCAACGTGCTCGCCCTGCGCGCTGTGCATTCCAAGGACGGCATGACGGCTGACTGGGTGCCCCTGCCGCATGACGTGCTGGCCAACATCTCGTCGCGTATCGTAAACGAGGTGCGCGGAATCAACCGCGTGGTGTACGACATCTCGTCCAAACCGCCAGCGACGATAGAATGGGAATAGGCTCCTGGTGCCGGACGGTCGTGCTCGTGGCCGGTCTTTTTCCGGCGCCCGCGACGCCCGCCCCGCTGGTTCGTCCCCTGGCTGGGGCTGAGGTGGATTGGTCGGCCGGCTCGGTCACGGCTAGCGCAGGCGCAGCAGTCGACATACGCATGCCGTCGCCCGATGCGGCTCGGCCGGGTGCGGAGAGGCGTGCCCGTGCTGCTGCGATGGAGAAACTGAGGGTGGCCCTGCGTGCGCTGCCCGTGCGAGGCAACGGAAGGCTGGGGGAGAAACAAGTCGACGCGGCGCTGGGCCATGCGAGCACGACGCGCATCGAGTACCAGTCGAACGGAGGCGTGGTGTTGTGGGTTGGGGTGAAGTTCGAGGATCTGGTGGAAAGCGTTTCGCGCGCGCCCGTCGCCCCACAGGGGCTTCGGGACGGACAGCCCACCCCGCCACCCCGCGCGCTTCGCGCGCCCCTCGCGGCCACCCCCTTCGGGGGCTTCGGGACGGACAGCCCACCCCACCAGCCCCCGCGCGCAGCGCGTGCGCCCGTCGCGACTACGGCCACGGAGCCGGTTGCTTTTGCGGTTGCTGCGATGCCGTTGGAATTGGCTCCCTCGGTGGTAGACGGCGGAAAAGAAATCGTCGTGGGATGCGTGCGTTATCGGCAAGGTCCGCCACCGGCAGGTGCAATCCGCGTGCGCCGCGACGACAAAGGACGGCTGGTTTTTCCCAAGGGGTCCGAGGCGACGCTTGATGCGCTCGCCGGCGGACCGGTTGTGATCTACCTTCAGAAGGTCCTGCCATGACGAAGCTGAGACCTGCGGCTGCAACCAGGGTTGCGACTTCGCCCTTCGGCTTGGCGGGCATGCTGGCGGTCATTGCCTTTGCCATGCCGGCCGCTGCGCAGCCCGGTGAGCACGTCTTCACCGCCGAGGCGCTCGTGGTGAACGGCAACGCGGTCATGGCCAAGCAGCGCGCGCTTGCCGATGCGTTTCGTCAGACGGTCGAGCGTGCCTTTTCGGACCTGCTCAAGGAAAGTGGCGGTGAGGCGCAGCCTCTTTCGCCTGGGCTGGTGCAGCTCAAGGCATCGTTCGCGAACCGCGGCCAGCGCTTCCTGCGCAGCTACCGCATCCTCGAGGAAGAAGAAGGCAACGGCCGCTTGCGTGTGCAGATCGACGCAGATGTGGATACGGCCCTGCTTCGGCGGGAGATGGAGCGCGCGCGGGGAACGACCGCCGGGGAGCCCTCGACCGCGTCCGGTCGGCCCGCGGGACCATCGATCCTGGTGGGCGGTGACCTGCCCGACGAAGTCAGCACGATGGTGATGAAGGCGCTGAGCGCAGTCGGCGTCCAGGCACAGTCGGCTGCTATGGGCGACGAGGCCCCGCTGGTGGCCGCGGCGGCTCGCCAGGCGGCGCGAGCGCTTTGGTTGGCGGCCACCTGGTTTGCCGAAGGCTCGATTCGCGGGGCGTCCCGCGTTTCTGTGCGCTGCGAGCTGCGCGCGCGGCTCTTGTCTGCGGGCTCGGGCGCAAGGGCAAGCATCCTCGAGCGCAACGAACGGGGATTCGCCGGCGACGAGACTGCTGCGCGGCTTGCGTGTGCGCAGCGCGCTGCGGATGCCTTGGCAAGGCAGTTAGCCGCACTCCTGCGGCCGACTCCCGCGGACGCGCGCTATGTGACGCTGGATCTGGATGTGGTCGAGCCGGCGGCCCTCATGGCACTGATTCAGGTGGCAAAGCGGTTGGGCGCGGTGAATGCGGCTGAGGTCCGTCAGGTGACCACCAACCAGGCCGAGATACGGGTATTCACGCGCATGAGCGGCCGCGAGATTGAGGCTGCTCTCCTTCGTGACGTCGCAGGCCGGCTGCTGGTGACCGAACTGAAGCCGCCGGGCGACCGGGTGACACTCCAAGTTCGTTTGGTGCAAGCCGGCGATCCACAAGCGGGGGCAGGGGACGAACCTCCTGCAACAAAGCCATGAAATCGATTGTGCTCGTCCTTTTCGCTGTTCTCTTGTTCGCCGGCTGTGCTTCGCTGAGATCCGAGGGCTCGGCGGCTTTCCGGGTCGAATGCAACGTGCCTGATGCCACCGTGCTGCTCGACGACGTGCCCATGGGACGGGTCTCACAGTGGGCGAAGCCGGATCGTTTTATCCGGCCAGGCTTCTACCGGGTCGAGATTCGTCACCCGAGCTACTACTCACACTTCGAGGAGATCACGGTGGCCGACGGTGGCTCGGCGCTGGTCAAGGCTGAGTTGCACCCGCTGCTTGAATAGATAGCAATTCTATCCACCTTCGCCGAACTCCACCCGCGCCGGCACCTTGTGCGGTGCGAGGTGCTTGGCACAGTGGTCGATGAGTTGCTTGGGTGTGCATCGGCCATCGCGCTGCACACGGGCGATCACCCGTGAACCGCCGACCTCGTCACGCTCCAAGCGGGCCTCGGCGCTGCGCACGTTCGCAAATGCCTCCAGACAACCTTCCACCTCGCCCAAAGCCACACGCCGGCCGTCGACCTTGACCAGGTCATCTTCCCGACCGAATAGAGTCAGACGACCATCCCGGCCGAGACTACCGATGTCTCCGGTTCGCAACCAGCCGTCGCGAAGACCACGCCCGATGGGCACCTCGCTGTCGCGCGTGCGTAGCCTGACCGGCGGGACAAAGGTGGCCGAAACGCCTGCAGCGCGCACCCAGACCAGCCCGCGCACGCCGGTGGGCATCTGGTTGCCCTGGCGATCGGCGGTGCGAATCTCGACACCCGCGAAAGGCAGGCCGACCGTGGTGGGATTGCGACCTGCCAGATCAATGGCCACCGGACCGGTCTCCACGGCCTGGTAGCAGGAGAACAGGGGAACTTTGAATCGTTTGCGGAAGGCCCGCGCCACCGCCGGGGTGAGCGACTCGCCCGAGCTGATGCAGCGGGTGCGGCGCGATCGGCACGGCTTGGCCGTGGGCATGCGCGCCATGGCCGCGAACAACGCGGGCGTGGCAGCCAGGACATCAGCGCCGTGCTCGGAAAGCAACTTGGCCAGGCGGGCGGCGACAAACTCATCGTCGAGGACCAAACCGGCGCCTTGGGCCAACGCCGCGCAGAGGCCGAGGTCGAAGCCCTGGCTGGTATGCAATCCGGCGGCTGTGCTGACGCGGGTCTTGGCGTCGATCTCCAGCGTCGCACCCACCGCGGCGCCGATGCCTTCCAGTTGGCGGCGTTCGCGCACCACACCCTTGGGATCCCCACCAGCGTCCAAGGTGAAAAGCACGACCTCGGGAACCACGTGCAGTTTGAGGGGCTTCCGTTCGAAGGTGGCACAAGTGAGCAGGGTGCCGGATACACGGCGACGGCTTTCGAGCACGGCGCGAGGTCGCTCGTGGCTTCCGTCCGCAGGCGGCGCACCAGCAGGGGCCGCAAAGGGGGTAAGGGTGTTCGGCCGGGTGACCAGCGCCCGCAGGTGGGCAGCCGCGAAAACCATGTTGAGGTCGCGTCCGCCGAGGGTTGGATCGAGAGGCACCACGACGGCGTCCAGCTTGGAGAGGGCGAGGGCCAGCACGACGAAGTCCGGCACGCCGCCCAGCATGAGGCCAACCCAGTCGCCCGCCTCGATGCCGAAGCCCTTCAGCTCACTTGCGCGTCGATTGACTCGATGCCGCAATCCGGGCCACGAGAGGTAGGTGTCCCGATAGATCAGCGCCTGCCCGCCTCCCATGGCTCCCTGGCGCGCGCCTGCGGCCTTGTCAAGCCATTCGTACAGCAACGACATGCATACACCCAGGCCGAAGCCAAGGCTAGTGTACCTGTCTCGTCCGTCGGGAACAAGATGCAACAGTGCTTTGCACTGAACTATAATCTGGACGATCCGCGCGGAAATAGTCAACCTGTAGCGTTTTGCCCACCAGCGAGGGTGCAACATTCGTCTCTATCTAATCAACCCTACGAATTCTCTGGTCTCATGTGTCACGGCCAAGCGGAATCGGTGGAACCACTACCGAGTCTGGAAACCCCTTAGCCTGATGGTGTTGGCGCGCCTTACGCCGCCGGAGTGGGAAGTCACGATTCTGGACGAGAACGTCAAGCTGCCGGACTACGCGGCGCTGCCCCGGCCTGACCTCGTGGGCATCACGGCTTTCACCTCCCAGGCTCCGCGCGCCTACCAGTTGGCCGCGGATTTCCGTCGCCGGGGAATCCCGGTTGTGATGGGTGGCATTCACGCGACCATGTGTGTGGACGAAGTCCTGGCGCGGGTGGATGCGGTGGTGACCAAGGAAGCGGAGACCGTCTGGCCGCGGGTACTCGATGATTTCAAGAGCGGCAGGTTGCAGCGCCAGTACGACGGAGGGCACGTCCCGACAGACGCGTTCGTGCCCGCGCGGCAAGACCTGCTGCCCGAGGGCTATGCGTTCGGGTCTATCCAGACCACTCGTGGTTGTCCCCTAAACTGCAGCTTCTGCAGTGTGACCACGTTCAATGGCACGCAATACCGGCAACGCCCGGTTGAGGATGTCGTGGCTGAGTTCCTGACCATCCCGGAGAAGCGGGTACTGGTGGTGGACGACAATCTCATCGGTACCCGCCCGGAACACATCGCCAGAGCCAAGGAGCTTTTTCGTGCCCTGGCCAAGGCGAAGCTGCGCAAGGAATGGATCGCCCAGGCCACCATCAATTTCGCGGACGATGAAGAGGTCCCGGCGCTGGCCCGCGCGGCGGGCTGCTGTGGTGTCTTCATCGGCTTCGAGTCCCCGAGCGCCGAGGGCCTCAGCGAGCTGGGGAAGAAGTTCAATCTACAGAAGAGCCGGGACTTTCGCGCCTCAGTGCGCCGGATCCAGCGGCACAACATTCAGGTCATGGGCTCTTTCATAATCGGCCTCGACATCGACGAGGCGGGCATCGGAGAGCGCGTCGCCATGACGGCAAGAGAGTATGGCGTCGACAGCCTGAATGCTCTGTTTCTCACGCCCCTTCCCGGCACCCGCCTGTGGAACCAGATGAAGGGCGAGAACCGCATCGCTCTCAACGCGTTTCCGGAAGACTGGCGCTACTACACCTTGGCCTTTCCGGTAGCCCGCTACCAGCGCCTGTCACTCGACGCTGCCATCCGGGAGATGGTCGCCTGTAACCGAAGCTTCTACTCGATGCTGGGCGTGTTGCGCCGGGTGTGGGCCAGCCTGTGGCCACGCCGCAAGCCGCTCATCAACCTGATTGCCAATCTTTCCGCCCGAAACAACAGCCGCGCTGAGTCTCAGGCATTTGTGGATTTTCAGCGACAGTGCCGGGGTGCTTTCGGCGACACCAGATCCGAAGCGTGACCAATGATACCCATCCCGTGACCACGAGGTCGCGCATGTAGGACAATGTATCGAGAAGACATACATGCTTATCCGCCTTTACCCGGTGGCGGTCCTGTCCTAACCTGAAGATTCACTTGCCACGGGTTCCGCCCAAACAAGCCGACCGCCTTGTCGATTCCGATCACGTTCGGGCCAAAACGGTCGTCACCAGCATCAACAAGATTGCCGAACACGCGCCCACCAAGGAGGCGTGCTTGGTGGTGATCTACGGTTCTGACCTGGGCCGCAAGTACAACCTGGAAGCGCCGACTTTGGTCGTCGGACGATCCTCCAAGTCTGACATCCAGATCGATCAGGAGTCGGTGTCGCGCGCGCACTCGAAGATTGTGAACTCCGGGCGTGTGATCCGGATTCGCGATCTCGGATCGACCAACGGCACCTACGTCAACGACGAGCTCATCGACGAGCGCGGGCTGGAAGATGGCGATTTCATCAAGATCGGCCGTACTATCTTTAAGTTTCTTTCCGGCGGCAACATTGAGCGCGCCTACCACGAAGAGATCTATCGGCTTACCACCGTCGACGGCCTGACCCAGATCTTCAACAAACGCTATTTCCAGGAATGCATCGAGCGCGAGATCGCGCGTGCCCTCCGCTATCGGCGCGAATTGTCCCTGGTGATGTTCGACATAGACCATTTCAAGCAGGTCAACGACACCCATGGGCATTTGGCTGGTGATTCGGTGCTCAAGACCCTGGCGGCGACCGTGAAGAACAAGATCCGACGTGAGGATCTATTCGCGCGCTATGGCGGTGAGGAATTCGCCATAGTGCTGCCCGAGATCGACGGTCACAACGCCCGTCAGTTTGCGGAAAAGATCAGGCGCATCGTGGAGCTCACGGACTTCCGCTTCGAGGGCGTCAAGATGGACGTCACCATCTCTCTGGGCGTGGCGGCCCTGGACCAAGAAACCACAGACGCGGCGGGGCTGGTCAAACACGCGGACGAGCGCCTCTATGAGGCCAAGAACGCGGGACGCAACTGCGTGCGCGGATAGCCCCAATCCTTTCCTTCACCAACCCCCGTACAAGATCGCCATGATGGCGACGGCATAGCCAAGCAGGTTGATGAGGAAGGGCGGGTCGCGGAGCATGGAGTCGGTGGGGCTTTCGCTGTCGACTTTGCCCTGGACAATCCAGATGAAGCGAAAGACGCCGAACGCCACGAACGGCACGGTGAGGGCCAGACGGCGCGTACCGAAGAAGGTACGGGCGTGGGGCGACTGGGTGTAGAGGAGGTAGGCTAGCACGGTCAAGATCGCAAGCAGGTAGAGGAGCACGCGCAGCACGTTGGGCGGGTAGCGGTCGAGCACCACACGCTGGTTGCCACCTTTGCTTCCCGCCACGCGCAGCTCGTGGGCGCGCTTGCCGAAACCCAGGAACGCGGCCAGCAGCAAGGTACACAGCAATACCCAGACCGAGGGGTCCACGGGGATGGCCGAGGCGCCTCCCAGTACGCGCAGCAGGAACCCCGTGCTGATGCATGCCACGTCCACGAACGGGACGTGCTTCAGCCAGAAGGAGTAGGCGACGTTTTGCGCAAGGTATGCGGCGGCGATGGCCAGCAGGGTGGGGGAGATGAGGTAGCTGCCGCAAAGACCGACCAGGGCCAGGACCGCGGCGAGCAAACGAGCGGCACCCACGGGCAATGCGCCCGAGGCAATGGGACGCAAGCGCTTCAAGGGATGGGCACGGTCCTTGTCCACGTCGACGATGTCGTTGAACACGTACACAGCGCTCGACAGCAGACAGAAGCAGGCCGCGGCCAGAACCGATGAAACCACGGCCCGCGGGTCGTCAACGCGACGCGCAAAGATCAGGGGCCCCAGTACGAAGAGGTTCTTGACCCACTGATGAAAGCGGAGGGACTTGAGGACGGCGAGGACCATGGGGCGGGGACGAAGTGTAGCGCGAAGCGATCGAAGGTCTATGCTCTCGGGCTACAGTAGCCTATTCTTGGCCCCTCCCGCGAGGGGGACATGATGCCCCGAAGTGACACCGATCACAGCCCCGACGGCGGAAAGCCGTCTGCCCTGGCCGGCCTGACCGACGAGGTGCTGGTGGCGCGTGCGCGCGCCAAGGACGTCGTGGCGTTCGAGGAGCTGCTTGGGCGCTACGAAGACAAGCTCTACCGTTTGGCCATGCGCTTCGTCCGCAACGAAAACGACGCGCAAGAGATCCTGCAGGAGGTGTTTCTATCGGCGTGGCGGAACCTGCCGGGCTTCGAGGGGCGGGCGCAGTTCGGGAGCTGGATGTATCGAGTAACGGTGAATGCGGCGCTCATGTTCTTGCGTGCGCGCAACCGGCACCCCGAGGTCATGCTGGACGACGTCGAACCCGCGGTCCTGCACAAGGGGACGGAACAGTCCGGGCATGGCTCGTCGGAGGATTGGTCGCAACGACCGGACGAGCAGCTTCAGTCAGAGGAGCTGCGGCGCCACATCCAGACGGCGGTGGACGCCTTGCCGGATGGGCTGCGCACGGTTTTTCTGGTGCGCGACGTGGAGGGCCTGTCCACCGAGGAGACGGCTGATCTGCTTAACCTGTCGCTCCCTGCGGTCAAGACGCGTCTGCACCGCGCCCGCCTGGCTCTGCGTGAGGCCATCGGGCTCTACTTCGCGCCGTAGATCCGCGCAGGACCGTGATGAAGATGACGTTTGTCCGGCGGCCGGCCTGCGCCTGGGCGCTACTCGTCGCGTGGCCACTTCTGGTGGGGGAAGGCGGAGCGCGAGGTGACGCCTACCAGGACCGATTTGATGCCGAACGCAAGGCGCTGCTGGCCCGCAGGGCGAGGCCCGAGGCCCTGTCGTCCTTGGCCGCGCTGGTGCACATGGATGCCATGCTTGGCCCAGGGCGACTGGCAGCCGTGTTGCGCGACTTTGTCGAGGGAAAGGATGCTCCGAGCGCGGATCCTCTGGTGGCAGCGCAGGCGTCTTACTTCCTTTCCCTGGAGGAAGACGGTTCGGGCCAGCACGAGCAGGCAGACGCGCGCCGGCGCGGGTTGGGCTTGCTGCGCGACTTGTGGGTGTTGGGGCCCTTCGATGCCCAGGGCCGCAGTGGACTGGAGCGTATCTTTCCGGCCGAGCTGGCTCTGCCCGATCCGCGCGGAAGTCAGTGTCACCCGGGCAAGATGCGGCAAGTGTGCTGGCGTCGGACGCCCGCCGAGGTGGTGCGGCAGGGGGCGGTCATGCTCGGGGCTCTCTTGCGTCCGGACAACGATGCTGTCGCATATGCACTAGCGTATCTGCACAGCGACCGGGGGCGCTGGGCGGCTTTGCGTCTGGGCTCGCCCGGACCAGTGAAGGCCTGGCTCAACGGCCGCCTGGTGATGAGTCGGGATGTGGTGCGGCCGGCCGCCCTGGATCAGGATTCAGCCGCGATCTGGCTTCCGCGCGGCGAGAGTGTGCTGCTGGTGAAGACGGTCGTGACCACCGGCACCTGGCAAATGTTCTTGCGCCTCACCGACCCCCAGGGGGCACCCCTTCACGGGGTGATGGCAAACGCAGAGGCGCCTGCCACGGGCGTGGCGGTTTCCGCCCCACCGGCCCGACCACCGCCTGTACGTGATCTGGAAGAGATCCTGCGCCGGCGTGCAGAGCAGGCCCCGACGAGCGAGGCGGCTTCGCGTTGGCTGGACTTCGCGCGCATTCTCGATCTTCTGCGCGGCGAGGACAGCGAGAGCAAGGCGGCCGAAGTGGCGGCGGGCAAGGCAGCGAGCGCAGGGCCACCTTTCCCGGCGGCCCGTTATGCGGCGCTGGTATTCCTGGGCCAAGTGGCGCGCGAAGAGGACGACGCGCGACAGGCATTGGAGCGAGCGCTGGTGCTGGCGCCGGGGCCGGGTGAGCGCGCATTACTGCTGGCCGAGCTTGGCGATCTGGCGCAGCGGCAGCACCGGCAGGAGGTGGCGCTCCAGCGCTGGCGTGAGGCCGCAGCGGCCGATCCAACTTCGGTTCCGGCCCAGCTCGCCTTGGCGGGCGAGGAACGCGAGGCTGGCCTTCACGCTGCGGCCTTGCAGCGGCTCGACTCGCTTCCCGCCACGGCGAGAAGTGTGCCCGCATTTCTCGAGGCGCACGCGCGCGCACTTGAGAACTTGGGGCGCTTGCCTGCCGCCGAGGAGGATAGACGAAACTTGTGGAATACGCGTCGCTCTGATGCGGGCTTGCTACGAGACCTGGCCGGGGGCGCGCGCCGGCGCGGGGATCAGAGCCGCGCGGCCCAGCTCTACGGTGATGCGGCGGGCTGGCGACCCGATCTGCATTTTCTCACGATCGAGCAGGCCCATATGTTCGAAGGAGCGGGACAGGGGGCCATGGCCGAGGCGGTCCTGCGCAATGCCTTGCTACGCTTGCCCGACGAGCCTCGCCTGCACGAGGAGCTGGGGCGTCTGCTGGCGCGGATGGGGCGTTTGCAAGAGGCGGCGGCGAGCCTGCGCTGGTCGCTGCAACTACGCCCTCAGCAGCCGGTGCTGCGGCGGTATGCCGAGTCGTTGGCCGCGTCCCCGGACGGGGCGCGCCGGTCGGCCGGCGTAGAGGATCTGGCACGCAACTTTGCCGCAGATGGCGAGAGGGTGAGCCGGCCGGCGTTGCTTTCGCCTCTGGCGGCAGCGGACGGCGATCCGGCCGTGATTCTGCTCGACCGACACGTCACGCGGGTGCACCCCAACGGTCTAGCCGACGCGTTCATCCAGCGCATCATTCACTTGCGCACTGACCGCGCAGCTCGCGACAACCAGGAGGTGCTGGTGCACTACGTGCCCGGCGAGCAGGAAGTGGAGATCCATGAGGCGCGCATCTTCCGTCGCACCGCCGGGGGGGAGGTCGAGGTTTCCCAGGCGAGTGGGCGCGACGATCGCGACCTTTCCGAACCCTGGTACGGCCTCTACTACGACGCGCGTGCCGAGGTGGTGAGCTTCGAGAATCTGCGGGCCGGCGATGTGATCGAGGTGCAGTACACCGTGGCCGATGTCGCCTACCAAAACGACATGGCCGACTATTTCGGCGAGCTTGCCGTGATCGCCGATGTTTTGCCCAAGCGCAACTGGGACTACACCCTCATCGCGCCGGTGCAACGGTCGTTTCACTTCAACCAGCCGCGCCTGACGGGACTAAAACGTCAGGTAGAGCGCCAGGGGAACGAGGTGGTCTATCGCTTCACGGCTAGCGATGTGGCACGCGTGGACCTCGAGCCGGCCATGCCCGGTCTCACCGAGGTCGCGCCCTACCTGCACATCAGCACCTACCAGAACTGGCAGGAGGTGGGCCGGTGGTACTGGAGCCTGGCGAAGGACCAGTTGCAGAGTGACCAAAATCTCAAGCAGGTGGCGGCCCAGGTCGCATCGGGGCTGGGCGGCGACGCGGACAAGGTGCGAGCGTTGCACCGGTTCGTGACCGAGAAGACGCGCTACGTGGGACTGGAGTTCGGCATTCACGGATACAAGCCCTATCCCGTGAGCCAGGTGTTGTTGCGCCGGTTTGGCGACTGCAAAGACAAGGCACTGCTGTTGGTGGCCTTGCTGCGCGAAGTGGGCATTGAGTCCGACTTGGTCCTGCTGCGATCGCGCCGGGCCGGCCTGGTGGATAGCGAGCCGGCTTCGCTGGCCATCTTCGACCACGCCATCACCTATGTTCCGCGTCTCGACCTCTATCTCGACGGCACAGCGGAGTTTGCCGGCCTCGACGAGTTGCCCAGCCAGGATCAGGGGGTGATGGTCTTGCGCGTGGGATGGGAGGGAACCACGCTGGCGCGTACCCCGGTGCTGCCCGCTTCGGCCAACCGCGCTGTGCGCATCTGGAAGGTCCTTTTGGCCGCCGATGGCAGCGCGCGGGTCGATGAGACGGTGACCGTCAAGGGCCAGGCGGCGCAGGAATGGCGCGCGCACTACCAGACGCCGGGCGAACGGCACGAACGCTACGCCAAGGTGTGGACCGGCCGCCACACCGGCGCGCAGCTTGAGGCGGTAGACATGGCCGGCGTGGAGAACCGCAACCAACCGGTTGTCGTGCGGGCGCGGGCCCTGGTTCCGCATTTGGCCCAGCCCAACCAGCGGGGCGAGTTCAACCTGCCTTCGAGCTCGCGTGAAACCGACCTGATCCAGACCTACGCGCGGTTGGGTGTGCGGAGATGGCCGTTGGTGCTTGGCTTTCCCTGGCAACATGAGGAGCAACTCGAGTACCGCCTGCCCGACGGGTTCCGACTGCTTCGTGCCCCGACCACGCGCAAGCTGAAGTGTGCCTTTGGCAGCTTCGATCTGGAGGTGGAGGTGTCCCGGGATGGTCGCACCATCAAGGTGCATTCACTCCTATCGGTGGAACGTGATCGGATCGCGGCCAATGAATATGGTGAGTTTCGCGCTTTCTTGCGCGAGGTCGACAACCTGCTCGGCGAGCCTATCGTCATGGCAGGGGAGGCCAGTCGATGAGCGCGCAGGGGTGCCCAGGTGGCAGCGGTGTGAGCAAGAGGCGCCTAGTCGCGTGGGGAGCCCGCCGGCCCTTCGGGACGGACAGCCCACCCTGCCCGCCCCGCGCGCTTCGCGCGCGCCCTCGCCGGCGGCGCACCATCGCGGGAGGGTTGGCGAGGCCGAGCGAAGCGAGCGGGGTAGGGGTGGCGGGTGGGGGGCCGAAGGGCGAAGCGAACCCTTTCAGGGTTCCCATGTCAGTGGCCTGCGTGCTGCTGGCGTGTTTCGCTTCAGGATGTGCCGGGATCCTGGCCGGTGGCCGACGCATCGAATCGACCACGGAGACGGCACGGGCCTGGCAGGCACTGGTTGAGGGGAATGCCGACCCGGCGGCGGTGATGTTCCGGCGTGTCCTGGTCACGGGCTCGAAACGCGAGCCCCGAAACTTGGCCCTCTTCGGCGCTGGGGCTCTGGCCTACGAGCGCGGGGACGACGAAACCGCCGTGGCTCACTACCTCGATCTGATCGGGGCAGCGGCACAAGGTGGCGATGCGTCCGACGGCCTGCTGGCCGCAGCAGCGGCTGCGCAGTTGCCGCGCATCCTCGATGAATTGCCCGACCGACGCGCGGCTGAAGAGAGGGTGCTTGCCCTGCCACGCGACCGCCTGCCTTGGCGCGTGCAGTACCTACTGGCATCGCTTTGCATCGAAATCGCGCGGCGAAGGGCCGATACGGATCTTTCGCAGAAGGAGGCGCGCCGATCAGGATGCCTGACTGAGCTTCGCTTTACCGGTGTGGCCGGCCGATTGCCATATCTCGATCTCCTGTCCAACGACGTTCGTTCGGCGAAGCCGGCGCGACAGCTGGCACGATCGGGGTGTCGGTTCACCACGCCCGGCACGGATCCCTTGCCAGGGGTGCGCACGCTCCAATCCGATGTTGACCTGCGCGCCGGCACCTACCAGATCGTGCTCGATTACGCGGGGCCTGCTCTGCTGCGCGTGGATGGCGGCCCCTGGCACCACCACGGCGACTCGCCCGAAGTCTTTGGTTCACGCTGGTCGGCGCTGTCGCTGCCGCTCGGCGCGGGTCGACACCAGGTGGAACTGCGCTTGGGCAATCACGGCGGAGGCATCGATGTGGGCTTGTTGCTTGCGCCTGGTTCCAGCCACGGACAGGTCGATCAGGAAAGCTGGCCGAACCCTTCTCCGCTGGAGGAGGCCGTTTTTCATCTTGCGGCGGTGCTGTCTGCGCATATGGCCGGCGACATTGACCAGGAGTTGGTGCATGCCGCTGCTCTCGCCAAATACTCCCGCTTCGCCCTCGGCCTGGCAGCGGCGGCGCGGGTGGCGGAGACGGATTCTACCCGGCCCGAGAACATGAACCGCGACCGTGCGCGTGGTCTCTACTTGCGTGCCGTGACCGCGGACCCGCTTCTGGCGCGGGCTTGGCTGGACCTTGCGCGTCTAGAGCTAGACAACGACCGGCCACGCGAGGCTTCGGAGGACGCCCAGCGGGCGCGAAGCGTGGCAGCCGGCTGGTGGCCAGCGGGGTTGCAGCTGGCCGATGCCTTGCGAGCCCGTGGGCTAGAGCGTGACGCTGACGCGGCTCTGGCGGCCGCCATGGAGCGCGGCCTGCAAGGGCAGGGGGCGTGTGCGGCCCTCGAAAGCGGGCTTCGTCGTGCCGAGGAACGGGAAAGCGTGGGCGAGCAGGAGCGGCTGGTCAGCTTGCTGGTTCGCTGTGACGCGCAGTCTGAAGTGCCAGTGCAGTGGTATCGACAGCGCGGCGATGCCAGCGCAGCAGAGGCGGCCCTGCGGCGCATGCTGCCCACCAGTGCGGAGCCGGCGTGGGTCCGCTCGGAGTTGGCGGCGCTGCGGCTGGAGCAGGGCGACGCGGCCAGCGCCGCGTCGGAATTGCAGGCTCTGGTCGACTGGTCCCCGCGAGACAGTCATCTGCGTCTGCGCCTGGTCGATGCCCTGTTGGCCGTTGGCGCGGCAAAGGAGGCGCGCGCCCTGCTGGCAGAGACGCTGCGGCGTTTTCCCGGAAGCGGCGCGGTTCGGCAGGCGGCTCGCATCGCTGGGCTGGGCTTGCCGCTCGACGAATTCCGGCTGGATGGCGCTCAGGTGATCCGAGACTTCCTCGAGTCCGGCCATCGCTACCAAGCGCCGGCGGTGGTGGTGTTGGATCGCACGGTCGAGCGGATCTTTCCTGACGGAGGACGCGCCAGCCTCACCCACACCATCACGCAGGTGCTGAGCAAGGAAGGCATCGAACGGGCGGGCGAGGTTTCTGTGCCGTCCGGGGCCGAGGTGCTGGCCTTGCGCACGCGCAAGGCTGACGGGACGATCCGCGAGGCCCAGGAAATCGCTGGCAAAGAGACGGTTTCTGCCACTGATGTGGCGGTGGGCGACTTCGTCGAGTGGGAGACCCTGGAATTCAAGCAACCCGCCGAGGCGTTCGCACCGGGATTCTTGGGTGAGCGTTTCTATTTCCAGTCCTTCGAGGCGCCGCTTCATCGCAGCGAGTACCTTCTGGTGGTGCCGAACGCGATGCCCGTGGACCTAGATCGTCGGGCCGGAGCGCCCGAGCCCACAGCGAGCCCCAGTGCGGACGGTACTCGGGTTCTGCGCTTCGCCGCGCGGCAGATGCCGCAGCTTTTCCCCGAGCGCTCGTCGGTGACGGCGGAAGACTGGGTGCCATCGGTGCGCGTGTCGAGCGGCGTCGATTTAGCGCGCTGGTCGCGCTTCTTGGCCGACCGCTTGTACACCGTGGCGCGTGCCTCGCCTGAGCTGCGACAGGTCGCTGCGCAGATCAGGGATGCGGCCGGCGGCACCACTGCGAAGATTTCCGAGGCCATTACCCGCTGGGTGAACCAGCATATCGAACCCGAGGCTAGTGTGTTCGAGTCGGCGACGGTGTCGCTCGATCGGGGACAAGGCAACCGCGCGGCAGTCGTGATGGCGCTGGCGCGAGCGCTGGGGCTAAAGGCTGAATTGATGTTCGTGCGCCCGCTTAGCCGCGCACCGGCGGCGGCGCTGGGGAGCCCGCAGGCGCTAGATGATTTCAGCGAAGCGCTGGTAGTCTTGCCTGGCCCCGACGGTGTGGCACGATTCTTCGATCCGCGCACGCGGCGCACCCCGTTCGGCTATCTGCCGCCGGGCTTGGCGGGCGCGCCTGGCTTCGTGGTGGGTGACGATGCCCTAGCCCTGGCCTGCGGCGCAGTGATGGATGGGCGCCAAGCGGTAATGAAGATGCGGCTGGCGGCGGACGGCAGCGCGGCCGCAACCGTGACCGAAGAGCTTAGCGGCTGGCCCGCGCTGGAGTGGACCGAGGTCGTGGAGCGGGCTGGCCAGGATCGAATGAAGCTACGCCAGGAGTTCGAACAGCGTTGGCTGAGCCAGCAGTTTCCGGGCGCAGTGCTGGATGAACTTTCTCTGCAAGAGGGTCCGTCTGGAACCCGACAAGTCAACTACACCCTGACTAGCTCGCGCATGGCCACGCGCGCGGGCAACATTCTCTGGTTGCGGCCCAGCTTTTTCCTGTCGCAGCCGGGCCGGCGCTACTTCACCGAGTCGCAACGCCGGACGCCCTTGCAGCTTGGCTACGATGTGCCGCTCTTGCTGGAGGCAGACATTGAACTGCCGGCCGGGGCACAGGTCATCGATCTGGGAGCAAGCGGCACTATCACGGCTGGCGAGGCGCGCTTCTCGGAGGAACGTCTGGTCGAGGTCGAAGTGCCTCACGGCGATGCACCCGGCGCCGTGCACCTGCTTCTGCGGCGGCGTTGGCAACTCCCGCTGTCGCGCGTTCCGCTCACCCACTATGACGAGGTGGCCGGCGAACTGCGACAGGTCGATCCTTTGGAACTGGGGGAGATTCGCGTTGAGCTTCCGACAGGGTCTGAGAAGTAGTGCTAATCTCCGGCCTTCCAACCATGGCCGCCTTTGTTCCCGACCGCGTCCGCTTCCTCGACCTCGCCCGGCAGGGGCGTCTGTGCTTCGTGTACCGCGAGTGGCTGGCCGACGCGGACACGCCGGTTTCGGTCTTTGCCAAGCTGGGGCGAGGACCGTACTCGTTCTTGCTCGAAAGCGTAGTGGGCGGCGAGAAATGGGCAGCCTACAGCTTCGCTGGCGTGCGACCACGCACCGTGATTCGTGCACGGGGTACCCAGGTCGAACGTCTGCGACCCGAGGGCGAGGATTTTGTCCTAGAGGAGAGCGTCAGCGATGCCAACCCGCTCGACTACGTCAGCCGCGTCTTGACGGGCCTGCCGCCCGCGGTCCCGCCCGGGCTGCCGCGCTTCTTCGGCGGAGCCGTGGGCTGGCTGGGCTACGACGCCGTCCGGCGCTTTGAACGCCTGCCCGAGCATGCGCCCGATGAGCTGGGTCTTCCCGAGCTGTGCTTTGCCCTGACCGACACGGTGGTGGTTTTCGACAACCTACGCGGCACCATCAAGGCGGTGGCTTCGGTGGACGTCGCGGGGGTTGATCCCAACCGCGCGTACGACGAGGCCTGTCGCAAGGTGGAGGAGATCTTCGACCGACTGGCAAGACCTGCGCGCGCCTTGCCGCCGCTCGATCTTCCGGGTGTGGCAGGGGCCGGAGTACAGCCTGTGGCTCGCACCAGCCAGGCGGAATACCAGGCGGCTGTCCGTCGCATCCAGGAATACATCAAGGCGGGCGACGCATTTCAGGTGGTGCTTTCGCAGCGTTTCGACGTAGCCCGCGGCGGGGTGGACCCGTTCGATGTGTACCGCATCCTGCGCGTCACCAATCCGTCGCCCTACATGTTTCATCTTGAGTTTCCCGAGGCGGTCGTGACTGGCGCTTCACCCGAGGTGTTGGTGCGTCTGGACGGCCGCCGGGTGGATGTCAGGCCGCTGGCGGGCACGCGCCACCGCGGCCGTAGCGTTGAGGAAGACCAAGCCCTGGAGAAGGAATTGCGCGCCGATCCCAAGGAGCTCGCCGAACACGTCATGCTGATTGACCTCGGCCGCAACGACGTGGGCCGGGTGGCGGCGCCAGGCAGCGTGCGCCTCGACGACATCATGGTCGTGGAACGCTACTCTCACGTCATGCATCTGGTTTCCAACGTGAGCGGCACCCTGCTCGATGGTCTTTCCGCCAAGGACGTCGTGCGGGCGGCATTTCCCGCCGGTACACTCTCGGGGGCGCCCAAGATTCGCGCCATGGAGATCATCGACGAGTTGGAGCCGTCCCGCCGCGGAGTCTACGGCGGTGCGGTCGGCTACCTTTCGTACACGGGCAACATGGATCTCGCGATAGCCATTCGCACCCTGGTCACCAGGGGCGACACCATGCACGTGCAAGCCGGGGCGGGCATCGTGGCCGCCAGCCGGCCGGAGGCTGAGCATGAAGAGTGCGTGAACAAGGCGTGCGCGGTGATCACTGCCATCGAGCTGGCTCGACAGTCGGCTGCCAACGGGAGGGGCTAGCCATGTTGGTTGTCATCGACAACTACGACTCGTTCACCTACAACCTGGTGCAGTACCTGGGCGAGCTGGGCCAGCAAGTCCGGGTCGTTCGTAACGATGAAGTTTCAGTTGAAGATATTGAGCACATCTTACCGGAATATATAGTTATTTCTCCGGGACCTTGTACGCCAAACGAGGCCGGGATTTCGCTCGATGTGATCCGCCGTCTGGCTGGCAAGATTCCTATTTTGGGCGTGTGTTTGGGCCACCAAGCCATCGGCCAGGCGTTCGGAGGCAAGGTTATCCGCGCCAAGGAAGTGGTACACGGCCGAACCTCGCGGGTCTTCCATGATGACAAGGGCATATTCGCCGGCCTGCCCAACCCATTCGAAGCCACGCGCTACCATTCGTTGGTGGTGGAACGGTCGAGTTTGCCTGATTGTTTGGAAATAACGGCCAAGACTTGGGACGAAGAAGTCATGGGCCTGCGCCATAGGAGCCTGCCGGTGGAAGGCGTGCAATTTCACCCCGAGTCGTTCCTGACCAAGGTGGGCAAGGATTTGCTGCGCAACTTCTTGCGCTTGGCGAGGGGCGCATGACCGGCCCGGTTTCGGGCGCGACGCCCGGCCTGGGAATTCGCGAGGCCCTGGCCCAAGTGGTGGCGGGTCGCAGTCTGTCGACCGCGGACATGAGCGCAGTCGTGGGCTGCATGATGGACGGGCAGGCCACCCCGGCCCAGGTGGGGGGTCTGCTTGCAGCCTTGCGCATGAAGGGCGAAACCGTGGATGAGGTAGTGGGCGCGGCCTCGGCGATGCGGCAGCGCATGGTGCGCGTGCCCGCAGGCGAGCTGGCCTTGCTTGACACCTGCGGCACCGGCGGCGACGGGTCGGGCACGGTCAACATTTCGACCCTGGCGTCGTTCATCGTGGCCGCCTGCGGGGTCAAGGTGGCCAAGCACGGCAACCGGGCGCTCTCGTCGCGTTCCGGTTCCCACGACGTCATCGAGGCCATGGGCATCGACCCCATGCCTACGCCCGAGACGGCCTCGCGTTGCCTTGCCGAAGTGGGCCTCTGCTTCATGTTCGCGCCCAGCTTCCATGCGGCGACCCGGCATGTGGCTGGTCCGCGCCGCGAGCTGGGCTTTCGCACCCTGTTCAATCTCTTGGGGCCGCTCACCAACCCAGCCGGTGCGCGCTATCACATGAACGGCGTGTTCGCGGCCGAGCGCTGCGAGTTTCTGGCGCAGGCCCATGCGAAACTGGGATCGCTCGGCGCCCTGGTGGTGCACGGCGCGGGCGGGCTGGATGAGATCGCCACCGCGGGCTCGACCCAGGTCGCCGAGCTGCGCGACGGAAAGGTTCGTTGCTACCAGATCCGGCCCGCGGATTTCGACCTAGCCGAGCAGGATCCCGCAGGCCTGGCTGGTGGCGATGTCGCGACCAACGCGCGTCTGCTGGAGGCAACGCTGGCCGGCGCGCCCGGAGCGATTCGGGTGGCCGCGCTCATGGAGGCCGCTGCCAGCTTCTACGTGGTGGATGCGGCATCCGATCTGCGGGCCGGCGCCCGCCAGGCAGAGGCGGCACTCGACAGCGGCAAGGCCCGCGCCGTGGTGGATCAGCTTCGCCGCCTGTCGCCCGTGCAGAAGAAAGAATGATTCTCGACGAGATTCTCGCGCAGACGCGACAGGGGGTCACCTTGGCCCGAGGGCGATTGCCGCTTGCCAAGCTGGAGGAAAAGCTGGCCCTGGCGCCACCGGTGCGGGATTTCCGTGCGGCGCTTGGCAAGCACGGGCTGGCGTGCATTGCGGAGTTCAAGCGACGTTCGCCTTCCAAGGGCTGGATCAAGCAAGACGCTGACCCAGTCGTGGTGGCGAGTGCGTATCAAGCTGCCGGGGCCGCTGCCATCTCCGTGCTGACCGACGGCCCGTTTTTCGGTGGCTCACTCGATGATCTGCGCCGAGCACGCGCCGCCGTCGACATCCCGGTTCTGCGCAAGGACTTCATCATCGACCCGTACCAAGTGGCCGAGGCGCGCGCGGCGGGCGCCGACGCGCTTCTGCTCATCGTGTCCGCCCTGCGCCAGGATAATCTGGTCGGGCTGCTCGCCGATGCCAGGCGCTTGGGCATGCAGGCCTTGGTGGAGACCCACGACCGTGGTGAGGTGGAGCGCGCGCTTGCGGCAGGGGCGTGCGTGATCGGGGTCAACCACCGCGACCTTGACACTTTTCAGATGGACATGACTTTGGCCACCAGCATGCGACCCCTGGTTCCGTCGAACCGCCTGCTGGTCGCAGAGTCAGGCATCCGCACGGCTGACGATGTGAGAAGGATGCAGGAGGCGGGCGTCGACGCCGTCCTGGTGGGTGAAAGCCTGATGTGCGATCCTGACCCTGGCTCGGCGTTGCGCAAGCTTCTGGGTGGCCCATGAGTTTCTTGGTCAAGATCTGCGGCATCACGCGTCCCGAGGACGCGCAACAGGCCGTCGCGGCCGGCGCTGATCTGATCGGCCTGAATTTCTGGCGTGGGTCGAAGCGTTTCGTGCGGGACGACCAGGCGCGCGAGATCGTCGCGGCCATTCCCGCGGGCGTGCTGCGTGTGGGCGTGTTTGTCAACGCCCATCCCCTGGTGGTCAGCGAGACGGTGGATGAGCTGAAACTCGACCGCGTGCAACTGCACGGTGACGAGATCCCGGCGAGCTGGACTTGGCTGCCGCCAGAGCAAACCATCCGTGCCATTCGGGTTCGGGACGAGGCGTCGCTCAAGGAAGCGCTGAGCTGGCAGGCCAGCCTGTTCCTCTACGACGCGTATGCCGAAGGGTATGGCGGCAGCGGCAAACGAGCGCCGTGGCAGATCGTGGCAGCGGGCGCGCGGCGGCCATTCTTGATCGCCGGCGGCCTGAATTCCGCCAACGTAGCTGAGGCAATAGCCACAATTCGGCCGGATGGCGTGGACGTGTCGTCTGGGGTCGAGTCTGCGCGAGGTATCAAGGACACGCGCAAGCTGCGCGCCTTCATCAAACAGGCCCGCGCGGCTGCGGCGAAGTTGAAGTAGTGTGACTATCCCACCAGTCGATTCGCCGGCCCCAATCCCTCGCGCAACACAGTCACCCAGTCGTCCACCAAGCTCACCACTGTCGAGGGCGGGCCGTTCAGGGTTCCGCCGTCTAGAATGAGATCGAGATCGGTGCCGTATTCCTGCCGGATCTCGGCGGCGGTGGTCAGGACGTGGCCGTTGCGCGACTTGGCTGTGGCCGTGAGGATGGGCCGGCCCAGCCGCCAAATCAGCTTTTCGCAAAGGGCGCTCTGCGGGATGCGAACCCCGATGGTGCGCCGGTCACCTTTCACGAAGGGCGAGGGTACGCTAGGGTGGGCCAGCAGTTCGGCGCAGTAGGGACCGGGGAAGATACGGCTGACCAGACGATAGGATGATTCGCTCATGCGGGTGAAGCGGGGAAGCTCGCCCACGTCGGGCAGCAAGAACGTCAGCGGCCGGGTTGTGAGATCGAGACCGCGCATGCGTTGAATCCGTTCGATGGCCTGCTTCTGGCCAAAACCACAGCCGAGGCCGTACAGGGTGTCGGTGGGAAACGCGATCACTCCTCCCGCCGACAGGACGGCAATCGCCTGCTGCACAACCGCCTCGGCGGGCTCTGAGGGCGACACCTCCACGATGGGTGCTCGGGGCGAAGTCATCGTGCCCGTATAGTGGCAGGTGGGCGGCGCGCACGCAAAGTCTTGCATGCATGGCCAAGCGTCACCAGGATCGGTAGACTGCCCGTGATGCTCGCGCCCATCTGCGCCATCTTGCTCGCCCTGGCGACAAGCCCGTCGCAGCGGGGATCGTCGCCTGAGCCTGAGCCGTCCCATCGCGTTTCGATTCGCATGGTCGGGCCAGTAGCCCTGGTCGAGGTGGAACGCGAGGTATTCGTCGGCGCTGAGCGAGCCCCAACCCATGACACGATAGTCGACCTCGACCTGCCCGAGGGTGCGGCCCTGGTCGACTGGGGAGCCCGCAGCGCAGGCCGGATGGTCAGGCTTGCTGCCACGGCCGAGTCCTTGGCCCGCGCCGACTACGCGCGCCTACTGTCATCACATCAGATCACGTCCGCCCCGGCGTCTTCCGACGACGCCGCCCGGATCCGCGTGCATCTGGCGCGGCTGGCTGCTTCTGGGCGCGTGCTTCTGCGCTATCGCTACACGGCGCCTGTGGCTTGTGCCGACGGTCGCTTCGTCCTGCGCCTGCCCGCCAGCCTGGAGGACAATCCGACGGCAGCCCAGGTGACGGTCAGGTTCGACGATCTGCCGGCCGAAGCCAGGCTCTCCGAAGCGAGCGTCGCCGGTGTGCCGGTTCGCATCCCGTCCAACGGGCGCGCTCCCGTGGTCCGTGCGACAGCACCCCTGCGGGCTGCCTGGGAGGTGAGCTACGCCCTGCGCGAGCAGGCAGCGGCGTGGCCGGGCCAATTGCTGGCGGCGCGAGCAAGCCGGCGCACGAAGGGCACTCCGCGGGCGACGGAGGTGTTGGCGGTCGGCCTTTGTCGGCCACAAGGCCCGCCCAGTCGCGTGGGGAGCCCGCCGGCACTTCGGGACGGACAACCCACCCTGCCCCACCCGCGCGCTTCGCGCGCGCCCTCGCCGGCGGAGCACCATCGCGGGAGGGATGGCGAGGCCGAGCGAAGCGAGCGGGGTGGGGGTGGCGGGTGGGGGGCCGAAGGGCGAAGCGAACCCTTTCAGGGTTCCCATATCAGCGAGCAACCGCCAGGTGAGGTGATGCTGCTCATCGATCGCTCCCGCAGCGTCGGCACGGGCGGCATGTCCAGCCAGCGAGCCCTGGCGCGGGCCCTGCTTGAGGCTCTTCCTCCTGCCCAGCGATTCAACGTCATTCTCTTTGCGCGGACGGCAACGCAGGTCTTTCCCATCTCACGCACCGCTACGGGCGAGGCTCTGGACGCACTTGCCGCAGCGGCCGATCCAAACCAACTGGAAAACGGCACTGATTTGCTGGCGGCGCTCCGCCGCGCCGTCGACTGGGTCAAGCCTGACGGGTTTTCCTCGGGTGGTGGGCCTCGTCTGCTGGTGATCGTCAGCGACGGAGCTTTGCCCGAGTCGCAGACCACAGAGATGTTCGCCAGCGCACTTGCGCCCGTGGTTCCGGGCGACAAGCTGCGGATGATGGTTTTGCTGGTGCGTCCGGCAGCCGACGACCCTGTCCCAGCCGACGCCGTCCAGCGATTGGACAGGCTGGTGGGACGGTTCGGCGGAGTGGTGCGCGTCCTGGCGGCCGAGGATCTGCGTGGGGTGGCGCGATCCTCGCTGGCTGCGCTGGACCAGGGTGGAGACTTGTTCAATGTTCGTATCCAGGGGCGCCGGGAATTGGCCGCTGGCGTGGCGCCGGGGACGGGCTTGGTGAAGGGGTTGACGTTGCCGATCAGTCGGGGTTCCCGCATCCAGGTGGCGGCTGAATATGCGGGCATGGCGGTGCGGACCAGCGCATCTGCCGCGAGCGTCGCGATCGAGTGGCTGCAACCCCTGGTCGACACCCAGCCCCCGAAAACCTGGGCGGGCTCGCTACCCGAAGTTGCTGCCTACGTCGAGGCCGTCGTGCCGCACTCGCAGCCGTCCGCAGATGGCGTGGTGCGTGGACAGATGGACCCGCTGGTCCTGCGCAACGCCCTCGCGCTGGCTTTTCTCCCGCGCGCGCGGGCCTGCTATGTTTCGCGGAGAGTGGCCAATAGCGCCGATTTGGCCTTGCGCGGTCGGCTCCGGCTGGAGCTTCACCTCGAACGGGGCGAACTCGAGGACGCGATCATCCGCCGGTCTAGCCTGGACCGACCCGAGATCGAGCGTTGTGTGCGCGAAGCTGCCTTCTACGTGGAGTACCCCCGCCCCATGTTTCGTGATGCGCCGACGGTGGCTGCGGTCAACCTGGTATTTCGGCCCCGCACGCTTGAAGAGAATCACCCCGACGCGTCACCGTTCGACCGGCAGATCGATCTCATCTTGGGACCAGTCACTTTCGACCCGCAGAAGCTACTTGAGAGCGAGGCGCTGGAGAGCGGTGCGGCAGAGAAGGGCAGAGGCGACTGAGTCAACTTGACCTGGCCCCCAGCGCCGACTATAAAGCCACGTTCTTTCCAGAGGTTTGCAAACCATGTCGCTGAAGATGGGCTTGATTGGCCGCAAGTTGGGGATGACCCGCGTGTTCCACGATGACGGAACATCTCTGGGCTGCACGGCACTCGAAATTGGGCCCTGCGTGGTCACAGCTCAACGGACGCCGGACAAGCACGGGTACGCGGCGCTGCAACTCGGATTCGAGGAGCGCTCACTGCGCCACCTGCGCCGTTCGGAGGCCAAGCTTTTTGAGAAGCTGAAGATCGAGCGGACCCCTGCGGTGCTGCGCGAAGTTCGCCTGGAGCCGAGCGATGTGGCCAAGTTCGACGTGGGCAAGGTGCTGAAGGCCGACGAGGTCTTCAAATCGGGCGACGTCGTCGACGTGGCGGGCATCACCAAGGGCAAGGGCTACCAGGGCGTGATGAAGATGCACAAGATGGCGGGCTCGGTGAACGGCCACGGATCACACGAGTTCTTCCGTCACGGCGGCTCCATCGGTTGCCGCCTTACCCCCGGCCGCGTCCACAAGGGCAAGCGGATGTCCCAGCACATGGGGAATGTCCGGTGCACCTCCTCGGACTTGGTGGTGGTGAAGGTCTTCCCGGAGCAGAATATCGTGCTGGTAAAGGGTGCGGTCCCTGGACCGGCCCATGGCCTCGTCTTCCTCAAGGGCAGTTCCAAGAACGTGAAGAAGTACATCGTTCCGGTCGTGCAGAAAGAAGTCGAGTCCAAGAACCCGATGAAGGCGTCGAAGAAGGCTCAGGCGAGCGGCTAGAATTCGTTGGGCTAGGCAGGCAGGTTGGCTTCGCTACGCGACCGCAACCGGCGTCACGACGCGTTCTTTCGCAAGGCACGCAGCGAGGGATTCGCTGCGCGGTCGGTCTACAAGTTGGAGGAAATCGACCGTCGGGTTCACCTCCTGCGCGCAGGCGCGCGGGTGCTCGACCTGGGCTGCCGGCCCGGATCATGGTTGCAGTATGCGTGCAAAGTGGCGGGGCCTCATGGCGTGGTGGTCGGCGTGGATCGACAGTCCCTGCCGCAGCCGGTTGCAGGCGCGCGGGTTCTGGTCGCAGACATCTTTGCTTTGTCCGATGAGGAGCTGCTATGCGGCCAGGCGGCTTTCGACGTGGTCTTGTCCGACATGGCGCCCGACACGACAGGCATCCGCGCGACGGATCAGGTGCGCTCGGCGGCCTTGGCAGAGGAAGCGCTCGGCCGGGCCGAACGGCTTCTCGCGCCGCTGGGCGGGTTCGTGGCCAAGGTATTCCAGAGCCCTGAGGTGGCCCGTATTCGCGCGCGCATGTCCACGCGTTTTTCGGAGGTGCGCCTGCTCAAACCTGAAAGCTCACGTGGGGAGAGCACGGAGCTGTATCTGGTCGGCAAAGGCTTCTTGCCATAGATATGGGAACCCTGGGAGGGTTCCCAAACCCTCCCGCGATGGTACGCGGCGAGCAACGAGGGCGCGCGCGAAGCGCGCGGGGTGGGCGGGGTGGGCTGTCCGTCCCGAAGCCCCCGTGGGGAAGCTCGCCGGCTCTCCACGCGGCTAGTTTCTTGCTTCGTTCCACGGCGAAAGCGCCAAGCGCCTGTCGACCACGATGGCCCGCCACATCTGCATCTGGGCTGCGGAGAAGCCTCCAAAAGGCCGGCCGGTCCACTGGCGGATCCGCTGGTTGAGCCTCTCGCGCACCTCGGTCGCGCTGAGCGGCTCCGTGTCGTCGTCATCAATGGGTAGATACTGCGACAGCAGTTGTCGGAACTCGTCCAGATTCTCCTGCCGGCCGAGCAGGGACCGGTAGAGGCTACACAGCTGCTCTTGCGGGTCGGTGTGAAGGACAGGTTCCATGCGGCGCTCTCGGGCTGCGTGCCTACGCGGCTGAGATGATTTTGGGGGCCAAAGCCGGCGCGCGCGGGGATGTGCCGGGAGTGGCAAGAATAGATATCGTAAGATCATGGTCTCTGCTTAAGTCCGAAGAGAGAGAATTGGCAGGTCGCTCTACCAAGCTGTCGGGTGCGTGTTGTCGGCGGATGCGTGTGGATCTGCGACAATGTGGACCAGACGTATCAGCACCCATCGTTGATGGTTGACGGACCTGACGTGCTGGAGCACGTGGTTCCCATTCTCTTTCATGGCTCGCGTGGGTGAATGCGCTTCGACTATAGGCAGAGCGCGGTTCTGCCGAGGACAGTGGACGACGTGAGACGCGTCCTGGTGACCATGGTGCAGCCTGTCGCAACCAGCCGAGCCACCCCGCGTTCGGATCGACAGGTCTCTCCTGGCAACGCGGCAAAGACCGCGCGCAACAGGCAGCGGACTAGTTTGCTCGCGTTGCTGAGCGGAGGAGGGTGCCGCCTTGGCTGATCCACTTCGCGTCCTCGAGGACTTTCACAACCTGCTGGAGATCTCGCCTTTCGCTGCAGTTGTGTTCGATGAGCAGGGCTTGCCGATCTATGCCAACCGCCAGTTTCTCAACTTGTTCGGCTACCGTTCGGGCGAACCGGCCACGGTGGACGATTGGTGGCGTCTAGCCTATCCCCAGGTGGACTACCGGGAACGCGTCCAGGCCGACTGGATGGCCCGCTTGTCCGACGCTGCCCTCAAGGGAACCCCTATGCGGCCCCTGGATGCCATCATTGCCTGCCAGGACGGGTCGCTTCGCCATGTGGAGTTTCACGCCGCGCGGGTGGGGGATCGCCTTCTCATCATCACCGTCGACTTGACCGAGCAGGAACGCGCAGAGGCGGCGCGCCGGGCAAGCGAGGAGCGCTACCGTCGCTTCGTGCAGATGAGCGGGGAGGGGGTGTGGCGCTACGACCTGCTGCCGCCCGTGCCGGTTGACCTGCCCGAGGATGAGCTGGTGGCTGCCCTGTTCGAGCGCGCGCGCGTGGGCGAGTGCAACGACGAGTTCGCCCGCCAGCATGGCTACAGCCGGGCGCCGGATGTATTGGGCCGACGCCTGCCTGAGCTGATGCAAGGGGCACGGACGGCTCAGCTGGAGTTTCTGCGTTGCTTTGCTCGCAGCGGATTCCGGGTTGCCGACCTGGTGACTTCGGGGAACGGACCCGAGGGAGACGAAACCTGGGCGCTCAACAGCCTGGTGGGAATCATTGAACAGAACTGGGTGGTTTGCATTTGGGGCACCCGTCGCGACATAACAGCGCAGCGGCATGCCCAGCTTGCCCTGCAGCGTAGCGAAGCGGAGTTTCGCGCCATCTTCGACCGCGCGCCCGTGGGCATCGTGCTGGTGGACCCCGACGGACGGTCGCTTCGTTCCAACGATGCGCTGCATGAGACGTTGGGATACGGCAACGATGAGATCGGGGAGGTTCCTTTCAGCGAGTTCGCCCACCCTGAAGACCGCGAGCCCCTGGCGGCTGCGCACGCAGCGCTGGTCTCGGGCGGGCGAGAGTGGGTTCAGGTCGAGGCGCGCTTCTTGCGCAAAGATGGCGCCGTCGCCTGGATCAACCTGGTCGCATCAGCCATCCGCGACGAAAAGAATCAGTTCGTGCGAGGCATCTGTGTTTTGCACGACATTACCCGGCGCCGGATTGCGGAGCGCGACCAAGCCCAGCACCAACAGGAACTGGCCGCACTCAATGAGATCGTCACCGCCACGACATCCACCCTCGATCCCCGGCAAATCCTCGACAGCGTCCTCGATAGCGTACGCAAGATGTCGCGGGTCGACCGGACCAGCATCATGCTGCTCGACCGGGAAACCGACTTGCTCGAGACCGCGGCGGTCATTGGTCCCGACGGCCCCATACCCGCCAACCTCCGTCTGTGTCGGGGTGAGGGCGCGGCGGGACGGGTGCTAAGTGACCTCAAGCCCCTGGTCATCTCCGACGTGCGCAAGTCCTCCCAGTTCGTCGCTCCTTGGGATGGCGATTGCGGGTGGGGCACCACCGGGCAGAACGCCCTGGGCTACGCGGGGTTTCCCTTGGTCTCGCGGGGCAAGGTGATCGGCGTCCTCTCCCTGGTCACGACCAAGCACCGGGATTTCTCTCCCGCTGAGATCGCGTTTCTCCAGGCCATCTGCGGCGCCGCTGCGGTCAGCATCGATAATGCGCTCATCCACCAGGACATTCAGCGACGCGCTGAGAAGCTGGCAGGCGAGATCGCCCTGCAGAAACAGTATGCCGAAAACGTGGTCCGCAGCATCACCGACGGCGTGTTCACCGTCGACACCGACAACCGCATCGTGTCCTGGAACCGGGGGGCCGAGGCCATCACCGGCTACGGAGCAGAAGAGGCGGTCGGACGCCTGTGCAGTGAGCTGGGACGTCCCTTCGACTCGGAAGGCAAGATGCTTTGCTTTGCCGAAGGGTATCCCTTCGAGGAGATCAGGCGCGCGCGCCTGCCTTTGAGCGCGCGGGAGGTGTCCGCCCATCACCGTGACGGCCGGCACCTTACGGTCAGCATCAGCGCGGCACCACTTTTCGACGACAAGGGCGAGTTTCAGGGCGTGGTCACGGTGTTCCGCGATGTCTCACGTGAACGCGAGCTCATCGACGGCATCCAGCGGGCAGACCGGGCGAAGAGCGCATTTCTGGCCAGCATTTCGCACGAAATCCGTACCCCGATGAACGCCATCCTGGGTTTTACCCAACTCCTGCTGCGCGATTCCTCATTGAGCGCGGGCCAGCGCCAGTACCTGGAGACCATAGGGCGCAGCAGCGAACATCTGCAGGCGCTCATCGACGACGTTCTTGAGATGTCCAAGATCGAGGCCGGGCGAGTGGCCGCGCAGCCATCTACCTTTGACCTGCGTGCTTTGGTGGACGACTTGACCGGCATGTTCCGTCTGCGCACCGAGGCCAAGAAGCTGCGCTTTGAGGTCGAGGTGGACGACGGGGTGCCGGACACCGTGGTGACCGACGAAAGAAAACTGCGTCAGATCCTCATCAACCTGCTGGGCAATGCCATCAAGTTCACCGAGCAGGGGCACGTGCTGTGGCGGGTGTGGGTGGATCCCAGCGATACACTCGCCTCTCACCTCTTCATCGATGTAGACGACAGTGGACCGGGAATTTCCGTGGTGGATCGCGAACGGATCTTCAATCCCTTCGAGCAGGCTGCCGCCGGGGCACGGGCCGGGGGCACTGGCCTCGGGCTTGCCATCAGCCGGCAGTTCGCGCGTCTTCTGGGCGGCGATATCACGGTTTCCAGCGAAGTGGGGCGGGGAAGTTGTTTTCATGTCGAGATTTCTCTCGGCAAGGGTGAATCGGACCGGCCGTACGTCGGATTGCCCTCGCGACGGGTGATTGGCATCAAACCGACAGCGGATCCCTATCGGGTGTTGGTCGTCGACGATCAGCCCGAGGATCGCAAGCTGATGTCGCAGATGCTGGAAGCGGTTGGCTTCCGCATTCGCGAGGCGAACGACGGGGCGGAAGCGGTCACCGGCTTTGCCGAGTGGAGCCCGCATGCCATCTTGATGGACATGCGCATGCCGAAGATGGGAGGCGCCGAGGCGATACGACAAATCCGTGCGACGCCAACCGAGCAGCCCCCCTTCGTCCTGGCGGTGTCGGCCAGCGCTTTCGCCGAGAATCGGCAACAGGCGTTGGCCGCAGGAGCCGACGACTTTCTGAGCAAGCCCTTTCGCGAAGCAGATCTGCTGGAGCGGCTGCGCGTGCGCCTAGGGATCGAGTACATCTCGGTCGACGTGCCGACAGCGAAAACTCCGGGGGCGATGCTGCTCCACAACAATCTGCCGCCCGGCCTCACCCTGGCGCAGCTCCCTTCCTCCCTGCGGGATGAGCTCCACACCGCCGCTATCCATGCCGACTATGATCGGCTCATGGCCCTGGCCGACCAGATCGCAGGACTGGATGCCGATTCGGCGCGGGTTCTGCGCCAGACCGTGGAGCGATTCGACTACCAGAAGCTCATCGACTATGTACAGGGGGTACAAGGGCATGCCTGAGGACTCGTCACGCCCTGACAGCGGCGCCAGCATCTTGGTGGTTGACGACACGCCGGCCAACTTGCAGGTATTGGTTGGCATGCTCAAGGAGCACGGACATCGTGTGCGCCCGGTGTTGGAAGGCCGCCTGGCGTTGCGGGCAGCGAAGGCCGAGGTGCCTGATTTGGTCTTGCTCGACATCAACATGCCCGACATGAACGGCTTCGAGGTGTGCGAACAGCTAAAGGCTGATCCCAAGCTGGCTGACACCCCTGTGATCTTCATCAGCGGCAACACCGAGACGGTGGACAAGGTGAGGGCATTCTCCGTCGGGGGAGTGGACTACGTCACCAAACCGTTTCAGATGGCAGAGGTGGAGGCGCGGGTGGCCACCCACCTGGAACTCCGGCGCAAACGCCGCGAGCTCCAGGAAAGCATCGAGGCCTTGCGCCGCCTGGAGACTTTACGGGACAGCCTGGTACACATGGTGGTGCATGATCTGCGCTCGCCCCTGGCTGCCATCTCGGCCTGCCTGGAGGTCATCAAGTGGGACGCGGAGGAGCAACATCGTCACGAGTTGGCGGCCGATGTGGAAATGGCATTGCACGCCACCCGCACGATTATCCGACTGGTAAATTCGGTTCTTGACGTGAGCAAGATGGAGGGCACCGAGATGCGTCTGCAGCTCGCCCCCGCCGACATTGCCGCGGTGGCACGGGAGAGCATCGACGAGTTGGAATCCCTGGTCGGAACGCGACAGCTCGTGCGAGACTGGCCCGAGGATCCTGTGATGGCGGTGGTGGATCGAGACGTGGTGGCGCGGGTCATGCAGAACCTGCTGGGCAATGCGCTCAAATTCACGCCCGCTACCGGGCTCATCACTGTGGCGGTAGAGGCCAACGACGATATGGTACGAGTGGCTGTGTTGGACACCGGGCCCGGCATCCCCCGGGAATACCGCGAACGGGTGTTTGAGAAGTTCGGTCAGGTTGAGGCGCTTTCGCGTGGCCAAAGATTCTCCACCGGCCTGGGCCTCACCTTTTGTAGACTGGCGGTGGACGCGCATGGTGGCCGCATCGGGGTGGACAGCGAGGTGGGCCGGGGGAGCACTTTCTGGTTCGTTCTGCCGCGCAATGGTCCCACGCCGAAATGACCGGACCGCCTTTCGAGAATTCGCAGCAGGCTGAGCGACCGGGTGGACGGCGGCGGGGCCGGAAGCCGGAACCGGATCCGGGGCCGCCATTGGCCACCAGTCACCGGAACCGGCCACCGGAGCCGGCCCACCGGCCGCCGCAGCGGCGTCCTAGTTTCCCGACTCGCCGCTCGCTCGCTTCAGCTTGTCCAGCAAGGTGGTGCGGCTCAGTCCCAGCAGTTCGGCTGCGCGGGTCTTGTTCCCGCCCGAGGTGCGCATGGCTCGGTCGATGAGTGCGGCCTCGATGCGCGCCAGCGTCGCCACCAGATCGATCGCCTCGGTGGACGAACTGCTCACGGTGGCAGCCGCGAAGTCCGCCGACGGGCTGCGTACCCCCGTGGGCAGGTCCTCGAAACCGATGACCCCGGTGCGATTGAGGATGACTAGCCGCTCAATCAGGTTCTCCAACTCGCGGACATTGCCCGGCCAACTGTAGAGCTGAAGGGCGAGCAGGGCGGCCTCGGACAGGGTGATGTTCTTGTGGCTGCGGCGATTGGCTGACGCCAAGAAATGGCGAGCCAGTGGCGTCACGTCCTCTGCGCGTTCACGCAGAGCCGGGAGGAGAATCGGTACCACGTTGAGGCGGAAGAAGAGATCGCTGCGGAACTTCCCCTCCTTGACCAGCGCCTCCAGATCCTGATTCGAGGCCGTCACCACCCGCGTGTTCACCGAGCGCGTCTTGGATTCGCCCACCGGTGTCACCGTCTTGTCTTGCAGTACGCGCAGCAACTTGACTTGCAGCCCCAAGGGCAGCTCACTGATCTCGTCGAGAAACAGGGTTCCGCCATCGGCTTCCACGAACTTGCCGGCGCGCGCATCAGTGGCGCCGGTAAACGCCCCACGGGCATGACCGAATAGCTCGCTTTCGACCAGGCCTTCAGGAATGGCGCCACAGTTGACCGCCACGAAGGGATTGCCCAATCGGGGCGAGAAGGCGTGGATGAGACGGGA
>Ga0182027_10000599_pt1 | contig 61917 bp, 86 predicted proteins | sample 712E1DmetaG_FD_121300 | JGI IMG/M metagenome (GOLD analysis project Ga0182027, IMG submission 121300) | Permafrost microbial communities from Stordalen Mire, Sweden - 712E1D metaG (Illumina Assembly) | ecosystem: Environmental > Terrestrial > Soil > Wetlands > Permafrost | place: Sweden...
ACTGAATCTTCACCCGCTCAGGTTCATAAATTTCAATCGAGCAAGCCTCGTGCTCATCGACTGTAGAAAGAGGATCACGATCAAGGTTGGGTTGCCACATACGAATGACGCATTTGGAATCACGCATCGCGTTTCTGTAAATTTCATTGATCTTCGGAGCCCACGACTTTTGAATCGCGGCATTCAACTCACCATCAACTGTAACGTCGCCACTCGCCACATGCGGCAAGCCTATGAACTGAACCGACGTATCAATGATCGGTCGGCAGAAGAAGCCACCGAGGTTCGAATCGCCGCCATCGTTACGATAGAGCTGCCTTGCCATATCGTAATCGATGTGGGTTTTGTCATACGCCGGAGCGTTAGGAAAAAATGCGTCCCTCAACGTGCGATATGGCACCCGCATACCGCGTGATGCCACAACGAACATTTCTGAAATCCAGCGAAATGGGTTTTTCATCCTTGTCCTTTCGCAGCAACCATGACGGTTTCAACCTCTTGCATAAGTTCAGCAATTTTCATTTGCGTTTCCAGCGGCAATGCTTCGATACGGCTGAAGAAATTGTCTGAAAGATCGACTTCTTCCCGCTTCGTGACTTGACTTTCAGTTTTACTGACCTTGGACATTCCAGCGCGGTCAAGAATGTCATTCAGGCACTTACGAGCTATCTCGTCATCGCCCGTATGCCGCGCGATCTCCATCAGCATTTCGATGGCTTCAATTACATAACTCTTCAGTAACTTGACACCGCCATCGATCATGTCAGCCTGAAGCTTCGCAACGCGTTCGGCCATATTCTTGTCTTCGGCAAACCACTTCTTGATAACGCTGGTCTGAACCCGGAGATTGTCAGAAATGTAGCGGTAGGAATAATCCGCGGATTTCAAGAAAACGGCATGAGCCTTTTTCCACTCAAGCGTCGAAGCATCCATTTCGCTCTCGTCAGTGATCTTGCGATGCTTCCGCTGAGAGCCCAACGCGTTGCCGTCTTTGTAGCGACGCCTGATGGCGTTGCGCTCTTCTTCGAGAGACGTTGCGTTACGCGCCACTTGAAATCACGTTCCCTGTTCGTGCAAAGAGTTCACCAGCGGATTGTGACAAAACCGTGTACGGCTTTTTCATCATAGCCGTCTCACAGAACATTTCAGCGTGATGCCAGTGATCGGGATTTTTGTTCTTTCGCCACCGAGCCACAAATCGCCCTCTCGTGTCCTCTTCCTCGACGCGTACTTGCTGCGTCATCTGATGATAGTAGCCGTTGAATTCCAAGTTCGGCATATTTTCACCTTGCAGGCGTGCATCCACCGGCAAGACAAGACGACCGTGCATGATCCGATCTCGTGACGCGTCAAAGGCACACGTTCGGTCAATTGAAACCTTGCCGACAGCACCCGTACCAGGAACATTAAAAAGCGCCGTCTCAGCCTGGTCAGGACGGTCAAACTCAAAGCCGATCCAGACCCGCTTGTGATACTTCAATGCAAGCCTCTTTGCCTGAGTCTTTTCAGGATGGGCATCGATGACGCATGTAAAGCTGTTCAGGTTAGAAAGAAATTCATCAAGCTGCATCCACATATCTTTGCCCGGTTTGTCACTAAAAATGATGAACTTCCAAGCCATAGCCCGATCGTCCTTACTCAAGTAATTCACGCGGCAATGCAGAACCGAACCTACATCGACTCCGATATAGGCTGGCCCGATCGCCATTCCGCCACCGTAGTAGCCCTTCCCAATGCAGGCGTCGAGCATTTCCGCAGTGATCTTGTCACCATGCGCCACATAAGGCTCGCCACGGTTGTTGTTGTACCAAGCCCGCATCTTTTTCACGTCGCGCAAACCATCGAAGTAATTCTTCATGAATCCTTCGATTGACTTGGTTGGAGAGTTAAGCTGGCTGATGTGATAGCCGCGCTTTGTACCGTTAGGGTTGTCGGCTTCCCAAGAGCCAAAAGCGTTGGCCAGTGCGCGGTCAGCGTCAGAGATCGCTTTCTTGCAAAAGGCGCAGCGAAGGAAGCACTCCTCAGCCACTTCTCCGATGACAACATTCTCATCGACTGTAAAGTTCTGTCTGCGACCGCAATGAGGACAAGGTACAAACCATCGATGCTGGTCGCTCATCTTCCAAGCGTCATCGGCATCTACACCTATGCCCGGAGCGGTCGGTGTGGACAGTTCTACGACACGATGTATGAGAGAACCGTCGAGCCTCGCTTCGGCTTCTGGAATGTTTTCTTCCACCATTTTGTCGCGCTCATCCATTACGAGAACGTCAGACGGAATCTCTCGCAATTCCGTCCAGATATTCGTGCCTCTAATTCGGAAGGCAATATCGTCAATGGATTGCTTATGCAACCTGTTATCCACCGATTTAAAGATGTGCGCCAGCTCGTCGTTGGAATTGATGATCGGATCGATGCGACCTTGCACGAATGGAATTGCACCGGTCTTGAGTGGCATCAGGTACAGGTGGTGCCATTTCCTTTTCACTACCCAGTTGAAACTTCTTACCAAAAACGCTGTTGTCAACCCGACCTGCGCACCCTTCGGAATGACAATCCACTCCGATTCGTCACGCATAATTCCAATTTGGTACTCACGACCCCTAATATCCCAGTTATGGCCATCTACTTTCAAGCTTAGCGCTTCGGCCCATTTGTCAGGATATACACCAGACTGTATGCGCGCCAAACTCATCGATGACATTGATGATGGTACGTGAGGTTTCCGTATTGCGTCTTTGGTCTTGCGAGCCATGTGCCACCTACTGAAATAGCGGGTTTTCGGACTATTTCAATGATACCACCAAAAGAAAGGGGGGAGCTTTCGCTCCCCCCTTTAGCCCGAAACGCCACCCCTGGCTCGGCGGTGTCGTAACCAAAGTATCAACTGCTTGAAAAGTTGTCAACCTGCGTCGGTCGGCAACCTATTCTTCTTGGCAAATATCTCGAAGCTGATGCTTCCTTCACGTATCTTTCCAACATGCCGCCGATCACGCGTTGGAATTGACGGAGAAGGCGACAGCCCATGCAATCGAACTGACGCGTCGTTGTAGATTACGTCCTTACTTTGATGCGGCTGTTTAACCTTCATCGTTCAACAAATCTCCGGGCTCGATTGTCACTGTGATTATCCTGGGCTTACCAAAGTCTTCCCATACCTGAAGTGGAATTTCAACTTTCGACCCAGGTATTTCGCCGTCCTGACGAGGCTCGTTGTAATCGGGATTGACAAACCATCGCATGAGCCCGTCTCTGACATCATGACAAGTTCCGTTGTCATGAAGAACGCATTGCTTACGCAGTAACTTGTTTTCAGTTGTCTTAACGTCCACTTCCGCTGCCATGCAACTTCCCCTCCTCTTTACGTTGAGCCAATTTGTCAAGGTTCTTCTGCATGATCTCTGATAAGCCATAACCCAACTCGTTAGCAAGGACGGCAACATACCACTGAACGTCGCCAAGCTCTTTCACTAATTTCAATCTGCGTTCAAAGGTAAGTTCGCCGTCGTCATCCCGCAGCGATTTGCCTACCTCCTCTGCAATCTCGCCTGCCTCACCATTTAATTTCAATGTCAAGTACGACAATCGAAGCAAGTTGGCAACTTCGTTGTCAGTAGCTTCTTCTACAAAATCGTCTACGCTGTCTCCGAAGACGGCAGTTGAAATTGCTTTGCGTTGATAATCACCTGTGTCCATGCTCCTCCAATTCGTCGATGTCAGCCAAGGTACGACTAAAAGCGCGAGCCTCGATAGCTTCGCGCTCCTCATCGGTAAGCAGAAGACTTGAAAACAAAGATTCGAGCCCGAGATCACGAACTAGCCTATCGTTACCTAAATCGAGATCGTCAATGAACTGTTCGGTCGCCCGCTGTAGTTCATCAAGCACTTTTTTTGTCAAGTCGTCCAACTTACTGATCTCCTGAAAGCGTTGTCAATTCCAGGCAGATAAAGGCAAAAAAGGTCAGCCTGCTTCCTGACAAGAGATATGTCCCGATCTGTTATCACGCGGCTCATGCCCTGTGCCTTCTCCTCTCTATTGAAATATAAGCGGGGCGGCATCCTCCACCAGTCATGATAGAAACACCGCCCCGCTATGCGCCTCCCAGCGCATCGACAGTGCTATCTGCCTCGGCCATTATATCGCGCAAGGGCAAGAGAAGGCAAGCTCGCGTTACCGTCGAGCCCACTCCTCCCGAGTTTTCCCATAGAGGAGTACCCAGCGCAACTCTGCCCCTGCGTTTGACTTGGCTGATTCCCGTTCCTTCCGCCTCTGGCACCAAGTCATACGGACGGGCAGGCTCATTGTAGCCCCTCACAGCTTCGCTGGCAAGAGGAATGAGCCAAACCCTGGTGATCTCTGCAAGAGAGTGTATCCCGCCGCTGCGAGCTTCCTGCGCGTTCCTGTCCGTTAGTTCAAGTTAGCCCCGTAAGTTGAACTAACGGCGTTCCTTGTTTCGACTTGTTTCAAGTTGCGTCTTCGGCTGATTTCTAGTCTTTGTCTCGGCTGATTCACAGTATGTAGTTCCCAATCCTGTTTTTTCCCCAAAAAGAAATTTCACGATGGCCATCATCGTGTTCTACTCGTTTCTGTCTTTGTTGACATAAATTTGTCACTTTCGAAAGTAGACCAGCGATGTATTTGTTAGTGACAATTAATTGTCAACTTCAAGATGCGACTGGCGATATACGGGTTAGCCCCACCCCGCCATCACTCCACCTATCGAATTTCACAATGTTTCCGGTACTTGACAATTCTTTGTCACTTAGGCGAATGTCAATTGAAATTGAATAGGTGACAATTATCAGGGTATTATTGACAAATTCTTTCTGACATTGCGAGGTGTGTGACTGCCCAGGGTAAGACGACATCGACAACAATGACAAAGAAAACTCTGTACCTATATATCTATGTATGCTTAGCAGCATTCTTATCCGCTGAATTAGGGTAATTTCAACGTATCGCGGCGCGGTAGGTTATCCCTCTAATGTCACTACACAGAACAGGCTTTGTTAGTGCAATGTCAACATAGCGCGCATGCGGCACGAATACAGGGCTACAGGGTAGCGTTGATAACGCGCGCAATGTCAACGCTACGCGCGCGCGCATACGCGCGCGAGCAGGCTACGCCATAGCAGGCATTCTCCCTAGCATGCGTACTGTTTAGCGTTTCCCTGTTTCCCGCTGATCTGGAGCCCGCACAATGGCGCTAGCGGGCATGCGGGAACTATCCCCCGGATAGCGTCGCATTTCCCCCGCATGGGGGATCGGGCGAGCCCTTGCGTTGCCGATTCTGAGGGTATGCGAAAACACCTTTTTAGCTACTGGCAACGCTACGCGTACCCGCTCGCACTGGTTGCGATTTACTACGCGCCGCGTTTCGTGTTTTGACATTCTCGCCGATTCTTGATAGCTTCCCCTTGTATTCATTCACGCGAGGGAAGGAAAGAGAAATGCCCGCCACAAAACGATCCTACGTCATACCGGGCGACACCCTGCCGAACGGTGCGCTAGTCGTGGCCGCGAAAAAATGGCTAAACGAGCCAACCGGGCGCATAGTTCTATGTCTCTGGAACAGCGAATACGTGACGTGGAAAACGGACGAGAACGGAAACGCGTTTTGGGGTAGTTACTTCGGGGACAATTTCATCGGAGCTGTTAGAGACTTCGAAGACCGCTAGCTCGTTTGACGCGGGGAGGGTCACTCCCTCCCGCGCGTGAAATGTCAGCTAGTCAAACAGGGAGGGTTTTGAAAATGTATCGCGTTCATCTATTCACGGAAGCGCCAGAAGAAACGACCGCCGCGCGTATCGAACGGGACACGGCATACTCGGACGGTTGGAATGATTACCAGCACGGGTACGATCCCCGCGCAGAGCCCGCCAACTATCCCGCGCCATACATCACGGAATATCTAAAAGGTTTCGACGACGCGCACGCCGCTAGTTGAAATTTGACGCGGCGAGCCATTACGGGCTCGCACGCGTGAAATGTCAACTAGTCAACAGGGAGGATTTCAAAATGACGGACAAGCAAGCAAAACAGCTAAGCGACTTGCTGAAAATCTATCTTCATGACTACAACGAAGACAGGTTTATGACAATCGACGCGCTAATAAAAGACTTGCGCGAATCGCTCAACGCTTGACAAGAAAAGAAAGGTAGAGGGAAAATGATCGATAACAAAACGCCAGATATGGAACGAGCGATGCAGGGGGGTTATTCCGTCCGAGCTTATTTCATGCCTGCGCTATCAAAGCCGCAATACGTCAAGCTGGAATTAGCGCACGACGAGAACACCCTCGCGCTATTTGTCGCATCCCCTGAAAACGCGTCGGAAGCATTTCAACACCCTAGCGCGTACTCGGCCGACGTTTGCGCAATTCTCAAATAGGAAGGAACCGAACCGATGTATAAAATCGTTCGAATGTATTTCAACCCGAACATTTCACGCCGCACCACAATCGAAACAGGGCTAACACTTCAGGAGGCTCAAGCGCACTGCAACAATCCCGAAACGAGTTCGAGCACTTGCACTAGTTCAACCGGGCGCGCTCGCACGCGCAGACTCGGCCCGTGGTTCGATGGATATGAGAAGACGTGAAAACGCCGAAAGAAACTAAGCGGGATGGAACAAATAGAAAACGTTCAGGAATAAAAAACCCTCGCGCTACTGGCCAACCGTTCAAACCGATTAAAGGGAGGTTTGTAAACTATGCGAGCGACTGGGCACGACGCACGCACGATTGAAGACGCGATACGCGTTTTGTATTACGGTTCCCGCATGCGCGAGCATGCGCGCGACGGATACCCTGAACCGGGAACAAATCAAACGCGGCACGTTCGAGAATATGCCGATGGACGCGTTGACGCACGATTGTCACGCGGCGAGGTTTTCAGCTATGGCCCGCATTTCCCGCTGTTTCATTTCATACCCGCTAAAAAACGGCACCCTGCCGTTTTTGTTATCAATGGCGATATATGGCGTGGCCCGCAAAGCCGCACAAGTGAACATCAAGCAGACACGCGGCGAATCATCGGACTAACCTTTGCCGCGTCCGTGATTATCCCGTTTTCAGCGCTAGACGGCGCAGGGATCGATTTAGATTCTATTCGACCGATCGATTCGCGCCCGGACAAGACATGGGCAGAAAAGCATTATGTCAACGCGCCCGATTTTGACGCGTTTGAAACCGCGCTCAAAATGAAAGAAACCGATGAGCGAAAATCGACCGATTATCGCGGCGAGCCCTGCGCAGAATACGGGACGTGGTCACGTACTTATACCTGGAAAATCGAAGGCCATACCTTTACTCGTGTTATCAACCGCGCGTGTTACGATTACTCGGACGGCGGTAGCTGGAAATGTTCGGACGATTGGAACAGTCCTGTTTCCGATCATCGCTATATCAACGGCGGAACAATTGAAAAAGATGCAGACGGCTACTATTTTGAAACGCGGCACCATCGGCTCGGAGATTCGATATTTTCAGCGGTGCGGCACGAACGGCTAGCTAGCAGGTTTGCGCAACCGTTTGAATCGAACCGGGACAACGCGCGAGAAACCGTCACGCTGTTTTCATTCGAGGACAGTTATCGCTACGATTCAGACGAGGGAAAACCTCATGAAGCAGGCGCGAACGGTTTTTGTATCAATTGCGAGTTACAACTATTTGCTGACGTGACAAAACATCGGCGGGCGCGATACATATCCTCGTTCGATTCAAACGAGCGGCAACCGCTGTATTTTTTGGCGCAATTACCGCGCGGAAAAATAGAAACCGTCGATGCAGCGATCGACGCACTAGCACCGCGCGCCGTTCACGCTGCAATAGCTCGCGAGCGAGAAGTGTTACGGCAGGGTGATATTTTTTACATTCGCACCGATACGGATATGTCCGAGCTTACCGCGCGAGGATTTATATCCCGCGCACGGCTAACGCAATGGACGCGCGACGCTATCCCGAAACGCGGCGAGGTAGGTTTTCATAAACCGCTCACTGCAAAACAGCGCCGCGCGATGATGCGCTACGCTCGCAAGCTATACCGCGAACGCCGCGCCGAATTACATACTGCCACGGTTGCAGACTACAATGGTCAGCGGTTCCCGTTTCAACCGCGCACCGATGCAAACTCCCGCAAACACTGGCGAGACATTCGAAACAGCTACGCGGCCGAATTGACACGCGCGCAAGCCGAATTGAAAACCGCGCTATGGCGTTTGCCCGCTGCACCATACGGTTACGGCGCTTATCAATCCGGCGCTTATGCGCAAACCGATCATGAAACATTCGAACGCAAACAAGCGGCACGCGTGCGGAAATGGAAACGACATATCTACTATGCGCGCCAATCACTAGCACGAGTACAAAAGGACGGTGCGCACGATTCGCTCGGTTTTAGAAACGCGCGACACGCACGGGACATATATCGAAAACGTGAGGGATTCGCACTAGCGCAATGGCGAGACGCGTTATTGTCCGCACGTTTGAAATTCGAGCCGTTCGCACTAGCGCATAGCGAATTCAGACAAAACGAGCGCGAGCGAGTGCGCAATGCGTTAGCTATCTACGGCACCGCGCATAGCGCGACTGAAATAGTCCGCGTGCGCGGCGGTGCTACATACGCGCGCGGGATAGCCCGGCATGTTCCCGATCTTGAGCGCGGGCGCAATGGCGGGCGCGATCATTCTCCGCTAACGTTAGGGGATGGAGAAACGTTTTATCTAGCGGTGCGCAACACGGTACCGCGTCAGAATCGGCCGCACGTCCGAAACGCGTAACAAACACGAGGGAGAAACAAAACATGAAAACCGAAACACTGAAACAAACAGCCAACACGCAAACAGCCGCTCCCGCATGCGCTACGTGCGGCGATACGCTCGCACCGTCTGGCGCATGCCTCAACGCGGGCGCATGCCTGAACGCGGACACGGACGCGGCACGACGCGGACGAGGGGATAGCCAAAAATTCGCTATCCCGTCTGCATGGAATGCGCGGGGTATGGTCGATTGACAAACCGCGCCAGATAGTCAGTACCACTGCGAGCCCGCCATTGTGCGGGCTCGTGGTATGCCTGCGAGCTATCGAGCGGTGCGCGCTCGGATCGATCGGGCGCGTATCGCTGGAATGCTAGCAACCGGAAACGAGGGAGCTATGAAACGAGCCGATGAGCCCGTGCCGAACATGTTCGCTAGCGGCGCTGAGCGCTCTCCTAACGTGCCCGCGCTCGAATCGCGGCCAACCGTACCGGCCGAGCGTATCTCCGAGCTACAAGCCGCGATGATGCGCGCGCAGCTCACGCAGGCACGCGCCCGAGCAGGCTACCGATCGCATTCTCAGCGGTATAAGCCGGAAGGGGATTCTAAGCGATTCTAAACAATTGAAATTCGAGCCGTGCTAGTACCTTCGGCCGCGTTCGCTACGCGTTAGCGTCGTTTTCAGTGGCGTTTGCGTTGATTCTGGCGGGATTGTCAAACGAGGGAGGGAGAACTAACGAGCGGAAACAGTGAAAACCTAGCGTTTGACCGTCGTTGGTAGCAGTTTCGCCGCTGCATGCGTTCGCGCGCATTCTTGAAATCGCTCGAAAACGGCCGCGGTGTTGCCTGCGCTGGCAACTATGCCGACGACGACCGAAAATCGTGTTACCACGCTAACAGAATTTCAATACAGTTACCGAATGCCCTTTACGTTGTCATTGTTGACAACTTTCCAAAGTGAAATACCACAACACTAAATTGAAATGAAAACTGCCCATCCCTGACACTGGCAAAATCGGTGAAAATTTTGGGCCGATGGAAAACGAAAGGAAACAAAACAATGGAGTCACACACTCAAAGAAACAAGCAGGCCACGAGGGAAGCGCTTTACGACGATCCGTTTGTCAGTGACGCTGACTACGGCACGCTAGTCGAACAAGCGATCGAGGACGACGAGACGGAAGCGCTACGGCTTGAGCGCGAAGAGTATCGCCATGATGAAGAGCTGGAAGCTGAAGGGCTCGATTATTTGTCATAACGCGCTGAGAGCATTTTCACAAACATAGCCAGTCAAGAGAGCGCCCGCATTGTCGGGCGTTTTCTTTCGGCGTTCAAAATGCTCGGCGTTGAAATTGCCCTACCTGCCGTTCAAAACAGATGCCCACAAAAAGGGCATTTCCTTTTGCGGCCAGTAGCCCGCTGCCCTGCCGGGTGCGGCTTATCCCAAACTTCCAAGTTCTTTTGTCGATTATCGTCCCGCTGCCCATTGACGTGATGCACATTTTCATTTTCACGTAGCGCCCGACCAAGCTTAGCGGTCATTACTAACCGATGCTCTACTTCCCAAACTCCCGGTTCGACTTGACAATTCACATAACCGAGTCGCGTAACCGTTCGCGGCATCGCCGCGATCTCCTCCATTGTCCAGCTACGAGAATACGCAGGCTTGAACTGTCTAGCACTGCTCTGTCCCATGCCGTTAGAATAGCACACAGGCGTTCTAAGCGGTACTCTAACGAAAAGGCCGGGGAATGTCCCGGCCTTTCTGTTTCTGCGCGTCAGCGTGGCGTTCAGTTAGCTCAGCGTTCGTTTTACCCCTCCTACCGTTACCCCCGGTACCTATTTCCTCCCTCGTTGAAATCTACCGGCCTAGCGTATCACACAAATAAGTGAATTTCAACTCTTTTTTTGTGGTATGATCCTGGGGTTTGAAATAGAACAGCCCCCTCTTGCGAAGGGGCTGCTCGTTGCCTGTGCTCACATCGTCGCCACGACGGAGCCGACAGGCGTGCCCGCGCGAGGGAATTGCGCGAGCTACGGCGCGTCCCGCCGCATGGGACGCATTCCGTACCGAGCCAGTGTAGCACCGGGCCAAGAAGCTGTCCAGTTCTCTCTGACACTGGCAAAATCGGTGAAAATTTTGGGGCTCGGTCATCGAAGGTGGTGCCCATCCCAAAAAAACCGTATCATCGTGATCCATAGCCCAAGACCGATTGCCGCAAAAATGTATTGCCACATCAGAGTTTCCTCGCTTCGGCTGCTCGCACTTGCCGCTTGCTCACTGAAACGACATAGCCCCAAGCGTCACGGATTGTCACTACCCGCGCACCGATAGCGAGAACCACGCTCGGGCGAAACGTTGCGTCGTAGGCAACTCGATCGCCCACCTTGATGACTCGGCCGTTTTTCAATTTCATCTGTTTCATCGTTCCCTCCTTCGGCGTTTGAAATTGGAGTAGGGGGGAATCGAACCCCCGTCCGCGAACGCTATTGCCAATCACTTTCCTAACAGCTTTTTTGGGGGCGTGTGTGCCCTCCACCATCTTGTCTTTCCAAGATGCCAGTTCAGTCTTTCCCGAACCCGCCAGCTCTGTCCGAGCAGGATCAGCGATTGGTGCTGGTTACGCTGAAACCAGGGCCGACTCGGAGAGGAACGCTTCAATTTCAACGATCCCCCGAGCTGCCTCGTTTGCTACTTCGTCTTTCGCATTCACATTGTCCAATTCAGGACTTGATGCGGTAGGCCGCAACCCGCTGTAAGTAACTGCCACATTACGCCACGTCGAAACCGATCTACCCCGAGTGACAATTGAGAGACGAACCGAGAGGAGTCGAACCTCTCGCCCGGCGTCAGCCTCGAACCCTCTGAATGGGCGTCCATGGACTCGGCCTTAGCATCCGGCGTCTCAGCCTTGTGCTCGTCTCTCAATCTTGCTGCCATCGTACTACTTGCTCTTCTTCTTGGCAACTGCTTTCTTCGGCTTCGCGGTGCCACGCTTAGCGGCCTTCTTAGCCGCTACGGGCTCGGCCTTGCTCTTGCTGCCCTTCGGCCGTCCACGCTTCGCAGCGGGCTTGCTGGCCGCTTTCTTCGCCTTGCTGACTGTGTTCTTCCTGTTGGTGCTCGCCTCGTGCTGGCCGGTGCCAGTAACGAAGTCGAATTTCACGCGGGAGATGTTCCAGCGCAAGAGAGCCTCGGCCTCAGCCTTCGTGTACTTCTTGCCGGTTGTAGGGCTCGTCTTGAAAAGCTGCTGCGCGTCGGGCTTCAGTAGCTCGAAGCACTTGTCAACGTTGCCCCTGAACTTGCGGACAGCCTTGAGAATGGTCTGCCGGTTGCCCCGCTGTCCACCACTCCACTCGGCCTTCCAGTCGATCGATTTGTCATCGATCAGATTACGACCGCTCGGGCCGTCTGCCTTCGGCTTTGTCACCTTGACAGCTTTCTTGACGTTCTTGCTTCCAGCCGGTCGTCCGCGCTTCTTGGCAACCTTCTCCGCCTTCGCGGGAGCGCTCTTCTTCGCAGTCTTCTTCGCGGACGACTTCTTGCTAACTGACTTCGCAGGCGCGGCTGACTTCTTCGCGGCACCCTTCTTCTTGGCAGGAGCCGCCTTCTCGCTCTTGCCGTGGTTCTTGATTGCGTCCTGAAGCTCGGACGCGCTCATTGCCTTGTAGCCCTCGATGCCAAGCTGCTTCGCCTTGGCCCGGATTTCAAGTGTTCCCATCTTTCAAACCTCCGTCTCGCTTGTCATTGTCGAAAACTCACTGTGCCCCGGAATGATACCGCCTTTTCATTCCATTGTCAAACACGAAACTGAAAATGGCATTCGATCGCGGCCGTTGCTGCCTTCTTGTCGATCTCGGTCACTACGAGCTTGATCTGTTCGACCCGACCGCTATCCAACTCAGGCGCAAGCAGCTCTGCCGAAGCCCTGCGAATGTAACCCATGTGAATACCTTTGAGCGATGCTGCTTTGTCATCGGCGACCACAACCATGACCGCATTCGGATCAAATTTATTGTCCGGCTCTCGTTCGAGCCTTACGTGAAACGGGCATACTCGCATGAGCTTGTCTCTGCCGGTAGCCGTAACGTGATGCTCTAGCCCCACGGCAGTCAATTCGATGTCCCATTTCTTTCCTACCTTCTTCTGTGCTGTCTTGCGCGCCATTACCGCTTCCCTTCCCGGCACCACGCAATTGTCAAGCAACGCTCGCGCCCGCCGAAGAACGAATAATAAACCATGCGGCAACCGCAACATAGATGACGATACCGCGCCCTAATTGGAATGAACTTTTTCATTGCGCCCTCCTCGGTCTGCCTACTTTCATTGTCTTGAAAATTCCCTCGATCTCCTTGACTTGCGCGGGGGAGTATAGCCGAAAACTCAGCTCTCCCAATTGTACTCGTTTCGCTTGTGGAATTCGACCCGCTCTTTCCAACCGCTTGATCCACGAAATGTCTTTGCGCACAACACGCGCAAGTTCCCCGATTGTCAAGTAGTCGCTGAACCGCTCGGGCTTGATGTGGCTGGTGCGCGGAGTACGCGAAGGAAAGTGCGGGCCGATTCGCTTTTTCACGATTCTTCCAACCTCTTCAGAATCATGTTCGTGTACGGGTCTTCTGGGTCGATGTATGCCAGCATGCACAAGTCAGCCATACCGGGATTACCGATCTCGGCAAACGCTACCGCTCGGGCTCGTTTGAGCCCTTCGGGGTCAATGCGCGCGTCGGGTGACGGCTCAGCGTTGTAGATTCTGTCCATGCTAGCCCGCCAACCTTTTCTTCAAGTTGGCAACCTCATCCGTATCTTCCCTGCCCTTCGGCGTGAATTTCAAGTACGGCGCATTCGGGGTCACGATAAACGCAGACTCAATCTTTTTCAAGTCAAGTTTGCCTTCCTTGACCAGCTCATCGATCTTGGCCGGGTCAACTGTAATCTTGGCAATTTTCAAGAAACCGGCTTTGCCAAGAATCTTCTTCAGCTTGCCGTCATCCCAACGCGATCGAGACGCACAAACAAGTGAAATTGTATAGTCCGGGCGAGCAACTGAGGGCAAGTTGTGAACGGTCATGAACTCTTTGACCGCTTGCTGAAGCGTTGTCACGTCGTCTTTTGTCGCAGAGTAGTCATACTCCTCTTCCATCTTTGCTTCAATTTCAGCAATCAGCTCCTTGTTCTCTTCGATCAACTCAATGGCCTGAAGCAGCTCTTTCTCGGAGGCGATTTGCCAACTCCCGTCTTTGCTCTGCTTTGGTGACATATTGTGTTTCCTTTCCCTTGCGATGTTTGACTTTGATTTTCATTTCCTTGTACGCTTTGCGTCGCAAATTCCATTGACGATGCAAGACGGCAATATTTTTGTCAACTAGGTCGAAGATAACAGCATCCGTTTTGTCAGGGTATTCACGCAGGGCTCGCCCTGCTTGCTGAATGATCCGGCCGTCATGCTTGCCAGGGAATGACAAAATCACGCGTGACAAAATCGGCACGTCAAGTGCTTCATCTGCAAGCTGCGTGGCAAGAAGGCATTTAACCTTCCCGGCCCTGAAGTCATCCAACCTTTGCGTGCGCAATTTCTTCGGCACCTTGGCCGTCAGAATTTCAACCGAGCAGTCAGGCTCTTGCGAGCGCATAGCCGCGAGTAGCAAGTCAAGGTGCTCGATCCGGCGGCTCAGCACGAGTACGCTATGCCCCTTGCTGATCTGACGCAGCGCGGTGCTAGCGATGAGCTTGTTGCGCCCCTCGTCTTCCACGAGCGCTTCGAGCAACGGCATCCAATCCCACCGACCGCGATAAGCAAACTTGAAATATGTGTAAAGCGGAATTGCACGCGTCGGTATCTTGGGTTTCATTTGCCGCTTGTAAATAACCGGGCCAATAACGAATTTCATAAGCGGCTCCATCCCGTCGGCCCGCTTCTGCGTAGCCGTGAAACCAAAACGGTTATACGCAAGCGAATTGTTCATGACGACTTCCCACGTTCTTGCACTAGAATGATGACATTCATCGATGACAATTGTGCCAAACTTCTTATTGTCGGCAATGAACTCATCGAGGTTTTTATTTACGGTCTGAATCATCGCAACTGTAATGTCACCTATCGTCCACTCAACGTCGTTGATCTTGCCAATTCGCGCATTAGGAATGTCACTCTCAATCCGCTCGACCCATTGTTGAAAAATATCCTTAGTGTGAACGATCACGATCGCGGGTGTTTGCTTCTCTGCGATATACGCAAGGGCAATTTCACTTTTTCCGCTACCCGGTTGAGCTACAACAATTCCGCAGTCAGTGGCGAGCATTGCGTCTAGCGCGTCCTGCTGCCCCTCGAAGCTCTTCGCTTCAGATTGATAATCAAGCGTCTTGTTGAATTTCAGTTTACGCTTGCGTTTGATCGGCGGCTGAACACGCGTATCCTCAGCATGCTCAAGTAGCCGGTCAGGAAGAAGAGCGAGCGCGCCGCGTGAGACTTGAAGCTTCCCGTCGCGGCAATGGCGAACGCAGTCAACCTCGTTGCGTTCGCCATTTAGGAAAGTGAGCTGCTTGAAAAAACGCTTGCGTTCGAAGAACGTCAGCTCGCTCTCGTTCAGTTCCAGATAAGTGCCGATCTTCATTCAAAAATGCCTTCCCCCAAGGGTGCCCTTTCTTATCGGAATCGGAATTTCATCGACACTGACAATCTCGGGATCGTAGTGCTCGTCAAGAATCTGCTTGACGGGCAGTGAAATAGGAGTATCTCGCAACTCAACTATCTGGCGAGCATCCTCTTCGGTGTCACAGTCAACTGCATATTGCACGCGCGCTTCCTCTCGGCATGACACGATAAACCTTTTCATTTTCAATCTCCTCTCAGTTGTCCCATGCGCGGCATTGTATCAAACCCAGAGTCAATTAACAAGCGGCTGCTTTGGCAGCATGCCCGCGCTTGATGTTTTCAGCGTGAGTAACGGCTTCAAGGTGAACGGGGTTGACGCAACCACGGTTTCGACACAAATGGTCAATTTCAAGACCGTCAGGAATTGGCTCAACAAAATGTTCGTAAGATAGACGGTGAGCATATTCCTGCCCATAATCAACTGAAAGACGTGCGTACCCAGCAGGCGTGCGCGCTCCCTGCCATATCCAACAGCCATTTTTATCCATTTTTACAAAGTTGATAAAACGCTTCAACGTTCTTTTGGTCATTTTAACTTTCCCCGATTTCGTTAAGCATCCAATTCATGCAGCCGCAAGCGTCGTACACGTCTTCCGGCTGCGCTGGCTTAGCTCGACTTGTCACTGGCTTCGGCTTGAGTCCGTCCTTTGACTGGATCAAGTCAGGTAACTCAGGCAAGCCCCAATCGTGAATTGCCCATTCCTTGACATTCCACTTGAATTCTTTTGTCCTACGTCCCTTGAAACCAATGTCAGCGGCGACTAATTTTTTCCAACTCTCTGAGTTAATTTCATAGATATTGGTATAGCCATATCTAAGCAAGCCGCCGACGAACGCTCCTTGTAATTGAGCCTGTTGCTTCAGCCATGCAGAATTTCCTTGCTTTGCATATCCCATTGGCCACGGCTCTTCGATGGCGATGAAGATTTGGTCGCATTCGGCCACCGCGCCGCGAAGCCCTGACACCAGCGATCTTAGGAAAATTTCTGGCTTCGACGCATATTTCATCCGGTCGAAGTAATGGGTGCCGCGCTCCCAACGATTTGAGTAGATCGCTGGCCCGCGCATTTTGTCAAGTATGCCGTCGCTCATGAACGCGCAGCCAGCGATGCTTGACAATGACATATCAATGCCGACGCATACCCACGTCGGCTTTGCTTTGTAAAGTTTCTTCTTCTTGGCTGCTGATTTTCTGGCCATGATCCCCTCGGGCGGTTGAAGCAGAGCCCCGTCTGCTAGCGCTTGTTCGATTTCCATCTTGCACCTACCGATCTTTCGTTCGGCGTTCAAATCCCGGTTCGGCGTTTTACCCCTCCCTGCCCTTCTTCACGCAATCTCACAACCTTGGCGGCAAGTACGGGAATGGCAGCCGCCCGCTCTTCAGCAAACTCCAACTGCTTTTCTGCGCAGCACAATTCACAACAATTAAGTTGCCCGCCATGAGTAAGTGAAAGCAAATCCCCAAAATGTAGCGTTGCGGGGCGTTCCTTGCAAAAAAGGCACTTCCCTTTAAGGGGGCATCCTTCGACAGAATGCGCGCATTGACAATTAACGCACCAAACAGCATAGTCGTTCATAGCTCCTCCCTACAATCAATGCAAAGCGGGGGGTTGCCGAATTCCACTTCGCGGATCAGCACTTTAGATTCAACCAGCTCGCTCAGGACGCCTTGAGCGGCGTTCTCTAGCAGCCGGTAGCGTTCGAGCCCCTTTACCTCACTCGCACCTGGGTACGCGTCTGCGGCCTCGTTGAGCGCGTCGTTGATGATCTGATGAAGCTCCTCTTTGTCCACAAAAATTCTGCGCTTCGATGTCGCGCTCCAACTGTCATACGCTTGAAGTTGTTTTTTCAATTTAGCCGCTGTTTTCTCAAGTGCCCGCGTGAAACGCTTCAACCGCTTTGGCGTCTCACCTTTTGTCTCAAGAATTTGAAATTCGGCAGATTCCTCTGCTTCTGCTTCCAGCACCTCCGCCCCAAGAGTTTGGTACCTTGCATAGATTCTTTCCAGCGGCATATTTTCAACGTCGCTGTTGCAGACCGGGCAACCGCCATTCCCGAGAAATAAACCATGCTTCGCGCAGTTGTAGGGATCGTCCGGACTCGCCTGATCCGCGTGTTCGCAGAAATCACATTTCACTCCGGTACAACCAGGTTCGTGAAGCGTCCTCACTTCTTGCCCTGGCCCATGTTCGACATCACAATCGCATGCGTCGTCGCCCATGAAACCTTTCCCATTCGAGCAGATAGCAAAAAGCGGGATCAACGCTTTCTTGTGCTTCGCGCAAGTCATTTCCTGCCCCGCTTCTTCTTGACAACTTCCAATTCCAATGTTGCTCCGCACTTCGCGCACAGCGACGGCGGAAACTTGAAATTGGCTATTTGAATGTCAAAAAGTCTTAGGTCTTTAAGAATTTCAATGGCAATAAACATCAGGTTGTAGTCGATATACTCCTGCGGCATCCTAACCGGAACGTAAGACCGACCAACCTTGACGGCGGTATCTCCATTCGTACCAAGGCGCAGCCGATTCAGAATCCTGTTCAGCACCTTCTGCGTTTCTTCGTCTTGGTAGTCCCAAGCTTCTTTAGCCATTTCCCCGCGAATTTCAGTAACGGCCTTCCAATTATCAACCGCTTCGTCCAAAACTTTTTTGTTTGGTAAAATTGATTTACGGCTCACGCTTCCCCGTCCTCCTCTATCTCTCTAACCGCTACGACATGAATCGTTTCGCTATTACCACCTGTACCCGTCAGTCGTTCAAACGTTCCCAACAACCTCACGATCTCATAGCCAAGGGGAGCGGGTTCGCCAGCGGCGAGACGTAGGATCTTCTCTAAACCCTGGATTGTCATCCCTTCTCCTTCCCGGCTAGGGCTTGGCGGGCGACTGCGACTGACCAGTGATCGCTTGTTACTTCGCCAATCGTTGTCAGCGCCTCTCGCAGGTATTCGTTCCCCTCTTGGAGGGCCATAATTTCCGAGAGGACGTTTTCAACATCGTCCATACCGAATGGGGCCATGCTTACAGCCGGGCCTGGGCCTTGCTTTGTCGCAGCGATACCGACAGCTAGACGCTTAAAAGATTCCGATTGCGCTCTCATGGCCCGTCTTCCCTCATGGCAGCATCGAGCGCTTTTTCGGCGTCGGCTTCGTCCCCGGTCATATCTGCGACCATCCGCAGCGCCGCCGCTTCCCCGCTAGGTAGTTCACGCGGCGTGGCAATCTTCTGGCCAAGGAGGGCCTGACGCGCAAGTGCTCCGGGAATGCCACGTTTATCGTCAGCCGCGATATCCCGCAGTGCGTCTCTCAACTCCTCCCGTGCAGCCTCGGAGGTGGCTAGATCGGATTCGAGGGCGGCGATGTGGTCTAATAATTTGATCCGGTCGTCATCCCAATCAGCCCATTTCTCGACGTGTTGCTGAATGTCAGCCAGCTCCTCCGCGCTCATCTTGTCAGTCATTCGTTGCCTCCGTACTTGGCGAAGTGCCCATCAACGATTTCGTTAGCTTCCCTCCACGTCCACGTATCCAGTGAGCCAATCTCGCATAGCGCTTCCTCTGCCGCTGTTAGTCGCGCGGCTATGCCGCGAAGAAACTCCGCGAGCCGTTCCCTGGCGCACACGAACTCGTCCGCAACGTCTCGATGTACTTCGTAGTTCAGGTCGGACAGAATCTCTGCGATCTTCTCTTCGCTCAGCACGTCATCAGGCATGGGGAGTCTCCTCGGGTATGCGGACGTGGGCCGAAAAGGCGGGAGAACGCTCAGTGTGAACCGTGTCCACCATAAACAGACGTGCAACAACATGGGTATCGGGTAGACAACCATCATCGGAGATTTCAACCCACGCCCTCACGCCGCGATAAACGATCTCTGTGGATTTCATCCTTCTCGCCTCTCTGGCTTTGGCTCCTCGGGCCTGGCTGCCCTTTCTACGAGTTCTGCGAGCGCGTTCCGAGAGATGTGATCTTCTTTCCCGAGTCCTACTCTGACAATCCCGGCAAGCTTCTCGGCACTCGGCCCGCCGGGTGAAGACTTTCCCGCGATCCCCAACTCCCGAAGGAAACACGGGCCGCAGATAATCGGTGACTCTCCTAGTTGCGGAACATGAAACTCACCCTCTACATCTCCGCAGTAAAGGCACATTCCCTCTGCCCCGTCACTGACCGGGGTGATTCCTAGTTGGCTCCAAAGTTTCTCAGTCATCGCGCCCTCCTCTGAGACGAAAAGACAACACCAACACTTAGCAACTCCACACTCGCGTCTACTCCACTTGTGATCCGAGCAAACGTATGAGTGCCCGCGTTCTTTATGCCCGCACTTGCATACGTCGTCGCTCATGGCTTGTTCCTCTCGAACCATGTAACACCGACGACCAGACCGAGCAAGAACGCGATAACCCCTACCCAAATCATCAGTTCCCATTTGCTCATCTCGTCTCCTCTCGGGCTAGTAGGTGAGCCTTCTTGAGCGCCCATTCAACGAACTTGTCTTGCCGCGATGCCGAGCGCCCGAAGATGAAAAGCAGGCTGCCGAGCTTCTTGATTTGACTCTCGCGGCTCACTTCTCTCCTTGGTTGGGGACTAGCTCGAACTCGATGCGCCAGACTTGTTGATAATGATCGAATCCATCACCGTAAATGGTGGCCCACCGGCTCCAGAACGCGGCCGGGGTCTTGAACCCCTCCCAAGTGCATTCGTACGGTTTCCAGACATCCATAAGATTCTCCCGGCGCACCGAGACTATTCGTACTCGCCCAATCGACTTCTTGCCTCGACCCGGCTGGACGGCGTAATCAATGCCGGGTAGGTAGCGGCACGGGATAGCGTCCCGATTCTTGCTGCGAATATCCGGCACGTACTTCACTGGCCGCCGCGTAACCGTCTTCCTGCCAGATAGGATCAATTCGCAGAGATCAGGAGAGAAGATCATTCGCTCTCCTTCGTCACTGGGTTAGAAGTCTTTTGAAATTCTCCCGCTTCCAACGCGGTGATTGCTTCTTCAACCATATCTGGCCACAAGCTTTCGTCGGGCGTGTAATTGCGCCACCAGTCGATGACATACATACCCTCGGGTTTCAAATCCATAAAGCGAGCCTCCAACGACGGCTCACGCGGCTTCGCCATCACAGGATAGAACGCTTTTGAGTGGCGCGGCTTTTGCTGCTTCGTTTTGTCCTGCGGCTTGATTGAAAAAGTACGCACCTTTGAAGTTTTCTTTCCTGACTTCAAGCAAGCCTCAGCGCTTCTCTGTCGAACGGCTAGCTTGCGTTCCCTAGCTGTCTGCATTGCGGCTCCTTTCCCTGTCGCCACTACGACCACGCCTATCTTATCATCCCTGGGCGGTTTACGCAAGCTATTCTTAGGAGGCTTGCCTAAGCTCCAAGGCTTCAGGATTTTCAAGTCGTCCAGCAGCTCGGGTGCGCCGAGCGCAGTAAACCACCGATCAGCGGTACGCGGGTTGACCCACTGCCGGTCGCCATGCACGAGTTTACGCACAGCAGCTTCGCTGACGCCTATGCGTCGGGCCAATGCTGAAATCGACCCTTCCCTCTCAAGAAAAGGTTGAAGAAGACTGACGACATCGGCAATAGGGTAAGCCGTCTGATGATAACGCTTAATCTCCACGGCTTGTTCGCTCATTTTCCCTCCTGCTAATTTCTCGGCTACTGCCCTCCTGCAATTTCAAGTACGCACCGATAACGCCTTCGATCAACGCCTTCTTCCTTTCCAATACGGCAATACCGTCCTCTAGCTTTTTAATCTCGGGCTCAAGAGCAGCCTGCGCGTCAACTTCAAACTTCTTGCCCTGGTTTTTGTCAATGAACCTTGCTTTGGCTAGTTTCAGTTCGCGCCGCTTCTCGATGAGATCGGCTTCTGCAATCGAAGCATGATAGATCGCATACCCAACGCGTACTGCGAACTCACTATGTATCCGGCCTATCTCCTTCGAGCTAACCGAAGTGAAATCAAGACGCAATTCCCTTTCGTCTGCTGTTATTGCGCCTGGAACGACCAGTGACAATTGTGCCAGGAACCTTTCGTTCTCGATCGACGGCAGTTCGATTTTCAGTTTCCCTTCCTCGCTGAATACGTGTGACCTCTTCCTTGCAATTTTTCGAGAAGGGGCAGTTTTCAAACTGGATACTGCGGGTGCTCGTGCAGGCTGGCTTCGGGATTTCTTCCGCATCGACTGACCTCCTAAGCTCGTTCAATTTCCGTTTGACTTCACTTCTATACCGCGATACTTCAAAGACATCTTCGTGCAGCGCAGTCGGTGAACCGTTCTGCGTCGGCCCGCCTTTGTTCTCTCCGACTAAGATACACTTGTCAACTTTGAGAGATTTCAATTCCTGCCCGCTGAAGGGCTCGACCACGCGACCGATGTTGTTGTTGACCGCGTAGCACACGAGTTGAATTCGATGCGTCGGCGTCGCGCCTTCGCGTTGAAATTTCATGAACGCCTGAACGTTCATCCCCTTGAAATCGATGATGTATGGAACATCGTCAATTACAACCAAGCCGTCAAGCGTTCCAACCAAATCCCCGTTAGGATGATACGTGCGCAGCTCGACACCAATCAGCTTGAGCTTGCCGAGCTGATCGAGCCGGTATAGACAATACTGCCACTTGAAGTGCCTGAAGTTCCCATCAATGAAGAACGAATTCATTCGCGGGTCTGGAACAAGCACCTTCTCGTATCCCATTCGCGCAAAATACGCTCGACGCACGCACTGTCCCAGCATCGACGGCGAGAAGACTTTTTCAATGCGCGGCATCTTGCGAGCATTGAGTAGCGCAGTCATAAATTCCACATCGCCGGGTTTGTCCATATCTTGCGGCTTCTCAAGAAGTTCCTCGATCAGCGGTACGAGGACGCCACCTTTTGAGCGGCGCGCGTCACGAATTCGGCGTTCAGTCTGCGTTGTCATTGCAATCAGGGCCGCACGATATATTTTCAGTTATTTCTTCATCTATTTCGTCATACGGAATTTCATCAATGAAAATTCGTTCTCCATGCAAGCGCGTAAGACGAACTCCTAATTTCCGAGATTGAAAAGAGCGGCGTTCAAACGTTTCTGGAAAAAGCTTTCGTACTTTTTTCCAATACGCAATGCTAGTCGCCTTCACGCACCCAATACAGTTGTTATTCCGAAACCCAAAACCGTACATAGCCGGAAGTTCAATCCCGACGTTTGCCACCAAATCCAAACACATTTGTTTTGTGTAACCCTCATCGCGCAATACCCAGTCCAAACGAAGTTCAGGGTTATTGGCGTCAAGGCGGTCAATGCGTTTTATCTCATCTGCGGTCATTCCAAACACATGAATGTCGCTAGGGAGTTGATATTGAAATCTAGGAATTTTTTTCATTTCAGTAGTGCATCTTGCGCCAGATATACCAGCCATATATCGCGTTCGTTCAAAAACGTCATCGATTGAAACGTATTTTGACGAGCTTATTATTTCAACGTCTTTGTGAAGCCACTTTTCAACCGACTTCAAAAAAGTTTTATTCGATGGATGCTCGCTAGAAAGTACGTTGCAATAAACGAGACGTACACGGTCAACGTCATATTTTTTTAGTGCCAAGTACGAAGCAGTCGCAGAAGCGGCACCGCACGAAAACCAAACAACAACCCGGCGTTGCTTGCGCAAGTTATTTCCCTTCCTCGATCATTGCCTGTATCGCCAGAAAGTCTTCCTGCCGAATTGCGATCAGTTTCAATCCCTGAATGTTGACCATCATCGCAGGTAGCATCCCTGGCGGTGTTGAAAACGCTTCACGCGTGATCTTCTCGAATTCGTCCTTGTTGATCGAGTACGACCCGCTGTTTGTGATCCGCGTTTCCACCAGAAACCCGCAAAGCGTGTTGTCACGCCTGTTGAACCAGTGACGGCCCGAGTTTACTTGTTTCGATCCACCAGGAAGCTTGCCAACCCGCTCCTCTTCGCGGCGAGCCTTCCGCTGTTTGTTAGCTTGTTTCCAAGGGGTGTCCATTGTCTACCTCCACCACTGAAATTTCTTTGATCGCCATCGCAAAATTCTCAGCTATTTCAACTTGATTAAACCCCGAAAGAGATGCCCCGAACTCAGCGTCAAGGATTTCCTCTATCAGCGAACCAAAGTCTTCTTCAGCGCATTCTTTCATCATTTCAATAAGCGCTTCCCAATCGTTTTTTCCTTCAGCTTTCAATTCCAAAAAGTATTCTTCGTCAAACCACATTGAAGACAAAACCTTTTCTTTTTCAATTTTTATCTTAATTGTCAACATTCTTTTTTCTCCGTTTCGTCCATGCGGCGAACCGATTCACTGACTCAACACAACATCTACCAATGTCAGCGCGGACTGAGTAGTTGCAGGCGTCCGTCATCTTTCCGTTCCTGACCGGCGAAAGGTAAATCTTGGCAACGATTTCAGCAGGCTTCCCGCATACATCGCACGTTCTAAGTCGTGCCATCATGCCTCCTCGATTGAAATTGTCAGTTCTTTGGTTTTCTCGCCAATGAGCCATTCCAACTCTTCGCGCATGTCGTCATTGTCAATGAGAAGTTTCTTGAACCTTGATTCGGTTCCCGACCACGGCTGCTTCTCTGAGTCAATGTAAGTGAAGGTGTTTCCGCTGCGCGTGATTGCACCGTCTTGGAGCCCCAAGTTGATGATTTCAACTTCATGATCGATACAGCCGTTCTCGGTATCAAAGAGAAACATGCCAGCCATTTCCGGTCGAGCTGTCTTTTGCTTTTCAGCTCGCACCATAACCCACTGGCCTACTGGTACGTCCGTAGCGACGAGCTTTCCCTTCTTGGCAACCTGCTTTGACCGCTTCTCCTTCTTCTCGCGCTTCAGTTCCAACCGAATAGATGCGTAGAATTTCAACGCTCGACCACCAGGAGTCGTAATGCCGCCATAACCACTGATTTTGTCAATGACTTGATTCGTCCAGATGAAAAGCGTCTCATCATTAACCGTGGTGACTCGACGCAATGCGCGGCTCATCATCCGGGCTCGACCCGCTGTGCGATCCTCACCTTCCTCCGGGTCTTTGTTCAGTTCTTCGTTCGGCAGAAGCGACGCCACCGAATCAATTGTCACAATATCGGCACCTTCCGGGCCAGCGAGAAGCATCAGAAGTTTGATCGTCTCTTCCGCCGTGCTCGGCCGGTGAATCAGCAACTCGTCTATGTCGCCGCCAAGCTTCTTGAACCACTTGGAATCAAAGATGCCCTCGCTATCGATGAGCGCGCATAGCTCGCCCCGCTGCTGAGCCAACACCATTGTCATGTACGCAAGAAACGATTTGCCGCTTGAATTGTGAGAGCAAAGGCCATCGGCAAAAAAGGTTTTGGTGCTTGTACCAAAAACGCAAACTTCTTGTTCCCCAACATACCGCACTTTTTTCACTGTTGCATAAACGTCTCGACCGTCAGTATACCCGTTCTGCCCATGTGTGGTGAATGCCTTACCAACCCAAAACTTGTTGTCAAACCTTTTTGGTTTCACTTGACCCAAAAAACGCATGACTTCAGGAACACCACCGCAAACATAAACGCCATGACAGCCAGTACCATTTCCGTTTGCTGACCTGTGATGAACTTGAAAACCAAGTTTTTTCATTAATTCAAGTGCGTAATCCAACACAACGCCCTCGTTTTGAGAAAAGCCAAACCGGCCGCCACTAAGCCAACCTTCACCATCAACTAACCCCGCCAAGTATGTTGCCGCTTCCGCATTTTCAGGCTTGTCCCAGCGATCCCCCAACCAAAGTATTTTGTCACCAACTGAAAGATTGCGCGACGTTATCCACATCGGCGATTTATATGTTTTGTTCAAGGTCAACCACCCGTGACTTGCGCTAGCCACAGTTTTTGTTCCCTTGTCCGTTGTAATTTCAAAACACGGCAATACCCGCCGATTGTTGCGCCCCATTGTTGACAATTGAAGTTTACGCTTTTTTCCTCGTCCACCTGGCCCAAATTCGTCAAACCCGACCAACTCATTACCGCATTTCAGTTCTTCTGCTGGCAACCATTCCAGGTCAGACGTAAGGATCGCCGTATCAGGCGAAACACAGTAATCGCCAAAGATTTCAACATGACGACCGCGAGGAAACCCGCCGCCCGTAATTCGTTCTACTGTGAGACTTCCGCACGGCACGCGCTTGACCTCGTATTTGTCATCGCTGGCGAACCCGAGCACTGGGGCTTTCATTGCCGTGTTGATAGCGCTGGCTAAAGCGGCGGCAGGTGAAGCAGTCCTTCCTTTGCGCGCCATTAAGGGTACGCTACTTTCATGAGCACTTCGAACCGAATCGCCTTTCCAACATGCGGGCACCCAACGTGCGTTTCAAAACTCACGCACCCTGCGCCGTCACGCCTTATAAGTGGTTGTTCATCTGATTCGATCAAAAGTTGGTCATGAACAGCCTTTGACGCAGCAGAAACCAACCGCTTTGTCAACTGACCCTCTGGTGAATTAGCGTCCACGGTTAACCCTCCTTGACATTTTTGCTACCTTGTTCTTGGCCCGACGTTTCTTCTTCATTTTCAACGCATGAACCCGCGCACCCGGCTTCTCTTTCGTGACAACCAACATTCCGCTCTTACGCTTTTTGCTGATCTTCGTAACAAGTTCGGACTCACGTATTTTGTGAAGCTGATCCTTGAGTGACAACTTCTCCGCGATCTGGCCAGGAATTAAAAGGCCCGATGCGCGTTTAGCCCACTTTGGTTTGTCTTTGTTTTCAAGCGGCATTGTCGTCATCCCACAATTTCTTCGGCGGGTCGTTCCTCGGTTTCCACTCCGGACTTTCCGCCGCACGTTCAACAGACGGGTCGGGCGGTATCTCGGTCACTGAGTCATCGCTATACGCAACGGCATACTTGCCACTCGTATAAACAGGATCGCAAACCAAAAGCCGACCATGCGGGCAAGTAATTATTTCGCGGTGCCCATCCTTCTTTGGCAATCTGAATGTCAACTCAGCTTCATCTTGGCTAACAGTGATATGTTCAAGAACCAACCCCGGCAGCCCTTCTGCTACAGCAAATTGCAAATCCGCTCCCACATACAATTCGCCATCACCCTCAAAAAAGATCGTGAAGCCATCTTTTTTGCCGTTCTTCCTTTTCACTTTTGTCGCAACAACATGCCGACCGATGAAATACTCAGGCTTTGCTTGCATTTTGACTTCTTGCCCTCCGCTTTCTTTTGTGGAGAAGATTAAAAGCCTTCACATAATTTTCATCTTCAATTCCCCAACACTGAGGTTCCTCTTGCATCGTTCCAGTGACATCGAAGAACCGGAAACCTAGCGGCCCATCGAGGTTGAATGGATTGCGTATTGAACCATCAAAGCAAAAGACAGCGCCACGGCACTTCTCTGCCATGAATTTCAAGTATGCGTATTCCTCCGTTTTGGCTTCGTCTACGATCAACTCGAATGGAAGACCGTTTTCATCTACCACCAGGAGAAGCCAACTCTTACCTCTTCCCATTGCCGATGCTTTCTTCTTTAGAATGTCACCGGCAGGAAGATTCGGAACCCAAAACAATTTTGAGACACTGGCTCCTCGTGGCGTCAATGGCACTTTACGTTCGAGCCCCAAATGCTTCCATCCCCTTGAACTCTCCCGCCGACCGGCATGCTTCGGTTTCATCGTTTTCAAGTCCATTGCCTTCGGATGATTGAGGAGGAAGCCAAGAACATGCAACGTCTCTTCATCACTATCCGTAGGCTTGATGCCAAAGCTCCTGAATGCCCCTACAGCAGCCAAAGCTTCCACTGAGGGTTGTTTTACCGCCGCCTTCGGCAAACGCTCTCTGAAGTCTTCCAGTGAGCTATACGGCTGCTTTGCTAGAATCGCACGCAACGCAACCGGGCCGATTCCCCTGACACGCGCCAAACCGACGAAAATTTCAGTGGATTTCGGGCCTCGTGTGAATCCTGCGGCAGAAAGGTTGACATCGGGAGGAAGCAGTTTGAATCCCTCGTCCTTCGCCGCTGCAATGTAACGATGCTTTTCTGGATAGACATCAAGTAACGAAACGAAGAACTCTTGCGGGTGATGACATTTCAAGTAAGCTGACTTGACAGCGAGCCGACCATACGACGTTGCGTGAGCCCTTGCGAAGCCGTAGCCTTGAAACGAATTCATCAATTCCCAAACCTCGTCAGCCTCTCCCTGAGAAACCTTTTTCAACGCCTTCTTCATGAAGATCGGTTTGAATTTGCCAAAGGCTTCTTTCGCTCCCCTACCGACTCCCTTAGCAAGCTTGATCGCGTCAAGCAACTGCTGAGCTTCGTCGTGGTCGAGCCCGACTTCGTACCCAAGTTCAAGAATCTGTTCTTGAAAAATCGGGATACCGTAAGTCTCTTCCAGCACGTCTTTGACAACCTTCGACGTGTAATCAACCTCTTCGATCCCTTTGCGCCGCCGATTGTAGATGGTGTGATAACCAGGACGAGTCAACGACGGGCGGTAAATCGCAACCGACGCAATCACGTCTGACTCTTTTTCAACCTCTACTTCGATGCAACCCTGCCGGTTCGTGCTCCCCTGCAAAGTGAAAACGCCTTCGGTTCGTCCGCTGCGAAGCATCTTGAACGTCTCAGGGTCGTCAGTCGGTATCTGCCGAAGGTCAAGCGGGTTTTTGCCGAGTGAACTCAGGCATCGTGAAATTACGCTCAGATTCTTGAGCCGCAGGAAATCGCCCTTGTTGAACCCGAACTTCTCGATGTTCTTGTAATCGAACTGGGTGACAAGTTTTCCCGACGACGCAATGAGATACATCGGTACCCAATCCTTCAACGGACGTTCAGCGGTTCCGAAGACCCAGCCGCATGCGTGCTGGCCCACGCTCTTCAGATTGTCAAAGACTTCAGAAGCCAGCTCGTAAATTTCAGGATAAGTGTCTTTGAGCGCTGTGTAAACGTCTTCCTCTTCATCGACCATGCCCGAGTCGATCATCTGCGGAAGCAAGTTGGCGATCTCATCCTGAATCTCTTTTGAAATTCCGAGGCTTTCTGCAACCAGACGGAACGAAGAGCGGTTGGCCAGCGTTTGATAGTTGCCTATCATCGCAACCTGCCCCTCGCCTTCCAGCTCGACCATTCTCTCCAAGACGATTTTCATGAAGTCGTCATAGCGGTCGTGCTCAATGTCAATATCAATGTCCGGCAGCTTCTTTCGCTGCGGGTTATAGAATCGCTCGAATGTCAGTTTGTCGGCAATCGGATCAACATCGTGAATGCTAAGACAGTAACAAACAAGGGAGCTGGATGCCGACCCTCTTGTGTTTGTCAAGATGCCTTGCTTCGCAGCCGTCCTGATGAAATAAGACATGAGCAGCAGGTAGTGGGCAAAGTCGCCCATCGCGCTCAGCTCGTGCTCAAACCGTTCCTTGGCGATCTTGCCATGCTTCCGACTAATCCCCTTGAGCCGCGAACTACTGAGATTGCGAATTTTTTCAATCGGGTTATCGTAGCCCGAGAACGGAATTGAATATGAAAATGAGTCCAAAGCACTCAGCCGAACGTTTGACTCCTTGACAATTTCCATGATATTGTCACAAGCCCCGCTAAGCCCGTCAGTCCGTTCTTCCAGTTCTTCCATTGACTGTAAATGCGCAGTCCAGTAGCAATAATCTCTGACAAACCCCGATATTTGGTGCTCGTCTGACTGAACGCGGTGCGTATCTTCCTTCGCCCAATTTTTCATCTTTGAACTGAGCATTGAAATATGGGCTTTGCGTTGCGAGACAGTCTGATAGTGCGAATCGTTTGTCAACACAACCGGCGTCCTAGTGATTGCGGCCAACCTCAGCAAACGTTCGCGTACTCGATCCTCAGCCTCGCACATACCCTCGTAGGCCACGAACCCTTTGTCCATAAACGAAGGATGACCGTGGTTCTGAATTTCAATGTAGAAATTCGGGAAAATCGTTTTCATGCTATCGATGTAGCAAGAGGCGGCATAAAGATCGGGCTTCATGCCGATCAAGAGCTGCGCCAATTCGCCACCAAGGCAACCAGTCATGAAGACATTGTGATGAAGAGGTTGCGGCGCTCGCTCGATCATCGCATTTAATGAAATTCGCGGCCGGTAGTAGAAATTCTCCGGCTGCATTGAAAACGTTGACCAAGCAACAAGATTCTTGTAACCCTCGGCGCTCAGCGCAAGAACGGTCAGGTGCCGAGCCGACTTGCGTACTTCCTTATCTCTGACGCCTAAAATTTCATCAGAAACAGTATAGAACTCTTCCCCCAAAATCGGTTTAATGCGCGCTTCCCGACATGCTCTGTAAAAAGGAGGAACGCTACCCATGTGGCCGTGCTCTGTAAGCGCAGCCGCGCCCCATCCCAATTCGACGGCGCGTGCAACCACATTCTTTGGCGACCCAAACCCGTCAAGGAGGCTAAAGGTACTGTGGACATGCAAGTCGCACGCTTTTTTTACACGCGCCGTCTTTCGCATTGTTACTTCGCGCTCTTCTTCGCGGCTCTCTCTGCCTTAGCCGCTGCTTTCTCAGCAGCCTCGCGACGGGCTACGGCCTTGTCAGCCTTCTCCTGCGCTACGTCACGCAGTACCTTGCCGTTCTTGCTCGTCGTAGAAGGCAGAGCGTCCTTGAGCTTTTTCAACGGGTTAGCCTTCAGCGCAATCTTCGCCGGTCGTGCAGCGAAGGTCGTCTCTTCACCCGTTCGAGGATCAGTGCCCTTCCTCTTCGGCTTTGCCAGCCTGAAAACAGGCGTGATCTTGACAAGCCCGAATAGGTTGATCGTCTCGCCTGCTTCAAGAAGCTCCTCGATCACGTAACCAAGAGACTCGTAATAATCCTTCTCTTGAGTCTTGTTTGCGAATGGAATATCCATCGCTTCCGATACACGCTTTTTCAACTGCGCAGGTGTTACCGCCATCTTGTACCGCCTTTCAGTCCAGGGGTGAAATTACTTCTTGGTCTTCTTCTTGGCAACCACCGGGAACGCATCAGCGAGCATGTCGCCATCCTCGTCCTTCGCGGCAGAAATGGTGATCTGCTGCCCTGCCTTGAAATCGTCAAGGTCGAGATCGGCCCAACTGTTGCCGTTATCGTCTTCGCCGTCATCGAGGAAGTATAGATCGAAGATAACGCCGTCTTCCGTCTCGACATTCAACGTCTGCTCTTCAGAATTGACTTCTACGATCTTGGCTTTTCCTTCGTAGTTGTCAGGAAGTTCAGAATCGGATTTCTCTTCCTCTTCTGCGGGCTCCTCCTCTTCCTCTTCCTCGGGCTCGCTGTCAGAGCTAGACATTTCGGTAGCAACAAAATCGCCATCGTCGTCCTTCTCAGCAACGATCGTTACGATTTCGCTCTTACCAAAATCGCCCAAGTCAACATCGTCCGAAGCGAAGACAACAAATTCCACGCCTTCGACGCTAACCTTTGCCTTGAGCTTGTCAGAGAAGATTTTGACAATCGTAGCGTCGCCCTCGAACTCAGTATCCTCTTCAGGGTCAAAACCGCTGGTTGTCTCGTCCTCTTCCTCTTCTTCAACCTCTTCCTCGGGCTCGGCCTTCTTGGTGGTCTTCTTGTCAGCCTTGGTCTTAGCCGCCGTCTTCTTCTCTTCCTTTTCCTCGACTTCATTTTCATCGGCCTCAAGAGCGCTAGACACTTCCTGCTCTTCGAGGACGCGATTGAGCGTACTGACCAACTGCTGTTCGTAATCAGGAGAGTTTTTCAACGACGCTTTGATTGCGGTTGGTTTCAAGCTTGCGCTCTTCGGCCGAATTGTGTACCTGCCCCGGTCGTCTTGCCTCTTGATACGGAACATCTTGCCGAAGACTGTTTCGCCCTCTTTCACGTAGTCAACGAATTCCATGATCGTTGAATAATTGAGGTTAAACGTTTTCAGTTCGCCCTCTGAAGGGTCATCGTCTTCGTCAGACACAACGAGCCACAACGCTTTTGCACGAGTGTTCGGGTTGTCACCCTCTTCGCAGAGGAAGCAGCCCTCGCCAGTGCAAGGAACGTAACCCGTTGCTGGTGTGTAGTGCTCCCAGTATTCGTAATAGCCGGGGTTTTCACTTGCTCCCGCCTTCGCCAATGCCTCAGCGATACCGGCGTTCTCTTTCTTTTTCAAGTCGTCAGGAGGAAGCGGAATGAACAACGCATAACCGACAAAGCTTTCTCCGGTCTTTTTCAACGTGATGTATCCGCCTCGGCCAGCGTTTCGGTCGTCAGAACTTTTGACGCCACGAATGGTGGTGGTTTTCTTTGCCATTATCTGAACTCCTTTTGTAGTGTTCCGGGCAAACGGTGTTTGAACATTGTCAACGGCACCGCCTTTTCTATCATGCGCTGAGCCTCTGCCTTTGTCAGTTCCGCCGGGTCTTGACGACCGCTAGGGTAGAGACAAATGAAAATGGGATACTTCTTTAGGAGTCTGTCAGCAGAAACGATCGCGTGAAAGCCCGACGCGTCTTTGTCAAACATCAAGTAGACGCGGCGAGGCTTAAGACGTGAAATTATGCGTGATTGTTTTACTGACAATTTTGAGCCCAGGATTGCTACTGCGTTTCGGACACCGTTTTGGTGAAGGGTCATGCAATCAAGGCTCCCTTCGCACAGAACAATGCCCTGGCATAGTAGCAAATCCCGGTCGATGTTGCAAGCTCCAAATAGCAGGGAAGACTTCTCACAGCCATCAGGCGCATACAGGTACTTCGGCCAATCCTTCGGCTTCACGGCCCGCTTGATGAGGAAACGCAGTATTCCTTTCTCGTCAAAAGCAGGAATTACAATTCGCCGTTCTTCTGCATCCCAGCCGATTTGGAATCCTGCAACGCTTTCATTGCCAATGCCTCTCGAACTAAGGTAGTCCATTCCGAACGACGGAAGGAAACGTTGGTACTTGATTTCATCTGTAATTGCGCTACCAGAATGTGCGCCTTCGACCAGGGTATTCCGTAAGTTGCGTTTAGACACCGAGCCAGATCGATTGCTAGCGAATCGAAGGATGAGTTTTCTTGCGTGCCGTTCATCAATACCTTCGATCATTGAAATTGCATGTTCGTATGTACCTGAAATTCCGCAGTTCGCAAAACAGTTTCCTGACAAATACCCCGGCCCTGCGACCCAAGTATGCGTAATTGGTTCTTCGCAGCAATACACAACCTCCTTGCGATCAGTTATTTCAACGCTTTCAACGCACACCGATGAGTGATACCGGGCCAAAGGCATTTCTTTTACGTTTCGGCGATGCGCTTGATGCACAACCAGCTTTTCGTCAATCTTGCCATTGTTGAACAACGACGCTTTTTGAAATGTCAATTTCCAATTCGGTGCGTATTCGCCAGTCCACGGGTTATCTCTTCGTCCAAGACCAATCGAAGTGCTGTTTAACCCAACATGCGCCGCTATTAACCTGATTTCAACCAAATTTTCAAAGTTGCTTTGATGAATCATCCAATGTCCTGTTCGCGTCACATGCCCATCAGCAGCAAGAAGACCCGCCACAAACCCTCGCAAATAAGAAAGACTGTGTTCATATCTGCTAGGTAGCTTTTTCCAATGCGCAGGCAAATGCGAAACCGAAGTATATTCCAGATTTCCTTGACCACGCAAGACCCCTTCTGAAATATACTCCCTTTTGAAATACCGCTGAACTAGCTCGCGACTTTCTCCATATTGTCTCATCTTTGTCCACTTGCCATCCATATACACATGGCCGTCGCCAAAGACCAACCCGTGCCTGACACCCTCCAAATAATCAGCGTCATTTTCATAATCAAATGACAATGCTGTTTGAAATTGCAGTTGGCGACCTTCAAGAACTTGTGTAGTTACCTTTTCACGCTTTTTGGGTTTCCAATATGGCACGCCAACGAACCGAGATACTTGAGTAGGGGAAACAACCCATTCATGCTTGTCAGTCGCATACAGTTCATCACCATTCGACAACGATATGCGCCAAAGTTGTTGAACGCCATATTCTTTCCAAACCGCAGGGTGGTACAACCCGTCGGCCGTCAAAACATCTACTTTTTCACCAACTAAACAGTCCGCAGGAAAGAGTCCTCTGCTCGTGCGAACCATAGTTTCGCCGCTAACGCAATGGACGAGTGGTTGGTCTAAGTTGACCTGGAAGTGCCGCTTGCCTGTCTCGTGGTTTGGATTCGGGCACTTAACGAGTGGTGAAAAACCCAAACTCGGCGTATTCGGTGGAAAGTCCACCCAGCGTGACCATAGCTGAACCGGATCGATTTCGCGGCCTTCAAACCGCATTATGCGTTCCTACAGGCGCCATCCGACCGGCGGCGTCTGCTTTCAGTGGGCCAGTCCGCCAGCCGTACTCACGAACTCCATGTTCCGGGCAGACCGGGTACCCTTGCGTGTCTCTTCTTTTTTCATTGCTGTAATTGAGCTTCTCGTTTACGCCACAGCCGCACAAGTAGTAGCCTCGACCAGTCATCAGTTTTTCCTTTCAATTCCAACTTCTACTTTTGGCTGCGGGTTAGACTTGCTGCGCCGATCAAGAATTTTCGTACCTTGCTTTTGCTTCCCGACGATTTTCACAGAAGACTTGGCAGGTGTCATATTCTTGCAGAAGGGGCAACCTTTGTCACCCACAAACGTTCCGTGCGTATCACAGTGTCGGTCATTCATCATTTTCACCACCTTTCGTTCCAACGGCCGAATCAACTATCTCGCGCAATTCTTCGTCTTCTACAGAACTTTCTTTTCCGTTATAATAGTTTCCAGCAGGTTCATCAATTTCACGAATCATTCCGATATTTGGGTAAAACTCTGCTTCAAACCTGAAATCTTGACCGAACCGAGATTTGCTGCAACGAAAGATCAGACGATTCTCATCCTCGACGTGCTTCAAGCCAATAACAGCGTCCGCAACTTGAACCGGCACATCGCTGTTGAAGCTCGAATCCTGGTGCGGTGCGTCACCTTTGTGATCGCCCTGCCGGTTTGCCTGATTAGTGGCAACGACGGGAATGTTGTAACTCCGTGATAGCTCATTGAGCGAATCCGCAATGTCAGCAATTTCAGCAACACGCGAATCCCGATTGCGCGGAGCCTTCAATTTATAGATCGGGTCAATGATGACAAGATCAGGATTCAGATCGGCAACCTGCGCTTCAATGAAACTCGGCGTCATGAGCTGGTGGTTGTTTGTTTTGTTGATGAGGACGACTTCGCCGCCAAGCGATTCGATGTACTCCAAAAACCGTCGATACGATTTCAAGTTGTAGCCAACGCCGTTCATCAGAGCCCTGTTTCTGAAGGCATGCTTAAGCCCCAACACTTTTTTCACATTTGGATCGGCAGAGAGAATCGTGTTCAAGCGACACTCGTGCTCTCGCCGATTCATTTCAGGGCTAAAAAGAAGGACGCGGTATTTGTTCAACGCTGCTGTTGCAGCAAATTTAGTAGTAACCAGGCTCTTTGAATTTCCGGGTCTTCCCAATACAACAATCATGCGGCCGAAGCCAAGACCGTCCCAGTGATGATCGAGCCACTTGAAGCCCGACGGGATGCCTGGTGGCGTCCCTGCGTCTCTCAGAGAACGCAAAGCACGTTGGTCGGCAAGATGATCTCTCCACCCCGAGATCAGCGCGACGTTCTGAACTGGAACATGGAGCCGAGCTATCTGCGACAGAATTTCCTTCGACTCAGCAATTTTTTCAATTGCGTTGTCTTGCTCTAGCTCAGAGGAAAGTGTGTCGTTGAACGCTCGCAGCTCGTAGTACGCTCGTTCTTGCTTCAGTTCTTGCAAAAGGTCTTGAAGCCGCTCGCTCGACACCATCCACTCGAAGTCAGGAAACTTATTGCGGAACGTCCTAACGTTCATTGGTTGTTTAGCAGCGAGCTTTTCTGCTACCCACTGAAATTCGTCCTCAAAAGACACAAAGTCTTCAGCGCTCACACCAGCTTGGTACAACTTTCGCAAAGCCGGTGCTCCGTCGTCAACTATCGCAGCTACCACCAGGGCTTCAACGCTCATGACCCGGCCCCTTGCCATTGCGGCCTTTTCAAAAAGCGTATTCGCTGCGCAATTTTTTTTCTTTGTTTGACAACAGGGGCAAGAAGAGGACGCCCCCGCCCTTTAACTGTAGCCCTACCTTCCAAAAAAAGAGTTAGCTGTTCTTTTTTCAAAATCGAATACGGCAACATTGCTTTTGCCGCTTTAGTTGCCGAATCTCCACTTATGTTCCAAATGCCAATAGGATGCCGCCGCGTTCCTACTAGTTTCGCAGCAACACGAAAATGACCGCCAAACAAGTCAACCAAAAATTCCAACGCCAGCCGATCGCAATTGGACAATGTCAATTCCGTTTGCCATTGACCGCTTGTGCGTTGAAAAAACATCACGCAACCTTCGCCATCAAACAATCCTGCGGCATAAGCATGCTTCAGTTTCACGGACACGGGTTCTCCTTACGTTCGGGCTTGAAATTTCTTACGCGCGTGCGCGCGCTACTTCGATTTCAGTTAATAAAGAGTAAAAGAAGAAAAGAACAAAGATAAAGAAAGAAAGAAACACTACTAAGGACGGTTTGCGCGCACACGCGCGCGAGGGGTTTTTGTTGTTTCATTTTTCACTTCTAAGAACTTCGGTGGAAACAATATGCCTCTTGCCAACCCAAGGGGTGTAAACCGCGTCATCACTGACAACAGAAACGTAAATAAAGTCCTCTTCCACGTACTTTATTTCAACTACGCACATTCCGTCGTTGTCGGTAAACGCAGTCACAGTGTCAAGGTGCATTGTCACCTTTGACCTACTCTTCTTAGCTTCAATCAAGCAGAATTCCCACGAACTATATTGCCTTTTCAAAGTCCCTATTTGCATTGGCGGTACAACAGTGCTTGCTGCGTCAGAAGGTTTCGGCGGGGCTTCAGTCGGAGCTGCTGCTTCTTCAGGGATTCTTTCTTTTTCAGGCGTCATTGAAAACTCCTCTTTTCTGTGGGTAACTATCTACTTGGAGAAGCGGCGAAGAGTGCTGATTCTATCACCGTTTCTTGCATTCTGTCTAGCGGGTGAGAGCTTTGCTCAGTGACGGGCCTGAACGCCACTCTCACCCGCGCATCTGCCCGCGAGGGCAGAAACCTACGCCTTCGTGTCCGTGAGCTTGCTGACCAGTCCTGTAGCGCCTGTGGGCTTCCACAAGTTACGGTACAGAACTTGCGCTGCAAGATAGACGGCAATCAACGAAGTTGCCCAGTTGTGGAGATCAAAATTTCCGCTCACCCAAGTTGTCAAAGCGGAAGCTACAATCGCAATTGCAAATGCGATAACAGCTTTGACATTCGCGCTCCACTTGACCTGTGTTAGAACGCTAATCAGGAATGGAAGCAGGGCTCCCACAAGAACTGATAGCTGTGCAAGGTTACTTGTCATTTCGCTTCTCCTTCGTCTGTATTGTTACCAAATAAACTCACCAAGGTTTGCATTCCCAAGGCGACCAATCACGACCCGACGCGACGAAGTAGCGATACGCCGCCACTGCCTGACCTAGCGCTGTGTGTGAATGCCCGTATCGTGAACGCTCACCGCTGCCCATTTGAAATTCGCCCAAATATTGCCCGTTTTGGGCATAAACGAAGGGAACGGGACTGCCTCCTTCGCATTTTGCTACTTCCCAAGCGTCATCTCCGTACCTACCAAAAACGTAATGAATGGCAGTGTAAGGGTCTTTGTACTTCTTAGCGATTTTCCACTCTTCTGCCGCAAGAGATTTCCAGTGTTTTTTTACATAGCGGAGATACGGGATTGAATCTGATTTCAGGTATTTTTTGGAACCCCTAGTACGAATGCTTGGGTACTCCCAAGAAACAGGTGAACGCGCGTCTTGCCACGCCCATACCTTGTTTCGTGTTTGCAGAATGTCGTTCTTGATTCTTTGCTGCTCCGACCGTACTGCTGTTGTGGTCGGTTGTGTTCTTGCTTGAGCTACCTCGGTTTGGCTGCCAACCAAAGTGAAAACAAAGATGGCAGCCATTAGTACGGTGAGCCTGCGCATGAAAAACCTCCAATTGTCGCTTACAAGTCGCCGCTAACCGTCAGCGGTGTAGCTTGTTTTGTATTTGGTGCCTCCTTTTTTGATTTCAATGAAATTCAGACCCATTGAGCGGCTGAAAGAAATGCAACACCAAGCGCCATAAGTTCGAACCCTCCTAACGACTCGATTGTGACGCCAAGAACAACAAGAATGAAAATTACAGTAGAAACAAATGCCAAGATACGTGGCAAGCTCAAGTTCAAGCTCATAGTTACCCTCCTGACGGAACGGTTACAGTTACGGCCGGTGTCTGGTCAGGCGTGACCGACACAGCGGGTGTACGACTGAGCGACCAGGCCATGACAACAAAAGCGAGGAGCGCCAGAACAAACCCACCTACCCCGATCCACACGTTGACATTCTGACGACTCTCCGTGCGAGTGTCCGTAGCGCCTCTTGAGTGGCTTTCTGCCCCATTGATACGCTCTTTCAGGTCATCGACCTTTTCAGACAGAGAGCGGTTTCTGGACTCGAACATATCAGTAAGCTTGGTGAGCGTTTCCGCCGTCGCTTTCTCTGATTTGTCGATCGCCAACATGTTCGATTTGTTCTGTTCCGCTGCCGCTTCCTTCTGCGCGGCTAGAGCGGCGTCGAGTGCGATCTTGCTGTCTCTCGATTCACGCTCGGCGCGGGAGTCCCGCTCCTTGAACTGCAAGGCGATGGAGGCGAAGTGCTCCTCGGTCAGCTCGCGTAGATGGGTAACTTCCTTGGTGACCTCCGTAGGCACCCGGTTGACTGTCTCATCAAGGAGAGCTGTAGCCCGATCCATCCCGGCCAGTCGCTCTGCAAACACCTTGACCGATGCTTCGGTTAGAGCGCGTTCGGCCTCAAACCGCCGGTCAAGAGAATCAGTTTGTTTGACCATTTCTTCAGGACTCATTTACCACTCCTTTTCAACTTGCTGCCGGGACTTCAGCGGTTGACAAGTAAGGGCAATGCCCTTCAAGGTTGTCCACAACCTTTGTCAACGTATCTGTGGCTTTGACTAATGCTGATGATTGCGAAATTGCAGTAGTTTCACGCGCCAACAACCGTTCCAACGCTTCGGTAGCAGCTTGCACTGCTTTTGCGGTAGCAAGGTCGCGTTTTTTTGCTCCGCTATCATGCGCCTTGAGTATTTTCAAAAGACCCGTCATGTTGGGCAGTTTTTCTGCGGTCGCAAGCCGTTCTCGAAGTTCGACCAACAGGGCATCGCGCTCATCGAGCTTTTGCCTGTACTCTGCTGAAACTACCTGAGATACACCAAGACGGGCCTCTTGCGCACTGGCCAAATGCTTTACCGCAATATACGCATCATGTTCTGCGTCTGCTGCTGTTTTCCATTTCACTCCATAGAAAACGCCAACGAGTGAACCAATTGACAAAAATAGTCCTATAACTAACCCGAGTATGCCCAGTTTGTCACGCAAAGTCAACGCCGCTACAAAGCCAGGAAAAGCTGAAGCTGCAACTGCTGGAACGAATAACGGTGCGGGAATCACATTCTCTCCTTGTTATTTCGTGCAACGCACAAATTCAGTGACATCTGAAAGTTTGCGTTCCCGTTGTTGTACTTCGCCGCCGTTTGAGTCGTTTCCTGCCGATGTGTTCCCTTCGCGTGCAAAGAAAGTCACGCCGGGCTCGATCCATTTTTCAAACATTCCGATGTGCTTCCCGCCCCAGTAAATGACAAAATCGCCGGGTCGAACTTCGCTTCTCGAAACGGTAATCAGATTGTTGCGCCTTGATCGTGCATCGTTGAGCACATACGGAACATAGGCGTAGTGAAAATGAAACCCAACCTTGCTTGCGCACCAACTGAGGAACATAGCGCACCACGGGCCAATCAGTTTGTACCAAATAGAGAATTTCACAATGTTCGAGTTAGCTGGGGACTCCTTGATTCCAGTCTGACTTATTGCGACCTGAAGCATTTTCATGTGCTTGCTAATCGCCTTCGTCGCCTTCTTGACCCGAGACTTTGCCCGAGCCCGCATTGCTAGGTTGGGCTTCTTCTTGCCGGACAGGTAAGCAAGAATGAGATCGCCAGCCTGATTGTTGACAGTGCGATAGCCAAGAGCATATTTGGCGTCTTTGACGGCGCGAGCTGTCTCAGGGCCATAAACGCCGTCAACCGCGCCCTTCAGGTACTTCTTGGTTTTCAACCAGTTTTGAAGAACCTTGACATTGTGGCCTTCCATGTACGGGGTTGTCAGTCTAAGATCCATTTTCCGCCTCCTTTTCAAGCCGATCATTTTCAATGTCGGCAATTATCCGTCTTGCTTGTTGCAGTTCTTCTTTGGTTTTTGCCAGCTCGTTTTCAAGAAGTCTATTTTTCACAGTTTGTTCACCGATGATGAGAATCAAATCCTGTTTTTCCAATTCCATTTCCGTCTCCTTTGTCAGCTAGGCGAGTTCGTAGATGATCTGGCCCCAAGCGCTCTTGGCCCCAGGGTTAGTCCATACAGGTGTCACGGTGGTATAGGCTGGGTCGCAAGTAATACTGGCGCTAGAGGCGGCAACGTAGACACTGGTTGGGATGTAGTGAGTATCGTTATCCAGACCCGCTCCAGCAGCGAAGGCATTACGAGCGCTAGAGTTACCAAGCGCGGGGGTAGAGAACGATACGGTCGTAGCGTTACTTGTCCCGCTGATTTGGTAATTCACTATTACCGTCTTCGTTCCAACCCGCAAGTAAGAACACGCGACCGTCCGCCCCGACGTAGCCCATCCCGTAATCGTCGCCGGGGTATAGGGCGTCCAGGCCATCGTGTTGTTCATGATTCCGACCCAAACTCGCGCTCCATCTGTACCAACATTCCATTCGTATTGATTGGTCGTAGTGTTGAGAATTACAAGACCGTAAGGGGCTTTTCCAGCCGCAATTGCGTCACGCGCTGTTGTAGTGAAAGTTCCACCGATAACCCCGCCCAACCCGCGAATAATTTCATCGACTCGCAGCATGCCGGTAAGGCGTGCCTCGCCCGCGCCGTAACGAAGAAGCTGAAGCCCAGTCTCGCCCAACCGCAATGTTCCTACATCGACGGTCTGTGCGAAGTTTGACAAGTCAGCCCACGCGTCTTGCATCGCAAGCAAGTCGCCCGCATACAGACGGCCAAGGGGCGCAATCCCTGTGCTGTCAAACTCTTTAATTCTGGACATTTTTCACACCCCTTTTTTAGTATAACGTTGCTTGCGTGTTGTCAACAGTGAATGACAAACCCGCCGGAAGAATCATATTCATTTCACGCGTCATGGCATCGATCGACGGCGTGATACTACTGACAATGTAAATGACAAAACTAAAATCTTCTATATCTTCATCTACTCGATAAGCAAGTGAAATGTCAGAAAGCTCGCCCCACAATTGAATGCCGTCTGCTACAAGTGGCAGACCCGCAGGAGTCAGACGCGCAGACTCACCACCAAGAGTGGCTTGAATGAACTTTTCAATGATAGCGTTTCTTCGAGGACGAGTGAATGCGCCCCACTGCATTTTTGTGGCCAGAATTGCGCGACGACTTTCGATTGACATTCCGGCTGGTTCGATTGAAGCGCCCAACTCTTCTTCCCACAATGACAAATACGTGGACGCGGTACAGATGAACATTTCAAAGTACAACTCAGTCAGTTCATCTGCGCCGTCTTCCTGAAGAACGTCACAAAAAACCTTTCGCACTTGCCCGATGTTTGAGTCTTGGTTTTCAGGCCACAGACCAGTGGGTGAGCTTTCGACAAAGCTCAGCTCGATGTCGGTCGGAACCTCTTCTGCCGGAAGTGTTGGGAAGGTAGACATTGTTCTCCTTACGACGTAACGGTAATAGTTCCGATGACGGGTTTTTCGGTAGCTGCTGAGGTTTGGTTAGAACCAGGAGTAGTTACCACCAATGTCAAAACGCCAGGAACATCGCCAAACACCGCGTCTGTAATTCCAGCAACATAGACCGTTTCGTGTACGGCAACTCCGTTGACATAAGCAGTAACCGCCGCTTCTACCCCTGCTGTAACATCTGCCAACGCATATCCAGTGTCGAGCGTAACCGTAACAGCAACATTGATTGTCTTGGGTGTAAACGTAGCCACATGAATTGTCATGTTCGCAATGTCAAGAGCCTCAAGTGCTGCAAGCACTTCTGCCTGCTTTGGAGCGTCTGGAACGGTTCCGCCAGGGCCGACAATGTAAACAGTTACATGCCCGTTTGTCGGCGTTACCCCGTTCATGTTTGAAAATGCCGTAGCCTGATCGACACCGTAAATTTCTTCAGCCCATGCTTCGAGATCGCTGATCGAACCTGATTTTGGGCTCCTAATGTGATCGAGAAGCCGAAGCCGGTACACTTCCATGTCTTCAGGATCGCCGCCACCTGTAAACGCCGCGATGTTCGTTACATCTGTCACGCCATCCGGCACATCAGCAATTTCAATGACCGCACCAATGGCGACGTTGTAAGCAAGCCCCACATCGTCTGACTGAGCGGTAACTGTAATACGTTCTGCCGTCGAGACAGCAGGGACGGCACCAACCGGCGTTGCAGTGTTGTCCAGATACCCCGTAGTCGCATTGTCAATGATCGTCGTAAGAAACGCAAAAGCACCGCCGTTCACCGCTCGGTATATTTTGCGGTGCAATGTTCCCGCACCACCTGTCGGGATATTTGACAAAGTGATCTTGTGCGCCAGTGCGGTTGTCACAGGAGTAGAGACGAGCCCAGGAAGTGTTTCACCCTCGGTCGTTGTAAATGTCACGGCGTATTCATAGGTTCCTGCAACTGGATTGCCGCCAACCGCCGAATCAACGGCGGTGAGTGCATCAGGAATACCAGGATCAGGAATTGTCGCTTCTTCAGTTGTAACAAAGTAAAGTATGTCGTCATCAGTGACCGTCACGCAAGCCGACGAACCTTCAGGAATGACCGTTCCGCCACTTCCTGAAAACAGTAGATTGCCAGCAGACGGTGTACCATCTTTGAGAGGCAGGCCGTATTCGTCGCCTTTCAATTCGAGGGTTGAAATTCCTGCGCGTTGAATGAACATATCATCGCGCAGAAGTTGGTTAGCAAGATACACGCCTTCAAGTTCAGCCGCAAAGACTTCACAGAAGATGCGGAAGACGCCATCCTCTTCTGTCCAAATGTCAGGAATGCGGGCTTGAAATCGCTGGATCAATGAAGCAACGATTTCGTCCTTGGTCTTGTAGATCAACAATGCTTCTAGTCCCATGAAATCCTCCTAAAGTGGAAGGTCAAAATCGATGATTTGCGTTTCACCAACGACATCAGAATCGTCTGACGTAGAAGGTTGAATTTCAAGCGAAACTTTCAGGGCGTTCGGGTCGGTATCACTTTCGTTTACCATCACGCTCACAATCTCAATGTCATCCATCGGCGCAAGAGCTTCCTCGATGAACGCGCTCGTCTCTAACAGGAGCCGCGATCTTGGAAGATGCAAAGCCGCTCGGAGCCTGCTGCCGAGTAAACCGTCAGAAGGGTCATTGACCCACCCTTGCTCTATACGAAGCCGTACACGAGCGCGCTGTGCTGTCACGGCGTCTTCTGTGACCGTCTGGAAGTCCAAGTTAGGCCCAAACAGCAAATCGCCGGTAGCTGGGTCAATAGCGAGATCAACTGCCATTCTTTTTCACTCTCCTACATATCCTGTTGACAAGATGACTCCAACGCATTTAGATAAGCGATTTTCACCGGATTGTTTAAGTACCGCGACCGTATCTCCTACACTTGGAACGTCATAATCAATTTCAATTCTTTTTGATTGAGCTGCGCCATTTGCGTCTTTTTCAAGATACCGAAGATAACCCCGAAAGCCAACGAGCGGAATTGGCTGATCCCCAAGTTCCTCAAGCCAAACCAACTTCCTCTTTGCGTCGCTTTTGATTACACGTCCGCAAACAATTTCGCTGGGCGCTTGCGATGAACTTACTACTTCAAAGATTAACCGCAATGTTTCGTCTCTGTTCATTGTCAATCACCCGCCGAGGAGTCTTTCCATTGCACAACACGTCGGGCACCATCATAATGTTCTCGATAATAGCCGCTGTTCAGAGCTGAAATTTTGACTACATCACCAGCGTGCGGTGCTTGAAGAAAATGTCCGTTACCGAGATAAATGCCCATGTGCGATTGGTTGTTGAAAAACACCAAGTCGCCTATAAGCAATTGATCCTTTGTTATATGCTTGAAATTGGAATTGTTCCAGTCCGTATACGTGTTCCCCAATGATACCGGAAAACCAGCGTCCGCGTACATCGCATGCGCAAGTCCAGAACAGTCAAATGAACTTGGCCCTCTGGCTCCCCACTCATACGGCTTGCCAAGTTGTCTGAGCCCGTAGTGAATTGCCTTTTTTACATAGTTAGGAGCCTTCTTCGGAACTTGCACTGTAACCATATTTCCTGATTCGTCAGCCACGTTGTACTCACTTGACATTGTGAGTTTACCCGTTTTGGTAACATCTTTTGTTACTGCGGCATATTTGCTTTTCCAGACAGTGAAAACTTTCTTGCGATACGCTTGAGCACGAGGGCCAGAACCGTTATACCGCTCGACGCCGATCCAGATATTCGCATCCACTTGCGGGTCGAGTCCAGTCAATTTTCCGGCGAAGGCTTTAGCCCCAGCTCGAATGTTGCACGAAGGCATCCATCGACCACCACTGTACTCGTCATGGCTCTTTCCGTATTTGTCAGCTTGCTCCTTGTAGCTCGCCGTAGTGAGTTGCATTGGGCCAACGCCAGCTTCGCGGCTGAATGGGTTAAGCTTGTTTCCGGCTTTGTTGGCAAAGAGACTTTTCCACTCATTGATTTTTTCGCTAGACGGTACTGGGTAGTCGCCGTATGGCCCTTTTTTAAGAACAGTGTCACTTGGCTTTTTGTACCACTCAGTATCCCCGCCTTCTCTGACATTTTTGAAATTTCCTTCGCAATTACAAATAGCAAGCAGCACACCAAGGAACAAGGTGTAGTCCCAGCCTCCGTGAAATTCTTGAGCGGCAGAAGCAAAAGCGTCGCCCCAGCGAATACCGGAAGACGAAAGAGCCCCGCCCGCGTCAGAAGGGGTAATTGTATCGCCAGGGTCTTTGACTATTTCAGGATCGTCAGGAACGCGTTTTGTAATTGCGAACTGCTTTTCTCTGAGTCTGATCGTTTGCGTATAACCATCAGTGCCACCTTCTAACTTTGTTCCAACGACAAAGTACATTCCGACGATACCGATCTCGGGAAAATTCACCATCGCCATTCGGTTCTGTTTTATCAGCGTACCAAGGATGCTATGCGGAATAGTGATTTCAATTTCAAATGCGCCTACTTTGCCTTCGAAGATTTCCTCCCACGCTTCTTTCACGGCTTCAGTTTTGTTCTTTGACTTGGTAGACGTGATTATTTTCAACGGCTGTTTAGTCCACGAGTTGATCGTTCGATCAATGGCTCGGCCACGAAAACCAATCAGGTTGCTCGAACCTGTGCCGCCACCTGACCGTGTGCCAAACACCCAAACTTCTCCGAGCCTGCCTTGCGCTGACTTCGTGATTTTCAAAGTCTCGATCGGAATCCAACGTTTGTCAGTTTTACCGACTTTGGGCCAACCAAAGTAATACGACGGCGACCCACTGTAGTTCAGCTTGTCGGCAATGAGCCTGCCGGTGGAATCAACCCACAACCACATCTTGCGGTGGCTGTATAGCCGGTACCACGATTCCCAATACGATTCTGAACCCGTTCGATAGAACTTTGAGATTGCTTTCACAGGCGTCAATTTCAATCGACTGATGCCAAGCAGTTTTGCTTCGTTGGCGACAAGTACGTGCGGTCGTACTTTCTTTTTCATGCCAGGAGGAGCTTGCGAATCAGTAGCAACGCAGCTAATATCACGCCCCGCAATCGAAAGCATCCCGTTTTCATAAACTACCATGTCGGAAATTCCGCTGTGAAGCTGTTCAGCCTTGTCGGTGAAAATGTTTGCGCGTACTTCGTTGTCTCGAACCAAAAACTCTCTGACATTCAGAAGCGTCGGCGGTCGAACGTCAATGCTGAAAACATCGGCGTCAGTATCCATTGCTGACTCGATCGAGAACGCTTCCACGCGGCAAGCGGCGTACTGCTTGAAGCCCTGTTTACCCATCGCTATCGATATGATGGTGTTCAAGTTCATCTTCCGCGAACCTCATCGCAAATTTCATCGAACTTCTGGATTTTCAAACTTTTCGGGGCTCGGGGATTGCTTCGCAACCAACGCTTGAATTGAATAGCGGTGCGTTGCTCCATTGTCGTGATCTTGCTTTTTGTGGCAAAGGAGGTTGCCATTAGTAATACACCGTTTTCCCTGCCGGAATTTTGTGGTCAGGAACCTTGTGTGTCGGCACGTTCTTGAAGTATTTCAAGTTCTTTGAAATTGAATACAAAACCGTCCACTTGCCTGAGTTCTTGTAAACCTTTTTGGCGATCTTGCGCAGTGTATTGATTTTTGAAGTGGTCTTGAACTTTCGTGTTCCTACCTTCGTGCTCTTGGTCGCACCGATAGGTTCGTAGCTGCCCTTTATTTTCACGCCAGGATTGACGCAAACAAAAACTGCGGTATATGCAATGTCCATTGTTCGTTCGTCGTCAGCATGCGCACTTGTCAATGACTCGCAAACAACAAACTGTGACTTTGCTAAAATCCCCGGCAAGTACAAAAGCTTTCCTTGACTTGGCGTGTCTTTGTAAAAAACGTCTCGAAGCGCTTGCATGTTTTCACTACTTGTCCACCCAGGAAACGTTCCGGTCAATGTAATTCGTGTTTCACCTTTATGAACGACATCAACGGTGAGGTTTGCACCGCTACTGATATATTTGTGTACGCCTAACTCTGCTTCGTCTGCAATTTCAAAACCTTCGACGGCCATTGGCCATGTAAAAACAGCGTCACCGGGAATGGCAAGATACGGGCGTGAAAACTGTCGGTCTGGAACAAGCAGATAGTGCGCGGTATCTCGTGAGTCGTCAGGTACAGTAGGAGGCCGTGGAGTCATCAATTGCCGCCCTTCTTGTTTGTGGCACCCGAGGTTTTTTTCTTACCGCGATAAGTTCCTGCCGGGGCTCCTGACCACGGCCATAGTGTAACAGGAACCGTGACCTGTTGATCGGCATTTTTCACTGCTTTGCCAAGTATGCTATCGGCCTTCAGGTTTATTGTCACTACTGCTTCGCCGATCATTTTTTGTGCCGCTGTCTGCTGTCGAGCTTCTCGCCTCTGTATCTTAAGCCAATTTTCAACGTTCTTTGCTGGCGTTTTTCCTTCAATGTAACTTTCAAGAGCCTTTACTTCCAACTGCTGTTGCATACTCAGATTTCCAGCAAACTTGCCAGCGCCCAGTTTACCCAACTCCTTATTGAGCAGTGGGAACCGTTGCGCTGCCGCAAGCCGCCTAGCTGCTCCATGCCGACCAGTTTGCTCTTCTGACCCCGGCGTTGATAACAAAATCGCCGCATCAAGAACACCAATGGCAGCAGTGCTGCCACCAACTCTTCCTAACTTCTTGCCCCACCCTGATTTCCAAAAACCACCAACCGGAGGAATAGTTTTACCACCTGGGTTTGGCCCGCTACCGCCCGATGGAGCGCCTGACATATACCAAGAAATCGGATCAATGATGACCCAAAAAGGAGCAGCACGAGCACCTGTACCAGCCGATTGAAATGCGCCTGAAATTCCGCCTCCAATAAGCTCGGCTTGAGCAAGTCCAACCCCCCTGCTTGCGCCTTTTCCAAGTTTGCCCGCTCTTTTCAAAAGCATTGCGGTTATTCCACCGCCAGCAAGAAGAGCTTCAATACCAGTTAGTTCATGAGGGCTCAAGTTCTTCAGCGCGGATTGCACAACGCTAGTGCCAGCCTTAGCGGCAGGTTTCAAAATGAAATTTAACCCACGCATAGACTGAACGCTAACCGCTTTTGTGGCACTGGCAAACTGCAACAGATACCGTTGGTCGTTTGCTCTTCTGGCCGCGAGCCCCAGCGTGTTCTTTTTTTCAGCTTCAACCAGCAATTTTGCAGCTTTCTCCAGCCCTTCTGCTCCACCCGTTGCAATTAAGTTGAGGAACGCGCGGGCGGACTGAAGACGAGGAAACAACTTGTAGATCGCTGTAAGGTTAGCGCCGCCGCTTACCCCTGCTGCGTTCATCATTGCAGGAACATCTTGATCCGTTGTGAAATCCGCGCTATTGAGAGCCTTTGGATTGCGAACCTTGACATTTCCTCCAAGCACCCTTAGCAACGTTTTCAGAACCTTGTCTTCGCCTATCTTGTATAGCTGGTTAGGGTCAGAAGTTCCAATGTACTGCTGCATCATTGCTTTTGAAGCAGCCGACTTGGGTGCGACAAGAGACTGCGTGAGTAGCTGTCTGACATTCTGCGTAATCATTCCTGGCGAGCCACCGGCTTTCGACGCCTGAAGCAGTACCGCGAATATCTGTTCCGGTGTCATTCGTCCGGCTATTTTTGCCGGGGCGAGCTGGCCTACTGACGTAGCAACGTCTTGACCCCAAAGGGTAGGCGACTCTTGGAGCATTGCGTACAGCATCGACCCCATTTGTTGTCCGCGCTTTGGCTTGTATTTACCGCCCATCAACGCAGAGATACCCGCAATCATCTGCTTAGGATCACCCATTTCGTCTGCCCCTGCCGCCACAGTAAATTGCGACATCATATCTGCCAAGCCTGAAGCCTGTTTTACGCCAGCTTTTCCACTTGGCGCATCAAAGGCGGAATAAAATGATCGCATATATTCTTGCACGTCAGTCACAGCTAATCCAAACTTGACTGACATTTTCAATGCGTCAGTTCCAAGATTCTCAAGCTCGTTGCCGACGCCCTTGAGTTTTCCACTAGACGTAACCTGTGTCGCAATTGCGTCAATTTCACCAAGCTTTACCTGAAACTGACTGAGACTTGAAATTGCTGTAATCACGCCGTAGACAACACTACCAGCAAGAGCGTACCGGATCGTTGTACCAAGGGCTCTCATTTGCTGTCCCCAGTAACCGAGCTGCTTACCGCTTTGCCCGGTTGCTTGGTTGACCTGACTGAACCCGCTTTTGATCTGATTCAGATCGGCTCTGAGCTGCTGTCCATGACTGACCCAGTTGATACCAATCTCTTCTGACCAAACTGGCACTGCTGCCTACTTTCGTTTAGGTGAAATTAGTTCTTCGATCTCTTTACGTCGTTCGCTTTTTTCAAACCCTGTTAATTCCACTTCGTCACCTGGCTTGAAAATTTCCTCTTCGTACTCTTCTCTTACCAGTTCTTCTACGTCTGGGTCGTATGGCTCCATGCACACTTCGCAGACTGTCTGCGTCAGCTTTGGTCGGCAGTGGGGGTGGGCTCTTCTGATTCGCTCGTCCCAGTCAAGCTCTTGATTAAGGAAAGTCCAAATGAGCTGTCCTGAAGTTGCGTGCGCGTGAGACTCGAAAGGAAGTTTCTTAGATACCACCAAGGTCTGCCAGACAATACGTTCCAGTCGATCATTTCCAAGACTTTTTTTAGTTCCACCAACTCTTCTTCAGAAACCCCATCGAGCTTCGGTGAAGAGAATTCCATCATCATCTGATATTCCTCAGCGAGTCCGTTAATTTCGTCACTGTTGAGTGTTTCAAGTAGTTCCTCTAACGAATCAAAGACGCGCTCTTTCAAGTTGTCAGGATTCCGCATTGCGTAAAAAAGCGTAGAAGAGCGAAACCGTTTATCCATCCCTTGCTGGCCGTATGTGTTGTCTTCCGCCCCAAGGTGGCTCGCTTCGACCCACGCCATTTCCTCTTCTGCTTCAATGAGAGGAACCAACGCGATTCTGTTTTCACCACGAAGGTTGACAAAGGTTGGAGCCTCTTGCCCCAACCGCATCTTTTTCAGTCTGTTTGATTTTTTGATTGCCTCACTAATGGCTCCCATTTCCTGCCGCCTTTCTTTCTGAAATTAACATTTTCGCCGCCTCGACAGAATGAACCAATATCATTCCCGATGGAATTCCGTACACGGTTCTGTCGCAACAATGAACGCGCCCGATGAAAAAGTAATCAGACGCGTTCCCTTTTGTTTCGCCGGTTTCCTCGGGAGTTACAATTGGGTCATTCTTCCCGCAGTAAGGGCAGGTTGGAAGAGCCTCAGCAAACTCGATCTGTTCCGTCTGCTCTTTGGCAAGCCGAAGAAGCTCTTCGCTAGCCTCAGCACTTCTTACGAGCGCGTTAGCTCCTCTTTCAATTAGCTCTTCTGTTCTTGACATTTACCCGTCTCCTTATCTATCAACTCCGAGAGTAACCTGGAACGCTCACAGTGCAGTTCAATGTCACGCTGTCTTGCGTTGAACTGATGCTGATGCTCGTCCAGTTGCAGTTAGTGTAAACCTGCCTTCCGTCACCCCTGCGAGTGATGATTTCAAAGTCTCGCAGTGTTTTCAACGTACTTTCGTCGTTCAACCCTCTCGCTACACCTTGCTTGAGAAGCAAAGCCGAGAATGACACTTCATCAGCGTCAGCCTTGCGCACAGTACGAAGGATCGGGCCGTCAACGCCAAAGCCGCCGTGATAGGTGACTTCTTGGTTCAATGTCTCAGTCATATCTTGTGTAGCAGCAAAATCTTCGCCTGCGACGAACAGACCAAGATCAACTGCATTAAGACCCTCTAGGAACGGTATGATAATCACATCCTCTCTTAAACGGGAATTTCAAGATGGCCATCGACCAGGATGGTCGAAATGCCACGAACGACTTGCCCGGTGTAGCTAACTGTAAGCTGCCGGTTGTCAGGCGAACTTGTAATTGCTACGCCATAGCCCATCTTTCCGTCTGGCTGCAAAACCATGAGCAGCCAATTGGAACGATCAGCAAGGAGCGCTGCGACACCCGCCTGAAGGTCAGCCCTTGTAGCTGCCGTATTGCCCCGACGCAGATACTTGCTGTCAATGCAATACTTTTTTACATCGAGGAAGAGCTGATCCACAATGAGCCGAGTCATCAACGCGTCGAACGTTTCATCCGTGGTGTAAGTGGTCCGCAGATGCGTCACTTCAACCCCGCCGTACTGATTCTGCTTCAGCGGAGAAACACCACCCTGAAGAAGAGTCTCGAACTCATTGTCAGGAGTACCAGCATTTGCCTTCACACGAAACAGCGGAAGACCGAAGGCGTCTTTTTCAATTCCTGTCAGCCCTGCGAGAGTGTAGGTATCAAGATCGTCTGAAATGTCAAGGTTCTTGCTAACAGACGCCGCCACAGCAGCCGCCGCAAAGCTTCCGTTTTGCAAAACGCCAACGTCATCATAGACACCAGGCCCGACCAAGACGAAACGCTTCGACGCAATAGCTGTCGCCGCTGAAATCAATTCGCCCTTGGTCTTGCCAGAAGCAAGACCGCCAAAAGCAATCTGCTTGTTGTAGATTCCTTCCGCCGACAAGCACGACTCAGCCAAACCAACCAAATCAGCTTGCACGTTGCTGTCCGTGAGCCGAATTCGGATTGTGCTGTCGTCTTCGAGCTGAGCCCACACTGCTTGCCGATCTTCAAGCGCAGGAGTTTCTGCCTCCGCTGACGCAACAGCTATCACCGAAGCAACTCCTCGCTTAAGCAAGAAGAGAATGAGCGCTGTCAAACTAGACGTAGCACTAGCACCGAACGCAGTTACCGCTTCAAACGGGGACGTGATGGTTTCAGCAGTACCGACTGTCGCATCGCCATCAGCACCCATTTTACCTTCGACCGCGATCGGTAGGTAAAGAGACTCTGAAAAAATTGGCCCGAGAGTGCTCGCATCAATAATGTCAGGATAAAGTTGAGAACTTGACATTTAACCTCCTCCTATCTGTTTGTGAAACTATGGTTGTTGGACGATTTCATCAACGTATGGCCCTGGCGCTTGCGTCTTGCGCGTGTAGACGCGTACACGCAACGTGGTATTGACGCTTCTGAAAACTGTCACATCATTTATCGTGTCGTTCATGAATCTTCCTCCCCCAAACGCTATTATTTCAATACCGTCTGTAAAGGCCATACACGCTACGAAGGCTGAAGGGCCGTGGAACAGGGTATCGAGGTCTTCGCGTGCTGCGAGGCGAGCTGTAGGCCCGCCAGCTTCGATGCTAGCCCACGTTTCTACGTTGAACGTCACCAAACGGCTTCCTGCCTCATGTTCGATGATCTCGCCGGTGCCTGTGTTGTAGTCGGCGTCAACAACATTGTCACCAAAACCAAAGTTTGGTGCGTCAACGTCATCTATTTCAAAGCTGATTAGCGTTTTTGGTATCGGCACCTTCTTTATGTCGCTAGGGCTCGGGTGCGAAAAGATGATTTCATACAAGTCCAAGTCAAGCACGCTTTCAACGTACTCTCTCAGAGCGTCGTTAAGAGACGTTGCCCACTTGTCAGGGTTGAAGGTCATGCGCCTATCCACCGCCCTTGGCTCGTGACACATAGCCCATTGCGCCGGGGATCATTGAAAAGATCGCGGCAGATGATTTGAAATGTCCGTGGTTGTCGCGCAGATTTCCGAAGGTTCCTTTCAATACTCTTTTTCCGAGTGCTGTGGTTGACGAAAACGCAAGCGTCTCAATGACAGAGGTTTTCATGATCGGTCGGCGTCTTGCGTGACCGCCTCTGAAAATTCCAAATTCTACGGCAATGGCACCGCGAGTCGGGTTAGCAGTACGCCAAATACCTAGTCCAACTTTTTTCACATACCAACCCTGATAGGTTTCACTTGTCAACCGCGCAACAGGGTCAAGCCAAGGGCGACCGCCAACTGGCCCACGATAATGCCATTGACAACGAGCCTGCATGAACTTAGCGTGCAGCTCAGCAACAACGTCCATGACAAAGACGTACTCCCTTGATGCCGTATCAAAGTCTTTTGCCACGCGCTCAAGTTCCTCAAACGTTTGGCGCGATAAACCCATCGCGCCCGGAATGGCAGCAGTTCGATTTCCCCAAGTGGCCATTAGGTGACATTCCTATCGGTAGCGATTAAGCGTAGCCCTACCTCGAAGTGGTGGGGGTTGCCGTCTGCTGGGTCAGGTACCAGGTTTACGCATACTACCAGGAAACGACGACCCCTGAACAGAACGTATTCCTCACCGCTCTGGCTCCAATCCATGAAGTCAATTTCAATCCCGCCAAAAGTCAACGGAAAAATTCCGATGTGGTCGTTTATTTTAATTTCACCAGGAAACATTCCAGAGATGTACTCTGATTGCATTCTTCTTACCGCGCCAGCTTGGACAAGTTGAACAAACGCTTTTCCTTCAATTTCAACAACCGCTGGGTCGAGCATTCCGCGCTCGTTGCACATAACCGCGCCAGAATTTTCTTTGTGCCAGCGCAAGTCCCTGAATCCTGCCGATGAAAGGCAAGGACAAGCGGTGCCGCCAGTCTCGCGGTGATACGTCACGATCGACCCGCTAATTGCTGCGCGTTTTTCAAATGCTATTTTGTTTGCGCTCATTGATTTTTTTTCAAACTGTGAATTAGAACCATGTTGTAACCCGCACTTCCCCTCGTCCGCCTGCGCCGCCTGCGCCGCCAGTTCTGGCCGCCCCGCCGCCGCCGCCACCTCCGCCGGGTGCGCCGCCTGCGCCGCCTGCGCCGCCGTCATGAACTTGATCTGAGCGCCAGCCGGAGCCACCGCCACCGCCTGCGCCACTCTTGATAGAGGTTCCCGCATTACCAGCGCCACCCGGAGCCGTGCCGCCTCCTCCGTTACCCCACACACTCGTAGCGCCGCCAGCTCCTGCCGTGCTGGCGCTCGTTACCATTACCTCGGCTCCGCCGCCGCCGCCGCCGCCACCACGCAGAGAGCAGCCACCATTCATCCCAACGTATGAACCGCCGACACCACCACGACCGCCAGCCCCTCCACCCGCTTCTGCCGCAGCGCCGTGGGCATAGGCGTAAGTCCCGCCAGCACCGCCTTCTCCTAGTCCGGCTGCAGCCACGGCCGTATCTGATGCCCGAGGAGAACCGCCGACCGAGCCCACGTTGATAACTCCAGCCCCGCCTGCAGAACCAGATCCTCCGCCACCGCCGCCGGATGCGGGACCAGAGGCAAGGAGTCCCTTTGAACCACCACCACCGCCGTAGGCAGTCAGATACCCTCCGAAGGACGAGGGGTTGCCTGCGTTACCATTCGCGTCGTGTACCCCGCCAGCCACCTGCGCGCCGACTGTAACTGCGATGGTATCCGTGAGATCGGTAGCCTCGAACATTCTCTCGGGACATGCTCCGCCGCCACCGCCGCCACCGCCATCGCCGTTTGCAGATGAAACAGACTGCCCGCCGCCGCCCGAGCCGCCGCCGCCGACGCAACGCACCTTGACGGTCTTGGCACCCGATGGTTTCGACCAAGTGCCGTTGCCGGTGAAAGTCTGAATGTCACACAGAAGCGCCCTCGTGCTAAGAGTGGCCCCGCCGTCTTTGATGGTCTTGCCAGTAACCCCATCAAAAACGGCTACGCGGTTGTCTACTGCCGAGGCTGGGCCTGCGACCTTTGTACCAACGATGGTCTTTGTGGCGTGCTGCGTTGCAATCTTGGTAGCCGAGTCTGCGGCAAGAGTTACGTCCGCATCAAGATCGGCAGCCTTGAGTTGTACGTCGTTGGTGACTGACCCAAGGCCGACATCAGCGGACGTTAGCGCTGTCCAAGCGAGCGCCCCACCAACTGTCTTGAGCCACTTGCCGTTGTTAGCCGCAGCGCCAAACGCCAACGCGTGAGGGACAAGCGCACCGAGAACACTGTCATAAACAAAGCCCTGACCATCAACCGGCGTTTGTACGTCGTCAAGATCACGAAATCTTGTGATTATGCGAGGAGTCATCCGATGTCAATCAGTAGCCGGGATATGTCAACGTTGATCGAACTTGCGTTGTTAGTTCCAGTCGGGTCGATATCTTCAAGAAGCAAAACTATGCTGCAATTGATTCCAAGCAACGCGTTGGCTTCACTCACCAACGTACTTATGAGCACCTTTTTGCTTGCAAGCGAGCCGACGCCTGACTTCTGACTCACGAGCCCAGCGGTGTAACTCTCGTCTGTCTGCGTCTGCGCGAGACTATGAAGCTGCGCACGCGCGAGAGACAGAAGAGTGAGCCCTTCAAGCTGCGCATAAGTGGCAACTATCGCTGCGTCGTATGGCGTTTCAGTGACAAAGAATCTTGAGACTACCCATTCGCAAACCTGCGCTACCAAGTTTTCATCCAAAGTCGCATCACGTAGCATAACTCGATCGATCAGTTTTGAAACAAGCAAAAAAGTACCACCTTGGACGGCACCTGAAAAGTCGGTAGCCGCTCCCTTATTGTCAACCCACTGAATCCTAAACCAATCAGCCGTGCTAATAGCTTGGTCGGTTGTGTAACGTGTCAAATAACCAGGGTACTCACCAATTTCAGTTACCGTTTCAATCAGCGTGAACTCACCGTCTTTGGACGTTCCTTCAAAGATTGACAACGATACTATATCGGGGTTAGTCGGTGGTAAAAAGTCGAGTGCTACTGATGCCATTACAATCCCACCTTTGTCAGTGTTGCGTCAGGGTTTGAAATTATGCCGCCGCCCTCTTGTTCAAGTCTCGCGCTAGTCAGAACAGGTGCGTCTTCTTTTGCGCTTGTCAAAACAGCTTCAGAAGTACCAAGCGTGTCAACCTTTCTTTGGAACCGCGTTCTAGTTGCAAGATCGTTTTCAACGACCCTTGCGACATGCGCCGATTTACGAACAATCATTGTCCATACAGCGTCTTGAGTCGTTGCTGTCTTAACCGAGAACCCACGATCCGCAGATACCTTTGTAACAATTTCACTTTCATGCAAGGCAGTCAAAGCTTTCGCCTTGATTATTCGCGCTGGAAGAATGGTGCTGGTTTCAGTCGCGGTACTTACTGCAACTCGGACGGTGCGGCGTGGAACGATCGTTTCAGCTATGTCAGTCTCAGTTGCGCTCGACAAACGCCGCGAATGCTGTTTGACAAAGGCAAACACTGAATCATGTTCGATAGCCCCTCTGCGAGTGATGCGGTAACTCTTCCGTGGTCTGACGCTATCCGCTGAATCAATTTCACTTGACGACGTGAAACTCTTGGCTTTTTGAACCACAAACGCGCGTCCGGCATCAGTTTCAACTTTGCAAGCGAGCGCCCTGCTTTTTTTCTTCTTTGCGCGCAGAGAGATACCAATTTCAGTTATTTGCGCAAGATGTACTCGCTTGCAACGCGCAATTGAAAAAGCGGTATCCATCTCTGCGAATTGCGACAACGCAATCGATCTGGAACAACGAATAGCGCCCGCACGCTCAGTCTCAGAAGTGCAGTTTAGCCTGCGAGCTTTGACGCGTGCAATTTCAAGCGCGGTGTCTGCCTCAGCCACAAAGTTCATATATGCGTCAGCCACGGTTGTTCCTTTTCCTAAAATTATGCCGCTTTGTAAAAACCAGCCGCGTTAATCACGGCTGTAATGTCAGAACCGTCAGGCGTGACTGCAAAATCGTGTTGCGTCAGTGGGATACACGCTGAGTCAGGCGAAGCTGTCGCAGGGCGATAAGCAAGAATTAGGTCAGTCCATCCCGTACCTGCCGCTACCGCTGTCCATGTGGGATCGACTGGAATATCAAGTGCCATCCAGTCGTCAGTGTCATCAGGTGACAACGCGTTAAGATTAGCAGCCGAAAGAACTTTTCTTACATAGCCGCTATTTGTCACTTCTGTAGCGCCACCTGAAATTACAGCGGCGAGTGTATCAAGGTCTTTCAATGTAGCGTCTGAGGTTGCACCTACATTGACAGCAACGACGACAAGTGCCGCTGTCGATGGGTCGGCTATTTTCACGCGATTATAAAGTTCCGCCACCCGACCCTTTGAAATGTTAAAGACGAAGTCCGACATTTTTGTTACCTCTTTCTGTTGAAAATCATTGGGGTTGATCCGTCAGTCAACCCCGCCGATTATCCACGCTTGATAGAAGTGGTTCCTCCTTATTTCACTGGTCAGGGCAGGGTTATCTTCTGGACTGAATTCTGAAGATCGGCATACAAACCACGCCGAGCCCGTCCAACCTGTTGCCCTTCAACCAACCGTGAAATATCAGCAGGGCCGATGTCGATCCGAAGATCGTGGTGAACCAGTTCCTTCAACTTCCTCTTGGGATACACGAGGTAGCACGTACCCGGAGTAACGCCAGGATATGTCACTGACGTTGCCTTGTTGTCAATCGTCTCACCGTCGTAATAGATGATGGTGTCGATTGGCACGGTCGGCAACGGGTTGCCCAGCGCGTCACGAACCGGAGTGAGAAGTGCGTCCTCGATCTGGAACCTGTCCTGCTCAGACGCGAGCACGGCAGTACCACGACGCTGAGGAAGGGTACTGATCGAGTCAACGTATGCCTGCCGGAATGTCAGGTTCGTATTCTCCTGGTCAGTTGCTCCCGTTGCGTTCGCCGCAGTTGCATTCGCACCTACATAGGTACCGGCGATGATGGCACCAAGATGCAGATGGTTCAGCAACGCGTTGTAGGCACGACCGAACGCTCGGTTGTTCAGAGTAATGTTCCACGTCTGGTCGAACTCGACCATATCCTCTGTCCACTCGAACGCAGCCGCGTAAGTCGTGATCTTGCCGAACGAGGGCGAACCCGCCGCCAGCGTGCCGAATTGAACCTCGCCACCCTCGAACTTTTCGAGGAAGATGACATTTGCCTGCAACGTGTACTCATCGATCTGGAACACGCCACCGGGGAACGGGCCTGGAATAGTGTCGTACAACGGGCCGTAGAGAAGCGGAATATCCGCAAGACCATCGGCTACGTCAATACGAACCTTTTCAAGCAGTTCCATCTGCCCCTGAGAAGTCGTGAGCATTTCTGAAATGTCAATATCTTCCTGCCAATCGACGTGGCGCATTCCGCCGCCATCGACCATCGCTGCTTGGATCATTTCGTTGATATAGAGATCGTTCAGCTCTTTATTTCCGCCGTTGATCGCCTCATGCAGCTTTGCGAGCTGCCGATCTTTGTCAATTACCTTCCAATACGATTCCATTTGGTTTTTTCACCCCTTTCTGTTACGCGCCGAAGGTCAGAACGGTGCTGGCTACCAGCGTGCCGTTCGGGAGGACAACGATGAGGTAACACGACTTAACTCCGGTATGCGTAACGTTGATGTCAGCAAGACCATTGGCCTCTGAAATCAACTGCCCCGCCTTATTTGCAATAAGCGGAATCAGCACGCCGTTCGTGTCGATTGCCCAACCACCGCTAGGTGCCGTAGCAATGATCGAGTCACCGTTTGCATCGTCTGACAAATACACAGTTACCGCACCGCGTACTGCCAAGTTGACGCCATCCTGATTTTTGAGCTGCGCAGTAACCTTGATGACATGCGATACCAAAGAGCCGACTGTCAAGGTCGCCTGCGTTAGCCCACCCGGCCAACCTACGCCGCCACCACCGTCGTTGAGAACACGAACGGGGCAGTAGCCGGTAACAGCATTCTTCGCGGTAAGCACCTTGCACGCCGGGGCATCGCCCGCCGTGGCCGGTGACGTTTGAAGATGGGTGTCGCCCTTCTGATAACTACCCGGAGTCGCCCAATACAGCAGGGTTCCCGCAGCCGGTGCGATTGCTGGAATTTTAATCCACCAAATACGCTCCGCTGAAGTTTCCAATGCAAGTTTGCGATCTACGTCCGCAGTAACGACATCTTTCATGGCAATACCGTTCCAACCACCAATCCGGTAAAGATCGCCCATGTTAATGTCACCCGCAGGCCCAACTACGTCAATCGCCTTTCCGTCGCTATAAAGCTGACCCATTAGTTTTCACCTACTTCCTATGGAGTGTTGATTTTTGAATTGACAATTGCCGCTTTAAGCGCGTCTTGATCCTCAAAGTCTTCCGGGTCAAGATCGTAGTCAGCAGCAATTTCATCCAACTCGTCAGCAGCAGCATCGTTCAGCTCAGCAAGCCAAGCCTCGTGATCCTCTACTGCCTTTTGAATCTCTGCGCTTTTGGCCTTCTTGGGAATGACAAGCCCAAGATCGTCCGCCGCCTTTTTCCACATCGGCTTAGTCCATGCTCCTCGATCGGCAGGCACTTCAATTTCAGCCTTTACAGGAGCCGCCTTTGTGTCATCGACAATCGGCGCGATCTGCACGCCTCCGCCATAATCCGGTGAAATACTGTCCTTCAGAGGATGAACGTCAATCGGAACTAACGCACCAGCCTGAGTCGCTGGATCAGGCGAAGAATAGGCACCAGGCCCAATTACACGTCGTAGTTGTTCAGGCATCTTCATCCTCCTAGAACTTCTTGACTGAGGCTTTGGTGTGCTTGAGCTTGTCATCGTCTGTCCGCGCAACCTCGCGCCTATGAAGCGGGGCAGGCCCAGTCATTTCAGAGACGATCGACTTGATCTCGTCGTCCTTCTCCAAGCACTCCCCAATCTTCTTTTCCAAGTCCTCATCGCTGAGGTCTTCCATTTCACTGACAGGCAGAAGACGTGCAACAGCGGCCTTCGCTTTGTCATTCTTAATGTTCTTTGTCAAGAATGCGTTGATGCGATCCTTGAGAGCAGTCTTGTTGGCTTCGTCCACCTTGCCGCTGATCTCGGTAACTGCCTCAACGATGTCTTTGTCATCGCCAATACCAAGAACCTCGCGGAGCTTCGCAAAGACCGATTTATCAGCTTTCGCCTCATCGATCTTCGTTTGCATTTCACCAACAGTCTTGCTCACTTCGGCCGCACCCTCCTGCTTAATCAGCTCGTAGAGGCTTGGATTGCCCTCTCGTAGCTCAGGAGAAGTGAGCTTACTCAATTCCATGTCTTCGTCAACTCCTTCCATTTCAGTAGCAATTGCAACCACCTTGGCGCTCATACCAGCTTTGCCTTTACGTGACCAGTCAACACTTTCAAGTGCAAACTTCGTGATGTGTTGAATTCCACCAATCACCTTCGCCGCTGCCCTACCTCGCCAAGATGCTTCTTTTGTCACACCTGTTTTCAGGTACCCCCTGATTTCTGCGTCAGGGAAGTTATAGCCCTTGACATAGAGGACTTTCTTGCCTGCCTCCATACGGGCTATTGCCTTGAGCCAAATCGTCTGAGGCTTCGGGAACGCATAACCGGCGTCCTCTGGCTTGATGTGCCCGAGATACCCAACAGGCTCTTCCCTGTTGATCTGCTCGCAAATGTCATCGAGGACTTCAGGAGTCCAATTGCGCTTGTTCCGGCTTACGCCTGATTCAATACGCAGGATCGGAAACTCCGGGCTTGTATCCCCCGTTGCGTCGAGCAGTAATTTTACACGCGCGGGATCAAGCTGAACAACAGCTCCTATATCCGCTGCCATTTCAGATACGACGGCATCCAGCTCGATTGTCTCAAGGTTCGTTGACATAATTACCTCTTCTTGATGGTTTTGTCAACGCTCCGGTCAGGAACGAGTTCGACGTTGCCGCCGAATCCAGTCTGCTTGCTCTCAGTCTTGCCAACCTCAGTTGCAGGCGACACGCCAGAAAGCCCAGTAACGCCATCGGTGACTGTGAAGTCGTCTGCAAAGGGCAAAGAGAGCCCGTCTGCCGGATCACGCGCGATAAGGCGGTTGACTCCACGCTTGGCGTTTGTGCTGACTTGCTTAAGGCCAGTCCAATTCATTCCACGCCGCGCGGGGTTGCTTGACAAAATTCGTACCATGTAGCTATCTCCTTCCTCTGCGAACTTTTACTGCAATTGACTGCCCCAGCGGTTTCAATCCTCGGATCGGGCCACTGAGCCCAGTTGCAGTTTTGCTGATGGTCTGACGCCCATAACCGTTGGTCTTGTTGAAAATTATTTTCATGGCTTCACCATTCGGACATGAATTTCTTCGCCAGTTGGCACAACGTCACGGTGCCTAGCGATTCGCTGAGTGCTCTCGTTCTGAAGTATCCTGCCGCTCGGCGCTTGAGTGCGCCACGGTCTGACGCGTCTCGCGCGACCGATGTTGCTTGTAATTCGTCGGATCATATCAGCCCTTCTTTGTTGTCTTCTTGCTGGCAACAAACTTTCCTTTGGCTCCTCGCTTGCGGCCTACTCTTTTTCGCTTTGCCGGAAGAACTCCCATTGTCATCCTTTCTTGCGTCGTACTCGGGCTCGCGCCGCCTGCGCCACAACCTGATTTGCTTTCCTGCCGCGTCCGCCATACCGCTTGCGCCTCAGTGACTTTTTCATTCTGAGCTTACGCGGTCTTCCAGCTCGCACACTCAACCCCCGTTCTTGTTGAGCGCGCTTACAGGAGGAAGCTGATCGGCTTTTCCTTTGCCGTTCGTAGTCGCGCTCTGACCAATAACGGGAGATGCAGTAGCGCTACCTGTAATTTCATAGTTGTCTTTTGCGTTTGTAGCTTCCGTCGCGGAATCCTTCATTACGCGAAAAGTCGGGAACTGCCGAATTATGTCACGCGCTGTGTCGTCGCTAATCAGATGCCGCTCAAGAGCAAGATCAAGCGCCGTCATGAGCTGCGCGATAGCCTGTGCCATCGTCGCAAGCGTCTCTGTACGGACTTCTGGCCAGATCAGATCGACCAGCACAGGTGTTTGACCAACGATCGCTTGCCGAGCCTTACAGAGCCACTGAATGAATGGCTGCGCCATGTGCGCTCGCTTGCGCGCAATCTTCTTTTCAAGCGGAACTGTCTGTGCGTTAACCGAACCCTCAGATGAACCGTTTTCGACTCGCATGAACGCCCATTCCGGCGTCTCCGATGCGATTGAAATACAGCCGATCAAAAACTCAAGCAAAACCTTCGAATCAGGAAGCACTGACTTGGCCTCGATGAAACCAACATCGTCATCCGGGCCAAGAACGAGAACTTCACGACCTTTCCAACTTATCTCTGCCCCAGGTATGACAGCCCCAGTATCAGAATCAATGACGTTCGGAAAGTTGTTTTGCAAGAAAGAGCCAACGTCGGCGGCTTTGAATTTCAGTTTTGGCGTCGAGTGATAAGTATGCGCCTGCAACGCCTGCCGAACCACTTCATGAAAAGCCTTTATCAACGGATAAACAGCTTCGAAGTCGCTCTGTCCGCCCGAAAGCGATGAATCGTATTCGTTGTAAACCTCGTAGAGCGGCACGAAGCCAAATGGATTTGTCACTCCCCAACTTGTTAACGGCTCTTCCTTTGTTTTGTCAAAGTAGGTGGTCTGCGTCGGTGTGAGAGTTTCCCACACCTCATGATCCTCCACAGTTGGCGTAGTTCCGCGCTCTGCGTCTGCTACTTCGTTTGGGTCAGTTTGAAATTCAACCGACGTTACAATCGTGGCTTGCGTAATCCGCCCTGGGTATCGTGGGTCATACTGAATCTTCACCCGCTCAGGTTCATAAATTTCAATCGAGCAAGCCTCGTGCTCATCGACTGTAGAAAGAGGATCACGATCAAGGTTGGGTTGCCACATACGAATGACGCATTTGGAATCAC
>Ga0182027_10000600_pt1 | contig 61885 bp, 73 predicted proteins | sample 712E1DmetaG_FD_121300 | JGI IMG/M metagenome (GOLD analysis project Ga0182027, IMG submission 121300) | Permafrost microbial communities from Stordalen Mire, Sweden - 712E1D metaG (Illumina Assembly) | ecosystem: Environmental > Terrestrial > Soil > Wetlands > Permafrost | place: Sweden...
ACCAATTATTTAAGGGTCGATATTTTAAAAATTAACATTATGAAGAACGAGTGGTCTACCAGTGAGGGGTAGACTGTTTGAAATTAAAAATAAATTCCTCACAAATTAAAATTAAATATGAAAAAGATTCTTAGTATATTTATAAGCTTTACAGTATTACTTACTCCCCTCGTATTTGCGTCAAGCGCAATAGCAGAATATATTCCACAGGATGGAGCAGGTCAAAACATATCAAATTTAGATAATCATTCTCACGATAGATTTAACCAAGATAATAATACAGGTGATAACAATCAAAATTCCGGTAATCAGTGGAGTAATCACCAAGGTGGACCCGGAAATGATAACTCTCAAAATGATAACAACCACCAAGGAGACCATAGAGGAGGAGGCGGTGGAGGTTGGCAAAACCCAAGCGGTAGTATTGCGACTAACCCTGCAACCAATATCACAACAACTGATGCAACCTTAAACGGTACCAACGGAGCAACAGCAGCGGACGGACACTCATTCTGGGTTTCCTTAAGTACATTCAGTACAGCAAGTTCAACGATTCCGACTGGAGTTTACTCAACACCTGACTTTGGCGCAATCGCTCCCAATACAGCGTTTTCCGCATTACTTTCTTCTGTTACGACAACAGGTCTTCCTACTAATATGCCGGCTATAACACCAAACACGACATATTACTTCGCTGCTTGGAGTTTGGTTGGTGGAACCTGGTATCCTGGTAGTGTATTAACATTCACTACTGGTGCTGCTTCTACGGTAATTTTTACACACACCCAAAAGGACTTAACGACTTGGGTTCCATATGGAATAAACGCTAATGTTACTTACTCAACGGATGCAAATGGTAAATTTAGTGCAACAGGAGTACCAAGTGGATATACTTTGGTATATTATCCCGACCCCGGTAGCGGTCCGTATACTGGAGAAGTGTATCCTGTAATCGGTACAAATATGAATCTTCCAATGGCAAGTGATTCGGTTGGTATTGCTAATGGTGGCGCCAAGTTATGGCTTATTCCTAATGCAGACGTATCACCAACAATCAACACTGATGGAAGTCAAACATTAAATTGGGGTGATGCCTCTAACTTTTTGTTTGAGAAAAATTTGATGACTTATATAGCAACACCAATCACTCACACCCAAAAGAACTTGACGACCTGGGTTCCAATTCTGAATGGAAAAAATGCTGATGTCGTTATTTCAACAGTGGCTGGTAAATTAAGTGCAACAGGAGTACCAAGTGGATATACTTTAGTGTATTACCCCAATGTTGGCACTTACGATAATTACACTGGAGAAGTTTATCCTGTAGTCGGTACCAGCATGAATCTTCCAATGGCAAATGATTTGAATGGCAGTTCATCATCAAATTACTGCACGAGCGGATTCAATCCAGGTGCATCACTTTGTCAGGGTGCTAAATTGTGGCTCGTACCAAATGCAGACATATCACCAACGATCAACACCGACGGAAGCCAAACATTACTCGGAGATTGGAATACAATCGCTCCAAATATTTTGTTTGAGAAAAGTTTGATGACTTATACAGCAACTTCTCCATCCGCCGATGTTATCACCAACCCTGCAACTCTTGTAACAACAACAGGAGCTACAGTAAACGGAACAAATGGTCCAGTTAATGCAGATAATACTTCGTTTTGGTGGGGTACTGGACCCGCGGGTTCACTCACTGCAATGGCTGACCCAACTAGTGAATTTCCATCTGGATGGTCACGCGATTCAGGTCTAGGCTCAGTATTAGCTGGTATACCTTTCATCGAAACACTTACTAGTCTTACTCCAAATACCACATATAACTTCGTAGCTTGGAGTTTGGTTGGTGGAACCTGGTATCCTGGTAATGTTCTTACTTTCACAACTCTAGTAACGAATCAAGGTACTGGAGGTGGACATTCATCTTCGGGAGGATGGTATCCAATTATTAGACAAATGCCAAATAACAATAATTACAATGGAGGAGGTAGAGTCCTCGGTGTATCGAAGGCTCACTTCACTCAATTTATGAGACTAGGTTCAAAAGGAACTTTAGTTATGGAGTTACAGAAGTATTTGATTACAGCTGGTTATTATAGTGGAATTGCAGACGGAGTTTTTGGAAATACAACTAGAACTGCCGTTATTAAATTACAGCTAGCAAATCATATAAGGGCAGATGGAATTGTAGGCGTACAGACTCTCGCACTTATAAATAGTTAAAAAATATTATTAATTAAATACGCAATAAAAAAGGGCGTCACATTTTATGTGACGCCCTTTACGGACTTTCCTCGTAATCTCTCATACTTTTACTTATTTACCTGGGTAGCAACTTTCTCTGTGGGTACTGAAGAAACATTCTTTGATACAGGATTAATAAGTCCGAAGTATAAACAAGCAAGGAGGACCAAAATAACGCCGAAGATTACAATTGTTCCCAAAGTGTCTTTTTCCTTTTTGGGTTCATTAGTACTAACTGAATTATTCATAGCTTTATAATTTAGATTTAAAAACTTGTGAAATAGATATATTTAAGGAGATTATATTCGCTTCTCTTGCACTTGTCAATTATGTGTATTTATTGTATTGTAAGATTAATATTGTAACTTAATAAAATTGAATATGAAAAAATTTCCGAAACTATTTAAAAACCCCGGGACTGAACTTTTTCTAATTTATTTCGCAATTTTTGTAATTGTTGTTGTCGTAGCTATCTACGCCGGGAAAAGACCGTGGTATGAAATTGCCGGTATTATTTTTTTGATGATACTCGTAACACGAGGAAATAAACTCTTAGAAGGAGATTAAGGAATTCTTGTTGATAAAGGAGGAGTTGTTACAACTCCTCCTTTATTTTTTATTTAAATAGTATCTTCTCATTTCATCCGGAAGACGCTCTATTGAGTATCGAAGCATTGTGCGAGGCATTTTGGTTGCGTAAATATTAAGGAATGATGTTAATTCCCCTTCTGATACTCTCTTACCTACTTCTCGAAGCATCCAACCACAAGCTTTGTGGATAAGGTCATGTTTGTCATTTATAAGTATTTTGACTATACGAAAAGTCCATTCTGACTTCCCTTTGAATATAAATGCAATAGTAGAGACAATAGCAATGCGACGTTCCCAAAGATTTTTTGATTTTGCGAATTTTAACAAAATAGATTTATCTTTATCAAATAAATAATTTCCGACAATATAACCGACAGACAAATCCACCAAATCCCAATTATTGATGTATTTCGTATGTTTCAAATAAAAATCAAATATCTTTTTATTTTCTGAATCTGTTTTTGCTAGTTTATTTTTGTGAACCAAGATAAGTACAGCTGTAAGTCTCGCTTCGTGATATTTGTTTTTTATAAGTTTGGATATATCGGAAAACGGTAGTTCTGAATATTTTATAGCAAGCTTACGTGATTCCGGAACCGTAATACCAAGGAATTTATCCCCTTCACCATATTCACCTGGTCCTGTTTTAAAGAACCAAGACAAATTTTTAGCTCTTTCGTTACTAGCTTTTAATTTTAACTCTTTCAATAATGTACTCAAACTCGCGTTTGGTTGTCCTTTCATTCGGTAATTATAACAACAAGCGACGAGAATGAGCAAATAAAAGGCCTGGATTTTATAATCCAAGCCTTATTTTCATAACTTTTTGTTAATCAATTTTGTTATTAAAATTGCCAGTCCTTCAACATCTTTGATTTTACCAGCCTCTAATTCACTAATACTGATAGGGTATGTTTTTTCTATATCAATAATTACTTCAGTAAAGTCCATAGAATCAAGACCGATATCGTTAGTTAAATGTGATTTAGGTGTTATCTCGAATTTATCCTGCGGATTTTTCGATTTAATAATGTCTACGATTTTATCGTAAACATCTTGACTATAAGTTTCCATATCAATATTTCTAAGTGTATATTCAAATTTCACGTATTATAACAGAAAATACAAAATTAATCAAATAATTTGTTCAGTTTGACAATTTAGTAATATATTACAATCACAAATAATATGATGAGGAAATAAAGAAACCGCATCGTCATAGACATGCGGTTTTTGTTTTTACTGCCTATAGTTTATAATTAATTATTTGTATAATTATACAACTAGCAGTCTTGTGCCATTTTTTACTTCGATTATTAATTCGAGTAATTCCTCAACCCTACGTACAAAACTGAATTGAATAGGAGCTTCATTGTTGAGGTCGCAATTCAATACGTTGTCTTCTTTAATTTCTTTCAGAAAATTTGACATTTTAAGCGAATCGAACCCCAAATCTTTATAAAGATTTGATTCGCATTGTATAAGATTAACATCAATATTCAGAATTTTTGATGCAATAATTTGAATTCTGTCTAATGCGATAGCGAACTTAATTCTTTTTTTACTCATGTCAGTGTGTTTAAATTATTTTTACAAGTTTGTCATTAGTATAACAAAAAATTACTAAAAGTCAAATCAAATAAAAAACCGCACTATCCATATAGGAGGTACGGTTTTCAGCAAAGCGTTTCATGCTCGGCCTCAGTTCTTGTTTTTCTTTCCATAAATTGCAGAGATAAGACGTCCAAAAGTTTTAATTTCTACCCACTCTTCATCCTCAAAGCTAACACCGAATTTCTGTTCGATAATCACTTCGATTTCAATAGCTGCAAAGGAATCACCTCCCAAATCTTCACTGATTCTAGAAGTGGGAAGTATTTTTCTTTTATCAATTCCGAGCCGTATAGAAACAATTTTGGCAACATCATCATAGATTTGCTCTTTACTTAGCTTTACAGTAGTTGTTGTCATTTATTTACATTTTAGTTGAACAATAGTATGAAATTTAACCAAAGTATACAAAACAACGCCGAAATGTCAATAGCATATTTCCAATATAATATCTTTAAAAAGATAAGAAAATTTTGACAAATACAATTAAAAATGTATAATTTGTATAAATTTGCTTCGTTTTCAAAATATAAAACCTACAACTATGACCATATTTTGGGATTCAGCTATTTTCGGTCTTAAAATGGCGCTTGTTATTACACCATTCGTTTTGTTGTTTTTCGCTATAATCTTTCATAAGCCAATCTTTAGGCTGATGTTTGGAAGAAGTTAAAAAGAACCCCGTCATATTTAAATGACGGGGATTTTTTAATTTTTAATCATTACGTTTGATATATACCGATATTAACCAAACAAAAGCTGCTACACAAGTAATAGGAAAAGAAAGTGTAGATAATGTAATCCAGCGATTTGTAATTATTGGTATCAAGAAAGCTGCTAACATTAGCAAACCAATAAAATATACAAGAGCTCGGTAAAATGTTGAGCGATTATCATTATCTCTTTTAATAACTAACGATAATAGCCAAGCACAGAGTGCAATATATACAAGAGGAAAAGATACAGTTCTTATTGCAACTTTACTATTTGTTAATAATGGTAATAAAATTGCTGCTGTTATTAGTAAAAAAATAATACCAATAAGAAGTCGGTATAATATTGAACGTTTCTTTTTGTTCTCCTTAAAATCATTTAAGTGAGTAATAAAATAGCTTTCAATATCTGCAGCAATTTCAAACAATTTTTTATTTAACTTTAGCAACGGAACAAACATATCCGCTGGCAATCCCAAAATCATATCAACTAATGTTTTAGGGGTGGTTTCTTTCTTTTTCATTTTTCAGTTTTTATGTTAAGAACTTTTTCTGTAGTTTAAACTAAATCGGGGAAAAGTCAAGAAAATAGCCCTTTTTAAGGGCTATTTTGAGAGGCAATTATTTTCTATATTTTCTGGTTCGCCACTTGTCAGCAATTTTAACTCTATTTAGTGAACGTTCGAGTTCAGATTCAAAGTGTTCAAAGTCAACGATTTCATTATTCTCGGCTTGTCTCTTGAGTTCCTCTGCGCGAGCTTTTGCTTTCTCTATCTCAGCTTCGGTAATAAGAGCGATATGTTCGGCAAAGTCTGCAAGAATTGTCACTTCTGTAATATCGCCTTCTTTTTTTGTCTCAACAAAACCGCCGACAACTTCCATTGGGATATGCTCACCATCTTTAATAGCGACAATATCACCCGATGCAATGGTTGCGACAAGAGGAATATGCTCGGGAAGAATTGTTATTTCCCCTTCTGTTGTCGGTATAGTCACTCCATCAACCAATTCTTCAAGAATCAGCTTTTCCGGTGTAACAACTTTTAATTTTAATTGTTTTGACATAAAATTTTATATTAATCGCTCAAGCATATATTAAAATTTGTTCGCTTATCCCTCTCCGCTCGCAAGCTCGCTCCGGCGCGCCCACACCTACTCACAAATTTTAATATATGCTTTCGCTTTCGAACTAAATTGCGCCTTGCATGTAGAATTCACTTTCCGGCTTCTCATCGTGTTTACCTTCGAGGATTTCTTTGAACGAACGAATTGTCTCGGCTAGAGGAACGTAAACTCCCTTTCTCCCTGTGAATTGTTCAGCTACGAAGTTTGGTTGTGAAAGGAATTTTTGAATTTTTCTTGCGCGAGAAACAAGTTCCTTATCAGCATCTGAAAGTTCTTCCATACCTAAGATTGCAATAATATCTTGCAAATCTTTGTAACGCTGAAGAACACGCTGAACTTCACGAGCAACTTCATAATGGTCTTTTCCAACAATGTTTGGGTCAAGAATTGTCGATGATGAATCTAATGGGTCAACTGCTGGATAAATTCCAAGCTCAGAAAGAGAACGGTTTAGCACAACTGTTGAGTCCAAGTGTGAGAATGTTGTAGCTGGAGCTGGGTCTGTAAGATCGTCAGCTGGCACGTAGACAGCTTGAACTGAGGTAACAGAACCTTTGTCTGTCGAAGTAATTCTTTCTTGCAAGTTACCCATTTCTGTCGCAAGTGTTGGCTGATAACCCACAGCTGATGGAATACGTCCAAGAAGTGCGGACACCTCGGAACCTGCTTGAGTAAAACGGAAAATATTGTCGATGAAGAATAGAACATCTTTGTTTTCTTGGTCACGGAAGTATTCAGCCATTGTAAGACCGGAAAGAGCAACACGTAAACGAGCACCTGGCGGTTCATTCATTTGTCCGAATACCATGGCAACTTTTGGAAGCACGCCGGATTCTTTCATTTCGTGGTAGAGGTCATTACCTTCACGAGTACGCTCACCAACCCCGGCAAAAACTGAGTATCCTCCGTGATTTGATGCGATGTTGTGAATGAGCTCCTGAATAACAACAGTCTTTCCAACTCCGGCTCCTCCGAATAGTCCAACCTTTCCTCCTTTGAGAACCGGACAAATAAGGTCGATAACTTTAATACCGGTTTCAAGAATCTCAACTTTTGTAGCTTGAGAAACGAAGTCAGGAGCTTTGCGATGAATAGGAAGAGTTTTACTTGCTTCTTTAAGAGGTTGTCCGTCAATAGGTTCGCCGAGAACGTTGAACATTCTTCCGAGTGTAACTCCGCCAACAGGAACAGAGATTGGCACTCCTTTGTTTGTTACTTCCATTCCACGAGAAAGTCCGTCAGTTGTATCCATAGCGACAGCACGAACTGTGTTTTCTCCAATATGCTGCTCTACCTCGAGAACAATGGTTTTTCCATTGTTATCGATTGATAGAGCACTATAAATATCCGGGACATCACCTTCAAACGTGACATCTACGACCGGACCAATGATTCTCTTTATTATACCTGTTGTTTTCATAATAATTTATTTAATAATATTAATAATTTAATTTACCGACGCCATACCTGCACTAATTTCCGATATTTCTCTTGTTATGTTTGCCTGACGAGCTTTGTTAAACACGAGAGTTAGGTCATCTATCATTTCTCCTGCAGCTTCGTTGGCGTTCTTCATTGCGACCATTCTGGATGATTCTTCCGATGCGTTTGACTCGAGGAACATCTGGTATATCTGCATTCGAACTAATTTCTCCGACAAGGTATCCAGTAATAATTCTCGGTCCCCTTCAAATAAATATGGTATCTCTTTCTTCTCCGGTAACTTTGCTTCCAAATTTTCTTCAATCGTTTCTTTTAATTCGGATTTTGATATAGGTAGGATTTGTTTGACTTTTGGTTTCTGTGTTAATGCCGAAACGAAATCCGTATAAGCGATATAAACTTTTGAATACTTCCCTTCTTTGAATTCATTTGTAAGGTAAGTGGAAATAGGAAGAATACTTTGCAAAGTAATATTGCCTGGCATATCTGTAAATGTAGCGACGACATTTTGTCCTGTTCGGCGCATTGCGCTGTCACCCTTTTTCCCTACGGTAATAATATCAGCACTTTGATTGCCAACTTCATTTTTGATTGTTGCAATTACTTTCTTTATTACTTGGGAATTATATCCTCCGCAAAGTCCGCGGTTGGAAGTAATAAGAACGATTAAATATTTTTCTGTATTCGTATTTTCTGTGAAAAATTTATGAGTGATTTCATCCAGTCTTCCTGAAAGTGAAGTCAGTATGTCCCATGAGTACGAAGAATAAAGTCGAGATGCAAGAGTTTTCGAAATAGCACGCTTCATTTTTGACGCAGAGACAAGCTCCATCGCCTTCGTGATTTTCTTTGTGCTTTTAACACTCTTTATTCGTCTTTTAATTTCTTTTGTACTTGCCATTTTAATTTACGCTATATGTAATTCTCCTAATAAAATTTCGCTTGCTTCTTTTCTGTATTTAACCAATAAATCAACCGCCATGTCGGTTTCTTCTTCTTCATGTTCACCGTTCATCATAAATATTTCAAGATTTTTAAGCACATCTTTATCTTCAATATTTTTAACATCTTCAATTTGCCTTTTAATTTCTTTAAACTCATTAGATACTTCGAGATTTTTCTCAACTACATTTTGTGAATTTTTTTCAATTGAATTAAATGTTTCCATATTTTAAAATATATTATTTAATAAAACTACTCTTGAAATCTTCAATTGCTTTTACTAATTCCGCTTCACCAGCATCTGTCCACATCTTTGTATCTGTTACTTCCTTGTAAAATGTTTTTGCATTTCTTCGAGCATATTCAATAAGTCCTTCTTCAAATGCTTTGATTTTATCGACAGCAACATTATCTAAATAGCCTTTTGTAAGCGAATATAGTACTACAACCTGGTCTTCTGTGGCCATTGGAGAGTATTGAGGCTGTTTTAAGACCTCAACAGCACGTTTTCCACGCTCTAGTTGGTTCTTTGTACCTTCATCAAGGTCAGAACCGAACTGTGAGAAGGCCTCAAGTTCACGGAATTGAGCCAAATCAAGCTTTAATGTTCCGGAGACTTTCTTCATAGCTTTAATTTGAGCAGTTGAGCCAACACGAGAAACTGAAAGACCAACGTTCACAGCTGGACGAATTCCTTTGTAGAATAAATCGGTTTCCAAGAATATTTGTCCGTCAGTAATTGAAATTACGTTTGTAGGAATATATGCGGAAACGTCACCGGATTGGGTTTCAATAATTGGGAGAGCTGTTATTGAGCCACCTCCGTAATCTTTATTTCTTCGGCAAGCACGTTCAAGTAAACGAGAGTGCAAATAGAAAACGTCTCCAGGGAAAGCTTCACGACCTGGTGGACGACGTAGTAAGAGAGAAATTTCACGGTATGCAACAGCGTGTTTGGAAAGGTCATCGTAAATAATCAAAACATCTTTCCCTTGATCCATAAAATATTCCGCAATTGAAACTCCTGTATAAGGTGCGATATACGATAGCGCCGCAGATTCAGATGAACCAGCCGAAACAATAATTGTATATTCCATTGCGCCACCTTCTTCCAGACGAGTTTGAAGTTTGCGAAGTTTTGAATCCTTTTGACCGATTGAAACGTAAACACAAATCATGTCTTGTCCTTTTTGATTCAAAATTGCATCGATTGCGATTGCTGTTTTACCTGTCTGACGGTCACCAATGATAAGTTCACGCTGTCCACGGCCGATTGGAATAAGAGCATCAATTGCTTTAATCCCTGTCTGAACTGCTTGCGAAACAGAAAGACGTGTAATAACTCCCGGAGCAACCTTTTCAATAGGATTTGATTTGTCTGTTTTAATAGCACCTTTTCCATCAATTGGAGCACCGAGAGCATTCAATACTCTGCCTATCTGTGCATCTCCAACCGGAACAGAAAGAATCTGACCTGTTGCTTTAACTTCATCTCCTTCGCGAATTTTTGTGAAGTCACCAAGAATAATAACTCCAACCGAATCTTCTTCAAGGTTTAGGGCAACGCCTCTCTCACCGTTTGGAAACGAGACCATTTCCGATGATTTAATATCCGAAAGTCCTGATATCTTTGCAATACCATCGAAAACTTCGATAACGTGTCCGACTTTCTCAGCTTTCACTTCATCTTTAAAACTTGCAATCTTTTTTTTTAAATTTTCTACAATGTAATTTTTTGTCATATATTTTAATTGGTTATAAGATAATTTTCTAATTTTTTGATTTTGTTCTTTAATGTCGTATCTATTATCTCATCCCCGATTTCGATTTTTATTCCTCCTAGCAATTTTGGGTCGATTATGAATTCCAGTAATGTATTTTTTGCTTTATATCTCTTCTTTATAAAATCCTCTATCTCTTCAACAATTTTTTTACTGATTTTTTCTTTTGAACTTATCGTCGCTCTGACGACTTCTTCGTTCTTATCTATTATCTTTTCAAGTTGAGTTATTATTTCTTTTGATTTACTAAGCAGATGTTTTTTTGAAATCAAACTTACGGCTTTTTTTGTAACAACATCAAGCTCCTTACCTTCCTTATTAAGAGAAGATTCATATATTGCATGAGCTAAATTGTTGATAGAAATAGTTGCCATAATTTATATTTTCTTTATTTTATTTATTGCATTCTCTTCGGATTTTACATCAGGATGAGTTTCAAGTAATTTTTCTGTCGAAAGAACGACAAGCGAGACGATTTCTTGCTTTGCTTCTTCTATGATTTTAGCCTTTTCGGATAAGAGTACTTTCTTGCCGTTTGCTATCATATTATCAACTTCTTTTTGAGCCTTTTCCATCATTTCAGCTTTCTTTGCTTCGGCATCACGCTTCCCTTCCTGGAATATTTCGTTTGCTTCAGTTCGAGCATTCATTATAACTTGGTCGTATTCTTTCTTTGTGTTTGTAAGTAATTCGGCATTGGCTTTTGCATCATGCAAACCACCTTCGATATTTTCGGACCTTTCCGCCATTAATTTCTTTAAAGGTTTTACAATTAAGTAATATAAAACAAAAAGAACAATAACAAAGTTTATTGCTTGAGCGATTATGATTTTCCAATCTATATGAAATGTTGATATAAATGAATCCATTTTTAAAAAATTAAAATTACTAATATATAGAAGCCTTGGCTCCTTACTCCTAGGCATTTGTGATAGAGGCAAATGACTAGATGTAAATAGCAAAAACTACTTAATTGAGAATGCGATAACAAGTGCGTAAATAGCGATGGCTTCAGCGAAAGCTGCGGCCAAAAGCATAGGTACGAACACTTTTCCTGAAGCTTCAGGATTGCGTCCGATAGCTTCCATGGCTTTAGAACCAATCATACCAATAGCAAGAGCAGGTCCAATAGAACCAAGACCGATTGCAATTGCTTTTGCTAACATTGTGATATCCATATGTTTTATCTTTATTAACTAATAATGGTTGACCTTTAAATATTAATGCGCTTCATTTAACTCTGCTTCCATCACTTTGTCGAATTTTTCCTCCTCTTCTTCCTCATGGTCCATGCTTGAAATGGTGTAATAAACAAGAGTCAAAATAGCGAAAATAAATGCCTGTATTACTCCCACCAATACTTCAAGAAGTAAAAATGGTGTAGGTAAAACGTAAGCAATGATTGCTCCCATTGAGGCAAGCAAAACTTCTCCGGCGAATACATTTCCAAAGAGACGAAAAGAGAGCGATGCAATCTTTGCGAATTCTCCAACAAGCTCAAGTAATCCAACTGCAAACAGAATCGGAGCTGTCATTAGGATTGCGGGGTCTTTTCTTACTTTAGTAAAAATACTGCCAAGCGCCTTCAGATTAACATATTTATTGATGGTTTTCCAGATACCGATTGTAATTATTCCGAACAAATTTGCTCCAATGACAGATAGCAATGCGAGTGGTAGAGTGCCATTTATATCGGCAGTTCCTGACCTAAATAATGGAATAAATGAGTGTCCTTCAATAAATCCAAAACCGCCAAGAGGAAGAATTCCAATCCAGTTGTTCAAAAGGACAAACATGAAAACTGCAAATACAATTGGAAAGGCTTTATTTGTTATAACACGACTACTAGTGACTTGGTCACATAATTTTTCTGCTTCTTCGATTAGTAATTCAAATAAATTCTGAATTCCTTTCGGTATTTTTTTAATACTGGTTTTTACTACTATTCCAATAACGATGAGTAAAAAAACAACAACCCAACTGGTGAATAGAGCATTTGTGACAGTAAAAGAACCGATTTGGGCTATAGGCTCAGCATAAAGTGTTGATTCATGAGTTAATTCTCCTGTTGCAGGTGCTGATGTTTCCACTGTATTTGTAGTTACAGAATTTTGTACGTTTGTTGTATTTGAGGTTGCTGTATTATTTACTGTGCTCATAATTATTTATTATCGTTTGTTTTTTCTTCCTTTTCAATTTTTCTTTGATAAATTTTTACTTCCTTCCAAATCAAGTAAATCGTGGAAGCGAAACCTATCGCTATTGAAATAAAAAAAAGATAAGGACTTGTGTTGTATTTCTTATCCAAATATTTGCCTACATATGAAGTAATGATGACCGGAAAAGCAATATATGCGGAAACTTTTGCCGAAAGAAGGACTCCTTCTCTCCACCATGGTTTCTCTACATTTTTATCATTATCCATAAAATAAAAGGCTTTAAAAGCCTTGTTGCGCGTGCTTATTTCGCCCGCGTTGTGCGTGTGCTTGGAATCGGACCAAGGGCCTCTGTCTTATCAGGACAGCGTTCTACCACTGAACTACACACGCAAATTGTCGTTAAATAATCAAATATTACGTGAATAATAGTGGACTTGAACGTTCAAACCAACAACTACCCACGCAATATACCAAAAAGCCCACGTTTTTCAAAACTACCAACAAACTATACCAAGAAAACCTTGCTTTTGCAAACAAAAATCCCTGGAATTCAATAATTCCAGGGGGTTGTCGGCTTATGCCTCAAATTTTTCTTTAATATTTACTATGCTCGATTCTTCATCCAAGACAATGATATATTCATCGCTCATTTCGCTTAGATTGTACTCTTCCCATACTTCACATTTGATAAAGATTACTTTCTTGAAATCGCAGAGCACATAAAAATCACCGTCGATTTCCAAGCTCTTTCCTTCAGGGTAATATTTTTCTATAAATGATTTTACGGTCAAATTTTCCCCTGTATCATCATCCAGGATTAGATAAAAAGGACGTTCACCGATAATTATTTTTTCTGTGCTATGACCTAGCGGATAGCAAGCATGAGCATAGTCAAATAAAGCAGATTTAAGTTTTTCCATGTCTATAAGGTTTTAAGTTTCTTTTAAACTTACAATAAAGTCGCATATTTGTCAAAAATAAAAAACTCTCCTTTCGGAGAGTTTTTTATTCAAGATAAATATTATCTTTGGAAGTTACCTCTTGGGCGCTCTTCCATAGGACGAGCTTCGTTTACTGTAAGATTACGACCTTCGTAATCCTTACCATCAAACATTGAGATAGCTGTAGCTGCATCAGAATCGTTTTCCATTTCTACGAAACCGAATCCTTTTGAGCGACCTGTCATCTTATCCATAATAATGGTTGCTGAAGCGACAGCTCCTGCAGCACTGAAATGAGATTTTAACTCATCGTTAGTAGTCTTATAAGGAAGACCACCTACATACAACTTTTTTGCCATATATGACAATTGTGCTTCTCATAGAGATACTTTCATATCATCTAATTGAAGAAACTAATTTATAAATGTAATCGCATAGCTCGATTTTCATTTACATGCCTCAATGTTTGCACACGAAGAATGAAACTACTACCAAAACGTAAGCTAACTACTCGCGAAACTATAACAGAAATACATAAAATATGCAAGTAAATAGATACTAGTCTTCTGACTCTTCAGCATCTCCAACAATACCAGAAGAAAGTGCATCAATTATTTTATCAATGTTTCCTTCCATTATTACCGGAATGTTTGACCAAGATTGACGTATGCGATGGTCAGTAATTCTGTCCTGTGGGAAATTATATGTGCGAATTTTTTCTGAACGGTCGGCTGTTCCGATTTGATTTTTTCTGTTGGCAGAATATTTGCTGGCTTCTCTTTCATCTTCAAGTAGTTGTAATTTAGCAGTAAGAATAAGCATTGCTTTTTCTCTGTTAGCAAGTTGTTTTCTTTCTGTTGTACAACGAACATCAATACCTGTTGGCTTGTGAATTAATCGAACTGCGGTTTCAACTTTGTTGACGTTTTGTCCCCCGGCTCCGCCAGAACGCGAGTATTCTATTTCCAAATCTGCTGGATTTATAATTATTTTGGTTTTTTTACGAAGCGGTAATATTGCGACTGATGCCGTAGATGTATGGATTCTTCCGTTCTTTTCAGTCGAAGGCACACGCTGAACTCTATGAATACCGGTCTCATATTTGAGAAGCTTGTAACAGTCTTTACCTTTTATTTCAAACGAAGCTTCTTTATACCCACCGACATCATTTAATGATTCATCAACAATTTTCCAGTCCCACTTTTTCTTTTCGGCGAATCTTTCATACATATGTGCAAGTTCCCAGGCAAAAAGCGAAGCTTCGTCGCCTCCAGCGCCAGCTCGTACTTCTAAAATTATTTCATTTGGAAATTCGTCTTCTTCGTTATCCTTTTTTGCGATTTCTTCAAGCTGTCTTTCTATTGCTTCTTTTTGGGAAATAATATTCTGTAATTCTTCGTCTGCAAGTTCTCGTAAACTTTCATCTTGAGCTACCATGTCATTTACTTTTTTTTCTTCACTCAAAAGACGCTCATACTCCATAGCGAAATAATTAGTATTGTGGTCTTTCTTTAATTGTTCTAAATCGAGATTCATATAATGATTATACAATAAAAAAGCTCCTAATTAAAGAGCTTTTTTATTGTGCTGAATTTATTTTTTTACTTTTTTAGATGCAAGTGCACGCTTCTTAAAGCGGTCAACACGTCCAGCAGTATCTAGAACTTTTTCATTACCGGTAAAAAATGGATGACATTGACTGCAGATTTCAACATTTATTTTGTCCATTGTTGAACCAACAGGAAAAACTGCCCCACATGCACATGTAACTTCAGATTTATTATTATATTTTGGGTGTATATCTTTTTTCATATATTCCGTGATATTATCATGATTTTATTAGTTTTGCAACACGTCGATATTTGCTTGAATTCCTGTTTTCAATCTCATTACACTATTGCCGTAAGAACATTTTGTTCCTCCTGTTCCATAATAACTACAAGCAGCTCTTGATTGTGCGGTTACACTATTTCCAACTGCACCTTTATCTGTCAAAAGCATCGCAGATGCCATAAATGCATCTCTTGGACTCCATGGGTCGGCATCGTGACCGAGTGCTGCCTTTAAACGACTTTCATAACCAGACCAAGTTGAAGGAATAAATTGTGCTGGTCCCATCGCTCCACCATAACCGCCTACACCGGCAATTGGACAAGAGACCAATGTCTTGTAAGGGTCTCGTCCGAGAGCGGTTGTTATTGCAAAGAAATCATCAATATCACCTTTTCTACCCGACAATCCCATTGGCTTCATAACATTTGAAAAAACTGTACCGGTATTAACACCAACACCGGCACCGGTATTTATATCGGTCAAATAACATTGACCAACATTGGCACCGAGATTACTTTCTTGGGTCAAAATCGCAAGTAGAAATGCCGGATCAATACCAGTTAAAGCTTTCGCGTCATTTGCATATTTGAGTGCAGTTTCAAAATTTATTTTTGTTGAACCACCGACAAGATTGAAAATTGCCGCTAGAATTTCCGCGCGTTTTTTTGCTTTGTCGGCGAGTACTTGCTGATATTGAGCTTCTTTATCTTTACTGATAGCGAGAAGTTGCTGTTTTTCGGTTTCGCTCAATTCAACTTTTGCTTTCGCATCTTCCAGTTGTGCCTTAGTATCTGTCTCTTGATTTTTCTTATCTTCGAGATTTTGTTTTTCGGTCTCGGTTAAAGTTTTAACACCATTAATTTCATCCACTGAACTTTGAATACTTCTTTTTATTGAAGCAAATGTATCTATATCGCCATATGCATCAGAGATATTATCTTGGGAAAGTACCAGGGATATAATATTTTTATTATCCATTTCTCTCTCTTTTCTTATTAATTGAGCCAGTGATTCTTTTTCGCTATCAATCTTATCGGTTAAAGCCACTATAGTCTGACTTTTCGCATTAATTTCACCGCCTAATTTTTGAATTATCAGAGTTTTAGCTTGAATATCCAGTTTGGATTTGGCTATTTGAGAAGTAAGGATGGAAATATCGCGAGAAAGAGAGACAGATTGACCTTTTTGAGCATCAAGTTCTTGTTGTTTTTCGGCAATTTCTTGCTCCAACTGTGCCAATTCTGCCTCCAATCTTGTTTTATCGGCTTGAGCGTTCTGCAAAATAACATCCGCCTTGATTGCCGGAACGTGAACAAAGAATGTACTTACAATAAAAACAACAATAAGCACTAAAGAAAAACGTTTTTTCATATAAAAACTCATACAAATCATAGTATACCATAAAAAAATTCCCCGAGAATATTTCTCGGAGAATTTTTTATAATAATTGTAATATTATTTTGCTTTTTCCGTCTTTTCAACCGGTGCAACTGCTTCTGTCTCAGCACCTTCTTCATCTTGTTTACCCTTCTTCTCAACTTCTATAGCTGTCAAATCAACAGGAACTTCTTCAACCGGTTCCTCTTTGATAGCGGCAATAAGAGCGACAACTTCGTCGGCTTGTGTTTTAACTGTAACACTCTTTGGAAGAGTAATGTCCTTAACATGAATTTGATCGCCAAGGAGAAGTAGAACAGAAACGTCTACAGTTACATTGTGTGGTAAGTCCTTTGGAAGTGCTTCAATTTCTATTTCGTGGAGAACTTTTACCATTACACCCAAGCCATCTTTTTCAGCTACCGCTGTTCCGATGAACTCAATAGGAATATTGACTCGGATTGATTTGTTCATATCGATAGCTAGAAAGTCTATGTGAATTGGAAACCCTTTGATTGGGTCAAGTTGCATATCGTGAATGAGAACATCAACTTTTTTAGCTGCTTCTTTCTTACTCTCATCTCCTTTTATTTCGAGAACAATAGTACTTGACTCCCCTGCGATTTTTAATATTTTTTCGAAGTCAACATTCGGAACGGAAACCATAGTGTTTTCCACACGAACGCCATAGACGACTCCGGGAATCATACCGTTATTTCGTATAACGCCAAGATTGTCGTTCTTACTTCGCTTTGTTGCGGTTAATATATTCATGGGTGTGATAATAACATTTAAACTAACCATTTGCAAGTGTATTATGGCTGTAATTTATACATAAAATTACAATATCCCATCATTTTATGTTACAATTATAATAAATCTAAATGAATTAAATCTTTAAAAAATAATCAAAATGAAAGAAGAATATGGTTCATTCATCTTACGGTTTCTCAGAAATCGTATCAGACACGATGTTTCTCTTTGCGTTGCTAATACATTTTTTCTAGCATTGGTTGTCACATCACCAATTATCTGGGCAGAATTTAGAATTAGTCCTGTTTGGAGTCTTGTTATTGGTTTTGTTATTAATTTTTTAATATTGTACAAATTTGTACTTAAATCTTTAATTAAAGAAGAGAAGAATAATGTTTCGAAAAATATCGAAAAGACATTAAATGCAAAAGCAAACAAGTGCTGGGAATTGAAACATTTTTTTGAAAAAATTATTTACAAGATTGAAAACAAAGTAATTTTTAGACCCGTAGTAAAAATACTAAATGATAGGACAAAAATATTAGAAGAAAAAATGTCCATGTACGAGGATATAATTACTATCGTAAAAAAGTATCAATTGCTTTGCGAGCAATAAAATAAAACCGGTTAAAATTTAAATTTTAACCGGTTTTTTCTATAGGTTATTGAATAGTTTTAGACGATTATAGACAACTTCTTCTATCGCATCTACAGCAGGTTTTAAAATCTTATATGGCGCTACTTCGTTTGGGTTTTCTTTTAGATATTTTTCTACAGCTTCTTTGTAAGCAATGCGGATTTCTGTATTGATATGAATTATTGAAATCCCTGCTTTTATTGCATTTGTAAAATCTTCATCACGAAGTCCAGAACCACCATGAAGGACGAGCGGAATTTGAACTGCTTCTTTGATTTCTTTGACAAGTTTAGCATCAATGTGCGGTTTGCCACTTTTAATCAATCCATGAACACTACCAACCGATGGAGCAAGCATATTTATTCCAGTCGCTTCTACAAACTTTTTAGCATCTTCGACTTTTGTTAGAATTCCTGCTCCCTCAGGTATTGTATCTTTGACTTCCGAACCGGAACCTATAAAACCAAGTTCTGCTTCAACAAGAGTACTCTTCCCAGTGCTTTTAACGTATTCTACACATTGTTTTGTTGTATTTATATTTTCTTCAAAACTTTTATTTGCGACATCAATAATTACAGCGTCAAAACCGGCATCAACGGAATTTTTTACGGATTCAAAACTATAATGATGGTCGGCATTAAGGAAAATCGGATAATTATCTTTTTCCTTGATTTCTTTTATAAGAGCAACTATTTCATCTCTGCCAATAAAATCTTCTTCACCTTCGGAGACTCCGATAATCACAGGCACGTTTAATTTTTTAGCGGCATTATAAATACCATGGAGTGCTTCAATGTTTGAAATATTAAAATGTCCAATTGCTGTAGACTTATTTTCTGCCTCTTTTATATACTCCTTTAATGTCTTCATGTTAATTATTGTAACATAATATGATAGAATATACATATGGATAAAGACAAACAAATAGATATTTTAGCTATAGGAGATATTGCTAGTGATGTATATATTAAAATAATAGAAGCGGAAGCCAAATGTGATATAGACGGCGAACATTGCAAATTATGTCTCAATTATGGTGGTAAAATTCCTTACGAGTCTGCAGAAGTTTGTAACGCTGTTGGTGATGCTCCAAATGTCGCAATTTGTACAAGTCGCCTTGGACTCAGAACTGCTCTTATGACAAATATGGGTGATGATAAAATTGGTGCCGATTGTTTAAACGTTTTGGAAAGTGAAAAAGTTGATACAACATTTGTAAAAAATGAACTAGGAAAACCTACAAATTATCATTACGTTCTTTGGTATGCTAAAGACCATACTATTTTAACTAAGCACGAAAAATATGAATATGAGTTTGCAAAAAATATTGAGAATATTCCTTCGTGGATATATTTAAGTTCGCTTGGAGAAAGTTCTTTATCTTTTCATAATGAAATTATAGAATATTTGAAAACAAATAAAGAAGTAAAGCTAGCTTTTTCACCTGGTACTTTTCAAATTAAACTTGGCACTGAAGTGTTGAAAGATATCTATGTAAATACGCAAATTTTCATTTGTAATCACGAAGAAGCACAAACAATTTTGAAAACTAATGAAGAAGATATTCCTAAACTAGTAAAAATGATGCACAATCTCGGTCCAAAGATAGTAGTAATCACCGATGGAATAAGAGGTGCATATTCGTACGATGGAAAAGAAATATTGTTCATGAAAGCGTTGCTTGGCCCTGATGTTGAGAGTACCGGCGCGGGAGATTCATTCTCTGGGGCATTTGTATCTGCATTGTTTTGGAATAAAGAAATCAGGGAAGCACTTACTTGGGGAATGATAAATTCCATGTCTGTAGTATCTTATGTTGGCCCACATAAAGGATTATTAACCAAAGAGCAAATGGAAGAGCATATAAAGAACCTTCCATCTGATTTTAGACCCGAAAAAATTAATTAATTTAATTATGAGCAAATTTGAAGAATTTATCATAAATAATTCAAATGAAAAAGAGTTTCTCGATACAGAGAAAGTTGCACTTAACCAACCTGGATGTTACCAAGAATCAAATGATATTTTGGGAGGCTTGAATATGAAAATTGAATTGAATAATATGACTATGTCAGAAAAAGAAGAAGAAATTCGTGCGAAAGAAAGAGAGATAAGAGATATTAAAGGAGATTGTGATAAACCTGGTTGTGCCTCATATCTTGCAAACAAACAACTTCAAAAAGAAAAAAATTTATTGGAAAGAGAACTAGCTGAAATAAAAGAAAAAGGCAAAAAGCTCAAGATAGATAAAGATTTATTTATAGAGAAAAATTAAAACTTTCTTTTTAATTATTTTTTGGACTTTCTCTATAATATCAGGAACGTCTATTTTATAGTGCTTTTCAAGTTCACTTGGAGTACCTGATTGGCCGAATTTATCATTAATACCGACAAATTCAACCGGAACACTGTAATTTTCAGCGAGACATTCAGCTACTGCGCTCCCCATTCCACCGGCGACCTGATGGTCTTCAACAGTTACAATTCTTTTTGTTTCTTTTGCAAGGGAGATAATAGCATCTACATCGAGTGGTTTGATTGTAGATAAATTCATAACTTTTACTTTCGTTCCCATTTTTTCCAATTCATGGGCAGCTTTGAGAGCTTTATACAAAATTGGTCCAGTTGCAATTATTCCAACTTGTGCAATTCCACCTTCAGGAATAAATACAATCTGTGCCTTCCCTATTTCAAATGGAGTTTCAGCTGTAGTAATTATTGGCGTGCTGTTACGTGCAAGTCGAATATAAGTTGGGTCTTTTGTTTTACTGCATTCAATCGTTGCTTTCTTGGCTTCTATTGCATCACACGGAGAAATTACAACCATATTGGGAATTACGCGAGTTAGTGCAATATCTTCAAGCTCTTGATGACTTCCACCATCAGGGCCAACAGATAAACCAGCGTGTGAACCAATAATCTTTACTGGTTGATTGTTGTAACAAATAGTTGTACGAATTTGTTCCCAGTTTCTTCCTGGGTTAAATATTGCATACGAAGCAATAAAAGGAATCTTACCCATTGCTGCGATTCCACTTGCAACACTGGCAAGATTTTGTTCTGCAACGCCAACTTGGATAAATCTTTCTGGAAATTTTTCAGCGAAAAGATTCACCTTTGTTGATTCAGTAAGGTCAGCACACAAGGCAACTATATTTTCATTATTCTCGCCAGCTTTCAATAAGCCTTCACCAAATCCTTGGCGTGTGAAATTTTTCTCAACGTCTTCATTAAATATTTTTGTATTTAGTTTTAGTGTTTGATTAAGCATGGAATTTATTTAATTCTTTTAATGCCATTTCGGCTTCATCTCTATTTGGTGCTTTGCCATGCCAATGATAATCGTTCTCCCATTCTTTCACACCTTTGCCGGGAATTGTGTGAGCAATAATAACAGAAGGTCCACCTTTGTGACTTTTTGCTTTGTATACCGCATTATTTATTTCCCAGAAATTGTGCCCATCGGTTTCGAGGACATTCCATCCAAAAGAAATATATTTATCACGCAAATCACCGAGTGGCATAACTCTTTCTGTGTTCCCGTCAATTTGAATATTGTTTCTATCGACAATAGCGATAAGGTTTGAAAGTTTTTCCTTGTTTGCGAGCATTACTCCTTCCCAAATATTCCCTTCATCGTGTTCACCATCCGACAACAGAGCATAAATAGTTTTTGTACCACCATAAATTTTTTCAACAATTGCCATTCCTATTGCCTGAGAAAGACCAGAACCAAGAGGGCCAGACGAAGTCTCCATAAATGGTAAGAACTCACGGTGCGGATGGCCTTGTAAACGTGAGCCAAACTTACGAAGGGTCTTTAACTCACTTACAGGAAAATACCCAGCGTGAGCCATTGTAGCGTATAAAACAGGGCAAATATGACCGTTTGAGAGTACTAACCTGTCTCTATTTGCCCAAAGTGGGTTCTTTGGGTCGTGTTTTAGTATATGGAAATACAATAATGTAAAAATATCTGCCATTCCGAGTGGACCAGCAGTATGGCCTGAGCCAGCTTCGAAAAGCATCTCGATAATACTTTTGCGAATATTATTTGCTATAACTTTTAGTTCTTTTATTTTTGCATCAGTTAATGTTTCCATTTACTTATATAATAGCAAAAAATAATCTTTTTATCACGTCTATAGATTTTCAAATTCTTCAATTGTTTCCTCTATGTCGTAGCTTTGAGTTAAAGCTGAGCCAATTACTAACCTGTTTACACCAGCTTCAACTAAAAGTGGAGCAGTATTTTCATTTACGCTTCCGTCTACACTTATTTTTAATTCTGGATATTTATTTCGTAATTTTTTAATCTGTTCAAGTACTCTCTCATCGAATGGCTCGCCTTGAAAGCCAATTTTTTCTATTCCCATACACTGAACAAAATCAACAAAATTTATAAATGGTTCTAATTTACTTATGTCTGTCGTTGTATTTATTGCAATTCCTATATCGATGTTATCTTTAAAATATGGGTCAAGCGATTCGAGAAATTCTTTAAAATCTTTTTCCGTTTCAGCTTCCAAATGGAAAATTATTCTCTTGGCTCCAAGTTTTGTAAAAAAATCAAACTGCTTGTGAGCATTAAATACCATCAAATCAAATTCATAATCCAGTTGTTCCCAGTATGGCATTCCTTCTTCTTCATCTAAAATTGCTTGAACACTATACTCATCTTTTCTCCCCATTGGCCAAGAAACTGATGGCACGAATTTTCCATCACAAATATCAATTTGCACAAGCCTTGAAATGCTTACAAATTTCGATAATTTTTCGGTTAACTCGCTAAAATCTTCTGCGAGTACAGCCGGAGTTACTTCTGTCATATTAAGATTCCAATTTATTTATTCTTCTAATATGTCTCTCATCATTTGAAAACGGAGTTTCAATAAATGTCTTTACTGCTTTTTTTGCTTTTCTTACACATATAAATCGAGCACCTAATGAGAGCATATTCGCATTATTGTGTATACGACTGGAAGCAACAACACCCATTTTATTACCATTAATATCTCTCTGGCAACCTCTACCTCCATAATATACGGCTGCACGAATTCCTTTGACTTTGTTTGCACACATTGCTTCACCTTGACCGGAACCACCGACAATTATTCCCATACTCCCGGCATTTTCTGCGACAGCACGAGCAACAAGTTTTGTAAAGTCTGGATAATCATCATCATTACTCTTAGTGTAATCGCCTTTATCATCAACTTCATGCCCGAGTTCTTGAATAAATATTTTAAGTATTTCTTTTAAATCGTAACCTGCATGGTCACTTCCAATATATATTTTCATAGTATTATTATACCTCATTTTTAAAAAATTGTACTACAGAGTATAATGACTAATATGATTAATTTCTACAAATACCATGGAGCCGGAAATGACTTTATAATGATTGATAATTTTAAGAAATCAATCAACTTAACGTCTGAATATATTAAATCGCTTTGCGATAGACATTTTGGTATTGGAGCTGATGGAGTGATATTGCTTGAATCATCCGACAAAGCTGATTGCTTTATGAATTATTATAATTCCGATGGAACAGAAGCCGAAATGTGCGGAAACGGAGTGAGATGTACAGCAAAATTCTTTCTTGAACAAACTAAATCAGAATTAAAAGAGTTAAATATCGATACTAGAGCTGGAATAAAAAATATAAAAATAAACGACGACGATACATATTCTGTAAATATGGGCAAACCAATCTTTGAACATAATGATTTTCCAAGCGGAGAAATTTCTGTTTATGGATTAAAATTCCAGTGTGTATCTATGGGCAACCCGCATGCAGTAACATTAGTTGATAATCTTGAAAATATTGATATTAAAATAGTTGGTCCAAAAATTGAAAATGATTTAAATTTTCCCAATAAAATAAATGTTGAATTCGTTGAAAAAATCGACGACTTGAATTACAAAGTAAAAGTTTGGGAACGCGGTTGTGGAGAAACACTTGCTTGTGGTACTGGTGCCTGCGCAGTTTATGCTGTATTGCAACCAAAAGAAGAAATTACACTGGAATTTCCTGGTGGAAAACTATTTTTATCTGAAAATCAAAATAATGAAATTATTCTTCGTGGCCCAGCAACTTTTGTTTTTGAAGGAGAAATTAAATAAAAAAGAGCCGACTTTTATAAGCCGGCTCAGTAATTGTGTGATAAGCGTACCCAATTATTATGTCAACAATTTTTGGAGAATGTTTAATACAATTATTAACTTACCACAAACACATGTTACTACGTTTTATAAATAATGCAAGAATTTAAAAAAAATGGGCCAGCTATCGCAATAGCTGACCCAAGTACTAAAAAACTAGAAAAAATGATGGTTGAAAAAACAATGTATGAGCAGAGGACATAATTAAATGCGCTCATGGTGCTTACTCATACTTACTCAATTACAAGTTACAACTTATCATTAAATAATGCAAGTTTATTTAATTGTTAGTCCAGTTTTAACTACGTGGTCAACTAGTGTATATGTATACCCCATTTCATTATCGTACCAGCCGAGAACTTTTACAAGATTGCCTCCGACAACGCGAGTCATTTCAAGGTCTGCGATACAAGCGTGACTTTCTCCTAATATATCTGAAGAAACAAGTGGCTCATTTGTAACTGTAAATAATTTTTCCCATCGAGAATCTTTTGAAGCTTTCTTAAGTATTTCATTTACTTCTTCTTTAGTTGTTTCTCTTTTTGCGATGAAAGTAATATCAACTATTGAGCCAGCTGGGACTGGAACGCGGATAGATATACCATCAAATAGGCCTTTGAGTTCTGGAAATGCTTCTGTAACTGCGATTGCTGCTCCTGTAGAGCTCGGAACGATGTTTTGAGCTGCTGCGCGACCTTCACGAAGATCTTTCTTGCTTGGACCATCAACGAGTGCTTGAGATGCTGTATATCCATGAACTGTGTTTAAAATTGCCTTATCAATACCGATGGCTTCGTGCATAATTGCGATAAGTGGACTTGCTGCGTTTGTCGTACAAGATGCGTTTGAAGTAATATCTGAAGTTCCGAATTTGTCTTCATTAATACCGAGAAGAATTGTTTCGCCGTGGACTGAACTATCAGCACCTTTTGATGGAGCTGAAATAACAACTTTTTTAGCACCACAATCGATATGGAATTTTGCTTTATCGAATGAAGTAAAGAGTCCTGTGGATTCTACAACAACGTCAACATTCAAATCCTTCCAAGGAAGTTTTGTTGTATCTTTTTCTGAAATAAATTTTACTGTTTTGCCGTCAATAACTAAATCTGAACCAGCAACTTCAATTTTATGATTCCAGTTTCTGTAAACAGTATCATGACGAAGTAAATATGCGAAACTCTCAATAGAGCCAAGATCATTTATTGCGACAATCTCAATATCACCTCGCTCCCATGCAATTTTTAAAAATGCGCGACCAATTCTTCCAAAACCATTAATAGCAACTCGTATTTTTTTTGTATCCATAGTAAATATAGTATAACATTTAATTCCCCAAGTATTCAAACCTAGGCCCCTTATAATTTTTTGTCTCGACGTTTTCTTTAAACATTTCAATTGGTCGTGCCCAAAGTTGGTCTTTTCCGTTTTCATCTGGATGTGTATAAATAACTAATTCTTGGTTTGGATCCTCACTGTGTTTTGCAATACCAATAACCTCACAAATGTGCCCTTTGTAGTGTTTATACTTGCCGAGTTTTATCTTCTCCATAATTTTATGAAAGTAATTCTTTTAATATCTTCTGAACAAGACTTGGGTTTGCACTTCCTTTTGTCTCTTTCATTATCTGACCAACTAAAGACATTAAAGCATTTTCTTTACCGCCCTTATAAGTTGCAACAACAACAGGGTTTGCATCAATAACTTTTTGTACGATTTCTTTGAGCGCTCCCTCGTCGTGATTTTGAATCAATCCTTTTTCTTTGGCGATTTTTTCGGGTGATTCATCACTAATAACAATCATAGCTAAAATATCTTTAGCTCCTCGCGAAGAAATCTTTCCCCCATCTACCATTTCCATAAGTTCAGCAAAATTTTCAACTGACGGTAACTTTATTTCGGGATTTAATTTCTTTAATCCCAAATAATCAGATGTTATATAGTTCGAAGCAATTTTAACTTTATTCTTGTCTTTCAAAGACTGAGCTACTTTTTCAAACCAACTACCCAATTCTTCATCAACGATATAACTTTCTATATCTTCGTCTTTAATTCCGTAGTCATTTCTATATCTATTTCTCCTTGCTTCCGGAAGCTCTGGAAGTTCACTTCGCATTTTTTCAATATCAAAAATCTTACTCAAAAATAGTTTTGGCAAATCTGGATCCGGGAAATAGCGATAATCATTTGCATTCTCTTTTGAGCGTTGTGAGAAAGTAGACTGTTTATTTTCATCCCAACCACGGGTTTCCTGGACGATTTCACTTCCTCTGCCTTCATCGAGAAGTTTGGACATTCGTTTTATTTCATATTCACCGGCTCTTTCAACAGCCCGAAAAGAATTGATATTTTTTATCTCGCACTTAGTGCCTAATTTATTTGGATCTTCAGAAATTGAAATATTAAGTTCAACTCTCATCTGTCCTTTTTCCATATTTGCTTCAGACACTCCAAGATAACGAAGCAATAGCTGGAGCTCACGAGCAAAGTCCCCGGCTTGTTGAGGAGAATGAATTACCGGTTCGGTAACAAGTTCCATAAGAGGAACACTTGCGCGATTAAAATCAACAAGAGAATAATCTCCTTTGTCGTGTTTTGAAGTTGCCGTATCTTCCTCCAAGTGAATTCGAGTAATATCTACTCCTTCCAGTTTGCCACCTGAAACTATTGGAAACTTGTACTGAGAAATCTGATATGCCTTCGGAATATCAGGATAAAAATAATTTTTACGGTCGAATTCAGTGAAGTCGGCAATGTTCGCTCCAATCGCTAAACCAACTTTTATAACATTTTCTACTGCTTTTTTGTTTATAACAGGAAGTGTTCCAGGGTGTGCCAGACACACAGGACATATATTTACATTAGGTGTTTTCTCGTCAGGGTTATTAATACAACCACAAAACATTTTTGATTTGGTGCACATCTCCGCGTGTATTTCAAGACCTATGGTTGTATAATATTCTTTCACAAAGCCATTATAGCAAAAGTTGTAAAATTATGAAAATTATGTAATTATTTATGAGTTGGCATACAAGAATTGCCCGAGTGGCGGAATTGGTATACGCGCACGACTTAAAATCGTGTCTCGCAAGGGATGTGGGTTCGATTCCCACCTCGGGCACAATTTAAAAACTCTCATTTTCACGAGAACTTAGTTTTTAGTATTATCTATCTCAACATTTGTCGTCGGGTCAATTTTCAGAACATTTTTTGTAAAATTATCCTGAAATTGCTTAATTCCTTGATTTGTAGCATTTATAAATGCGTCACCAATTTTTGATTTAATTGGATTTAGAATATAATTTTGCCAAAAAATATTTGCTTGGTCTGTAATATACGAAAGATTTTCTTGGAACTGTGGCGATTGTATTTTTGATTTAATATCAACTTTGAACAGAATCAGAAAAATTATTATCAAAATAACCAATCCGCCGAGATGTATATGTAATCGAGATTTTCTTTCATCATCCGCCATATTATAATTCTACTATTTTAAATTTATTTGTCACTATTTATACATATTTATGGTAGCTTTTGGAAGATAGAGCATGGGGTCGAGATATGCATTCAATGCCGCGATAGGTTGAGTAAATATTTTTCCGTCACAACTTTTACTTGGAACAGTTGCAACGCTTACTCCAGTGGATGCATATACCGAGACATGTAAATGTGGCGCAAGAGAATATCCTGTACTTCCGGAAAGTCCAACCACATCTCCAGCTTTAACAACTTGTCCCTGTTTGGCAGTTATAACAGAAAGATGTCCGAAGGTGCTTGAAAGTCCGTTATTATATTTTATAAAAACCCATTTACCGAATGACGCTCCCTTGCAATCAATATCTGTATCACCAGTACCAATCACAGTACCGGAAGCCATTGCCATAACTGATGTACCGATAGAAGCTCTGAAGTCGTCTCCATAATGGAATGAACCCCAACGTCCACCATAAGGAGAAGTTACCAAAATATATGCGAGCGGCCAAGATAAAGGTCCCGAACCAACTTGAGGTAAAAGTTTTGGATTTAAAATAAATTGAAGTTGTCCTTCATAATCTTCAAGTGATTTTTCAAATATATCTTTCTTTTTTAATTGGTCAGCCAGCAATTTTTGATAAGCAGCTTCTTTATTCTTTGTATCTGCGAGCAAGGCATCTTGTTCTTTCTTTGTATTCAGTACAGCTGTCTCTTTCGCAATCAGAGTTTGTTTAAGCGTGTTTAACTTATCTTGTTCGCTTATTTTTTGATTCTTTGTACTTGCAAGTTCTTTTTTTTGATTTAAAAGTTCATTTATATAACTTCTGACGCTTGCATTAATAGATAAAGTATTATTGTAATCTTTACTTATATCTTCCAAGTTGGTTTTTGACAAAACAACATCAATAAATGAATTACTCTCATTTTGATACAAAGAATACATCATCTTCTCAAGAGAAGCTTCGGAATTTTGAATTGATTCTTCTTTGGTATCAATATTATTTGAGATTTGCGTTATTACCAGACTTGTTGCATTTATTTTTTTCTGTATTTGGATTCTTTCGGTTAAAAGTTCATTTCTTGTTAAAGTAAGTTCTTTTATTGTATTACTTAAAGTATTTTTTTGTTGGCTTGTTACCGCTATTTGAGCTTGATATTGTGCAATTTCTTTATCTAGCGCACTGATTTGATCATTAATACTATTTATTTGTCCGGTAACCTCGCCGGCAGTTATGGCAAAAACATTTGCAGTAATTCCAAATACCAAGAAAAACACCAGCGATATTGTAATTAAGAATTTATTACTCATCACTATCATTGTACTATTATTTTCCAAGCATGGAAACTGCTTTTTCTAAACGCCCTAGAGTCTCTTTTTTACCTAAAATTTCAGCGAGAATAAATGGGTCAGGAGATTTATCAAGACCGGATAAAGCGAAGCGAACCGGATGCAAAACCTCTCCAACCTTCCCTGTTAAATTAGAAATCGAATTTAAACACTCCTTAATCTTATCTTTTTTAAAATCATTATCTTCGATTTCATCTAACTTATCGATAGCATTCTTTAAATTGTTTATTATTGTTTCTGCAGTAGAATTTTTAAAGATTAGTTTTTCTTTTTCGTACGCCGGTACATTAAAGAAATATGTTATGTCACCATTATTTGTCATATCTACAATATCTTTACCGGAAGAAATTCTTTCCATTATAACTGGAGTAATTTTGTTGATTATATTTAAATTATACTCGGGTAAATCTTTTAAACTTTGAGGAATAAATTTTTCGACATATTTAAATTGGTCTTCTCTAGACAATTTTTTTAAATATTCGCGGTTAAACCAGTTTAATTTGTCATCATTCCATTGTGCTCCAGCTTTTTGAATTCTTTCGGCATCAAAAACTTCCAATAATTCTTCAATTGTAAATATTTCTTTATCGTCACTAGGGTGCCAACCCAAAAAAACGAGGAAGTTTATCATCGCTTCCGGTAAATAACCCTCCTCTTTATAATCCAGAGAATCCTTTGCTCCATCTCTTTTGCCGAGTTTTTTAATGCCATCCTTACCCATTATATGTGGTAGACAAACAAATACTGGAGGATTTACTCCAAGCGCTTCATACAAAGAAAGGTATTTTGGAATCGATGAAATATATTCTTGTCCACGGACAACGTGAGTTATTCCCATTTCAATATCATCTACGACATGACAAAAATTGTATGTCGGATATCCGTCACTTTTAATAAGAATAAAATCATCCAATGCTTCAGGTCCAGCAGAAAGATTTCCGAAAACTAAATCGTGCCAATGATACGATTTTACTTCAGGAACTTTAAATCGTAGTGGTTTTGTACCATCCCATTTATCGAAAATTTCAGGCCTATGTTCTCTGAAAAGAAACGGTCTCTTTTCAAACTCGGCTTTTTTACGAAGTTCTTCTACTTCTTCCTCTTTATACGGATCAGGATAGGCAAAACCTTTTTCGATTAACTTTTCAGCGTATTTTTTATATAAACCCAACCTTTCGGATTGAGTATATGGAGCATTTGGACCACCAATATCAGGACCCTCGTCCCACTTAACTCCAACCCACTTTAAAACTTTCTGAATATGTTCTGTGGCACCTTCCACTTCTCTTTCCTTATCAGTATCTTCAATTCGCAATATAAGAGTTCCATTATTTTTCTTTGCTAAAAGATAAGTAAATAGTGCGGTTCGCAAATTACCAACATGCATGAATCCTGTTGGTGAAGGAGCAAAACGCGTTACTACTTTTTTGTTTTCATTGTTTTCCATATTATTGTATTTGTTCATGACTTAGAGCTATATCAATAGCAGATTGAGCGATTTTTTCCGAAGCATCTTGTGAGGCAAAAGTTATAGCATTTTCTTTCATATGGTTCATCTTTTCTTTCGATGAGAATAATTTATCTATTTCGGCGACTAATAAATGCGAAGACAAATTTGCTTCTTCTATAACTTCGCAAGCACCATTTCTGGCATAATTGTAGGCATTTTTCCTTTGGTGGTCACCATTTGAATTTGTGATAGGAATAATAATTGACGGTATTCCCCATGAAGCAATTTCAAAAATAGCCGAGCCGGCACGAGAAATTACAATATTTGCACATCCGGCTGCCATACGTGTAGCTAAACTATTTAAAAATGGAATAGCTACATACCTTGAAAGATTTTTGCTATTATTTTCCATCACCATTTTTGAGCGAGATAATACATCACTTAAATTACTAGCTCCAGTTTGGTGAATAATCTGATATTTAGGAAGTAAAAGTGGTAAAGTATCAACTATAATATTATTTATAATTTCTGCACCTTGCGATCCACCCAGGACAAGTATTGTCGGTAAATCGGAATTTAGTTTGAAAAATTCGAAAGCGCCATTGGAATCGCCATGTAAAATTTCTTTACGAATCGGCTGGCCGGTTAGAATTGTTTTTTCTTTCGGTAAATACTCAATTGTTTCTGGCCAAGATATTGCGATGTGTTGCGCAAATTTGGCAGTCCAAACATTTAATCTCCCTGGGAATGAATCGGACTCGTGAACTATAACAGGAATTCTGAGGAGTTTAGCCGCAAGAACTGCCGGAAAGGCAGCATAACCACCTTTTGAAACAACAACATCCGGGTAAATAAAAAACATGCTAATGATTCCGAAGAAAACACCGGTAGCGGTTTTAAACATGTCAAAAAAATTCATTATTGAAAAATATGTGCGCATTTTACCAGAAGGTATTTGAACAAAGGTAATATTATTTTCAAAAAGAGCACGCTTGTCATATGGAGAATCCGACATATAGAAAAGTTTGAGGTCAACAATCTTTTCTTTATCGCAAAGTTCATAAAGTTTTTCGGCTATGGCAATAAGAGGATAAAAATGTCCGCCTGTTCCCCCACCTGTAAGTAATATTTTCATAATATTTTATATTGTAGCTTATTTTTTATTATCTTTCCAGCATTGGCCTACCAGTAAAACGGGATATATTTAGAATAATACCCATCATACCAAGTGAAAGAAGCAGAGCAGTTCCTCCTTGGGAAATGAAAACAAGTGGAACTCCAGTCAGCGGGAAAACTCCAATAATAGAAGCCATATTCATAAATGATTGGGCAGTAATGATAGTAATAAAACCTATTACAAGTAATCTACTGAATGAGTCAGGAGCATTTCTGAGGGCAATACGATAACCTCTCAAGGCAAAAGCTAAATATAAACATATCAAAACTGCGCAACCTAAAAACCCTAGCTCTTCGCCGATAACGGCAAAAATAGAATCACCTTGCGGTTCCGGTAAATAATTAAATTTTTGGATACTTTGCCCTAGCCCTCTTCCGAAAATTCCACCTGAACCAACTGCGATAAGTGATTGCTGAAGTTGATACGAGGAGCTTTGACCATTTTCACTTGGATTAAAGAATGTATTTATTCGTTGTCTTAAATATGGCTGGAAGGAAACCAGAATTATGACTGCAATACCCGCCAATCCTAGAATTCCAAAAATATATTTTACAGGAGTGCCTGATACAAATAGCATTATCAGTGCGGTAACAGTTATAAGTATGATACTTTTTGTATCTGGTTGCTTGAGTAGAACTGCGGCAATAACTCCAAGCATTACAATGAGAGGAACAATACTGAATAGCGGCTCCCTCACTTTTTCTTTTGCCCATGATAACCAAGCAGCAAAATACACAATGAACCCAATTTTCAGAAATTCTACAGGCTGAAACGTATAGCCAAAAATACTTATCCATCGGCGTGCACCACCATGAACTTGACCAATTCTCGGAATTAAAACACATGCAGTGAGTAGAATAGATAAAATAAATAAAACCAAAGAATATTTTCTGAAAAATTTATATGGAATTTTTAATCCGATAAATAAAGCGATAAGTCCTCCCAGAAATCCAAATGTAAACTGACTGAAAATAACACCATAAAACTTGGTTTCGTTTTTTGCGAAAATACCCAAAGAAGCCGAAGTAAAGGTAATTAATCCTACTACCACAAGGGCAATAACTATTCCAAAAAATATTTTATCTATACTATTCTTCTTCATTTATATTTTAACTAATGAGAGAAATTATAACTCCCAATACTGCCGCCATTATGCCCACAATCCAATAACGCATAGTTACTTTATATTTTGACCAACCGATAGCTTCCAAATGATGGTGAAGTGGTGCAATCAGAAAAACTTTTTTGCCGTGAAAATATTTACGGGCAACCATTTGTATTATCGTGGAAAGAGATGTAACAAAAAGCGGAAATGCAATAATCGGAAGAAGTAGAACTGTATTTGTCATAAATGCAATCACGGAAAGAGTCACCGTGAGTCCAATCATTCCAGTTTCTCCCATATAGAAACGTGCCGGTGGTATATTAAACCAAAGAAACGCCAGTATTCCACCGGTTATAACGCCACAAAAGGTTGCAATATCTACCTGGTTATTAAAGAAAGCTATGAGTGTATATGCCATGAAAATCGAAGCGAGAACTCCACCGGACAAACCATCAACACCATCTATGACACTAGTTGACCATAGTGATAGCATTATAATTATAAAAAATGGAATAAAAAGAAAACCTAAACTAACAAATCCAAGCCACGGTACATAAAGCTGAGAAACTCCGAGTTTAAAATAGAACCAAAAACCAATCACTAAACCAAGTACCAAGATAATTACAATTTTTATATATCTCAAAACTATAGGGTCGGTTATCCACTTACCACGTCCAAAAATTTGTAGGAAATCATCCCCAAGTCCAATAAGAGAAGCCACTATCAAGGCGAAAAACGGCAATAGGGTTTGGTTACGACTAAGAAAATTTAATTTACTTGTTAGAGCGTTCGGAAAAATAATGTGTAAAAACCAAATAACTACCAAAGTTAGAATTACTGAAACCCAAATAATCATTCCTCCAGTGCGTGGAGTAGATATTTCAGCAGCTTCATCGTGAATTTTTGCAAATCCAGTTAATTTTTCCGTTGGAATATTATTAATACGGGAAACTCGACGCCACATTTTGTATTTATAAAAATAATGCGTGGCAATTGGAGTGAGAAGAATACCAATAATAAAACTTATTGTTGCAGGTAGAAAAATTTTAAGTGCATTAGTCATTTGTTGTTTCGTCTTGTTTAATTACTTCTTGTAACTGTGCTCTTACTTCATTGTAATTTGGCAATTGCTCAACCGAAGTAACTCCCATGAAAGACAAAGTATCGAATGTAGGATGGTAAAGTAGTCTTCTGCTGTCTTTTGGGTCAACGATTCTCTCAATCAATCCCCTAACAAGCAAATTACGGAGAATAAAACTCGAATTAACTCCGCGTATATAGTCTATTTCACTTCTTGAAACTTCATTTTTGTATAAAATAATTGAAAGTGTGTCCAAAGATGCCTTGGAAAGCTCTTTTGTAATTTCATCTTTACGAATATTTTCTATAGTTGAACTTAATTCACTCGTAATTCCGAGCACAACTCTATCTTCTTTACGAACAAGAACTAAACCTCGTCCCTTGAGTGACTCTTCCAACTTCTTAAGACCTTCTTCGACTTCTTCTTCTTTGATATTCAAAAGTTCAGCAAGTTTTTTAACTTGGACATCTTCTCCTTTATAAAAAAGTAATCCTTCAATTTTTGATTCTAATTCCATATATTAATTTGCGGTTACAACTTCTTGTTTATTAATTTCTATATCTCCAAAATTTGAATTTTGTATAACATCAATGATACCTTCTCTGACCAATTCTAACATAGCAAGAAACGAAACGATAACGTGAACTTTGGCTTCTTCTTGATTTTCCGCGCCACTTGCTTGTGTAAATTCTTTGAATGATAAATTCATAGCACCTTGGATTCTATCAGTCAGACTGTTTATTATTTCATCAAGATTTACTATTTTCTTAACTTCAACTTCAGGTAGTTTAACTTCAGGTTTAGGGACATGCGATAGAACATCGGAAATTGACTCTACCATTCTACCAACTGTTATAAGTGGGTCAGGAGAAAATAATGGTTCGCTCCAAATGCGTTCATTTGGGTAAAAAATTATTTTTGTTCCAAAATTATTTCCGATTTCAACACTGGCATTTTTAATTATCTTATATAGTCTGAGCCTTGCTTCTAGGTCAACAATTTTTTCCGTTTCGTCATCGGTCAAAGATAAATTCGGTAAAAGTGATTTTGATTTGATTAGAATCAGGGTTGCAGCAATTAAAATAAAATATGAGACATCAGAGATATGTTTGTCGGATGGAACATCATTGAGAGTTTTTATGTAAGAAATATAATCGTTAGTAACTTCAGCAAGCGATATTTCATTTACAAAAAGTTTCTTCTCTTCAATAAGAGAAAGAAGGAGCTCAAGTGGCCCCTCAAAAGTTCCTTGTTTTATTTTATATGGGGAAATAACTTCTGACATGATAATTAATAGCCTTCTTCATTTAATCTTTCATCGATTCGGTTCATGTCTCTTGGAAACATACAAGCCTCGCGAACATTTTTGAGTCCGAGCAATTGCATAGTTATGCGTTCTGCGCCGAAAGCAAACCCTCCTTCAGGTGGAACTCCGTATTTTAATGCTTCCAAGAACATTTTCACTTTACTTGGGTCCATTTTCCAAATCTTGAGGTGCTCTTGTATTTGCTCGTAGTTATTTATTCTCCTTCCGCCCGAGAGCCATTCTACTCCACGGCAAATTAAATCAACACCTTCGTTGTATTCGGGTTCTTCTGGATTTGGGTAAACATAAAATGGTTTCTTTTTTGTTGGATAACCATAAATAAAGACGAAGTCAGAACCGGTTTCTTCTTTTATTATTTCGCAAATTTCTCTTTCGTCTTGAGCATTCGTATCCTTCTCTCCTCGAACATCACGCCCATTTTTGTCGAAAATTTTCTGTTGGACTTCACGGAGCGAAAGTGTTGGTGTTTTCTCTATCATAACAGGTAACGTTGCACAGAGTAATTTTACATGCTCGGCATTTTTTTCTTCAACTTGTTTCAAAATATATCTGACTGTTTCTTCCGCCATATCACGTACATCAAGCCATGAATTGATGAAGCTCATTTCGGCATCAAGAGAAACAACTTCAGTTAAATGTCTTGTTGTAGACGATGGCTCAGCGCGGAAAACTTTGTTTACTGAAAAACATCTTTCAAAAGCCGACATTACGATTTGTTTGTATAGTTGTGGTGATTGGGAAAGATATGCCTTCTTCCCAAAATAATCAATCGGGAAAACTTCCGCTCCACCTTCGGCGGTTGTCGGAACTATAGATGGCGCTTGGAATTCGAAAAACATATTCTTCTTCATGAATTCACGAAAAGAATCAATAACCGTTTCTTCGATTTTAAAAACCGCTTGAACCTTTGGTTGTCTCAAAACAAGTGCTCTGTTATCAAGTTCCGTTGTTAATTCTACGTTGTAACCACCAAGCGATAAATCAAACGGTAGCGGTGCAGCCTCAGCAAGGATTTCAATTTCTTTTATTTCAAGTTCAAGTTCCCCATTCAAAACTCCTACTTTTTTATTCCTTTCCGGTCTTTCGTTTACTTTTCCTTTTATTTTTACGACGAATTCACTGCGTAATTTCTTCCCAACTTCCAAAGTTTCCGTATAATTGGGCAATATTACTCCTTGCACTTTTCCAGTCATATCACGAAAATCCAAGAAAATCATTTTCCCTTGGTCACGTCGAACATCCACCCAGCCGGCAATTACAACTTCCTTTCCGATAAAACTTTTCAAATCTTTTATGTAAATTCTTTCTTTCATATCTAAAATATTATTATTAATGGATTAACTTTGGTAGATGTTCGCATGGCCAACCGAATATGAAAGTCAGTACTACTAGAACCCAATAAAATGGAGCGAAAGCAAAATAAATAATTTTATCCTTTTTCCACATTGGCAAGTACCACTTTTGAACTATCAAATAAAGTTTGCTGAGAGGAACATTGATTAAATTTAAAATCACAAGTAACAAAGCAAAAAAATATTTCATAAATTATATATTTACTCCCACATTATTACGAATAATATTTAATTTCTTCAGAGCTTCAACTTTAGCTCTTTTTGCGCCATTATTTAAAATGTCGCGAACTTTATCAAGATTCTTTTCATACATCTCTCGTCGTTCTCGCATCGGCGAAATGAGGTGCAAAACCTCGGCCAAAAGCATCTCTTTAGATTCTTTGTAGCTCAAACCACCTTTTGTATATCTTTCACTCAAAGCATTTAATTCTTCTTTGTTCAAGAATAATTTATGAAGCTTGAAAATATTGCAAGTTTCTGGGTCTTTCGGTTCTTCGGGAGTCTTTGAATCGGTAACTATTTTCATAATCGCTTTTTTGATTTCTTCATCAGTTCCGAAAAGCGGAATTGTATTCTTGTAACTTTTACTCATTTTTCTTCCGTCAATTCCGGGAACAATTGCAACATCTTTCATTATGAGTGGTTCCGGAATTGTAAATGTCTCTCCGAAAGTGTTGTTAAATTTTTGAGCAATATCGCGTGCATATTCTACGTGCTGTTTTTGGTCTTGACCGACAGGAACAATTTGCGAATCATAAATCAAAATATCAGCAGCCATAAGAACTGGATAATCAAAAAGTCCGACGTTTACTTCTTTGACTTTCATATGCGCATCTTTATAAGCAGTTGCCCTCTCGAGATACGGCATTGTAGTTATACAGTTAAAATACCATGCAAGCTCCGTGACTTCGGCTACATCTGACTGTTTAAACAAGCAAACTTTCTCCGGATCGAGCCCACAAGCAAGGTAATCCAACGCTACATTTAAAATGTTTTTCGATAATTCAGCCTTATTTTGAATCGTTGTAATCGCATGAAGGTCGGCAATAAATACGAAAGATTCATAGTCACTTTGCATGTCGACAAATTGCTTTATGGCACCGAAATAATTGCCTAAATGTATTGTTCCCGACGGTTGTATTCCCGAAAGTAGTCTTTTTTTCATATGTTTATATATAATACCAAAAATCAAATAGTTTTGCACATTTTAGTAACACACTTATTCAAAAAATGCATTTTGAGACTTTGATTTTAGCTGATACAATACTTCGCATGGCTGACACAAAAACAAAACTTAGAATCCCTCCACAAAGTATCGATGCGGAAAAAGCTATCCTGGGCTCAATAATGCTTCGACCAGGAGCCATTCACGAAATCAACGACATAATCAGTTCCGATTCATTCTACGCCACGAAACATGCACAAATATACAAAATAATGCTTGACCTCTCGAGCAAGGGTGAACCGATTGATATTCTTTCTGTTTCTCATAAGCTTGAAGATAAAGGATTACTTGACCAAATTGGCGGAAGTAGCTACTTGAGTGAGCTGACTAATTCCGTTCCAGCCTCAACAAATATCAAATATTATTCCGACGTTGTAAATAAAAAACATATTTTAAGAAAAATTACCGAAGCCGGTGATCACATTTCCGAACTTGGTTTTCGTGATGATGTTGAAGATGTTTTCGATATTCTCGACCAAGCCGAGAAAAGAATGATGGGAATAAATAATAACGCTGGTGGTCATGCGTTTCAAGCATTAAAAGATAGTTTACCTGAAGCATGGGAACGTTTAGAAAAACTCCACGAAAACAAAGGTGAGCTTCGCGGTGTTCCTACCGGATTCCACGATCTTGACCAATATTTGTCCGGGCTTCAAAAATCCGATTTGATTATTCTTGCCGCTCGTCCTTCTATGGGTAAAACCACTCTCGCTTTGGATATTGCCCGACAAGCTGCATTAAATAACGGCACACCGACAGTAATTTTTTCACTTGAAATGAGCACACAGCAGTTGGTGGACAGATTACTTGCTGCTCAATCAAAAGTAAATGCTTGGAATTTGCGAACCGGTAATCTTTCTTCTGAGAATGAATTCGCTAAAATTCGTGATTCACTTGATAGTTTGTCAAAAGCGCCAATTTTCGTTGATGATATGGCTGGTAACTCCATCGTGCGAATGCGTTCTGTTTGTCGCCGTATTCGAGCTGAGCATGGCATTGGTTTGATAATTGTCGATTACTTACAGCTTATGTCGACATCAAAAAATTACGACAATATGGTTAATCAAGTTACAGAAATTTCTCGTTCGCTTAAATCACTCGCAAAAGAGTTTGACGTTCCCGTCTTGGCACTTTCACAGCTTTCTCGTGCTGTTGAATCACGTGGTGGACGACCTCGCTTGTCTGACCTTCGTGACTCTGGTTCTATTGAGCAGGATGCCGACATTGTGATGTTTATCCATCGAGAAGATAAGGGAAAAGATGAAAGCGAGAAAACAAATATTGCGGAAATTTTGATTGAAAAACACAGAAATGGTCCGGTTGGAAAAATCGACTTATTCTTTGATGAAAAATCTACGACATTTATGTCTATTGATAAGAAAGAAACTACGAATTATGGTTCATCAGGCGGGACAGAAATAGATGGATTTTAATTAAACATATATGGAAGACCCAATAGAAAAATTATCAAGATATTTTAAGGAGTTTCCGGGAATTGGCGAACGCCAAGCAAAGCGTTTTGTCTATTTCTTGTTGCATAAAAATCCAAATTACGTAAAAGAACTTGGCGATAATATCGTTTCAATAAAAGATTTGATACACCAATGCCCATCGTGCTTTCTATTTTTCGAAGGCAATAAAGATGAATTATGTGAAGTATGTAAAGATTCTAAAACCGATAGAACTTCCCTTTTAATAGTTGAAAAAGATGCAGACTATGAAAATATTAAAAAAAGTAGAAATTATTCCGGAATGTATTTTATTCTTGGCGGACTTGCGCCGATCGTTACAAAAGAAACTCCAACATTTTTGCGTCTCAAAGAATTATTAAGTACTATTGAAAGTCGCGCAAAGACAGACAAACTAAAAGAAATAATTATTGCTTTATCTCTCAATCCTCAAGGAGAACACACGGATATGTACTTACGTGAAAAAATTTCACCAATCCAAGACAAATTTAAATTCAAAGTTGTTTCGCTTGGACGCGGACTTTCTACAGGAACCGAACTCGAATATTCCGACGGCGAAACAATAAAGAACGCCTTAAAAAATAGAGCATAAAAAATACCCCAATTTGGGGCATTTTTATTTATTTGATTGAAGAAATTTTAACTTCTATAAAAGGCTGTCTGTGACCATTCCTCTTAAGATATCTACTCTTTTGTTTATATTTTACAACCTTAACTGTTTTACCTTTACCGAATTTCTGAAAAAGTGATTCTACGGTTGCATTCTTTATGTAAGGTGTTCCAACAGTTGTATCTGTGCCATTATCGACAAGTAAAACCTTATCAAAAATTATTTTATCGCCAACTTTGAATTCTCCGTCGATTTTCTCAACTTTTAGAACATCGCCAACAGCCACTTTATATTGCTTTCCGCCTGTAAAAATAACAGCGAATTCTTTACTATCGGTTTCTTTGGTTTTGGTCTTGGGGGTTGTATTTGTAGTTTTAGCCATAAATTAAATTAACCTAAAGAAACCTTTTAATTGACACGTTTCTATAGACAAGCCATATAATACACAAAAGTTTTGAAAAAAGCAAGTCAGAATGTATAATAACCATTATGATATCAAAATATAATCACAAAGAGCTAACTTGGATTGATTTGGAATCTCCTAGCGAAGAGGAGATTTTTCATATCATTGAGGAGTATTCTATCCCTCTATATATCAAAGAAGAGATACTGTTGAAAACAAACGAAGACAGAATTAACCTTGATAATGAATACATTTTTGCCTCTTTGAACTTTTCTCAAGTATCTAATGACGAGAAAACTGAAAACAATTTGATTTTCGTGGTAAGCGATAGTTATATTCTGACCATTCACAATAAACCAATGCAAACGCTCGATATTTTTTCAAAGGAAATGGAACTTGATATTATTACCGACGAAAATAATAAAGTCAGTAATAATAAATTGCTTTTTGCATATTTACTCAAGAGTTTATATGTGAATTCGCAAAAACAATTGGCCTCAAACGAAATTAAAATTAGTCATCTTATTGAACAACTTCAAAAAAGAAGCAAAAAAACAAAATTATACAAAACATTGTTTATTATATCTTTAGTGGTTATAATAATATTATCTATAATTTTATGCCTTTAACTATATTTAATACCCTATCGAGAGAAAAGGAAATTTTTAAACCAATCAATCCTAAAGAGGTTGGCTTATATACTTGCGGACCAACTGTTTACAACTATGCTCATATCGGCAACTGGCGCGCGTATGTTTTTGCTGATTTACTCAAAAGGTACCTAAAGTACAGCGGTTATAACGTCAAACACGTTATGAACATTACCGACGTTGAAGATAAAATAATTCGTGAAGTAAAAGCACAAAATAGAAGTTTGAAAGAACTAACTGAATTTTATACAAATGAATTTTTCAAAGGCAGAGATGCATTAAATATTCAGCCTGCTGATATTTACACAAAAGCTACAGATTATATTAATGAAATGGTTTCGATAGTAAAAACTCTCGAAGAAAAAGGCTTCGCATACAGAACTGCAGATGGTTCTGTATATTTTAATATTCACAAAGATCCTGAATATGGGAAACTTTCGCATTTTAAACTTGCTGATTTAAAAGAAAATGCCGAAGGAAGATTAAAGAAAGATGAATATGAAAAAGATAATGCTCAAGACTTTGCCCTTTGGAAAGCCTGGGACGAAACTGATGGAGATGTATTTTGGGAAACTGAATTAGGAAAAGGCCGACCTGGTTGGCATATAGAATGCTCGGCTATGAGTATGAAAAATCTCGGTGAAAGTTTTGATATTCATACTGGCGGAGTAGATAATATTTTTCCTCATCATGAAAATGAAATCGCTCAGTCAGAATGCTCCACAGGAAAACCTTTTGCAAAATATTTCATGCACAATGAACATCTTCTAGTTGATGGAATCAAAATGGCAAAGTCCGCCGGCAATTTTTATACCCTCGAAGACTTGATTAAAAAAGGTATCGACCCAATCGCTTTCAGACTATGGCTTTACACATCGAATTATTCAACCAAGACGAACTTTACAATCGAGACTGTAATGGGCTCACAAACTGCATTGTCGCGCTTAAAAGAGGCCGTTTTAGCCCTTGGAAATGATACTGGAGTTGTAAACAAAGAGTATAAAACTCGTTTTATGGAATTCCTTGATAATAACCTCGATAGTCCAAAAGCTTTAGCTCTAGTTTGGGAATTACTAAAAGATACTTCCGTTTCAAATGCCGACAAAAAAGCAACAATTTTAGATTTTGATAAAGTATTCGGTTTTGAATTAGATAAAATAAAAGATGAAGAGATAATTCCAGAAGAAATAAAGAAACTTGCAGTTGAACGCGAAACCGCTCGCCAAGAAAAAGACTGGGCAAAAAGTGATGAATTACGAGCCAAAATAAATTCTCTTGGTTACGAAATAAAGGATACTGAGACTGGTTCGAAAATATCTAAAATATAATAAACAAAAAGCGCGAGGACTTCGTCCTCGCGCTTTTTCTATTGCATTTTATTTCTCTTCATTTAGTTCAACGAAGAAAGTCGAACCCTTGCCGAGGCCTTCGGATTCTACCCAGGCACGGCCTTTGTGAGCTTCGACAATTTCTTTTACCAAGTAGAGGCCGAGGCCGGAACCTGAAGTATTCATTTTGCCACCATCGCCACGAGAAAACTTCTTGAATAATGTTCCAATAGTTTCTTTCGATATTCCTGCGCCTGTATCTTTAACAGAAAGAATAACTTTACCATTATCAGAATTCAAATTAACTTCTATTTGACCTTCCTTGGTGTATTTCATTGCATTATCAATAATGTTAACGAGAACTTGTCTTAGTTTTTCTTTATCCCCATTTACAAAATATATTTTATTATCTGGAACATTTGAAATCAGTTTCAATCCTTTCTTCTCTGCTGTGATTGATAAATCTTTTGCTGTATCTCTGGTAACTTCACCAAAATCAAACTTCGACATTTCATATTTCATTCCTCCCTGCTCAATCTTTGTAACATTTAACAAGTCTTCTACGACTAACATCAGATTGTTACTTGATTCCATTATTCTATCAATCGTCTCTTTTGCTTGTGGATTTATTTCTCCATAATCACCTTCAATAAGCATTGAAGTATAACCCTTGATAGCGGTAAGAGGACTACGTAATTGATGCGATGCCAAAGACACGAATTCTGACTTTAATTTATCCAAGCCTTTGAGCTTTTCGTTTGCAATTTCTAGCTGAGTTGTTAATACTTCAAGTTTCTCTCTTTGAGAAATTTCATTTTTTACATTTATAATTATTATATTACTTATAACTACCGAGAAAATCATAGCCACAGTATTTAAAATGATTGAAACAGTATTATCAAGGAAAAAATATTGGAAAAATATTAAAGAAATTACACCAATTACTAAAATTTGAACTGCCATTAGTTTTGTTTTAAATTCTCTATACTTAATAATAAGATAACCTAAAACTACAATCAGAACTGGCATTCCGAAGAAAGCATATATAAAATAATTATAATTAAACACACCACCGAGAATATATCCAGTTAATATATATTCCATTGTAAAAAATACTACAATAAAGGAACATACCCCAATCGAAATAATTGAAATTTCTCTTCTTCTCCCACTTTTTTCCCTAATAATTGACCAAATTGCAAATAACACTGCAACAATCATGTATCCCAAATCCATATAAAAACCATAGCTGGCAATTAGGTTACTTTCAATAACTTCGCAAATATCCCAGTTATAACCCATTAAATTTTTACTTAAAGAATACACTATTATACCAGCGTAAACTATTATTGGTAAAAGCCAAATAATTTTATAGATAAATCTTATATCTCTTTTTTTTATCATTACAAATAAAAAATATGAGGCAAGAACAAATAATAGTGGATCAGTTACTTCTATAAGTGCTGTTCTTGTAAACATTACGAAACCCCTTCCAAGAAAAACAAACCACTCCGCTAAATCACCAAGTGTAAATACGAAAAATAAAATTGTTAGAAACAAAAATATCTTTGTTTCTAATTTTTTATCCTTAATAAACAAGAATATTCCAGCCCCTAAACTTACAATGGCAGTAGGAATGTGGGAATAAAGCAATAAGGACATTGGCGCATAAGCCTGGTTTACTATTAATTGTTGATAGCAGTAAGTATCTTTTATAAAAATTGTTGTTAAAAAATTTATCATTTGTGTTCTTTAATATAATTATCCATAATAACTTTTGCCTCTTGGTCATATGAACTCCAATAAGGATCTTTTTCTTGCTCACCCTCTTTTGACAATCTTACAATAATTGGCTTAACACCGAATTTATTTTTAACTTCTTCAAACGCAGGTAATATAATTTCATTAATAAAACTCTGTTCTTCTTTTAAGATATACAAATCTTCAAACAAAACCACATGGCAAACAGCCAAAGATAGAATATATGGATAATAATTTTTAGGAGTTTTGCCATTTCTTTGAACCCATTCAGAAATATCTATAATTTTTCCGCACATTTCAGGAAACATTTTTTTTAAGAAATTGTGATGAAAATCAACTAAGCTTTCTCCCCACAAAGTTTTTAATTCGCACATTTTTTTCTTTTCGGCGTCCTTAAAATCAATTATTTTTTCCTTTTCAACAATTGATTCAAATTTTTTGTTACAACCTTTTTTAAAAGGAAGTTTAGTAAGACAAATCTTTGTATAATTTCTTGCTGCAAATTTATCTTGAACATATTCAAAACAAAGTGGTTTTAAACTAGCTCTTTTGCATAGTTCTAAAAATCTTGTAAATTCACCGTCTGGGGTCCCAATCTGTCTCCATATCATTCCATACGGACCACCTTTTAATATTTCAGGAATATCTCCTTGTAGTTCAACCTCAACAGTTTTACGTAGTTTTTCGTCATTAAATCTCTTTTTTATAAGTTCACCAGCCTCTTTAATTGAAGTATAAATTTGCATAAATTAATGATTATTTAAAACACTTTTCACCAGCTTCAACAACATCGTCATTACATGTAATAATTTTACAATTTGGACTATTATTTTCACAGGATAAGCTATTATAATCAGACCCAGCATATTTTGAAATAACTTTAATTTTCATATATGTAGTAGTTGAGTCGCAGGAAGAATCATTTGATTCACAGTCTGAAACAAAACATGATTCATTTTTAGGATCGCAACTTATTTGTTTTACAACCTCATAGTCATTTTTTATAAAAATTTTATAGAAACTAAAAACCACAACAAACAAACCAAGTAAATAGAAAATTCTTGTTAAAAATTTTGTTTGTTTATTGTTTAAGTTCATACTTACATTAACATTATACTATTATGTCTATGCTTTTTCAAGTTAATGTAAGACAAAGTAGCTACCTACCAATATAATTACTATAGCTAGTAATTTGGGAACTAAATACTTCCAATGAATTTTTTCCTTAAGAATACTTGGAAACGCTAGAGTAATTATAATTCCTATAACAAGTACAAATACAGGTTGATACCCTTCAACAACCCGAACAATAGCTATAGGAGCAAGCAGAAAAGCATAGTTTAATGATATATTTCCGATGACAGTAAAAAATTCACTCAGTAAAACAAATAGAGTAATTTTCGACTTGTGTATTTTCACTGATAATAAAAATTCATTTCTATGTCTCTTATAAAACAAAAAAATAAAAGAACCTAAAAGAATAAATCCAATTGATTCCCAAAAATTTGAAAGCCAAAAATTATTATTAATTGCAACCAATTTAAACAAAACACCTTCTAACGAAAAAAGAATAGACATTATAACCATCGCAATCACTACATTTTTACGGAATTTAATCCTTTTACCCAGTTCAAGTTCAAAGCTAAGAGTTGCAGCACCTAAAACAATCACTAAAGAACCGAATATTTGCGAATTTGAAATTGTTTCTTTGAGAATAACTAGACTTAGAATATAACTCACAACTGGAATCAATTGAAAAAAAGGAACCACAACCGATGCATCTTCTCTATAAAGCGCATAAAGATAAAAATAAATTGCACCAGCAGAACAAATACCAGCAGTAATTAGTAAAATAATATTTAAAAAAGATATATGTAGGATACTTACCCCTCCTAAAATTAAAAATAATGGTAATACAATTATTGAGGCAACAGCAGTGTATATAATAAAAACAAAAAGACTGAAACTTGAAAAATACTTAGAGAGAAGTATTTTGTCTATGAAATTTGCAATACTGTGAACAAATGGAGTAATAAGTGCAATTAAAAACCATGTCATATATTGATATTATATCACAATAATTAATTTATTTTTGACTTTTTAGAGTTAGTAAGCAAAGCTTATAGAGTACTCTTGCACCCACGTTGCCATCCCATTGATCATTTATGTCCTTGCTTGGAGCAACTTCGTTCAAATCGAAACCGATAATTTTCTTTTTTGCTGAAACAATTTTTTCAAACAAAAAAACAAGTTCTTCTATTGTGAACCCTCCGGGAACAGGTGTACCAGTATTTGGGCAAAGGTTTGGTTGTAATCCGTCAATATCAAACGAGATATAAACTTCTTTTGGTAATTTCTTGATTATCTCATCACATTTTTTCGCCCATGACTTCCCTTCAAAAATTGATTTTCTGATTTCATAATCAGTAAAGGTCGAAATTCTGTCTTTTTCTTTTTTTATAAGTTCAGTTTCAACTGGAGAAATATCGCGGACACCTACTTGAACCAATTTTTTTATATTTTTAATTTTTAAAGCATTAAAGAAAATGGATGCATGAGAATATTCCAAACCCTCATATGCCTCGCGCAAATCAGCATGTGCATCTATCTGAAGAATTCCGAATTCTTTGTGTCTCCCCGCTAGAGCTTCCAAAAAGCCAAGAGCTACACTATGGTCACCACCTACAACTCCGACAATTTTGTCTTCTTTCAAATATTTTTCTGTGATTCCTTTAACATAATTTTTTAAATCCAAGCAATCTGCGTTAATTTGCTTTTGTAATTCAAAATCAATTTCATTATCAACATATTTATCCAAATATTTAGAAGTTTTTTCTCTGACTTGTTTACTGTTGAAATATATATTTGATGGAATATCTGCCATTGCAATTCCCTCTTTCCAACCATTCGGATTTATCGGGTCATATAAATCTATTTGCTGTGATGCATCAAGAATTGCTTTAGGACCATCCACAGTACCTTCTTTATACGAAACTGTCGCTTCCCAAGGAACAGGAACCAAAACAACTTTTGATTCATCTACACCGAAAGGTAAACCGAAGATACCATGATGAGTTAGACCATTTTCATCAGGATTAAAATTTGCGATTGTTTCTTCTAAATTTTTCTTTTTCATTATGATAATCTATTTTTAAAATCTTTATAACCAAAATTTTTAATAATTTTGATTTTTCTATTTTCATCTATTGTCGCAATGTCCGGAAGTCCTACACCGTTGAAAGTATTGTTCTTGACCATGGTATAGATTGCCATATTGAGGAAAACCAACTTCTGCCCAATCTTAAGCTCCTCCGGGAAAGAATATTCACCTATAACATCCCCTGTAAGGCAGCTTGGACCTACCAGACGATAGATATGCTCGCCATCCTCCTTTGCAGGCTTAGCACCCAAAATCGTCGGTAAATAAGGCATTTCAAGCACATCCGACATATGGGTGGTCGCTGATACATCAAGGACAGCAATGTTTGAATTATTTTTAAAAATATCTATAACCTCTCCAACCAAAACTCCGGCATTTAGGACGACGGCCTCGCCTGGCTCAAGATAAACTTCTAAATGTGGATATCTTTTTTTAAAATCAGTAATGATTCTACAGAGTAAATCTACATCATAGTCACGTCTTGTAATGTGATGTCCGCCACCAAAGTTTACCCATTTCATTTGCGGTAAGAATTCGCCAAATTTTTCTTCAAAAACTTTTAGAGTTCTTTCAAGTGCATCTGCTCCAAGCTCGCAAAGATTATGGAAATGAAGACCTTCCAATCCTTCCAAGTTTTCTTTTTCAAAATTTGCCTTAGTTACTCCAAAATGAGAATTCGGACTCGAAGGGTCGTATATAGGATTTTCAACTTCTTGGTGTTCTACGTTTACTCTTATACCACAAGAAACTTTCCCATGGCAGATATTTTTGAATTTATTCCACTGTGAGAAAGAATTGAAAACAAGGTGGTCTGCGTATTTAATATATTCACCAATATTTTTCTCGGTATATGATGGAGAAAAAACATGAGTTTCTTTGCCAAACTCCTTATATCCAAGACGTGCTTCATTTACAGAGCTCGCTTCGGAACCGGAAAGATATTTCTTGATTAAAGGGAAAGTTGAGAACATCGAAAAACTTTTGAGCGCCATCAAAATTTTACATCCTGTATTCTTTTGAACCTGGTCTAAAATTTTAAGATTCCTTTCCAGTTTCGGAAGTGACACAACATAAGCAGGCGTTTCTATTTTAGAGAAATCATCAACATTCCAACCTTCTTCTTCAATCCAAGGTTCTATAAATATGTTTTCGTTATCTTTTGTCATTGTATAAAAAATAATTGTTGCAACATCCACAAAATAATCTTTTTAAAATCCTTTATCCCTCTCCGCTCGCAAGCTCGCTACGGCGCGCCCACACCTAGGATTTTAAAAAGATTATTTTGTTCCTGTTGCTAAAGATACATTCTTAAATTAATAATTCTTCTTCAGTGCGTTTGGTAAATCTTTCAATGTTTTTACTTTCCAAGTCAAGCCGGTTTTTGCCATTTCTTCCAAAAAAATCTTTGAATCAAGTGACTCATCTTCGGTATTCTTTACTCCTACTCCTTTCCATTTGCCTTCTAGGACAAGCTTTGCGCAAGTAACTGTAGGAATCGCTGTTGTATATCCGATAGCATTTCCGCCTGTTTCTTTATATGCCTCGGCGTGGTCGCAGACATTATAAATGTATACAATCTTCTTTTTACCACCTTTTGTTCCGACAATAATATTTCCGATATTTGTTTTACCTTTGTAACTACTGTTAAAATCTTCGCCCTTTGGCAAAATTGCTTTCAAAAATTTAACCGGAATAATTTTTTCACCATTGTAAACAATCGGATCAATTCTGGTCAAGCCGACATTATAAAGCACACGCAAATATGTAAGATAATTTTTTGAGAATGTCATCCAGAAACGAATACGCTTGAGTCCGGGAATATGAGTTGGAATTGTTTCAAGCTCTTCGTGATACATGAGGTAAGGAGTGAACTTCCCTGCTTCGGGAAAATTAAATTCGAAATATGGAGCATTATCATCAATGAGCTTCATTCTCTCTTGCCATTTACCCTTTTCCCAAAACTTAATCGGTAGAATTAATTCACGTAGATTTATTTCCGGGTCAAAGTTTGGGGCAAACTTAATTTTTTCATCTTTTGAACCGCCATTGCAATCTAAAATATCAATCGTTTCGATTTTGTCGAAAAGATAGTCGCGAGCGTAAGCGGAAAATACATTGGAAACACCCGGGTCAAAACCTGAACCAAGAATAGCTAATAAATTCTTCTTTTTAAATGCTTCATTCTTGGCTAATTGTAATTCATAAGAGAAACCATATCTGTCAGGATGTTCATAGCAAGCAGTATCAATATAATTCACACCATACAAAAGACATGCATCCATTACGACTAAGTTGTCATACGGACTTCCCCAGTTCACTACAAGCACTGGCTTTACTTCTTGTAAAAGTTTAAAGAAATAATCCCCGCGTCCAACATCTCCGATATGAATATGCAAATCAACTTTTCCTTTGGACTTTTTTAAAACCGAAGCGCGAACAGCCTCACACTTGGAAGGAGTTCTTCCGACTACGTGGATACTGGAAAAAATATCCGGAAATTGAGCCATCTTGTGTAAACCGACACTTCCTACATTCCCACAACCTATAACAAGTATTTTAGACATTTTTTAATGTAGCTTGGTTATTACTAAAATTACTACTCAATTTTACACTTGATAAAACATGCTGTCAATTATTACAGCAGAAAATAAAGATTGATTTTTATATCTAATATTGTATATTTAAGACATATACATAAATACAAAAAATATGGCAAAAAAAATCATAGTAAACAAGTTTGGTGGAGGAATACTTAAGAAAGAACTGATTCCTATCATAGTTAAAAGATTGAATGAGCAACTATCAAGTGGATATTTTCCTATTGTGGTTGTTTCTGCAATGCCGGGAATAACCGACAACTTGGTTTCATTTTTAAATAAACTGAGAGAAAAGCCATTAAAAAAGAATGAAGTTGCTCTGTTGGTTGAGAATTATATTATTGAACTCAAAAACATTCATAATAAAATAATTACCGATATCGGGTTTAATAAAGAATGGCGCGAAGAAATCTATATTGAACTTGAAAAATTATTCTTTGGTTTAGAATCGGATTTAAATAATGTTTTATCGCTTGATACACTTGAAGATAAAATTGTTTCCTGCGGAGAGAAATTTTCTGCAACAATTTTAACTTTTTTCTTTAAACTTGCAGGATTATCTTCCCAAAGATTATTAGCGGAAGAAATTCCGATAATTACCGACAATAATTTTAAAAACGCTAATATTGACTATAAAATATCGGAAAGAAATCTGAAACAAGTAATATCAAAAGTGAAAGGAATCCCGGTTATCGCTGGATTTACGGGTGTAACAAGAGACGGTAAAACCACCACTCTTGGACGAGGCGGAACCGATACGACAGCTTGCTTTGTCGGAGCCGCAACAAAAGCGGAGAAGGTTATTCTTTGGAAAGATGTCGGCGGGGTTCTATCGGCTGATCCAAGAATCGTTCCACAGGCCAAAACAATTCCGTTCGTCGGTTATCAGGAAGCCGAGGAAGCAGGAAAAATAATTCACGACAAAGCAATTCAATATGCCAAACTATACGACACAAGTGTGGAAATAGTTTCTCTCACAAATCCAAAACTAAAAACTACGGTTGGAAAAGAAGTAAAAATTAAAAAAGGCGCAAAAATTGTAAGTTATAAAAAAGATTTAACTTTATATGTAATTACCGATGAGATTATTAAAGGAAATGAACTTCTTGCGATTGTCAGTCAAGCATTCGCAAAAAACAAAGTAGACATCATCTTAATCAGTAATACTCGTTACAGCTTGCAAATCGTCGCTGATAATAACAATGGCTCATCAAAAAATGTATTGGAGGAATTGAGAAAAAAAGTATTCAAAGTAGAAACATCACCTGTCAGCATGGTATATTTAGTAGGAAATTTTGATGTTAAATATGTCAATGATTTCAATACTTTAATGATTAAATTGAAAACAGACCTTGAAATCAGTGCTTTCCTTTATAAAAATTGCACTAGACTTGAGGCCGTGATTCGAAACGGAAAAATAGATGGGGTTATCAAAGCATTATATAAAAAATTTATTAATTAATTTTGAAATAAATATATGAAAAAATTTAAAGTAGGAATCTTGGGAGCAACAGGAATGGTTGGGCAGAAATATATCAGTCTACTTGAAAATCATCCTTGGTTTAAGGTTGTATATTTGGCTGCCTCGTCAAACTCTGCCGGACTTACATACGCCGAATCTGTCAAAAATCGCTGGCATATGAATACACCGATTCCCGAGAGCGTAAAAAATATTGTAGTTGAAGAAGTTGAAAATGTCGAGAATGCAGTTAAAAAATGCGATTTCGTATTTTCAGCTTTTGAAATTAGTGATAAAAATTTAATTAAAGAAATTGAAGGTAAATACGCAAAACTGGGAATGCCTGTTGTTTCAAATGCTTCCGCAAACAGACAAACGGAAGATGTACCAATGCTAGTTCCGGAAATTAATTCCGAGCATCTAAAGATGATTAGAATTCAGCAGAAAAACCACGGCTGGGATAAAGGTTTTATTGTAGTAAAGCCAAATTGCAGTATTCAAAGTTACTTAACTCCAATATACGCTCTAATTAAAGCCGGTTATCCTATTAAAAAAATAATGATTACTACCCTTCAGGCTGTTTCCGGTGCTGGATATCCCGGAGTTCCGAGTTTGGATATGATTGATAACGTTGTCCCATTTATCGGCGGTGAAGAAGAAAAGACAGAAGAAGAACCTCTTAAAATTTTGGGTGTTATTAAAAATAATAAATTTGAGAAAAATAAAGAAATAAAAATTTCCGCAACATGTACTCGCGTTCCAGTTACAGACGGACACTTGGCTTCCGTAAACATTTTATTCAAAGAAAAGAAACCAACAAAAGAAGAAATAATTAAAATTTGGAGGGACTTTAAATCTGTGCCACAAGAAATGAAACTTCCTTTTGCTCCTGCTTGTCCAATTATTTATAGAGAAGAAGAAAATCGTCCTCAACCTAAAAAAGACAGAGACACGGACAAAGGAATGGCTGTAACTGTAGGGAGGTTACGAGAATGCAATATATTTGATTTTAAGTTTGTCGCCTTGAGTCACAATACAGTTCGTGGTGCAGCAGGCGGAGGAATATTGAATGCGGAGCTTTTAGTAAAAGAAGGATACATTAAATAAAATAAGTTAAGCTCGTCCACAAAATAGTTCTTCTCAAAGGGTACTCAAATTTTTTGGTAAAAATTTGCTCAGTTTTCGCACCGTCGCACTCAAAAGCCCCTTAGATAAGACTATTTCGTTTCCGACCTTCATTTTCTACCATCCAAATTCTTTTCCGACATCATCAGGATTTTCTCTTTTTCTGGCAACTACGATATGTCCGTTTTCAACAACGATTTTCATCGGAGACGAAAGCATACAGTGTTTTGCCGCAAGTGAATCTTGATAAGCTCCAGTATCGTGCACAACCAAGTACATTGGCTCACTATCGCCATTGTTTGAATTATAGTCTGGTAATGTAACTACTCCGTGTTTCCCTGTATATATATCGTCTGAATCACAAGATGAACCTGCAAGCCAAACTTCGTTCAAGTTTCCATCACGTTTGCTATTCACTGGTGAAAATGCCCATTTTTGTCCGATTGCCCAAGTGTCGAGTAAATCGTTCATAAAACTACCATCAATTACATACCATTTTTTTGCTGGGCTCTTTTTATTTGAAATTAATTTTGTATCAATAACTTTATAAACAGTTATTTGTGCCGGCGCAACGATATAGCGACCCCATTCACAGATTAAATTTGGATGTGGAAGTTGTCTTTTTTCTGATTCTTTTTTAATCAACTCAAGAACTTTTTCTAAAATTTTGTCCACTGGATAGCCTTTTTCTCGTCTATATGGAATAGGCATACCACCTCCAATATCTAAGGTATCAAGTGAAGGATTTTTTTCTTTTAATTTAAAATATACATCGAGAGCATACTTAATTGGAACAAGAATATCAGAAAGTTTTTCGATTTGTGAGCCGATGTGATAGTGAAGAATTTTTAAATTCTTAAATGTACTCATTTTGAGAATTTCTTTTGCGGAAAATCCAAAACGGTCAATCGGCTTGTTCCAATACGAAGCTGCTTTTACCGGAATATCAAGTCTAATACCAACATCGTATTTCGAATACTGGAGGAATTTGAGTTCATTCGGTCCTTCAATTAAAGGAAAAATTTTAACTCCTTTATGCTGTAAGTCGTCAATAAGTCCAATATATTTGTCTGTTTTAGGACCTGAACACAGAATACGAATGTTCGGATTAAAAGATTCTTGTTCTAGCATCTTCTTTATAAGCCAAAGTTCATTGTATGAAGAAGTCTCGAGGTGCGCACTTTCTCCGACAACAGACATCACAATTTCTTTACTCTGATTTACCTTCATAGGATAGTGGTAGAAAAATTTGCCTTTAAAACCAACTTTTTTTGACAAAGCAGTTGCCAAATCCAAGAAATCTTCTAATCTTTCTTCAATGACAAAAGGCATCAATATCTCAAGTGGTGTTCCAAATTTTTCCGCCAAATAGCGGACATTATAAATGTTGTGACCTTCTTTAATTATTAGATCTCCCTCGTTGTTAAAATCAAAATATTGGGTGTTAAAATCACGGATTCCCAACTTCCAAAGTTTTCTGGAAGTTATTGAACGTTTAGTCATCTCTTTTTATCAAGCAAACACATTCGCCTGTAATAAAATAATAATATTGAATATAATAGCAACAAATAAAAAATTTGTAAAGAGTTTAGAGCCCTTCTTTCTTTAATTCCTCAATTATTTCTTTTGACTTGCGTGAAAGTTTTGTCGGCATTTTGACTTGAATGCGGAGAATTATGTCTCCTCGGCCTCTGGTTGATGGCACTCCCTTTCCTCTGACACGAAGAAGTTCGTTGTGATTTATTCCCTCGGGGATTCGTACCTCTATCATGTCACCTTCCAATGTTTTTAATTTGTAAACTACTCCAGTAAGTGCATCGGTAAGCTTTATGGGCAAATCCATAGTTAAGTTTAGACCGTCACGTTTATAGATTGGATGAGATTTTACCTTGATTTTTATATATAAATCTCCAGATGGTCCACCCTGGATATCTTCGCCTTGGCCGGTCATTTTAAGCATTTCGGCATTATTTATTCCAGTCGGAACTTCCAACTCTATTTCTTTTTGTTTTCTCAAAACTCCAGCTCCGTGACAGTTTGAACATTTTTCGGATGGAACTTTTCCGATTCCAAAACAAGTATCACAAATTTTTGTCGTAGAGAACGAACCAAGTATTGAGCGACGAACTTCTTGGATTTGTCCTTGTCCGCCACAAGTTTTACATATGTTCATTTTTGCTCCAACCTTACCTCCGGTACCTTTACAAATATCACAAGTAGATTGTTTTTCTATAATTATTTTACGTTTTACCCCAAAAATTGATTCTTCAAAACTTAAATCAATCTCAGTTTGAATATCTCGACCTCGGCGAGTATTTTTCGTTCCACGTCCCATACCACCACCAAAGAAATCTCCAAAAATATCTCCAAGATCGCCCATATCAAAACCTTGTCCATTTTGAAATCCGGAAAAATCAAATCCTCCGAAGCCACCCTGCTGTTGTCCTCCGTAATTAGCACCTCCACCCATAGGACCTTCGGCAGAACCGAATTGGTCGTATCGAGCTCGTTTTCCATCATCAGAAAGTACCTGGTAAGCTTCATTTACCTCCTTGAACTTCTTATCGTCCCCGTTGTTTTTATCTGGATGGTATTTATGTGCTTGCTGATGAAATGCTTTTTTTATTTCCTCTTTTGAAGCATTTTTACCGACACCAAGCGTTTCGTAATAATTTTTAGGCATTTTTTATTTCTTCTCACCTTCTTCTTTGACTTCAGCATCTTTTATTTCTTCGTCTTTTTGCTCTGGAGTAGCACTTTTAGGGTCAGCAGTAGCTCCTGCTTTTTGCATAGCTTCGCCAATTTTTGAAAGTTCAGTTGAAAGTGCTTCAATTGCAGTTTTGATAGCCCCAACATCAGAACCATCTTTAGCGGTTCTTACTCCGCCTATCTTATCTTCTACGGCTGTTTTGATTTCCGCAGGAACTTTATCTCCATATTCTTTGAGTGATTTTTCTGCTGTGAAAATCATCATTTCAGCAGTATTTTTTTCATCAGCTAACTCCTTTTTCTTTAAATCTTCCTCGGCGTGAGTTTCGGCTTCGTCTTTCATTTTCTTTATATCAGCATCAGTAAGACCAGAACTTGCTTCAATACGAATTGATTGCTCTTTGCCGGAAGCCTTATCTTTTGCTTTAACATTTAGAATTCCATTTGCATCAACATCAAAAGTAACTTCGATTTGTGGCATACCTCGTGGTGCTGGTGGAATTCCGTCAAGAATAAAGCGTCCGAGAGACTTGTTATCACTTGCCATTGGTCGTTCACCTTGAGTAATATGAATTTCAACAGATGTTTGATTATCTGCAGCAGTTGAGAATACTTGTGATTTTGAAGAAGGAATTGTTGTGTTACGTTCAACGAGTTTAGTTGCAACTCCTCCAAGTGTTTCTATACCAAGTGAAAGTGGAATAACATCAAGAAGTAAAACGTCCCGAACGTCACCCTGTAGAACTCCAGCTTGAACTGCAGCACCAAGTGCAACAACTTCATCAGGATTGATTGAACGATTAGGTTCCTTGTTAAATAATTTCTTTACTGCTTCAACAATTGCAGGCATTCTGGTTTGTCCTCCAACGAGAATTATTTCATTGAATTCACCCATTTTATATGGGGATGCCTCAATCGCACGTTTTGTAATTTCAATCGAGCGAGTTATATATTCTTCTGCTAGTGATTCGAGAGTTGCACGTGTCATCTTCAAAAGCAAGTGTTTAGGACCAGATGCATCCGAAGTTATAAACGGAATATTAATTTCTGATTCCATTGTCGTAGAAAGTTCATGTTTAGTCTTTTCTGCAGCTTCTTTCAAACGTTGCAATGCGAGCATATCTTTTGTTACATCGATTCCTGATTCCTTTTTATATTCATCAGCAATCCAACGAACAACTTTCTGGTCAATATCTTCACCACCCATATGTGAGTCACCGTCAGTAGACTTTACCTCTATAACATCATCTCCAACTTCAAGAACAGAAACATCAAAAGTACCACCACCGAAGTCATAGACAACAATTTTTTCATTTTTCTTTGTATTGAATCCATATGCAAGTGCTGCAGCGGTTGGTTCGTTGATGATACGCTTCACATCAAGACCAGCAATAACACCAGCGTCTTTAGTTGCTTTTCTTTGAGCATCATTAAAGTATGCAGGAACAGTAATAACTGCTTCCGTAATTTTTTCGCCAAGTTTTGCTTCCACATCGGCTTTGATTTTACCCAAGACCATTGCCGAAATTTCTTCAGGACGCAACCATTGTTCTCCCATTTTTACTTCAACTCCGCCAGTTGGGCCTTTTCGTATTTTGTAAGGAATTGTTTTTTCATCTTTCTGAATTTCTGGATCATCATACATGTGACCAATGAATCGCTTGATACCATAAACTGTATTTTCAGGATTAGTAACTGCTTGTCGTTTTGCCAAAAGTCCTACCATTCTGTCGCCATTTTTTGTAATAGCAACAACAGAAGGAGTCGTACGGGCACCTTCTATATTTTCTATTATTTTTGGTTGTCCTCCCTCAATGATTGCAACCGCACTATTTGTTGTACCCAAATCTATACCTATAATTTTTGCCATAATATTTTTATAATTAATTAATAATAATTCATAATAAAATTCTTACGTTATAAGATTTTTATTTTCAAAAATCTACAACTGACCAATTATACACCTGCCATTTTATTTTGACAAGTATTTCGTGGTCACGAAACTATTGTATAATATAATATAAGTGATATAATTAATCAATATGGAGAAAAAACCATCAATTCAAAAGGCAATTTTTAAAACACTTTCCAGAAAAAAGGCAGTTTCTTTTGATTCACTTGTAAATGAGGTTGAAAACACAATTAAAGGCGTCTACAACAGCAAAAATAGGCCTGAATATGCAATTTCCCGTTCTATTAAAAATCTCGCTTCAGATGGGCTTGTAGACTGTTTCCAGTCAGATTTCCAACCATACTTCAGACTATCAGAAGAAGGTAAAAAACGTATTAATAGTAATTCTCTTGATGATGATACTGCCCTAGTTTCAAATACTTGGGATGGTAAATGGAGAATTATTATACTGGATCTTCCTGAAGAAAGAAAAAGCGAACGCGAAGCACTTCGTTACCTTCTTAAAAAAGCAGGGTTCGTTTGTATAAAAAATTCAGTCTGGATTTCTATGTATCCTTACGAATATCTTTTCACGAATATTAAAAATGATTTAAATCTCACAACAGAAATGATGATTGTCGTTACAGACAAAATCGACAACGAAACTGAAAAAGAATTCTTGTCTATATACAAATAAAAACTATTTTTTAAATTCAAAAATAGTCACTTTGGCAGGGCGAATTACTCTCTCGCCTATTTTGTAGCCAACTTGGAGAACTTTTTCTACAGTGTGATTTAGTTTTTCATCTTTTGTTTCAACAATATTGATTGATTGATGAATACCAGGATCAAAAGGTACACCACTGTCTTCTATTGTTTCTATACCGGAGCTAAATAAACCAGCTAAAAATTGTTTGTGAATGGATTTCATTCCCTCTTGCCACTCTTTATCCAGCTTTTCCCAATGTTCAAGATTGGCGAAAGCCATTTCAAAACTATCGAGTGCAGGAAGTAATTTCTCGACTACTTTTTCTTTGGTTAGAATAGAAGAATTAACGTGAGCCGAGCTTAACTCTTTTTGCAGATTTATATAATCGGCTTTTGCTCTTTGCCATCCGGTAAGATATTCTTCTTTTTCTTTACGGCAAGCTTTGAGTTCTTCGCGAAGTTTTTTTACAACATCTTTTGTTGGCAATGCTTCACCATCTTCAGTACTTGCTTCAAAAGTTACATCTTCAAAATTATCCTGATTATCTTCTTCAGGTTTAATATTTTCATTTTTTATATTTTCATCGTCATTCATAGACTCTATCTTATACAAAAAACCGAACTTTTTCAAGTTCGGTTTTTTCTTTATTATCTTTTTGACCATTGTGGTGACTTTCTTGCTTTCTTCAATCCGAATTTCTTTCTTTCAACATGACGAGGGTCACGCTTGAGCATCTTTGCTTTCTTCAATACTCCACGGAGTTCTGCATCATCCTTTACGAGAGCACGAGATATACCATGGCGAACAGCTTCGGCTTGAGAATGAATTCCTCCGCCTTTTGTTGTTACAATTATTTCAAATTTCTCGACTGGTGTGGCAGTCTCGATAGCTGAAGTTACAATTTTTTTTAAATCTGCCGTCTTGAAATACTCGGTCAAATCTTTTCCGTTTATAGTATATGAATTCTTTGCCGCTTTATAAAGACGAACAACAGCTGTTGAAGTCTTACGACGACCGATTCCCCTAAAGTATTCTTTTTCTTTTGTAGATTTTTTTTCCATGGTATTTTATTAGTCTTTTATTTTTAAACGCTTCATCATTGCGGGTCTTAATTTGTTTGAAGGAAGCATTCCATAAACAGCTAACTCATATAAGCCCTTCCATCCTTTTTTCTCAATGATTTTAGCATTAGTTATTTCTTTGAAACCTCCAGGTTGACCGGAATATCTTTCATGTAAAGTTTCATTCATACGTCGTTCCGTCATTTTTGTTTTACTTGCATTTATAATAACAACATAAACATCGGAAATTTTGTTGGCCGTATATGTTGCTAAATTTTTACCCATAAGATTTTTAGCCGCTTCACTTGCGACGCGACCAAATACTTTTCCACTTGCATCAATTGTATATGTAGTAGCCATAATATTATATAAATTCGATTACTGCCATTTTACTTGCATCCCCTCCTCGACGTGGAAGCTTGGTAATTCTGGTATAGCCACCTGCACGATTCTTATATTTTGGTGCTATCTCATTGATTAATTTATTTGCCTCGGCAGAAAGATTATATAATCGTGAAGTGACGATACGCTTTGAAGAAAGAGTTCCAAGATTTGCTTTAGTAATCATTTTTTCCACAAAAGGACGAAGCTCTTTTGCCTTAGCTTCCGTGGTTTCTATTCTTCCATGAGCAACAAGCGACAATACAAGCCCTTTTAATAGAGCGTGACGCTGACTGGCTGTTCTTCCAAATTTTCTTACATTATTGTGGTGTCGCATATAATTTCTTGCTAATTACTTAAGGGTTATTCCGTAGACACTAAGAATTTTTTTAATTTCTTGAATTCCTTTGTCGCCGATTCCTTCAATTTCTAATAAATCTTCTTTCTTCTTTCTGGCAATTCCTCCGATTGTTCGGATGTTTGCGCCGGTCAAAGCATTTAATGTTCTGGTAGATAAATCAAGAGTATCGATTCTGGTTTTTAATATATCGGTAAATTCATTGCTCTCTTCTTTATCTCCTTCTTCTTTTATATCCTTGCTTTCTTTTTTCTCTGCTTCTTTGCTTGTTGTTCTTTCCGCTATAGTAAAACCAACAATTGATTGTAATTGTTCTACCATAATTGTTATAGACTTCTCAAGTGCTTCGCGTGGAGATAGTGTGCCGTCGGTTTCGATTGTCATTCGTAAACGATTGTGGTTTGTCTTATCGCCAACACGCATATTTTCAACTTCGTAAGATACGCGGCGGATTGGAGTAAATATTGCATCAAGAGAAATGATTCCAACTTCATTCTTTGTTTTTTGATGCATTTCTTTTGGAACGAAGCCCAAGCCTTTTTCAACAGTCATTTCTATGGAGAGAGAATTCTTGCCGGTAATTTCCGCCAAGTATAAATCACTATTTAAAATTTCCACTTGTCCACTAACTTCTATGTCGTTTGCGGTAATTTGCTTTGGGCCCTTTACATTGAGTACAACTTTCTGAGGTTCGTCGGTATTTAATCTGAAACGAATTTGTTTTAAATGAAGAAGAATAGTAATAACATCTTCTTTTACCCCATCAATAACAGAAAATTCATGGTCCACTCCGTCAATCTTGAGAGTTGTAATAGCAGCTCCCGTTAAAGATGATAAAATAATACGACGAAGCGAATTACCCAAGGTGTGTCCATACCCAGGATAAAGACCATCTATCTCGTAAACACCTTTTGTGCCTACTTCAGAAACTATAGATAATTTTGATGGTAGTATAATATTTAAATCAGACATATTTATATGATATTTGAAAGCTATTCGCTTCCATAATTATTTATAAAAACTAAACACACTACTTTAACGACTATAAAATTCCAAAACGGTATTGAGATCAATATATCCCTCAATATTTTTAGGTTTGCCTTGAATTTTTCCTGAAAGACTGTCAGCATTAAATGCCAACCAGTTAGGACAAGTATATTCTTTCATTTTGTTAGCCATATCAGCAAATAAAACACTTTTTTTACTACCCTCACGAATAGCCACAACATCTCCGACTTGTACGCGCAATGATGGGACATTGGTCTTTTTACCGTTTATAGTTATGTGACCATGAGAAACCATCTGGCGAGAAAGACGACGAGAATGAGTTATACCTAATCTATAAACAACATTATCCAATCTGCTTTCCAATAATTCAAAAAGATAATCTGTAATAGAATCACCTTTGTGGGCAACAGCTTCTTTAATGTAATTTGAGAATTGACGTTCACTTATGCCGTACATAAAACGAACTTTTTGTTTTTCTATGAATTGGGTCGCATAACCTGACATAGGTTTAGGACGCTTTCCTTTAGAGTTCTTTGCATGGCGAGCTTCGGACATAGCAAACTTGGTTGTTTGACATTTTTCAAACACACCTGGTCCTAATCTTCTGCAAATTTTATATTGATGAGCTGTTTTCATAATTTAATATTTTTTATACTCTTCGTGGTTTCTTAGGTTTTGGACCGTTGTGTGGAACTGGAGTTACATCATTTACGCCTGTAATATCAATATCATAAGCCATAAAAGCACGAATGGTAGGTTCACGACCACTACCTACTCCTTTAACTTTTACATCAACTTCTTTAATTCCGAGAGCTTTGGCTTTCTCACCAATTACGGATCCAGCTTTTGAAGCTGCAAATGGAGTTCCCTTTTTTGCTCCTTTAAAACCAAGTGTTCCTGCTGAAGTCCAGAATAATGTGTTGCCTTCTTTGTCGGACAAAACAACTTTCGTATTATTGAAAGTAGCTTCCACGTGTAAAGTACCTGAAACAACTTTTTTCTTTGGAACTTTCAGAGTTTGTTTAGAGGCTCCTTCTTCCAATACCTTTTCTGTTTCTACAACCGGAGCTTCAGTTTTTTCTTCTTTTTTTGTTATAATTTTTATCTTTCCCATATCTATAATATAAATAATAAGTACACGCGAGAATCAATTCTATGTCTTTTCTGCTTTTCTTCTACCACTACCCATAGTCTTTCTGACATTTCCTCGAATTGTCCTGGAATTGGTTTTTGTTCTTTGACCATTTACAGGTAAACGACGCATATGTCTTATTCCTCTATATGCTTTGATATCTTTAAGTCTTTTTATGTTGGAAGCTATCTCACGCTTAAGTCCGCC